>Ga0308167_1001180_pt1 | contig 32895 bp, 47 predicted proteins | sample PhyCR1_2_FD_202138 | JGI IMG/M metagenome (GOLD analysis project Ga0308167, IMG submission 202138) | Phyllosphere microbial communities from UC Gill Tract Community Farm, Albany, California, United States - DLSLRC.R1 | ecosystem: Host-associated > Plants > Phyllosphere > Unclassified | place... | reverse complement strand
TCAGGAAACGCACATAGCAAAAAAGCCAACCCGAGGGCTGGCTTTTCTGTTGTGCCACGACAGTCTCCGGGACTGAAGTGGTGGGCGGTACAGGGTTCGAACCTGTGACCCCTACCATGTCAAGGTCGCGGAAGATCAACAAAAACAACGACTAAGCCGATCACCCGCGATCATTGGTGGCCTACGGAAATCAATGACTTACCAGTAACCTGGGGTCAGTTTAGGGTCAGTCCATCAGGCGGCCTGGTCGTCGCCCCAGGGCTGGAGCCGGTTGGCGATGCCGTCGAACCGCGAGGCCTCGGCGCGGAGGCGGTCAGCCCCGCGCCGGCGTGTCGCCCTCGCCCGCCAGTCGCCGCTGTGATTCCTGTCCAGGTCGTCGGCCTGCTGCCATAGCGAAGCCGCCCTCGCGCGCGCCCAGCGCGCCTTGCCGATGCTCTTCTGATCCATGGAGCCACTGTCGCCGCCGGCGGTCGCACGTGCCGATACGGAGGCAACACCGGCTGACTGCCTACCAGGTCCGGTTCTTCCGCTGGGCCGCGCGAGCCACTTCACGCTGATCGATCTCCAGGCGAAGCCGCTGCTGATGCCTTACAGCCCATAGCTCCGACCCGATTACGCCCTGCTCGTAGCTGGTGCAGATCCGGCGGCCATGGTGCCGGTCGTCAAGATGACGGTCCACCTCGACCCACCAGACCTTGACGTCCACGCGCTGCGACAGGCGCAGCACTTCCGTCATGCCGCAGTAGATGGCATCGGGAAGCTGATCGGCGCGACGCAACCCGATTCAGAATGATATCTTGATTTTTTAGAGATGGGCATCATAAATCCTCTCCACCCTAAGCCACTTTCAACATACATCACCCAAAGCTATCATCAAGAAATATGCGTTTTCAGCGAAATCCAGACACACACCTTTAAAAAATAAATCGCGAAATATAGGATCGTGGCATCTGAAAATCAAACGTGCATAGAGACCTAAGCAATGGAAGCCTTTCGTTACTTTAAAGATATCAATTACGCCGAGCAGATGGCTGCGGGCCGATTCCAAATAAGCACACTTTCCGCCTGTCGTGAATATGAAGAAAGCAAGCGAGGAGACCAGGACGAGGGCACTGGCATTTACAACACCGGATACCTAACCGGAGACAACCCAAATTTCACAAAACTAGCGCGTAAAGCTGGCATCTCCCTAAGCCTCGCCCATCCAAACGCCAGCATAATTTTAAACAATAATGTAATAACCACGCGCATCCCGGATGCTTACATAATATGTATGTCACATCAAGAAATTACTGATCCAGAAACTTTAGACACATTTGGGCGCCATTATGTGAAAATATCTGATGTTGAATTGTTTTCGCACCGAGTTGGCATCGTCTTAAGTCGACAAATTAATGCAAATTTCAACCATGAGAAAGGTCGCGTTTCTTACGGCGGTCATCATCATGCTGGAGAGGAGCCTAGCCCCGGACGCATAGGATTTACAAAGGAAGCACGCTACAGCCCACAACATGAATATCGAGCCATGTGGATAGGCGATTCAAGCCACCATCATCAAAAGCGCTTGTTGTTTGTTCCGAGGATTGTAAACCTGTGCGAAGTTGGCATAACTCGCTAAACTCTTCCGCACTGGGCGGATGGCGCTTTGCAGGCTAGCGATTAGTAGATTGCGATACCCCGCGATGCCATGCGCGAGCGGGAGCGTGCGTACACGGCATCAAGCTCTGCCTGTGTCAGTGCGTGATCGAAGACCACCATCTCCGCGTGGGCCACCGACCCATCGTAGGGAGTCGTGCTCGACGCGTAGTAGGCGTTGCCCAGGGCCAGGTTGCGTGCGGACTTCGCATAGGCCTGCGCGAGGACGTTGGAGACCATGCTCGCACCACCCACGTACGCCTTCCATGCCCTCGACCCGACTTCGAAGGTCATGGCCATGAACATCCAGCCACCGCGCGCACCGACGATGTTGGCCGCTGGCATGAAGGTCACGGTCCCATTCGGGCGTGCCAACAGCTGGAAGGTATCCGAGGCACCGCCACGGAGAATGCCAAAGCCCTTGCCGTCACCGGCTCCGCCCTGAAGCGTACCCGCGATGATCGAGCCTCGGCCGTCCTGCCCGTCATAGCGCATGACTGTGCAGACAGTGAATGCGTCAGGTTCCGGAAGGCTGCTAACCAGCCCATTTTGACCACCCGCCGCTGTATGCAGGAAGGCATTGGCGTAGGAAGGCGGAGCGCTGGGGTTTGCCGGGGCAAGGGTAAGCCGTCCCTTCAGGCCAATCAGGGACGCGTCACTGCCGCCGAAGAGGAAGTGGTCGATGGCATCGGCCTCGGGGAGATCCCCGAAGACCGGTGACCAACGACTGGCCGAGAGCGCGGGCGCGCCGGCCGGAGGGGCGATGCCCTCGACAGTGGGAACTTGTACGCGCATGGATCAGGCTCCGATCGTGATGAACTGGTGGCACAGCGGCTTGTACATCTGAAGCCCGCCGCATTCGGGGCTCCATTGGCCGATGGATGTGGTGGATCGGACGGTAGAGCGCGGGATCGTCTCCGCCGCGCGGTCACCGGTGGACGGATGGGTGACCAGCGCGGCGTTGACCTGCGTTGCCGCATTCGCGTCGGCAACCGTCAGCGTCATCTGGCTGCCGGTCACCTGGACGTTACTGACGGTGGTGCCGGTCACCGTGATGCCTGCGTTCTCGATCGCTGCCACCAGCCAAGCGACATCGATCGTAGCGGGCTCGCTCAGCTGCACGACGATCTGCGTGCCGCCGGACCGTACCGCCGAGACCATATGCAACGGTTTCCAATGCCCGGTCTTCTCCACCTGGCTGATCGCCGCCTCGAAGAACTCACCCTGCATGGCGTGCCCGAGGCTGCTCTGGTGAAGATAGTCGGTGTGGAACGGATAGGGATAGGTCGGGCCCGTGCAGAAGAAATCGCCCCACTGGGCGTAGACCTCCAGCGCCTTGGCCAAGATCGAACGGACGGCTTGGTTGCCGCCGCCGCGGAAGCTGGACATCTGGCTCGCCATCATCCGCAGAGGAACGGTCTGCCCGGTGATCGGGTAGAACTCGGTCTGGTAGCTCTTCAGCAGATCGTAGGTCTTCTGGCCCAAGGCGCTATCACCCGAATCCGTCTCGCTCATCTGCCAGTTCAACCGGCTGAAGTCAGCCCTTTCCCCCGTGAGCGCGAGACCGTCCACCGTGCGCTGCAGCGCGGTGCGGAGGTTCGCGAAGTTGAAGAATCCCGCCGGTGGCGACTTCACCATGTTCGCGATGGCCTGGCCGCCCTCGCCCACCGAAAACACCACCATCTTCGGCACATAACCGGCGCAGGAAGCCGCTGCGCGCGTCGACCAGCGGCGGGCCGCAGCTTCGACGCCGATCGTGCCGTGCTGGTTGGTGGGCGCGATCGACCCCCGCAGGCGAGCAAGGCCCGTGATGGACGATGCCAGCAGTTCGGTCGAGGCGCCGCCCTGCGTGGGCGTGCCCATCCATACGTTATTGGCAGCGGTCGCTGGCATCAGAACCCGATCCGGGTAGGGATAGAACTCGCCGTAAACCACAGATCGGCTGGAGGTGCCAGCCTGGCCCGGTGCGTTGGACTGCCCGTTGTCCGCCATGATCGCCACCCGATCGAGCGGGAAAACCTCGCCGCTGCCGATCCCAACGACCGCCGCGTGCGTGCCGCCGCCGCCGTCCCGGAACACGCCACGCGCCACATCGTTCGTGGTCTGCACCTGCACCCAGCGGCGAGCCGAAACATCGTCCAGCAATCGATCCCCGGCTGGCGTAGCGGCGCGCAGGGCGCCGTCCAGCACGTAGCCAAGCGAGCGGCCCGTATCGGCCACACCACCACCCCCGGAGCCGCCATCGGTCGGCATCACCCGCTGCGCCGCCACGTCGTACCAGACAAGCGGATACAGCGCGCCTCCATACCTCGTCAGCAGAAGGGGAATCACGCCGTCAGGCCCCACATCGTAGAGCGCGAAGCCATCGAAAGGCTGCTTGATCGATGCCGCCTCGGAAGCAAGATCCAGCTTCGTCTGAACCTTGTCCGCCTTCGTCTCCAGCGTGTCCGCCCGCATCCACTGCCAACGGCCGCCACTGGCGCGGTACTGGCCGCTGTTGCTGACCGTGGCGCCGGTGATCGGATCAACGTGCGTGCCGGCATCGCCGATCACGTCCGCTGCGAAGCCGTCCGGACGGGTCGTGTCCGCCTGCAGCGCGGACCAGGTCTGGTAGCGCTTCAGGCCATTGTTGGCGACGAACTGGTCGTACTCGGCTTCCAATCCGGTCCAGCTGCGGCGCTGCACGCCCCTGCGGTCCTGCCACGTTGCCGATGCCCCATTGATACCCGCATCAAGGTTCTCGGCGTTGTCGTACAAATCCAGGGGCGAGCTCGAGCCCACCGGGTTGCCGGTGTTGTATCTGGTCATCTGGGTGCGTCTCCGGTGGTGCTACGGCGCGATCGCGTCGTCGTATTGGTAGAAGGCGGGGTCGTACTGCAGGGCGGCCAGCTCGACAGAGCCGTCTTCGCCCGGGGTGAGCTCGGCCAGCACGGCGTCATATCCAGCGCGCGTGCTGTCGCAGAAGATCAGCTCGGGGGGATCGATGGTCGGGTCGTCCATGATCCAGGTGTTGAAGGCGTGCTCGCCCGGCAGCGCCGAGGCGGCGATGGTGAGGCGGTGGTCGTCGACCCGGGTGGGCACGATCACGCTGGAGAGCGTGCCGTCCTGGAACCGGATCAGGCACCGCGGCGCGGGCAGGCTCCAGTCCAGGTATTCGCCCACCTCGATCAGCACTCGCGTGCCGTCCAGGCGCGCCGATTCGATCATGGCGCTGGTGGTGCTGGATCCGGGGATATCGTCGAACAGCTTCACCCGGTCGCCGTACTGGTAGACCAGGCCCATCATCTCGGTCTTGGTCGTGTAGGTGAGCCGCTGGCCCTGGTGCTTCATGAGACGCCGCATACCGATCCGGTAGGCGCGATCGCGCGTGCCAACGCCCTGTAGCTCGAAGGTCTCCACCTTCCACGGCGTGTCGCCGCCCGGCAGCCGGCATTCCACCGTCTCGGCCGCCCACGTCACCTCGTCGATGTATGTCACGTCCACGCCGTCGAAGTCATCCGGGCCCGGTGAGGTGAACGCCGTGGTCAACGGCTCCAGCTGCCGTTGCGGTGAGATGCCACCGCGCCAGGCCTTGATTCCCTCGCGGCCGGCCGAGCACATGGAGTCGATCAACAGGAAGTACCCCATGCCCGCCTGGGCAGCCATCTGCAGCAGGTCAAGGGCGCTGGTGCCCGACTTCTCCGCGCTGAAGTCGAAGAACTCCCCGCGCGGCGTCCAGTAGGTGTTCTCCAGGTGGATCAGCGTATCGGTGTCGATCTGGTCGGCCGGCAGACCCAGCGAGCGCATCACGTGGGTCATCGCCCCGCTGATGCTGCGGGCGGTGCCGTCGTCATACAGCCGGGTCGCCTCGACGTTGAACCGGCGGTCCGTCTGCGCCGCCAGCTTGGTGCCGGTGGTCACCGTCAGGCCGATGGTCGTCAGGTCGTCATAGCGTGTGGGCCGCTGCGGCAGTCGCGCGCGCAGGCCCTGCCAGAAGCAGGCATCGCGCGCCGAGTTGCCGCCGCGCTCGGTCACCCGGCGCACGCGCACTTCAATCTGTCCCGGCGTGCCCAGCGTGATGCGCTCGGTGAAGCCCAGCGAATCCTCGGAGGTGGCGGTGTAGCTGTGGGTACGCACTGACCAAGGGTCGCCCGACCCATAGACACGCCACGCCACCCGCACGGTGACGGTGAATGTGCGCTTGTTGCCCTTGTCGGTGTACCAGATCAGGCCGCCCGGGAAGTTGAAGTCGTACTCGAAGGCGTCGGTGGTCTCTCCGTTGGGGCATACCAGGAACGGCCCAAGCCATTCTTCGCTCTCCTGAAGACCCGTCGCCCGGTAGTCGGTTGCGGTCCGTGAGGTCCAGCCCGGCCAGCTGGTATCGACGACGCCGCCCTCGGTCAGCCGCTGGACTACCAGGGTGAGGCCGGAAACGGCAGTGATGCGGTACTCGCTCTGGCCGCGCGACATGGCCAGCGAGACGCTGCCCTGGGGCAGCCCGCCGAAGGCAGTGCCGCCCGGGCCGTCATAGGCCAGCGTCACGCGGGGCAACGTGGCCGGGGTGCCACCGGTGGTGGCCACACCCGCCGTGGCCGCCGGGCTGGGGCCGAACACCGCCGCCGGCAGTCCGCTGAAGGTGATGCTTCCGCCGGCATACGGGCTGGCCGCCTCGGCGATGGTGACCACCCCGCCCGACTGCGTCGCCACCAGGCCGCTGTCCACCAGCTGATCGTTGATCGCGGTGAGCAGCACGCCCAGGGTGATGTAGTTGGCCACCAGCGCCACGCTGTAGCTGGTGCCGCGCCAGCCGATGCCGAAGGTGACCGGCGTGCCGCTGAAGTCGAAGCCAGTGGCCGCAGCCGAGCCAGTGAGCCGCGCGGGGCTGCCGCCGGCACCTGGCACGGCCGGCGTGCCAGGCGCATAGCTCGCCACGAACAACCCATAGTCGGCGCCGTTGTAGGTCAGCAGCACCGGCATGCCCACATACGGCGCCAGCTCGGCTACCGCGCTACCGGCGATGACGGAATAGAGGCCGCTGGTGGTCGCGGTAAAGGTCGCCGCCACCTTCAGCGTCAGCACAGCGCCGACGGTCCAGGACGCCGGCACAGACGTGGCCGGCCGCTCCTTGCCGTTCGCATCGGTGACCGTCGCGTTGTTCAGCGTCAGCACGTTGCCCGACACGGTCACCGAATCGGCGTTGAGGCTGGTGGCCACGTCCGCCGTGTCGCTCAGGTCCAGGCCGGCAGTGCCCGAGGCGGTGGCGCCGACCTCGGTCGAGTTGACCCAGTTCTCCGAGCGCACGTCGCCGCCCACGTCGGCGCCCGGCGGGTAGATGGTCATCTCCACGTCGCTGCCGAAGGAACTGATCGGGGTGTTGCCCAGCCGCGCGGAGCCGACCGGGATTACATGCCGCCCTTTGCCCACGCACACGAACATCTGCGTGCGGTAGGTCTTGCCGCCGACAAAGCGCGACACCGGCTGCACCAGATAGTCGGCCCAGACCCGGCATCGCCCCAGAACCTCACGTACGGGGCTGCCAAGGCGCGCGGAGTTCGCCCGGGCGGTATCCAGGCTGAGCGTGTCGCCCTGCCCGTACCGGCTGCCCGAGGGCATGGTGGCGACCATGTAGATCGCATAGGCAGCCATGACGGCCACCACGACCCAGTAGACGACCGCGGCGGCGCCTTCGTAGTACGGGATCGGGTAGATCCTCACGTCGGTATCGGCGTCGATCCATGTGGAAGCCCACGCGTCCGCCGGCACTGCAGCGCCGCACACCTCGACCTCGATCGGCTGCGGCCTCTCGCTCGCGTAGCTCGGCACGTTGGAACGCAGCCACCCATCGATGGTGGTCCTGCCGTGGCGATGGGTCTCCAGCGCCTCGCCCGGCATGCGTGAGGGGAAAATCTGGATCACGCGTAGTACTCCACCCGATTGAAACGGCACTCGAAGCGGGCGACCGGCAGCACGGTGACGTTGCGGACGTCGTTGCACTCCAGCGCGCACATGCGGCCCTCGACCTCCACCAGCACCGCCACGTGGGTGACCACGCTGCCCTGATAGCAGAACGCAACCGCGCCTTCCACGAGGTCACTGCCGGCGTGCTGCAGGGCAGCCTCGTCTGCCAGTTCAGCCAGGTCAGCGCGCGTCGCACCCGGGTACTCGTCCCATGGCGCGAGGCCAAGGTCACGGCGCACCTCGTTGACGACGCCGTAGCAATCCAGCTCCGGGAACTTGCGGCCACCGCTGACCCAGACCACGTCCAGGTACTTTTCCAGATCGATTTTCATGTGATGTAGCGCAGCCCCGGGTGCTTGGTGAGGTTGAAGCGGTCGCGCGGCCAGGCCGTGTCGAGGATGTTCATGAAGCCGGCTGTCACCTGGACCTCCGTTGCGGTCCACTGCCCGCCCTTGATCACCATCGACAACGGCTTCTTGGCCGGCGCCAGCAGGTCGTTGCTCAGGTAGATCCGTAGGGTGACGGTCATTTCGAGCCGGGCCGCCAGCGCCGCCCGGATCTCGGTGCTCACCACCCCATCGATGTTGGTCAGTGCGAAGCGGAGGTCTTGGACCCCGTCGGCGTTGCGTGTGGGCTTGGCCACATCCATGCCGCAGGCCTTGAAAGTCACGGTCTGCCCTGTCTCCAGCACCGCGGTGATGTCCTCCCAGCCCTTGGTGAGATAGTGGGTCTTGCTACCGACCGCGATCGCCAGGGTTTCGTGCTCCACCTCCGCGCCGCCGGAGGCGTACAGCCGTTCAAGAATGCTCATGGCCTGGGCCACTCCCTGTTTGCAGCCAAGTCGATGACGTTGGCCTGCAGAATTCCTTCGGGATACTCGGACCAGCCGTCTGCCAGCAGCGGCCGGCTGTAGATCTCGAGCGGTGCCGTGATCAGCCACAGGTTGCTGTTGGTCAGCGTCGGGCCGTCGTAGATATCGGTGAACCGGCTCTTGTAATAGTCCATCCCTAGAGGGCTGCGTAGCCGACACGCGAACCAGGCGACACCGTCGCTCAGCCCTTCCTGAAACCACTTCTCGAACAGTGCGGCTTGCCCGTCGTCCAACAGCCAGCGAACCTCGACGTTTGTCGGCGTGGCCGTATAGGCGCGGCGCGGCATCGATCGACCACTGACGAACGTGGACCGCTTCAGCGGCGAGACGTGGCGCAGGCCGTAGCCTTCGCGCAGCGGCTCGGGCAGCCACTGCGGTTGCATGATCAGCGCCATTACCGAACCTTCCTTCCGACGTTGTGTGTCCCACGCATGGTTCGGGAGATCCCTGTTCCGCGCGCCATATCGCTTTTGACCCTGTCGTAGCCCATCTGGGCACCATCGAGAGCGGCTTTCCTGACGAGCTCAAGGGTGCGGTTGTCAGGGTTACCGTTGATCTGAATCTCTTGGGTGATCGGAGCACCCGAGAACCCACTGTTGGAGTCTCGGTTTACCCGCTCTAAGGTGGCGTCCAGCTTCGCGCTGGTGGCCGCCGTGGTCACGCGCTCGCCCTTCTGCAGGAACCAGGTGCCGTCCTGTGGCACCGAGTCGATACCGTCGTGCGCCATGCCCGACAACCCGGATGATGCCGCGACGGCGGCGACATAGGGCGCGGTAGCCGCGAGGGCTGCGGCGGCCGCCGCCGGCGCGGCGATGGGGCCGGTAATCGGGATGGCTGCCGTAGATGCATAGGCCGCGATCGCGGCTTGGGCCGACATGGCCAACGCGTTTCCGGTCAAAGCCGCGGTTGACGACTGGCTCGTCGTCTCCCCGACCAGCTTCTGCGTGGCTTGATATACGAGCCACTGCGCAGCCATGCGCGACAACGTGTCGATTACCGTCTCGCCCATGGACACGACGAGGTTTTTCACCGATTCGCTCAGGGACTCGTTGCCCTTCACGAGATCGGCGATGCTCTCGGCCACGTCGCCGGTAGTGGTGTCGAGGAAGCCCGTCACCGCGTCGTAGGCCTGCTGGTTGGCGTCCGCGGCCTTGGTGGCATAGTCAGCCCAGGCATCAGCCATGCCGGCCTGCCAGTCGCCCCTGAGTTCGTCCAGCTTGCGGTAGTGATCCTCCTGCATCCGGAGCCGCTCATCCAGCGCAGACTGAAGAGTCTGGGTCTCCGTCTTGTAGAGACTCTCGGTGATGTCGCCGGACTGGTACTGCTCGAACAGCGCTTGCAGTTGCTTCTGGTAGTCGGCCTCGATCTGAAGAAGGTCTCGGGCGCGCTCCCTGGCCTGTGCGCCCTCGCCCGCTCCCACAAAGTCAACCGCAAGGGCGTCGCGCGCGTTATCCAGCGCTTCCTGTGCGTTCCGAGCGAACTCGGCAGACTTGGCGGCTTCCTCGTTGGCCAGCTTCACTGCAGTGAGGCGATCGAGCGTGCTGGCCAGCGCTCGCAGTCGCTCCTTCTCTTGGTCGTTGAGACCCTTCAGAGCGCCCTCGGCCAAGTCGAAGTTCAGCTTCTGGAGTTCGGTGGCCTTGCCTGACTTATCGGTACTGGTATCGAACAGCTCGATCTGGCGCTTCAGCTCGAGACCGGCGGCTGCATAGGCACGCTGCAGCTGCTTGTAGGCTTCTGCCCGCTTCTTGGCGCTCTCAGCATCGGCCGCCGCGGCTGTGGCCGCCTTTCGAGCTGCCTCAGCCGCGGCTTCAGGTGTTCCCGCCGTGGTGTCCACCGTGGCAGTGACGCCCTTGAAGTTCTCAGCGAGGTAGCGGCTCGTCAGCTCTCGCTGAATATCCAAGCGCTGCTGGGTCAGGCCGTTGATTCTCTTGAGGCGCTCTTCTTCCTGGGCACCAGTGAGCGGCAGCCCCAGGAAACCGGAGGTCGTCTTCTGTTCGAGCTTCAGTCGCTCAGTCAGCGTGGCAATCTGCTGGTTCAGCGCCCCTTCGCTCGCGTCTTTCAGCGCCCCGCCGGCATCAAGCCGTGACAGATCACGGGTCTTGGCGATGAACTCGACAAGCGAGCCAGTGAGCCGCAGAAAGTTGCCGGTGGTATCTACTGCATAGGAGATGAGCTTGTCGAACCCATCCTTGGTGCGCGGATCATTGAGTGCCGTGGTCAGCTCGTTCACAGCGGTGGTGGCGCTACCGAGACTTCCATCCTTTGCCGTCGTGAGGTCGTCTAGAGCGTGACGCAGCGCCTTCAGTGCGCCGCCGAAGGTGTCACGGGCGGCCTGGGCGGCACCTCCGTAGGACTCTTCCAGGATCTCCAGAATCATCACTTGGGCCTCGCCTTCCTTGCCGGCCTTCACCAGCTCGTCGATGGTGCCACGCACCTCCTTCGTGAAGGCCGCACCGAAACCCGACTGCGCCAGTGCTGCCGCGGCCTTGCCCGGCGACTCCAGCGCGCGGCCAATGGTCTCCGCTGACTGACTCACGCTGATGCCCAGGCGAGCCGACTGATCGATGATGGCCTGCATCGCGCGGGGGATGTTGGTTCCCAATACGCCAGAGTAGGACAGCAGTCGCGTCTGAGCCTCGACTATTTCGCCACCGCTGAACGTGGACTTGGACGCAAGGGTGTCCGCCATATCCAGCAGCTGCTGGCGGGTGTATCCAGCGGCGCCGCCGGTCGATTTGATGATCGCATCGAGCTGGGCAACTTCTTGCTCGGCGGCCGCGCTGTTGGTGATCACCTTGGCGATGCCGGCCGCCAGGCCGGCTACCCCCGCAGCGATTGCCGTGCCCAGGGCAACGCCGGCCATCTTCGCCTGCTTTTCTACATTCTTGCGCCACTTCTCCGTCTGGCGCTCCGACTTGTCCAAGCCGGAGGCAAAGCCGCCGATCTCGGCAATGACGTCGATGGTCAGCGTGCCGAGAGAACGTCGTGACATGTGCAGTTATCCCCAGCTCGCCATCGCCTCATCAAGGCCGATCGGCTCCGCTTTCTGGTATCGAAGGAAGTCAGTTACTTGGAATGCCGGGGCTGACGGCTTGCGCTTGCTGTTGGCGAACAGGCTGGCCAGAAGGCCAGCATTCCAGTCGGCGCGCATCATCGGGTTCAAGCCTCCGTGGCGTTCCCGGTATGCAGCCCAGAGCCTCACCTCGCGAGCGCTGAGGCGTTCCTTCGCCACAGCAATGGTTTCGCCGCCGATGCCGTTAAGCACCAGCTCGCACCAGAACTCGTCTTCCGGTGTTAGCTCGTAGCTTTTCCCAGCGAGTTCACCTCGCCGATGGCGCTCAGCAGCGCCAGTGTCAGGGCGCCATCCAGCGCGCCGCGGTCCGCATCCGACGCACCGGTGATGTCACCTACGGTGAAGACGGGCTTTCCCTGCTCATCGCAGATGGAGGCCGCGATGCGGCCGGCCACGCTGTCCTGGCGCCCGCCGGCGGCGAGCACGTCGGAGATTGCGGACTGGAAACCCAGCGGCCGCACGAACACCGTGGCGGTGAACTCTTGCTCGCCCTGGCGCCAGCTGACCTCCTTCTCGACCGGGCGGCCAGTGAAGGCACCGGCCTGCAGCAGGCCAGCGATCGAAAGGGATACCGCCTTACTCTTCGGGACGGACGCGGGCGGCGCCGCCCGCTTCCGGCCTTGCGGCTTCGCAGCGGTCACGGGGTCACCACCTTACGGACCCAGACGCCGGCGCCAGAGCGCTGCAGGCTCGCAGCGGTGGAAACCACAGCGTTGGCCTGGAAGTCGAAGGGGAAGTCGGCGACGTAGCCGAGGAACGTGTACCAGGTCCTACCCTCGGGCAGCACCATCTCCGGCTCGCTGTTGCGCTGGGCCGTTGCCGCCGCACCGGTGCCGGCACCGCCATTGAAGGCCACCGTCGGCACACTCGTGTAGCCGGTGCCCGGATTGGTGATGGAGACCCCGATCACCGAGCCGCTGTCAACGATGGCAGTTGCTGTGGCGCCGCTACCGCCGCCGCCCGTCAGGGTCACGGTCGGCGCGCTGGTATAGCCAGTGCCGCCGCTGGTGACGTTGACGCCGCTGATGGAGCCGCCCGGCGCCAGCGTGGGGGCGATGTCCACGCCATCAGACCAGCCGATAGCCCACTGAATCTTCTCGTCGGAATCGTCCTCACCGAGCTGCCACATCAGATAGTGACTCTCGTTGCGCGGATCTGCGTTGATCGTGACCGAAGCCTGCCCAGGCGTGCGCAGGCCCTTCTTGTAGGACCGTGCCTTGGTCTCGGACAGGCAGGTGTCTTCGATCTGGTCCGCCGGGTTCGCGCCGGGGTTGAAGTTGGTGATGCACTCGATCTCGCGGATCTGGCTATTGATCAGGCCGTACAGCTGGGTGCCTTGCGTCAGCATGCTCATGAATGTCTCCCTGCGGGCATAAAAAAACCCCGCAGTGCGGGGTGTGGGTGGGTGAAACGGACGAACGTCTTCAGCGCGGCACGAGCCAGTCCACGTCAAACGAGTAGCGGTACAGCTTGGTTTCGGGGTCTTTCACCTGGTCACCCCAGCGGGTCACATAGGCCTGTCCCTCGATCGCGTCGCGGATCGCCCGCGCCGCCGGCAGCAGCGAGACCGGGTCGTCGCTGTAGACGTCGATCTGCAGCGAGTACCCGTCCACGTCAGGGCGGTCGCCCAGGTACTGGGTCGGTTCTCCGCCGATGGTCTGCCAGACGACGTAGGGCCGCGCCGGCGGCTTCTCTACCAGTCCGAACGGATAGACCCGTGTAGGGCTGGTGCCGAACAGAGCCAACACTGCCGCGCTGGCGGTGCAGGCCTCGAAGATAGGGGCGATCACTTCTTTGCTCCCTGTGCCTGCTTGGCCAGTGCCCGATCAATGCCTTCGCTCAGCTTCGTGGCAAACACGTCGATCGCCTTCTGCCCTGCCTGAGACGCGACTGGCCGCAAGAACGGCCGTGCCTCCACCTGCTCAGTTCCGAATTCAAGGAACCTCCAGTACCAGGTATCGCCGCCGGGATTGGTTGAGCTTCCGAGCGTCTTGTAGGCCTGCCCTACCCTGCGGCGGCGTACGTTTACAACGGTCTCCGTATATCGCCGGGCACCTCCAAGAACGCCGACTCGAAATGGCAGGACACCATCACGCTTGAATGCTCTTGAATTCCATCGGATATCGATGTTTTTCCAGATCTCCTCAGGGGTCGTCGGGTCATCAAGCTTTCTTGCATTCTCCCGCGCCTGATCGCGGAGCACTCGCGACGCGGCGCGCAGCGCCGTTCTTCCCGCGCGAAAGCTAACCTCCGCCTTCAGCCCCCTCATGCGCTCTCGAACACCGGCGAGGCCGCTGACGTCGAATCGGATGTCGTCAGCCATCGTTGACCCCCTCGCTGCATGGCAGCGTCATGTATTCCAGCCCGCTGACTGGATCGGCCAGCACACCGTGCACGTTGTAGACCTGCCCCCTGTGGATGATGCGGCTCTTGTCGCTGACGCCAGCCCGGTGCCGGATGGTGATGCGGGAGATCACCTCGCTGTCGATCGCCTGGGCGGCCACGAACTCGCGGACGGACGACGGCACTACTTCGGCGAAGACCGTAGCCAGATCGACCCACGTCGTGATGGGTGCGCCTGATCTGGGATCCTGGCTCTCCACGGGGTTCTGTATCAGAACCCGGTGGCGGAGACGTCCGGCGGCGATCACCGCGGCTTCCCGCTCATGTAGCTGCCGGCCTCCGGATCAGCCTCCACGTCCTCGCTCTGGCAGACGTAGTCCATCAGCCGGTTGGTCGCTTCCGCGTTCTCCGCCAGTGCTTGCGCCAGCGCCATCATCGCTTCTGCCTGCGCTATCTGTGCTTCGGCCGACGCCTTCAGCGCTTCCGACAGCTCGTTTTGCTCGTTCATGGGCAATCCCCATCCATTTCAACAGCCAGGCCCTACGCTGCAGACACCCCTGGCAGGCCACATCAAACCCCGAGCCCGACCCGGTAGGGCCAGAGCAGGCTGCGGGTGCCTTCCTTCATCTCCGACACCGCACTGCCGACGATCACGTTTTCGCGGTTCGCATACAGGTGACCGAGGGTGAGCAGCACCGCTGCCCGGATCGCGTCGTTGACAACGATCGGATCGCACCCTGCAGTGCCGGCCAGTACCGCCGCAGCCAGGGCGTCCTCGTCCTTGTAAACCCGCCGATTCAGGAACTCCTGAGCGGCGTCCTCTGCTGCTCCGCCATAGAGCGTCAGCATCTGGTCGTCGTCGCTATCGACCCGGCAGTGCTGCCGGGCCTCCTCAATGGTCACCAGGCGCATGGCTCAGGCCTGCGCCTGCGCTGCGGCCTTGATGGCGGTTTCAATCGCTTCAACCACCGTGGCACGAGCTTTGTCGCCCTTGGCTGTTTCCGCCTTCAACGCTGCGTCAAGCCGTGCGAGATCGGTAACCGCTGCAATCGCCGCGATCGCGTCGGAAGCCTTCTGGCGGACCAGCTGAGCGCCATCGTTGGTCTCGCTGGTCGGCGCCGCGGGGGAGCCGCCGGCCGGGGCGGACTGCCCAGCCAGCTTCACGAGGCCGCGCTTGGCCAGCAAGTCTGCGTGCTGGGTGGATACGTCGAACTGTGCGCCGCGGCTGCGGCTTCCGTGGTGTTCGAACGAGGTGAGTGCAATGACCTTGGCCATGATTCGGTTCCTTCGTCAGGGGAAGCGCCCGGGGCTACCGGGCGCCTCAGGGGATCAGCCGCCGGCGCCCGCGCCATCGGTGACCGGCAGGCCGTCGAAGCCGCCCTTCACGAAGGCCTCGGGGCGGAAGACGGTCAAGCCCACGTCCTCTTCGCAGAGGATGGTGACCATGTTCTTGACGAAGTTGTCGCGGTCCTGGTTGGAGACGGTGATGTTCGCCTGCTCGCGGTCCCAGCCCTGGGCGCCCATCTTGAAGGCACCGGTGAGGAAGTCGCCCAGGTCCATGGCCTTGGTGGCCACGACCGGACGTGCCCACAGGCCGGGAACGGCGAGGCCACGCGGCGTGGCGAAGAGGTAGGCGTTCTCGGTGGTCTTCGACAGCTCGATGGTGGTCCAGTCGATCGGGTTCAGCACGATGCCGTCGGCCTCGTACTCGGCCAGGGTGACTTGCAGCATGGCAATGCGCAGACGGTCGATGGCGGTCTCGTTCTGCACCACCACACCCGGGTTCGCGTAGGTCGTCGCCTGGGTGTACAGGCCGTTGATATTCAGGCCAACGCCCGAGCCCTTCAACAGCTGGGCTTCTTCCTTCAGCTTCAGGCCGTACATCAGGCGGCCGTTGATGTAGGCCTGCAGCATGCCGGCGTCGCGCAGGACCTGCTTGGAGGCGCGAATCCAGTGGGCAATGGTGGCGACCTTCGCCGAGTCCAGCTCGAAGGCCAAGTCAGACTCAGGCTTCGGGTTGGTCGGATTCTCGGCCACGACTTCGGCATTGTTGGTGAATCCCGTTTCCCGCACGTACTCCAGGCTATCTGACGTGGTCGTGCCCCAGGTGAGCAGATCGCGAAGGAACAGGCGCTGGTTCGGGGTGGCCACGATTCCCGGGATACGGTGCGGCTCGATAAGGCTGCCCGCCGATGCGTCCTCGCGCGTGATCGCGGCCTTGACCGTGAAACTGCCCTGCATGCCGGGGTTGAAGTTCTTGCACACGTCGGAGGTCGCCACGACCTCGCCGATGGTGCGGGCCTTGGCCGGCACCCCGCCGCCCTGCTCGAGCTTGGCGATCACCTGCTGGGCTGCCTGCAGGTTGGCCTGCAGCTCGCCCTGGGCGACCAACAGCTGGTCGACCTTGCCCTTGGTTTCTTCGGACAGCTGTGCATGCGCGTTGATATCGGCCTTGGCCTGCTCCGCGTGCTTCTTCAGCTGGTCGTTCACCTTCTCCAAACTGGAGTTGATGTTCTTGATATCGTCGTCGATCTGGGGCATGGAGGCTCTCCTTACAGGATGTTGGTGAGGTTCGCGGCAAGCGCCGCATTTGGTTGGATCTGCGCCGCTGGCGGCGCCACAGGCTTGGTGGGATCGCCCTCACCGTTGCCAGCGGGATCACCCGCGCTGGACTTGAATTGGCTGATAAGACGCATTGCCTCGGACTTGGGCATCCCCGATGCTCGGAGCGCTGCCTCCATACGGCGAACGGCTGACGCGTTCTTGCCGTCGTCGGTCTTGCTGATTTCGTCGGAGTCGAGAAGGGAATCGGCGAAGCCCTGCGATACAGCGGCACTGCCGCCGATGTAGGACTCGCGATCCATCAGCTTCTGCATCGCCTTGACGTCCTCACCGGTCCGGGCCGCATAGACGTCGGCCATGGCCTGGTCGAAAGGCTCCAGCTGGTCGGCGATCTCGCGCAGCTCGTGTCGGTTGCCCGCAGCGAGCAGCCAGCAGTTGTGGATCATCAGGAAACCGGCGCGCGCCACCTGGACCTGATCCCCGGCCATTGCAATGATCGAAGCGGCAGAGGCGGCGATTCCCATGACCTTCACGGTCACCTCGCCGGGGTGCTCTCTCAGCATCGAGTACATCGCCAGGCCTTCGAACATGTCGCCACCGGGCGAGTTGATCGCCACGGTCACAGGACCCTTGCCGAGGGATCTCAGGGCAGCTGACATGCGCTTGGCAGTAAAGCCGCCGCCCGTCCACCAGTCTTCGCCGATGACGTCGTAGATGCCGATCGTTCGGTCCTCTTCGTTCTCGGCAGCGGCACGGATGCTGGAGTCCCAGCGATCGAAAGCAGCCGGCGCGATATAGCTACGCACGTCCATCTGCGGCCGTCCGCTGGGGACGCCCGGGGTTGCACGGATGGTCATCTCTTATTCCTTGCTGGTGGCGTCAGGCACGCCGAGGAAGGCGCGTAGGGACGCACGGGCTGCATTGCCGTCTTCGGCCTGGCCAAGCTTGTCCAGCGGCGCCAACGCCGTCTGGACCGTCAGTACAGCTGCGTTACCGCCCATGGGCTCCCGGTCTTCCAGCTCGCGGACTTCGTCACGCGTCAGGATGCCGTTATTGACCATCGCGGCGTAGAAGGAAGCGCGGCCGGCGCTATCGGCACGGAGTAGTCCTTCCACCGCAAACTTCGGGTAGTACCTCAGCCGCTCCGCCGGGGTCAGAAGATCCTTGCTGATCGCCTGCTCGATTCGGCGAAGCCACGGCCCCAGGGTGAAGGTCAGAAAGCCAATCATCTGCTGCTCGATCCCCGTCCCCCAACTGGTGGACTTCTCGCTGTGACCGACCATGAAGGGCGGTACGCGGAACCAGCGGCAGATTTCCTCGACTGAGAAGGCGCGAGATTCGAGCAGCTGAGCATCCGATGGGTTGATGCCGATCGTCTTGATTTCTGAACCGGCCTCGAGGATGACCGGACGGCCGGCATTAACCGCTCCGCTCAGTGCCTCCAGCGTCTGGCGAGCATCGTTGCGCTGATCAGGCTTCAGCGTGCTCGGGTAGGTGATTGCCGTGGTCGGCAGCAAGCCCTTGGAGAACGTCGAACTGGCAGCCATGTCGGCACCGATCGCCGCGCCGAACACCTCCGCACCGTAGCCAATGACGGAGACGCCTTCCTTTCCATCGAGAGAAAAGCCAGGGATGCTCCAGACTCTATCGTTGGAGATCTCGCGCTGGGTGCCGTTCTCGTCGGTGTATCGCCACACCTTGACGCCGTTGCGGCGGAACGAGGCAAGCCTGTCCGGGTGCAGGAACTGCAGTCCGATCACCTTGCCGCCGATCATCAGCTTTTCGCAGCGAGCGTTCCCGCGCAGGAGCATCGCCGCCACGCTCGCCTCCCAGTGGACCGCCGCAGTGGTGTCCGCATTGGGTTGGTCGTGGAGGATGAACTGCAGCGGATGATGGCTCGCTACCCGCTTCCCGCTGCTGGTCTTCTCGTACATCGAGAGTGGCAGCGTGGAGATGGTCTCCGAGATGAGACGGACGCACGACCAAACCGCTGACAATTTCAACACCGTCTGGTGGTTGACCGGAACACCAGCATTCGAACTCGACCCGAAGAATTCAGCCCAGAAGTCGCCATCCGTCAGGTGAACAGGTACGCCCAGCCATTTCAGTGCAGCCGCACGCAGTCGGCCCGGCTTAGCTGCCTTGGTCTTCATCCGATCACCGGGCTGGAAATGAAGTCGCTGGCGTCGTCCTGGACAGCGGTAGGCATGCTGATACCAATCGCCATCAGCAGTGTCGCCATGTCATCGATCTTGTCCGGCGATCGCTTCTTGTCGGGCTTCATGTTCAGGTTTCCGTCTTTCACAGCGATGAGGTTGGAGGCACACCAGTTCAGGACCTGGTCGTTCCCATGGCAGACCTTCTTTCCGATGTATGCCCGCTCCAGCTCCTGCATGGCTGGGTGGTAGTTCTTCGTGGTCTGGTTGAACTCGACCAGCGGGTGACCATCGGCCAAGAGGCGCTGCGCAATTTCAGCGGCGTTCCAGCGGTCGTAGGCGATCGCCTGAGGACCGAATCGATCGATGTCCTCACGGATCCTCGCCTCCACCACGCTGTAGTCGGTGACCTCCCCTTCGGTGGTCTCGATCAACTCAGCCGCCACCCAGCCCGCATACGGAACCACGCCGCGCTCCGTGCGCGCACGCACCGCGTCCGCCGGAACGAATCGACGGCCCCAGGTGTAATAGACGTCGTCCACCTTCCACACCAGGCGCCAAGACGTCATATCCAGCGTGCTCGCCAGATCGAATGCGCCCCAGCACGGCTGCCCCGCGAGCCAGTCCAGATCGACCGCGCCGCCGCACTTCTGCCACTTCGTCAGGTCCACCCAGCCAGTGGCGGAGGAAGCCGGCCGGTTAAGTCGCTTAATCTTGAATTCGGCCAGCTTCGAGGGCATCTGCCGCGCCTCGACGGCCTCCTTGCGGATCGCCTTCAGCAGGTGCGGGTTGGCGTCCATCAGCGGGTTGGCCTTGGGCCAAGCTGATTCGTCGAACTCGTCGTCGTCATCGTCGACGGCGAAGAACACCACCAGGAAGTGGTCGGCCGAGTCGCCCAGGATGCCTTGCAGCACCTGCTTGGCGAACTGCCTGATTTCCCCCCACGGCCCCGGGTTGGTATACCCCTCGGTCGTGGTGTAAAGCCACAGCGGGTTGCTGCGTGCGCCCGCCGCTGACGTCAGAACGTTCAACAGGTCCGCCGACTTGTGAGCGTGGATCTCGTCCAGGCCAACATGCGACGGGTTCAGGCCGTCCTGCGTGCTGGCCTTGGAGTTGATGGGCTTGAAGGTTGCCCCCGTCTCCACGCGACTGATCGCGTTGGCCCAGCACGCAAGCCCGAACGCCTCCTGCAGGTCGGGCGTCTTCTCGGTCATCCGCTTGGCGACGTTGAAGATGATCCGCGCCTGGCTGCCGGTTGTGGCCGCCGAGATGATCTGGGCGCCCTCCTCCTCTTCACAGCACTGGCAGTAGAGCAGGATCGCCGCGGCCAACGTGGACTTGGCGTTCTTGCGGGCAACCGCGAACAGCGCCGAGGTGAAGCGCCGGCTGCCATCCAGGTTGCGGAAGCCGAACAGCTGCACCACGAAAAACACGTGGGACCGGTGCAGCTCGATCTCCGGTCGTGCCCACTTCCCTTCAACGTGGGGCAGCTTCTCGATGAAGTCGCATGGGTCGCATGCGTGCCACTCATCGAACAGGAACGGAGGCCGCTTCCGCTTGGCGCGCTTCAGGTCCGCGAGGAACCGCTTGCCGGCCAGCCGAATCCACTTGCCGAACTTCTTGCCCTTCTTGTCGGCTACCGCCTCTTCGGCATATGCCGTGGCGATGCCAACGTAATCACGCACGGGTCTTCCGCTTCGCCCCGTTATTGGCGAATGAATTTCCTGTCTTTTCGACATCGCCGGACGGCCTGACCTTGCCCTGGGCGACCGGCGTCAGCCCGAAGTCGTTCATCAGGCCGCGCAGCTGGGACACCATCGAAGCCACCGGCGCCAAGCCGGCCGAGTAGAGCTGCACGGTGTTGCCATGCAGCGCGCACAGCTGGCCGAAGGCAGAAAGCCCTGCCTCGGTCAGCAACTTGTTCGCGTGCAGGATTGGCGCCAACCGGTCCCATTCCTTGATAGCATGGGCGTTCGGCAGCCAATCAGGCGCCGAGGGGACATCCGACACGAGTGGTAGATCGACCGACGCCGCGGGTTCACGATCCGGACGGTCCGTCCCCGCCACCACTTTCAGCGATGTCGGCTTACGAGGATTACCCATGGTTCGTTCCATCAGCGCAACGGCTGAACTGATAAAAATGGTTTTTCCCAACTGACGGTGGGAAAGAACGGGTGGGCGTATGGTCAGGTGAGAATGACTCTCAAACTTTTGACCTCCCCTCCCCATTTTGTTAATTTTTCGTTAAATATCGTTCCATTTATGGAACACGCGTCGGCCGAACGGCGTTCCCGAATCCACCGTCTTCCCTAGCCGTTTTGGCGTCGTGGCAGCGCTTGCAGAGGGCCTGCCAGTTGCCGGTGTCCCAGAACAGCGCTTGGCAGCGTTTGTGCGGCTTGATGTGATCGACCACCGTAGCGAGCCTCACTCGGCCGGATCGCTGGCACTCCACACAAAGCGGCGCTCGTTTGAGGAACGTCTCGCGGGCCTTCTGCCATCGGGAGCCGTAGCCCCGTTGGGCGGTAGTCAACCGGACGGACTCAGCTGGTACGTGCGCAGCGGCAGCAGCCTTGTACGGCCGATGCTTCGGAGCTCGACTCGGCACTACTTACTCACCTCGACGAGGGCGGAACAGGCGGCCGGCAACAGTCATCCTGCTCACCCGATTCTTGGGCTTCCAGCTTCGCCAGAAGCACACGCACTGCGGCGAGGTGGGCGTCACGCACTTGCCAGCTCTTCGCCTTGCCGACGCGCTTGGCCGCCGCAGCCAGCTCTGTGCTCAGCTGCACTGTAAGCACGGTCAGTGGGCGATGGCCCGGAGACCAGGTCACGGTCCATTGCCTCCAGCAGCCTGATACTCAGTCACTACGGCTTGGCAGGCGCGGAGCTGGTCGTCGGCGTCTCGACCGATTCGAACAACTCGGCCCGCAAACTCTTCTCGGCGCTGGGTGGCCGCATCACGTTCGATGGTGCCGGCTGCGGCTTGGGACAGGAGGTCGGTGTGGCACGCGGCGAGGTCGTCGCGCAAGCGGAGAGTGCCATCACGCAAACCAGCCACAACAGCATCAACGACGGCCGGGGCCGCAGCGCGGTCTTCTTCATGCTTCGCTCCGATGGTGGCCATGGTGTCGGCCTGGGTGTGCTCGGTCACCCGGGCCTTGTTGACCTGTTCCACCACAGCGGCGCTGGCGCCTGCCTGCTGTCGGGCTTGTGCGCCCTCGGCGCGGTCGCCGCGCCAGGACCAGCCCGCCCAGAAGGACAAGGCTATCGCCACGGCGGCGAGCAGCGCATAGAGACGGATCATCAGGGCATCTCCGGCGGGATCACCGCGCCTACCTGGCGCATGGCTGACTCCAACGACATAACCCGCAGCCTCAGTCGGTGGGCCTCTTCCTGCGCGGTCATGCGCAGCTTGATTTCCTCGGCCAGCTGCAGCGTGGTCGCCGCCTGGGATTCCTCCAGCGACTTCACGCGCTGCACCAAGCCGTTCAACAGGTCGACGTTGGCGTCTGTCTCGGTCCGCTCTTTGCGGCGGGAGAGCAGCGCCCCCCAAGTTTCCCTTGCCACCCAGAACGCGGCGAGACCGCCGGCCATCCACCACGGGACGGTTTCCTCGGTCATGACACGACCACGCCACCAGCTTTGCGGTAGGCCGCCAGCAGGTCTTCCAGCTTCCGCTCGTGCTGGCCGTAGCCAGCGCCCGGGAGGCTCGCCCAGATATTGCGCACGAAGCTGATTGCCTTGACCACCTGGCCGGCCTTGATCAGCTCCAGCGCCCGCCGCTCCCTGATCTGCTGGATAGCGATCAGATCTTGGCTGAGCGGTGAGAAGTCCTTCAGCCCCAGCAGCCGGCGGTACGCGTCGTAGTACCGCGACAGCAGCTGGTAGCGACCAGCCGCCGTGGACTTGATGCCCAGCCTGGGCAGCGAAACCAGCTCGCGCGGGTGGTCGGCATAACCGGTGAACAGCCTGCCTCCCACGATCACGTCATAGCCGTGATCCTTGGTCGGCTGCTTGCCGTTGTCGGTGCCCTCGGACCAGGCCAGCATGTCCAGGAACGCCACGACGTTCACGCCGCCTGCTTGTTGGGGAGTGATGCGAGCCATGGGCTTTCTCTGTCAGGGCGCCCGCCCCGCCGCCGGCTGGGCGCAAGGGTTGATCCGGTCTGGGAAGCGGGCAAAGGAAAAGCCCCGCTTGTTGGCCGGGGCTGAGGTCGTGCGCGATAGTAGTGAATCTACCGATAAAAGTGCGGGAGTGTCACTCCCGCACCTACATCTTCCACAGCCTCCAGCCTGCCCGTATGGCATTGATCACGGATGCAGGGGCGACTGAGGTGGATCCAATCACCGATGCGCCGCCCATGTAGCCGAAGAACTTCATAGCGTGCTTCTCGTCGGCATCAAGATACGAACTGGCCCGCGCGCCGGACGTCAGCAATCCTGCGATGAATTCGCGAGCCGCCTGGCCATCTGCTGGGATGGGGTACTGGGCAGCATCGGCGACGACCTCAAGGTGGTGCTGCGCACGCTCAAGTAGCCATGGGGTTACCACCCTCGACTGCAGAATGGCTGAGTGCTGGTTCTTCAGCTCGATTAGCCGCCTTGGTAGGTTCCAGGTTTGCTCTTGGTCTGATCTCTTTTGCTGAACTGAGCTCATCAAGAACTCCCATCGGACCGCGATTTCTCTGGTGAGGCCCGCCCGCTGCTCTGCGGTGCTCTCAGTCCCATCGATGCTTCGAAGGTACTTTTCCCTGAGCTCGATGAGATTCTCACAGAACAGCTGGTTTCGGCTGAGTAGCTCCGATGCGTCGCGCATCATCAATTTGATTGCCGAGCCAGCCGCGAGCTCTAAATCGAGGCGCTTCACGCGCTTAAATGCTGAGACCGATGCCGCCGCCAAGACTAGGCCTGCAGCAGCGATGGCGGCTTCCTTTGCCTGACCAATGAGGTCAGTGAGCTCGTAGGGCTTTAGAGGAGCAACGCCGAAGATGCGCTCGCAGTTCCAGTAGAGGACCAGCAACGCAATGAGTATGACCGTTGGTCGGCGAACGAGAGCGAACAGGGCGCCCATGAGTATCAACGCCATCAAGCCGGCTCTCTTGGCCTTGGTGTCCATCTATGCGGCCGCTCCATTCCCCCGATCAAGGGCCATCATAAACGCCCAAGCCGCCTCCTGTTCAGCATCCTGCAGCTGGCTCAGCAGCCATTCGTAGACGCCACGCCATTTGCTGCGGTAGGTGGATTCATCCCTCCCAATGGCAGCAGCACGACGACGGTCGCTCACGGCACCTAGCCCGGAGCCGCTGCACACCTTGCACACCCCGCGCAGGTCGCCAATCTGGACTTCCCCACGACCTTCACAGCCATGGCAATGCGGCCTCGTGGCGATTTCGCTGATCGCCGCACCGGCCAAACTCGGCAGCGACTCCAGCGTGCTGATCGGCCAGCACTGCGCCTTGATCTGGCCCAACCGCTGCGCCGCCCGGTCGCGCTCGGCCCGCTGCTCTGCCGTCACCGCGCCGGCCCAGCCCATGCACACCTCGGCCAGGCCCAGCTCCGTGCGCGCGTCAGCCAGGCGGCGCTGCTGCCGGCGCAGCTCGGGAGTCACCAGGGCGATCACCGCGTCCCGCAGCTTGTGCCGGCGCAGGGCCGCGCCGTCCGGCCACCAGCAGGCCTCCAGCAGCTCCCGGCCCAGCCCAGCAGGCACCATGCCTAGCGCAGCCGCAATGTCCTGGTTGGTGAGGTCGGGCGTCCCGCCGCGGCCGGTGTCGAATTTGACGGTGGACGGACCCAGACGGGCCATCAGCTCACGGACGTTTGCCATCTTCATTCCCCAGTTGATCGTTGGTTTGTCCCGCACCGGTGATGCGCACCACCACCTGCCCGCCAGGCCGGCGCTCGTTGCTAACGAACGGGTGGCTGATGAAACGCTTGTCGTCGATGCCCAGCACCTGGGCGATGCCGTCGCGGTACGCCTTGAACCGCAGCAGCAGGTTGTCGTCGTCGGGCAGCACCTTCCTGGGCGTCTGGTAGAAGTTGATCCACAGATGCAGGCGGCCCTCTGGCAGCCAGGCGTCACGCCAGCCGGCCTCGAAGGCCAGGACGACCGCAGTCTGACGCGCCGCCTTGGTCGCTTCCGCCCTCCGGCGCCAGTTGACCCGCGCGTTCGGCGACAGGTCCTTGCTCGGCCAGGGCAGCACCAGCTCCAGCACGCGATCAGTAGCCATTGCGGGTCGCGTCCAGCGGCAGGATCGCGAAGCCTTTCGCCTCAAGCTCGCGCAGCAGCACCAATCCCCGGTCGATGGGATCTCCAGCCGATGCCTTGGATGCGGCCGAGCAGGCCTCGCCGATCCGCCACGCATCAAGGTTCCCCGGCTGCCGGCCTGTGTAGGTGTACGCGCTCTCTCGGCTCATGCCGCGCACTCCATCTGCTCCCAGTGCGCCGCCAGGCGCTGCACCCGGCCGCCCCGCGCCAGGAACTGCTCCACCGTCTCGGCCGGAACATCCGCCTTCACGGTGGCCGGGGCCGGCGTGTTCGCTGCCTTGACGCCTACGCGGGCCGCCTGGGTGCGCTGCAGCCGCGCTGCGCGCTCACGCTGGGACCGCAGAGCGGCCCGCTCGCGTCGGCGCTCCTGCAGCTGTTCCTCGGTCATCCGCTGGCGCTTCATGCCCTGCCCGCTCGCCTTGAAGCTGGCCGTCATGCCGCGGCCTTGCTTCACCAGGAACCCGCATCGCAGCAGCCACGGAAGCGTGTCGCGGATGCTCTCCCGCTCCTGCTGCTGGGTCGCACCGGCCGCGCCCATGCGCTCGTAGAGGGTCTGCGAGGTCAGGTAATCGTCCGGGGAGGCGTTGAACACCTGCCTCAGCTGCTGCGCCAGTTCACCGTACTTCTTGCTCATGCTGCTTCCCTCAGTTGGTTGACCACCGTCTGCTGCTCGATCAGCTCGTCGTCGGTCCCGTAGGTCTCGTGGAAGGTCCGCGAGCCATCCATCAGGCTCGGACCGTAGATCTCGCGCATCTCGCCGAAGGTCTTCCCCTGCATCGGGTGACGGCGGTGGTGCCACACGCACAGGGCGTAGCCGAACGCATGGCCGCGGCGCCTGTTCCCGCTCTTGGCGTGGTTGTAGTCGCAGCCGTAGACCGCCTGGCCGGGGGCCATCAGCCCCTGGGCGATCAGCGACAGGCATGCCATGCAGGGGCCGACCTTGGCCGCCTCGATCCGGGCGCCCTCGGCGGCGGTGGGCGGCGGCGCCTTCGACCACATCAGCGCGCGCCTCCCCTGCGCTTCTCGTCGCGGTCGGCGGCGCGCCAGCCGTGCTGCCAGGCCAAGGCCTTCTCGCCAAGCGGCTGCACCTTGCGCGGCTCCAGCTCATCCTGGGTGTCCACCCACACCATGTGCGGGTTCGTGCTCAGCCCGGCGCTGTCCAACCGGGCCGAATAGCCGGCGTTGATCTGGGCGGCGTACTTGCTGCGGGTGCTGAAGGCGGTGAAGTCCATCACGCCCTCGCCAGTTCGTGGTCGCGCGGGACCGTGAACCCTGCAGCGCGCGCATGCCCGCCGCCGCCATACAGCTTGGCGACTTCGCTCACGTCGACGCCCTGATCGGTCGAGCGCAGGCTGAAGACCCGGCCGCCGTCCTTGTCGTAGTAGCAGGCCGCGAACGGCTTGCCCTTCGCCATCAGATGACCGGCGTCGCTGGCCAGGGTGTACGGCAGGCTGGCCACCGGCACCTCGTAGTGCCCGATCACCATCCGGCGCTTCGCCACCTTCACCAGCTCGGCCACGTCCTTGTGGTGCTTGCGCTCGATCGCCACGCCCTGGGCGCGCAGCGTCTCCATCGGCGTCTCCATCAGCAGGTCCCAGACGTCGAACTCGTAGGGGTAGCTGAAGACCGCCGCCTGAATCTCGCGCGTACCCGGCAGCGCGAAGCGCCACAGGTCCCGGTCTTCCACGTGGTCGATCAGTTCAGGGCGCGGTGCGCCGGGGTGGAAGAAGTCCCACGCGATGCCCGCGCCGCTTCGATCCATGTCGAACAGCGCGTAGATCATCGCCTTGCGGATGCCCTCGCAGTTGTCCTGCTCAACCCACCCTTGGAAGTGACGCCAGGTCGGGTCTCCATCGACGTCGAAGCCTTCAATGCGAACAACGGTCAGCTGGTCGTCAGCGGTCAAGGGATTGGCTGGCATATCCGCCTCGGCGCTCTTGTGGTGGTCCAGCACCAGGATCGACCGGGCGACCAGTTGCAGGTCCAGCATCACGTGCGGCGGGTAGCAGAAGTCCACCAGCACGAGGTCGCGGCCTTCGACCGGCGGCGGCGGTGCACCGTGGACGGCCGCGTGGAAGTCGCATTCCATCGCCTGGCGCACGGCCCATGCCGCGGTAAACCCGTCGGCGCAGTTGGCGTGGTAGATGACCAGTGGTTTCATCGGGCTGTTGCTCCTGTCTGTGTGGCGGTGCGGCGGCGGCGGGCCGGCGCGCGATGGCATTGGCGGGCCAGCGCTTCAAGCCGAAGCGCCTCGCCCAGGTAGTAGTCGTGGCGCTCCTGGCGCTCGGTTGCGGTGAACTGCACGTCGATCAGCGCCGTCTCGGCCGCCACACGGTTGGCCTTGGCCAGCCGCGCGGGGTCGTGTTCGAAGATGTCCAGCTGGGTCCGCAGCGCGCGCATCAGGCCGCCTCCGCTGCGCCGGCACCGGCATCCATCAGCCCGGCCACGCCCATCGCCTCGACCTCCGTCTCCGACAGGTGCAGTTCGCGAGCGATCTCCGCGAGGTGCTGCTGCACCTGCTCGCGGCTCGCCGGCACCTGCTCGCGGATCTGGTGCTCAATCTCGGCCACCGGTGCCTCCGGCAGCGTCCCGCCGCGCATCACGTGCTCGCGGGCCTGGTCATACGCCTCTCGCAGCAGGCGGTCGGCCATGTCCGAACTCGCCATCCGGTAGCGGTGTCCGTCGAGGTACTGCCACACCAGCCGGGTGAACCCGTCCTGCTTGCCCGCATCGGCGCGCACCGCGGCGAAAGCCGGGACACCAAGGCAGCGCAGGCGGAACTCGGGCAGCGTCGGTGGCCAGGGATCGGCGCAGCTGATGCAGGCGCTGATGCCGGCGGCCAGCTGCTCGCCGGCCAGGCCGGCCAGACCCTTGGCCCAGGTCAGCGCAGCGCCCTCGTTCGGGTTGTCCCCGTAGCTGCCCGTCCAGCGGCCGCCGTAGATCTCAGCCATCCGAACCCACAGGGTGCGCGTCACCGTCGATGACAGGGCTGCGCGCGGCGTCTGCGTCGGCGCGCTCGCCATCGATGGCATGGCGGAGGACACGCTCGGCAGGAGATTCGCGACGGATTGCATGGGTGCCTCCAGTGGGACGGTTGGTGGTGGTCAGCTCGCGTTCGAGCCAGGCAGCTTCGAAGCCCTGCCAGTTGCGGTTGCAGCACTTGCGGAGGCAGTCATCGACGGTGAAGCCGAGGGCAGCGGCCTGGTGCAGCTCGTGGCCAAAGCTGGTGAGCACGGTCGGTGTCACCGGGGCGCGGCGCTGGCGGCGCAGCTGCAGCCAGTCGGCCAGGACCTGGGCGGACGGCAGGGTCGGCCAGGTCGAGAAATCCAGATCCGCCGGGTGGGCGGTCGGCGCGCTTGCGCGCTTCTTTGCTTTTGGTGGTTCTACTGATGGTTCTATGGTGGTTAGGGTGACACCCGTGTCACCCGTCTCTGCTCCATTTGTCACCCGTCTCTTACCCGTGGTGTCACCCGTCCCCGCCTTATTTGTCACCCGTGACAAGTTGTCACCCGTCGGGTCGATCGAGCCGCGCATGATCGCTGCGACGTTGAGCTGGTACTGACGGGTCATGCCCGGCTTGCCGCCCAGGGAATTGCCCACCACCGACAGCCAGCCGGCATCGATCAGGTTGTGCAGGACGCGCTTCGCGTTGCGCTCGCTCATCGAGGCACGGATCGACACCAGCCGCACCGACGGGTGCAGGCTCGCACCGTCATCGTTGGCCCAGTCGCACATCGCCAGAAGCACGAGCTTCGGCGCGGCGGCAAGGTCAAGGCGCCATGCGGCGGTCATCAGGCTGATGCTCATGGGTCAGGCCGCCGCAGGTTCGTTGCGGTCGCCGGCAGAAACCAGGTCCCACGTCATCGCGCGCCGGCCGCTGACCGCGCACTTCCTCGCTTCGCCATGGCAAACCAGCTCTGCTTCCAGCAGCTCCGGAAGACGGCGAGCGAGCATGAATCGATCGAGGCCACTGGCCTGGGACAGCTCGGCGCTGGTCAGCCCCGGGTGCTGGCGCACTGCCGCAAGGGCGCAGGCTTGCTGCTGGGTCTGCACGCCGCTGCTGACGACGTGGCTCGCCGCCTCGTGGCTCGTGCTAGGGTCGGTGGATCGTGCAGGGTGATTCATGGGGCATCCTTCGCGGCAGCCGCCGCGGCGTGCTGGGCCAGCTCGGCGAAGATCGCCTGTAGGCGGGAACAGTGCTGGGCGATGGCCGAAGCCTCGTTCGGGGTAATGCGCTGGTCTTCCATCGCGTCGGCGATCAGGTCTGCCAGGTCGCCCTTGGCACCGCTGGCCGCCAACAGCGAGCCGATCAGGCTGCCGCTAGGCGATGCCTCGTTCTTCGATAGCGTGTAGCCATGCTCGGCGGCCAGCGCGTGCAGCACGCTGTCGTTGCCGGTCACGCCCATGATCTCGCTGGCTTCCACCAGCGTCAGGTGGTGCGTGGTGTTGTTCGGGTTGACCTTGTTGCGCAGCACCGCCGCCGACATCCCAATGCGCGGGGCGAGCGACTCGCTACCGCCGGGGTAGGCGTGGACGGTCTTGTGGGCGGCATCGATGATGTTCATGAAGGGGCTCTGTGAACGTGGATTCGGGATGTGCGGCGGCGCAACATCAGCGCCATGGACAACAACTACTCAGGGATCGAGGGCGCCGCCCTCCTTGCGTTACGCTGGATGTGCGAACAACTCAGCCCGCAAGGAGGGCGACATGGACGAAGCAAGGTACGAGGTGGCTATGACGGCGGTTCTTTCGTTGGCGATGGCGCTGGATCACCGAAAAGTCCTGGACGTGGAGGACTACGTGACCAGGCTTTCGCTCAACTCCCTGCTTTCAAAGGCCAACGGAAAAGACGAACAATCAGCGCTACTCGACGCGCACATCGCGCGGCTACGCGAAACCTTCGCGGAGCGCGGCGAGACTCACTAGCGGCGTGGTATCGCTGCCACGCTGCAATTTCTTCAGCGGTGATCGCACCGGCCCACCATTCCAGTGACTCCCTCACCTGTTCTTCAGTGAGGGTCCACTGGATGCCTGCATCCGTCGTTGCGGAAGGAAACGCTTTGGCAGGCCGAATACCCGCGCTCTTCGGCGGCTCCTTGGCCAGCAGCGACGAGATCCGCGGAAAGCGAGCGCGCATGTCAGGCAGCCTCGCTCTTGATCAGGTCAGGCCGCAGCTGGCCCGCCGCAGCAATGCCAGCCTGAAAGATCAGTGCGATATGCTCACCGCTCAGGTCGCGCTTGACTGCGTATTCACGAATGCGCGACAGGTGATGCTCCCGGGCCTGCTCGGGGGTCAACTCAGACATTGGGGTTCTCCATGGACATGGAACGAATCGAAACGCGTGGGGAAGACGGGCGCGTGGTATCGGTCATCAAGCACCGGACCCGCATCGAAACCTCAGGGCTCAGCGGCCGAAGCTGGGTCGAAGGCCTTGCCCGGTACACGCTGGCGGATGGCAGTGCAGTCAACGCGGACGGCGACGGCTTCGAGGTCGTTTCAACCTGTGAGCACCTCGTGCGGGCGTAAGCCATCAGGCAGCCTCCACGTTGATGATTCGGTCAGCGTCCGGGTCGCTCGGTGCGGCCTCGGCGGTCGACGGCTCTTCCTGGACGCCCAGCAGCTTCAGCACCTGCGGCAGCGCCGGGACGCTCTGCTCTTCCGGCCAGGCCTCAACCTGCTCCAACGGCAGATTCAGCAGCTTCGCAAGGGGCGCATCGGTCTTGAAACCGAACTTGGCCCGCAGCGCGCGCTTACTCATCCGGGTGTCCACAAGCGCGGCGATCGCTTGGCGATCAGAGGTCACCAAAACCGGACCGAAGACGTCGGGTCGCAGGTCGTGACGCGCCACTTGACCTTCAGTAGCCGTGGCGATGCGCGCGGCGAGCTTCGCACTGGCCAACTTATGGCCGAGGGCGATCATGTAAAGCGTCGCGGAGCTGCAGCCGGCCTTACCAGCCACGGACGCGAAGACAGGGCATCCAATCTTGCCGGTGCCACCCTTGGACAGAGCTAGTTCAATGAGCTTCATGAGCTCAAATTACCGTTTCGGTTATGGACAGTCAATACCGTTTCGGTTATTTCCTGAAACGGTAATGCGGGCGACCATTCCCGGCATGGACTCTTCCTCTTACCGCACCGCTCACATGCGCCGAATCGTGGCCGCCGCCGGCGGCCCTGCTGGCTGGATCCGCGAGTACGGCGGTACACGCTGGCAGCAGGCGCAGGTCAGCCAGTGGATCTCCGAATCGAACCCCAAGGGCATCGGCCGAAAGCTCGCGCGCGACCTTGAGGCCGCGATGGGCTTGGCTGTCGGCGCCCTCGATCAACCCGATGAACCCGCGTCTCAGTCTGCGGGACTGGACCTTGCCAGACTGGCGACGGCCAGCCAGTTCCTAGAAGATCTCTTCAGGACGAAGGGCAAGGTCTTCGTAGCGAGCGAGCAAGTTCACCTGTTGGCTGCCGTCTATGACGACCTGTCCCGCCCTTCTGCATCGACCATTGTCGAGCTGGCCCTGAAATTCGGACCAATGCTTGATGGAGGTGGGGATGGACGACAAGGGACGCCTGGAGGCGCTAGCGCGGATGATCGCGCGGGAAATCGAGCGCGCGCCGGCACGGCCGGATCTAAGGCTCGTAAAGCCGGATAAGACAGTACTCGGAGGCAGTACCCATCTGAGCGCAGCCGGCCGGAAGGTCGTTTGCGACCGAATTCGCGACCTCGCGAACTTGTATCGGCTTGACTGGCTCGTCCGTCAAGAGACAGAGGGTTCCTTCGGATCGCTGGAACAGCTCCAAGACGCTGAGCTGATCAAACTGCGCGCGAACATGGAGCGCGCACGCGAGTGCTTCATCGATGGCATCGCCTTCGATGAAGTCGGGCTTGTTCGAAATCACGCAGAGTGCGACTGACCTGGTCGCCGGTCCGCTCTAACGCAAGTTAGAGCAGATCGCTAAGCTCATCCAGAATCACGGCAGCGAGTTCTTCTCCTGTCGTGGCCTGCATGTAGAAGCTCGATGAGTCGTCATCAGCGTCATTGATTGGCTCGAAACGCGCGGCCACAAACGCTGCGGCGAGGATGGACGCCACCAGCGCCACACCAATCACGATTGCCGTAAGCGCTGAACGGCTGCGCCCTGCCCTTCCTTGTCCGTCTTGAATCCGCTGATCCTTGCTCTTCATGGACATCCGCCCCCTCGTGAATGTGGGTAAACATTAGCATCTCGTGATGCCGCGCAGAATAATTACCGTTTTGGTATTGACGGATGGATAACCGTTTCGGTAACGTAGCCCCGTGGCCCCAGTAACAGCCCATCCGGGCCGGGGCTCGGAGTCCTCCATGGCTTTCGCTGCCTTCACCGCTTCCGGTCCCGTCACGGTCAAAGCCGTGCACGCCACCGATACCGTCGCCATCTCCTTCGGCACCGTCGAGATCAACCTCTCTCCCACCGAATGGGCCGAGCTCGCCATGAAGGGCTCCAGCGCCGCGCTCGAACTGCGCGCCAACCACATCCGCACCGGTATGCGCATCGGCCCCCTGCAGCTCGGCAACGCCGACCTGGTGGAGCTGCAGGCATGAGCGCGGCCAAGCACACCCCGGGGCCGTGGGCCGTCAGCGAAGCCCGTGGCTCGTCGGAGAGCGTATCCATCACGTGGAGCGTCGATAGCCAGAATCGCGTGTGCATCGCCACCGCGCAGGCTCAGGAACACTTGCGCGAGCACGGAATCCACGAAGAGGAATGCCGCGCGAACGCCCACCTGATCGCCGCCGCGCCGGACATGCTCTCCGCCCTGCGATCCAGCCGAGGCGTGCTGGCTCGCGCAATCAAGGCCGCCGCCCCCGACCTGTTCGAATCCGACGACGACCTCAACGAGCACCTGACGATCAAGCGGATGGATGCCGCCATTGCGCGCGCCACCGGCGGTGCCGCATGAGCGCCGTCATCCTCCAGTTCCCCACCAACACCGCCCAGCGCGCCAACGGCGCCGGCCTGGCCGTGGCGATCGCCGCCAAGCGCATGGGCTACCGACCGCACCACATCGCCCGCGCTGCCG
>Ga0308167_1001179_pt1 | contig 32959 bp, 23 predicted proteins | sample PhyCR1_2_FD_202138 | JGI IMG/M metagenome (GOLD analysis project Ga0308167, IMG submission 202138) | Phyllosphere microbial communities from UC Gill Tract Community Farm, Albany, California, United States - DLSLRC.R1 | ecosystem: Host-associated > Plants > Phyllosphere > Unclassified | place... | reverse complement strand
ATCACCGCCTCGGCCCTTCTGGGTTGATGACACGCCCTCACCGAAGGTCGGGAGTCGCGATGAGGGGGCACCGGGCCCCGATCAGGGGAACCGGATCGCGATCAGGGGAACCGGGCCCCGATCGTGGGTGTCGTCGATCCGAGGATCGTCGCCACGATCGCCGGAAGACCTCTGGCGGGGGCCGTCACACCCGCGAGCAGCCTTCCAGAGGCATCCGTCGCCTTCCTGCCCTCGACCGCGGTGGAGTTCGCGTCCTGCCCTGTCGTCGTCCGGTAATCCGCCCACGTCGTGAACACATACGGGTTCACATTGGCCGTGCCACGCGACCAGATGACGAACCAAGTGGGCGCCGCAGCGCTGTTCCGCTGCACCACATTTCCGTCCGAGCGGATGTTGAGGTCGGCCGGGGTGTACCGGTGCGTGTAGTCCTCGACGCACACCGTGCAGTTTCCGGCGCTCTCACCGATGACGTTGTTCCCCATCGAGATGTCGCGGATCAGCCACGGCATCGTCGAATCCGGGAACGGGCGCCGAGCGTTGTGTCCCGGGACGGACGAATCCGTGGAGCTGCGGCTGTCCTGCACGATGTTCACAGCCCGGTCACCGCCGATGATCGTGTTGTTCCACAGGTTCACGCCGCCGGTGTTGTTGATCTTGACGCCGTTGCCCGCGTTCCGAAGGACGAGGTTGTTGACGAAATCGATCTTCTGGGACAACTCGAGGAAAGCGCCGGCACCCCTGTTCTCGACGAGGTCGGATCCTGTGATGCGAACGTCGTAGACCGATTGATCGAGCCACACCCCTGGGCCGTCGTTGCGCAGCAGGGCGGAATCGCTCACGGTGACTCCCCGCGACTTCGCGATCTTCACGCCGCCGGACACGGGCGATGTGTTGAAGTGCTCGGCGTTGTTCTCGACGGCGAGGAGGTCATCGATCGTCAGCGCGTCAGCGTAGTTGGCGCCGAGCCCCATCAGGCCGTTGCGAGCCAGCGTCACATCGCGCACCGTCGTGTTCGAGGCGCCGACGAAGAGTCCGGTCGACGCCGTGTCGTAGATCACGACGTTCTCGATCGTCGCCTTCGGCGCTTCGACGGTGACGGCGCCCATCATCCAGACGGACGTCGCGTAGTTGCGGACGCCGATGCCTCGGACGACCGCGCCTTCCCCGCGCAGCGAAAGCGCCTTGGTAAGAGTCGACGCGCGCACCGTACGGCCTGCAGGGTCGCTCCCGAGATAGAGCCGGTCGTTCGCCACGTCGGTGAAGAAGGTGCCCGGCTTCAGTGCCGCCAGCGAAGAGACCTCGGCCTGAGCGGCGCCGTCGATCCAGACCTGCTCGGGGTGCGCGGCCATGGGATACGCCGCGTTCAGCCACCGCCAGCCGGGTTCTGTTCCGTCGGCCTCGCCCTTGGTGAAGGACGGCGTCGAATCGAAGTCGTACTTCCAGTCCGCGCTGAACCAGCGACCGCTGGAAGCCTGCCAGTTCTTCAGGGTCGAGGCGCCGTCGAACCAGACCGCCTCACCCGGATAGGACTGGATCGTGATCTTCTTGCCCGCGGGGATCACGACCGTCTCGTGATACGAACCCGCGCGAAGCACAAGCGTCGAACCTGAAGGCGCCCGGTCGACCGCGGCCTGGACCGTGGCGAAGGGGGCCGCGGAGGTGCCCGAGCCGGCCGCTGTGCCGTTCGGGCTGACGAAGAGCGCTCCAGCGGGAACCGGATACTTCGTGGTTCCGACGAGCGCCGACCCCGCGCCCGTCCTCGCGCCGGCGACGTTCCAGACCGGGGCCGCTCCGGCCGCACCGGCGGGAGCCGTCGGTGTCGTCGGAGTCGTGGGAGTCGTGGGAGTCGTCGGAGTCGTCGGAGTCGTCGGCGGAGCAGGCGTCGTCGTCGCCTTCGCGGTGACGGTGAGGTCATCGAAGAGAGCTGCCAGCGCGGGTGTGCTCCGCGAGACATAGAGCCGCACCCCCACGCGCCCCTGGGCCGCGAGGCGCTTCGCCGAGCGATCCGTGACAGAGAGCTTCCACGTGGTCGGCTTCGTTCCTGCCGCGGTCACCCGTGCATCGACCGTGACTGCGGTCGTCCCAGCGAGGCGGGTCTCGAGGACGAACGGGACGCCGGCCTTCACACGGAGCTCGGGAACCCACGCGTGGCCGAGGCTCGTCTGCACCCCCGCGTTCACGCGGAGCGTCTCGAGAAGCACCACTCCCTTCGGATCCACGCGGACCTGCGTCTGATAGAAGCCGTCGGCCGTGAGTCGCGACTGCAGGCTCACGTACACACCCGAACCGGACTTCGGCAGCTGCGGAAGCGTGAAGACCGTCGACTGAGTGGAGTCGCGGACGGAGAGACCGACCGGTCGCGCGGTCACGGTGGCACCCGGCGCGGCGGCGGACAGCTTCGCCTTGCCGTTCGCGACCGAGATCGAGGTCAGCGGTGAGGCGTCGTACGTTCGGCCGTCGGGCGCGGTCCCCAGGCCCTTGGCGACGGTGCGCGTCATCGAGTCCTGGATGAGGACCACGCCTGAGCTCTCTGCGGCCGCGGCGGGGGCCACGGAGGCGAAGGGAAGGAGTAGTAGTGCGGATAAAGCTGCGATCAGGGGGAGGGAGTTTTTACGCATGGGGGAGGGTCTCCGATGTGCTTCTCGTCACTGCAGGGTCGGGTGTGGCAGCTACGACATCCGACTTCGGTGGCGGATTGTCGTAGACAATAGCCTGAATTCCCTGCGCAGTGGCTGAGGATTCGCTGATACTGGTCTACAGACTGTCAGCGTTCGGAGCGCGTGCGGGCTCAGCCGAGCGCTGACATCTTCCGGAACCATATGGCCAGAGCGGCGGCCAAGTACAGCAGCGCGGCGAGGGCGAGGAGGCTGTATATCAGCATGAAAGCCTGCGGCCAGCCCCACAGCACGAACGCGAAACAGAGGACGCCGTAGTCCGTCGGAAGCCCGAGCAGAGAGCGCCCGAGTGAGAACCCACCGGCCTGAGCCGCCTGCGCAACGCCCTTCTTGCCGCGCAGCAGGTCGTTCAGGATCATCCCGAAGAACGTCACCGTCGAGATGACTGCGAAGCCGAGCGGCACCAGAAGCCAGAGGTCCGACGGCAGCGGGAAGAACCGGTACCAGCCGATGGCGACTGCGAGCGGAAGAGCGACGAGCTTGGTGGAGTCCAGCACGTGGTCGAGCCACTCCCCCGCGAGCGAGCCTCCTCCACGGAGCCTCGCGACCTGACCGTCTGCGCTGTCCCAGGCATAGCCGACCGCGAGGAGCAGCCAGACGATGATCCCGAGCACGATCGACGGCGGGACCGTCGCCAGGAGCACGATCCCCGTGAAGGTGAAGGCCGCGCTGATCAGAGAGACCTGATTCGGCACGAGCCCTGCGGTGAATGCGCCGGCTGCGATGACCCGGCCGACGGGACGGTTGATGAAGACCGAGTACGCAGGAGCCCCGCGTGCACGCCCCTTCTGGGCGGCCGCGAGGCTCCGGTACGAATCTGCGAAAGTCAGGGCGTCACTCCTCGTGCTCGGAAGTCGTCGAATGTCAGGGTGTACGGAACACTGGTGAAGCCGGATCCCGCGTAGGTCGAGATCCCGACGTAACCGGCGGTCTGCAGTGCTGCGGTGGAATCGGTCGTGGACAGCTGCCAGGCAGCCGGCTCCGTCGTTCCCGCCGCCCAGAGCTTACTCCGGAGCGTCGTCGTACCCGTGCCGAATGCCTGCACCCGCACGTTATATACCGTTCCGGCGGCGAACGTGAAGCCCGCCATGTTCTGCGAGACCAATGCCGTGCCACCGCGGGCGAGCTGTGCCGTCACCGATCCGTCGGCACCGATCAGCCACCGCGCCCGGTAGTCATCCGACCCGACGACCCGAGCGAGTGCCGCGACGTAGACGCGCGCTCCGGCCGGCATCGCCGGCGCGGTCACGGTGAACGTCAGATCCGTGCTCGTCGAGGTGGCGGAGTTCAACGATGCCGTGCGAGTCTGCCCCGCCGCCTGCGTCGTGAACTTCGCTGCCCCGTTGTCGATCGCGACGTTCGCCGCTCCGCTCGTCTGCGTCCAGACACCACCGGTCTGGGCCGTCCCGAGCGTGCCGTTCGCCCGACCGAAGTCGTCGGCGGCGAAGGCCGCACCGGCCGGAGCGACCACCGTCACGGACTTCGTCACGGTGTTCACCGCGCCGAGGTTGTCGGTCACCGTCAGCGTCACCGTGTATGTGCCCGCTGCGGCATACGGGTGCGAAGCCGTCGACCCGGTGGCGGTCGCCCCGTCACCGAAGTTCCACGCATACGAGGCGACAGAGCCGTCAGGATCCGTCGATGCCGTGCCGTCGACCGCGACCGTGAGATCGGTCGGAGTCGCCGTGAACGATGCGACAGGGTTCTGGTTGGCCGGGCCCGCCGTCACCGTGACCGCCTTGGTGACCGTTCCGGTTGCGCCCTTGTCGTCCGTGACCGTCAGCTTCACCTGATACGTGCCTGCGGCAGCATATGCATGCGCAGCGGGCGTGACGCCCGTGGCCGTGGCTCCGTCTCCGAAGTCCCAGGCGTACGAGGCGATGGTGCCGTCGGCGTCGGTCGAGGTCGATCCGTTCACCGTGGCCGAGAGCCCGCTCACCGAACTGGTGAATGCGGCGACCGGCGCCTGGTTGGCGGGAGGCGTCGGGCCGCCCGTCGTGGATCCTGCCCAGAAGTTGTCGAACCGGGTCTGGAACGGCACGTTGGTGACCGAGCCGCCGAGATACACACCGAGACCGACGTGTCCGGCCGACTGCAGACCAGCGGTGGAGCTCGTCGTCGACGAGGTCCAGTTCGCGGGCTCAGCCGTGCCGACCTTCCACACCTTGGCCCTGACCGTCGTCGGCGAGGTGCCCGTGGCCTCGGTGCGCACGTGCAGTGCGTCACCGGCGCTCACGGTCAGCCCGGTCGACGCGGTCGTCAGGACGGTAGCCGTCTGCTGCAGCTGCAGCTGGACCCCGCCGGTCGGCGAGACGATGACCCGCGACCGGTAGTCCTCCGTGCCCACACGACGTGCGGCCACCGTGTAGTACGCGCTGCCCCCGGTCGGGAGCTGCGGCAGCACCACGTCGACGTCGACTGCGGTGTCGGTCGAGGAGACTCCCGTGAGGTACGCGTACCGCTGCGCTCCTCCGGCCGGCTGCTGGAACGCCGCGTAGGCGCCGCTGACGAGGTAGTTGGATGCCGTGTTCGACAGGGTCCACGCTCCCCCGGTGTTCGCGGTACCGAGGCCGCTGGCGACCGTGCGGTTGAACGAGTCGGTGGCGTAGGTCACCGCTCCCACCGGTGCCGTGACCGTGATCGACGCCGTCGTCTGCGACGTCGCTCCCTCGTCATCGGTCACGGTGAGCGTGATGGTGTACGTTCCCGCTGCCGCGTACGTGTGGGTCGCGGTCTTGCCCGATCCTGCGGCCGAGCCGTCACCCCAGTTCCACGAGTAACCGGCGATCGTGCCGTCGGTGTCCTGCGAGGCGCTCGCGTCGACATCGGCCTTCAGGTCGGTGGCGGCGGAGGTGAACGAGGAGACCGGCGCCTGGTTCGCGACGGCTTCGACGACGGACGTCGACGTGCCCGTCGCGCCCTTGTCGTCCGTCACCGTGAGGGTCACCGTGTAGGAGCCCGCGACCGCGTAGGTGTGCGTCGCCGTGGCTCCGGTGCCCGCAGGCGTTCCGTCGCCCCAGTTCCAGCTGTAGCTCGCGATCGTGCCGTCGGCATCCGCGGAGGCGCTCGCGTCGACCGCGAGGCCGAGCTTGGTCATGGTGTTCGTGAAGCTCGCCGTCGGTGCGATGTTCGCGGGCGCTCCCGTGGTTCCCAGCGCGTAGTGCTGCGAGACGGTCGTTCCGGACAGCGGCGACAGGTAGACCGCGACCTCGTCGATCGATCCGTCGAACTCCCAGTCGCCCGGACCCCACGTGACGTCGCCGCCCACGTGCCAGTACCCGGTGTAGTCCTGAGCGTTCGTCTGGCCGTTGGACCCCTGCTCCACGCCGTCGACGTAGAGGCGCATTCCGGTGGCGCCCTGCGTGGCGACCACCTGGTGCCACTGGCCGTCGTTGTACGACGCGGAGGTCTGCAGCGTGTCGGCGAAACCGACCCACACTCCGTAGATGAGCTTGCCGTCCGGTGTCATGTAGACGTGACGGTCGTAGCCCGAGGAGTTGCCGTTCGAGCTGTTGCCGAAGCCGATGATCTTGCCACCGGTGGTCGTGCTCGTCTTGAACCATGCCTCGAGCGAGTACGAGCGGGGGTTCGTGTAGGAGTTCTGGCTGATGACCTGGCCACCCTCGAACGAGGCCGCCTTGTTGGTCACACCGGCGAGGGCTCCGTCGGCGCCCTTGCTGACGCTGCCGAAGTAGGTGCCCTTCTGGTTGTAGCCCGAGGCATCCGCTGCGGTGTCGCCCGTCGACTCGCCGAGTCGCCAGTACAGCGCCGGGTCTGCGGCGTACACGGCCGCGCCGTACGCGTCAGCCGGAGCGGTCGATCCCTCGAGCTCACGACCGGATGCCGTGTAGTGCGAAGCGACCTGCTCGCGGGTCAGCGGGGCGCCGTAGATGGCGACGTCGTCGATCTGACCGGGGAAGAAGGCTGCTCCCGACCACGGGCTGTCGCCTCCGACTCGCCAGTAGCCGTTGTACGCCTGCGCCGACGTGACATCGGTGCGCTGGGCGACGCGGACGCCGTCGATGTAGAGCACCATGCCGCCGTCGCTCAGACCCGCCGACACGTAGTGCCACTGCCCGTCGTTGAACGCGCTGGCCGAGCTGATCGTCTGCGACGACCCCGGGTAGACACCGAAGGTGACCTGTCCGCTCGGCTCCATGTAGACGTGGCGGTCGTAGCTGCCGGAGGTGCCGGTGGAGCTGTTGCCGAATCCGACGATCTTTCCACCGTTGGTGGTGGTCGTCTTGAACCAGGCCTCGATGCCGAACGTGTTCGGACCGGCGATCGCCGATGTCGTCGACGCGAAGCCCTCGCCGGACCCGTCGAAGCTCGACGCGCTGCGCGAGTCCGAGAGCATGGCACCGGTGGTTCCGCGGGTCACGCCGCTGCGCACGGCGAGGTCGGATGCGCCGGCCCAGTCATACGAGAGCGTGGCCGACGAGTCGTCGAGGGGCCAGTAGTTCAACGGTGCGTCATCGAGCACCGCGGTGCGGTACGCGCTCGGGGCCGCGGATCCGGATGCCGTCACGGTCGTCGTCCCACCGAGGATCGAGTGTCCCTCGTTGTCGGTGGCACGCACGCGGTACGTGTACGTGGCTCCGTTCGTGACGGTGGTGTCGACGAACGCCATCGGAGGGAGCCCCCAGTCGGCGGACTTCGACCGGACGTTCTCATAGGTCTTGACGACCGCGTTGTCGCGCAGCACCTCGTACTTCAGGTACTCGCTGTCACGGTCGTAGTTGAGCGGCCAGCTGACGCGGACCGATCCGCCCGTGAGGGCGATCGACGAGGCGGGCCAGGCCGTGTTCCAGAGGATCGGTCCCTGCGCGTTGGGCGCCTTCGACGTCACCGCGAAGCGGGCGAGACCCTGCTGACCGGTGTTGTTCACCCGGGTGAACTCACCGCCGTAGACGAGGTACTCGCTGTTCGAGCTGACCGACCACGGGCCCTGCGATGCGCCGCTGACGTTGCCCGCGTTGAAAGCGGGGAACCAGTGCAGCAGCTTGGGCGCCGGGTTGCCGCCGAAGTCGTAGTATCCGAGGTTCAGTCCGTAGGGCGTCGTCCGCGCGACGTCTTTCGAGACCGCGAGACCGCGGTAGAAGGACCAGGGGTCGCTCTGCGGGAAACCGCCTTCGAGGCTGCCGCAGTAGTGCGAGTGACCGGCCGCGTACACGGTGTCGCCCATCGGCTCCACGTCGTACTGGTCGCCGTGGCAGTCGTTGACCCAGACGAGGTCGCCGCTCGACCACGATGCGCGGAAGGAGCCCTCGAGGTTGCCACCGGCGCCGAACACGTAGCCGGTGCCGTAGATGTCGTCGCCGGACGACTTGAGCGAGAGGATCGCCGCGTCGAGTCCGGCGTTGCGGATGACGTTGTTCGCCGAGAACGGCAGCAGGGAGGCGTCGGATGCCGAGACCATGGCCAGGCCGTAGCCCGGGTTCGAGCTGCCGTTGAGAGTCTGGAAGTTACCGCCGAGGACCACCTTGTCGCCCGCGGGAGAGACGGTCACGACACGACCCTGCCGGCCTTCGAGCGCCGGGGCCCAGGGCAGCAGAGCGCCGGCGCGGGTGAACGCTGCGGCGCCGGAACGGTCGTTGCCGGAGACGCGACCGAACGTCCCGGTGATGTACACGGTGTCGTTGGTCGCGGCGACACCCGAGGTGACGCCGTTGGAGTTCGGGTTGAACGCCGCGAGGTTTCCGCTGGGCAGGTCGAACGCCGCCACGCGGTTGCGGGTCTGGGTGTTCACGGTCGTGAAGTCACCGACGATGTAGAGGCGAGTGCCGTCTGGCGATGCCTCGACCTGACGCACCTGGCCGTTGATCGACGGCGCGAACGACGCGATCAGCACCCCGGTGCGGATGTCGTAGGCCAGGAGGTTCGACCGCGGCGTCTCATTCGTGCCGGCGGCCGCCCCTGCGGGGCGTGCGCTGGTGAACTTGCCGGCGGCGTAGACGACGTTGCCGACCACGGCCTGATCCCAGACGATGCCGTTGATCTGCACCGTCGGCAGCGAATCAGCGGTGACCGTCGAGGCCTCTCCGGCCGGTGGACTCACGTCCGCCTGCGCGGGCGACATCGTCACCAGCGATCCGAAGGCGACGGCGAGCGTCACCGCGATCGCGATCAATGCACCGCGTCCGCGGCGTCCCCAAGACATTGCTGTAGTGCCCATCGTTCATCTCCCCAGATGATGGACCGTTCGTGCGCGACCCCTACATCGGCACCGAACGATGATTCCCCAGTATTACGTCGCTCGGTGCTGACGACCTAGGGTCGTGGGCCTACGAAGATGACGTTTGGCGCAGAGGCCAATATATCGACGGTAACACGCAGGTCCCCCTCAGGAGAAGAGGGAACTGCAAACTGGAATATCGCTTCTGCGCTGTCGCCCGCTGCGATCGATGCCGGCCAGACCGACGAGGCGTCTCCCGTGAGACCGGCCGCGGGAAGTCTGTCGTCACCGCCGTACGTGAGGGTGACGTTCGCGCCTGCGGTATCGACAGCCTCGTCCGACTCGTTCGTCAGCCGCACCGTCACCTGAATCGCCGGCCCGCTCGGCTCTCCTGGGATGTCGTTGCCGGCAGTGATGGCCTCGAGCGCCGTGACCTCTGAGACGACGCCCTGCACGGGCGGCGCCGGCTCGTCGATCGGCACCTCATCGCCCGCGTCGGGCTTGACGACCGCGTCCGTGGAGCCGGGCGACGGCGTCTCGAACTCAGTGGGCTGAGGCGTCGGTGTCGGCCCCGGGCTGCCCGTGGCGCCGGGGGATGCCGAAGCGCCGGGATTCCCCTCGCTGGAGTCGCTGTTCGCCAGCACACCCCAGACCGTTCCGCCGATGAGGAGCGCCGCGATCACGCCGGCGATCGCCCATCCTCGCCACCCCATCCGCCGACGCGGCTCGTTGAGCGACTCAGACACTGGTCCCCTCCTCCGCGCACCGGTTCTCCGCGTCGATGACACGGATATACCGACATTCTAGGTGAGACTCAGGTGGTGTGACCTGCGCCCGTCGACCCGATCGTATTCGGGTCCCACGGGGTCGTCCGCATGTCGCGACCGATGTGTGAGCAGCGAGGCCACCACGAAGAACAGGATGAAGGCCGTAGCGCTGTCGATCAGCCCGCTCTCGGTGACGGAGCGGATGATGACGAGCGTCAGCAACGGCGTGACGAGCCACCGACGCCGAGACGAGATCAGCGCGCTCGCCACGCACCACACGATGAGTGCCGCGATCAGCGCCGTGCCGATGAGGCCGGTCTGGGCGAGCAGCGACGCCCAGCTGCTGTCGAGCACCTGCTCGTCACGCCACTTGATGTCGACGGGGATCTTCTTGGCCGAGAGCCCGATGCCGATCCACTTCTGCCATTCACCCCAGTCCCAGCCGAGCACGACCCTCCACACGTCGAAGCGCGAGTCGAGCGCGGTGGACGTGTCGTTGGAACCCGCTCTCGTAGCCAGGCTGCCGAACACGTCGGTGAACGAGCCGATGGCGTAACCGAGCGGGAGAGCTCCGAGAAGCAGATAGAGCACACTGCGGTCGCGGATCCCGTTGACCAGAACGGCGACGCCGATTCCGACGACGATCGCGAGCAGCCCGGTCCGCGATCCGCTGGCCACGGCGATCCCCACCAGGACGACCGCGGCGAGCAGGCGCCACACCCGCACGCCGTTGCGCAGCATCAGGATCACCAGTCCGATGATCGGCGCGGCCACAAGTCCCGCGAGCTCGTTCGGATGGATCTCCGGGATGCCTCCGCCGAGGCGACCACTGGCCGCGAGGCTCGGCAGGCCCGTGACGGCGGCGACGACCGCCACCGAGGCCATCGCTGCGAGGAGGCACACGATGCTCGTCACCCAGGGGACGGTGGTGAGCAGGAAGAGGATCGTGGCCATCACAAGGAACATCCTGCCGACGAGGATGATCGTCGCGGAGTCGTTGCCCGCGAGAACCGAACCCAGCACACTCACCAGCAGGGCGAGGGCGATCACGCATGCAGGGGCGATCCCCACGGCGACCCGCTCGCGTGTCCGCGCGGCCAGGGCGAGGGTGGCGGCGAACGCGAGCACAGCGATGAACGCCTTGGCGACCACCACTCCATCGGCACCGCCGGAGTAGATCGTCGCGCTTCGCCACGGGATCACGCTGACGATGATCAGCACGTAGAGAGCGCACACCGCCGTCACCCGCGCGGTGCTCGGGTGGTGAGCGGACTGCTGCCGGGGTTGGCGACGGGTGTCAGTCAGAGCGGGCATGCGAGCCTCCGGCGCCCGCGAGAACCGGAGCCGGATCACGGTCGGAGATCCGCCATGACTCGGCGATGGAGCCGAGGGACCTCGAACCCGTGTGCAGCATCACCACGCCCACCGGGCGCACGCCCATGACCCGCAGGCGCGTCGTGACGGCCACCAGATCGGTCGCGGACGTGGAGTTGTGCTTCACGTTGATGATGACACCCGCCCCCGGACCCGCCAGCTTCTCGATGAGCGCCGAGGCCCCGGGATCGCAGACGACGACCACCACGTCGAAGGCCTCATGCAGGGCCGCGATGATGCCGGGAAGCGCCGAGACCAGCTTCTCGAGCGGGATGGGATCGTCGGCGACGAAGACCGCGTCGGTCTCCTCACCGGTCGAGATCGGCTCGCCCTCGAGCACCTCGTTGAGCGTGTGACCGTGGCCCTTCACGTGCGATTCTCTCGTGTCCACGACGCACGCGGTCGCGCCGATCAGCCGCTGGGCCTCGAGCATCCCCGTGACCGCCTCGTCGTCAATCGCGTCGTCTGTGGCCGGGACGACCACGTGTGTGCGCACGCCGCCTCCGGCGAGCGCGACGAGGTTTCCTGCCGCTTCCTCGTAGGCGACCGCCGCTCCGGAGTTCGCGTCCTGGCGCAGACGGCTGCGTCTCGGTATCTGCCCGATGACGGGAAGGCCGGACGAGCGTCGGACATCCGAGATCGTGCGCAGACGCCGATTGGTCGTGGTGCGGTATACGGCGACGATCGCTCCGAGCGCGAGACCCGCGATGCCGCCGAGCCCTGTGATCGCCGTCACCTGCGGCGAGATCGGAGCAAGCGGTGCGACCGCCGGCAGCACCTGATCGAGCGCCACGGTGTAGCGCGCGTCATCCTCGTCGTTCTCGGTCTCACCGATCAACTCGGACAGGTGGGTCGCGGCCGAATTGGCGATGTCCGTTGCGAGCTGGGCGGTCGGCGCGTCGGCGCGGACCACGAGCAGCACGGTGTCAGCCGTGTTCTCGGCCGAGACCATTCGCCGGATGTCGCGGTCGGGGTACTCGTCGTCGTCGAGGTCGAGGTCGTCGCGTACGGCGTCGATGACCTCCGGACTGTCGACCAGCGGCGGATACGACTTGATGCGCGCCAGGCTGAACTGGTTGCGCTCGAACAGCGATGCCTCGGTCGAGTCGACGCGCAGCAGGAGAGTCGACGTCGCCGCATAGGTCTCTGGAAGCATCTTGGTCACGAGCCACCCCATGCCGGCCCCGAACACCGCGAGCACGACGATGACCACCCATCCCTCGCGCAGAATACGTCCGTAAGGAACATCTTCCATCGCCAACCCCCTCAGTCGAAGACAGGGCCTAAACCTACCATTCGCCCCGCGGCCACCTGTTACCGCGGCGGCCTCTCGGTCCGACCGTCGGCGACGACGAGCCACCGCAGCCCCAGACCGCCGAGCATCGACGCCACCGCGAGCGCGAACGGGAGAGTCGACGGTTCCGCTCCCCACGCGAGCATCACGATCACGGCGATGATCGCGAGGATGGTGTCCGAGAGGCGGATCAGGAACACCGCCACCTGCTTGCCTCCGACCGCTCCCAGTGCGCCGTACGGGGTGACGATCGCGACGGACATCCCATACGCGAGCCAGGCGACCACCGCGAGCGGATCGACCTCGACGTCGAAGAGAAGCGGACTCACCCAGGGAACCAGCGCCACGGCGACGACGCTCATCAGGACCGTGCCGATCAGGAGGAAGCCCACGACGCGGTCCGCCTCACGGACGGAGCCTCCCGTGCCTGCTCTGTGCTGGTCGGCGAAGCGCACGAACAGGAACGACGAGAGCCCACCGATCACCAGGATCAGTGGCGATGTGTACGTGCGCGCAGCTTCGAGCAGGCCGACCGCGGTGAGTCCGGCGCCCGCGAGCACCAGCAGGCGCAGCACCGTGAACAGGCTGGGGCGCAGCACCTGCTGCAGCCCCCGCCACATGCCATAGCGCCAGACAGGGGCGATCGCGGCACCGCGGAGTCCGACGAGATGTCGATCGGAGCGGGGCACGAGCAACCAGCCGATGACTGTCGCGACGATCTGCCCCGTAGCGATGCCCGCGAGGAACACCCCCAGCGAGAGGGTGCCGGTCGCATTCACGGCGAGGATGATCGCGAGCGCGACGATGAATCCCGAGATATCGGTGGCGGCGGTGCGCACGAACGACATGTGCGCGATAAGGAGCCGCCGCACGATCTCCTCGACGGCGAATGCGGCGAGGGCGACCGCGAAGATCGCCGCTTCGAGCGCATCCGAGAAGCCCGTCAGCCAGGCGGTCAGGAACGCACCAGCCGCGAGCACCGCCGACGTGATGAGCAGCATCGCCTGCAGACCGGCCCGGATCGCACGCTGCGAACGCTCCAGCACGACGAGTGAATCGCCGATGAGCCCCGTCACCACGGCCGTCGCGACGATCACGACCCCGTACAGGATCGCGAAGCGCCCGTACTCGTCGATCCCGAGCAGTCGCGCGACGAGTATCTGCAGAAGCAGACCTATTCCCGCCTGCGCCGCTTGCGCGATCACGGCCCCCAGAGCCTTGCGTTTCATCTCGCCTCCCCGCCAGACATCCTCGCACGCACGACCGAATCACGAGTTCGGGTCTACCGCGGGGACCCGGCGCGCCGCACAGTGATCCGACTCGACACGACCTCAGAGCTCGCCGGGCTTCATCGCCTCGGCGTCGATCGCCCGGATGATGCGCACGGTCGCGGTGTCCGGCTTCGGCTCGCCCGTCGTCGCGTCCGCCTTCACACGCCGTTTCGGCGCATATACGACCAGGGAGTGGAAGAGGAAGCGCGCGAAGAACGCGACGATGAGCGACAGTCCCGTCGCGAGGACGCTCGAGATATGCCAGGTCTCGACCATCAATGCCATCACAGGGATGCGCAGCGCTGCCTCGACGTTGTTGAACGTGAACGACGCGGCGAAGCGGCCGCCCAGCCCTCGCGCATCCGTGCGCATATCCGCGAAGACGAATCGCTCCTGCAGGATGAAATTGCCGATGATGGTGACCTCGGCGCCGATGATCGCCGCCCAGATGTAGGGCACACCGGCCAGCGTCAGCAGCCACATGATGCCGAGGTTGGCGACCGCCCCGATCACACCGATCATCGCGAAGAGCGACATCTTGCCGAATCGCAGTCTGGCCAGGTGCGCGACGAAGGTCGCCCCCTGACGCAGGCTCGCCTTGGAGGTTCCGTGGCGGCGCTCGCCGAACTCCATCGGCACCTCGGCGATGCGCAGATCGGTGCGGGCGAGGATCTCGAGAAGGATCTTGAAGCCCTGCGGCCTGAGGGCGGAGAGGTCGAGGCGCGAGCGGTCGACCAGGAAGAAGCCGGTCATCGGATCGGTGCTGCGCGCGAGACGGATCGGGAACATCGCTCGCGTCAGCCACGTGGCCGACCGAGAGACTCCGAACCGCACGGCAGTGCCCAGACCGCTCATGTCGCCCCCGCCGATGTAGCGCGAGGCTGCCACGACATCGGCATCGCCTTCGTCGTGCCGGCGCACCAGTGCAGGAAGCAGTTCGGGCGGATGCTGCAGGTCGCCGTCCATGACGATGCAGAGATCGGATGCCGCGGCCTCGAGGCCCACGGCGACCGCTCCCCCGAGTCCGCCGGTGTTGTCCGTGCGGTGGATGACCCTGACCGGCAGCGGGGCGTCGGCGGCCACCCGCTCGACCTCGGCGGCGGTGCTGTCGGTGCTGTCGTCGACGAAGAGGATCTCCGCGTCGTATCCGGCGAGCGCGACGGCGGTGCGTGCGACGAGCTCGGCGACGTTCTCACGCTCGTTGAAGGTCGGCACGATGACGGTGACCGATGTCCCCACTGTGCGCCCCTCCCCTGTGCCGACAGCACTGCGGACTCCATAGTTCCATGTGTTCCTATGCATGAGGAAACGACGACCTGCTAGAGTGACGGGATGCGGCTGTGGGAGTCGCTGGGCGGATGGGGATCCGCCTCTGGGGAAATACTGATCTGGGGAGATCATGGGGACGCGCATCGGCTATGCCGTGGGTGCTTTCGACCTGTTTCACGTCGGGCATCTCAACCTTCTTCGTCACGCCAAGCAGCACTGCGACATCCTCGTCGCCGGTGTCGTCAGCGATGAGATGCTGCGGCAGGTGAAGGGCATCGAGCCCGTCATCCCGACCGCTGAGCGGGCGGAGATCGTCCGTCACATCTCGTTCGTCGACGACGTCTACGTCGAGACCACTCCGTCGAAGATGGATTCGTGGCGAGACGTGCAGTTCACGCACTTCTTCAAGGGCGACGACTGGCGCGGCACCGACAAGGGCCTGCGGCTCGAGCGGGAGTTCGCGGAGGTGGGCGTCGAGGTCGTGTACTTCCCGTACACGGCGCACACGTCGAGCTCGTCGCTCCGCCGCGCGCTCGATGCGATCAGCGCCGGCGCGACCGTCGGCGCTCCGGCGCTCGCGACCCGCTGAATCGGGCCCGCTGACGCTGCGCCCGCGGCGTCAGTTCGCGACGCCGAGCAGACTGCGTGCCATCCGCGCGACGTGCGGAGGCGTATGCGCGCCGAGCCAGACCGTCCACTGCAGCGCGGGCTCCGCGCACGTCCACTCGATGCACCACGAGTGCACGGCATTCGCGAGGCGTTCGCCTTTCGCATGCTGACGGATGCCGTCGCCGCGCAGCAGCCAGCGCACCGACACTCCCTCGGGCACGTCGATGTGGCGGAACTGGATGCGTGCGGCCGCCTCGAGGAGGATGACCCCCTCGGCATCCCAGGGCAGCCGTGCGGCGATGGCGGCGATGGCTCCGGCGTCGGTCGAGTCGCCGGCGATGAGCACGACCCCCTCGATGTTCTCCCAGTCGGGGTCTTCGAGATGCTCGCACGCGCTGTTCATGCCCTCAGTATAGGTAAGGCTACCCTTAGTGAGCAATGATCGATCGATGGCGTCACTCCGCTCGGCGCCCGCCCAGCCAGGGCGCTCTACGCTGGAAGCATGACTTCTCCCGCAGACTCCGCGATCACCGTGTTCGGCGCCGACTGGTGCCGCGACTGCATCCGCACCAAGAAGCAACTCGACTCCCTCGGCGTGGAGTACACCTACGTCGACCTCGTCGCCGACCCCTCGGCGGCCGACATCGCGAAGGAGATCTCGGGCCGCATGAACATCCCCGTGGTGCTCTACCCCGACTCCTCGCACCACGTCGAGCCGTCGAACGCGGACGTCGAGTCGAAGCTCCGGGAGCTCTCGCTCATCTGACCTGAAGCAGGCTCTTCGCGCACCGATACACTGGCGCGATGAGCACCGCGGCTCGGCCCGAAGCAGCCTCCGTCCGCCTGTCCGCCCGCACGGTCGCCCTCTACGCGATCGGCTCCCTCGGCACAGGCGGGTACGCGACCCTCCCCGGGCTGGTTCTGACGTACTTCCTCACCGACAATCTGGGTGTCGCCGCCCTCACCGCCGGCCTCATCGTCACCGGGGCGAAGATCTGGGACGTCATCATCGACCCGGTGATCGGCGCCGCGTCGGACCGTCAGTACGCAAGGACCGGCTCGCGTCGAGGATTCATGGTCGCAGGCGGCCTCACTCTTCCGGTGTTCTTCGCCCTCACCTTCGCGGTGCCCCCGTCCTGGGGCCCGACCGCCGGCGCCGTCTGCGTGCTCCTCGCGTTCCTCGCCACAGCGACATCCTTCAGCCTGTTCCAGGTGCCCTACGTCGCACTGCCCGCCGAACTGACCTCGGGCTACGACGAGCGCACCCGGCTGCTCGGGTGGCGCGTCGTCGTGCTCACCGCAGCCATCCTGCTCTTCGGCGCCGGCGGCCCCGAGCTGAGGGGCGCCACCGCCGACCCCGTCGCGGGATACCTGCTGATGGGCGTGGTGGCGGGCGTGGTCATCGGCGTCGGCATGCTCATCGCGTCACGGACAGCGGATGCCGCCACCCATCACATGGCCGCGGACGAACGTCCCACGGCGGTCGCTCCGGCAGGACTCCGGGAGCAGTATGCCGCCGGCGTGCGCACTCTACGACGCAGTCAGCCGTTCCGCGCCCTCCTCGGCACGTTCGTGCTGCAGGCGCTCGCGACCGGGACCATGCTCGCCGGCGCGCAGTACGTCGCCACATGGGTGCTGCGCTCCGAAGACGCCGTGACACTCGTGTTCCTGGCGCTCGTCGGGCCCGCCCTGCTCGCGACGCCGGGCTGGACGGTCGTCGCCCGGCGCCTGGGCAAGGAGCGGGCGTTCGCTCTCGCGAGCATCCTCTTCCTGATCGCCGCCGCATCACTCGTCCTGGCCGTCTGGACGCCGGGCCCCTGGATGTACGGCTCGATCGCGGTGGCCGGCATCGCCTATGCCGGGCTGCAGTCGCTGCCGATGGCGATGCTGCCCGATGTGATCTCACACGACGAGCGCCGCACCGGAAGAGGCCGGGCCGGCACCTTCACGGGCGTCTGGACGGCAGGAGAGACCGTCGGGTTCGCGCTCGGAGCGAGCACGGTCTCCCTCACGCTGGCCGCGACGGGATACGTCTCGAGCGTGGCGGGCACGACCACGCAGCAGCCGGACGCCGCGATCACCGGCATCGTGCTCGCATTCAGCATCCTGCCCGCCCTGCTGATGGCGGCGAGCCTGCTCACGCTTCGCCGCTACCGCCTGCGCCGCGCCGACATCGACGCCTGACCGGAATGCGCGACATAAGCTGGGATCCCGCCCGAAGGAGACGCCGATGACTTCTGCGACAACGCCCGCCGCTTCGACGAAGACCCCGGAGCTCGGAGAGGCCGAACGCGATCGCCTCGACGCCGCGATCGACGACCTTCAGGGCGGCAGCCGCACGTGGTCGGCCCTGACACTCGCCCAGCGGGTAACCCTGCTGCGCGCCGTGCGCTCGAGCGTCGCCGCCGCTGCGGAGGACTGGGCCGACACCGCAGCCGCGTCGAAGGGCCTCGACGGCCGGCATCCGCTGCGCGGGGAGGAATGGCTCAGCGGACCCTACAGCGTGCTCGGCGCCCTCGATGCCTACATCGAGACGCTCACGCGTCTCGCGAACGGCACCAACCCGCTGGACGGGATCACGATCGATCGGGCTCCCGGCGGACGCACCCGCGTGCGTGCCTTTCCCCTCACCGGCATCGACCGGTTCCTGCTCTCCGGCTACACGGGAGAGGTCTGGCTCGAACCCGGCGTCACCCCCAACGGCGCGCGCGCCGCGGCAGGGCTCGCGCAGCGCACCCCGTCGGACTCGGGGGGCGTGGGACTCGTGCTCGGCGCCGGCAACATCACCTCGATCCCCGTGCTCGATGTGCTCTACGAACTGCTCGCTCACAATCGCACGGCGCTGCTCAAGGTCAATCCGACGCAGGACGCGCTCGTGCCCGTCTACAAGCGAGCGCTCGCGCCGCTCATCGGTCCTGGGCTGCTGCGCATCACGCGCGGCGGGCCCGACGTCGGCGCCTACCTGACCGGCCACCCCGACCTCGTGCACGTGCACATCACGGGGTCGGCCGCGACCTTCGACGCCATCGTGTGGGGCACGGGGGCTGCGGCCACGCGGCGGCGCCGTGAGAACCGTCCGCTGCTGAAGAAGCCCATCACGGCCGAGCTCGGCGGGGTCTCGCCCATCATCATCGTCCCGGGCGAGTGGACGGACGCCGATCTCACGTATCAGGCGGAGCACGTCGCGACGATGCGTCTGCAGAACAGCGGACACAACTGCATCGCCGGCCAGGTGGTGATCATGTCGTCGGATTGGGCGCAGGCCGACGACTTCCGAGCCGCTCTGCGCCGCGCCTACGCGAACGCTCCGGACCGGCCGATCTGGTACCCCGGTTCGCCCTCGAGGATGCACCTCGCGACCGATGCGTACCCCGACGCCCTCGTGCTCGGCGATCGTGTGCTGGTCGAGGTCTCCGACGGCGACGACGCGACGGCGCTGCAGAGCACCGAGTACTTCGCTCCGGTGCTGGGCGTCGTCTCGGTGGCGGGCGCCGGCCAGGAGTTCCTCGACGCGGCCGTGGCCTACGCGAACGACCGGCTGCAGGGCACGCTCGGCGCGAACCTGCTGATCGACCCGTCGACCGAGAAGGCACTGGGCGCGGGATTCGACCGGGCGATCGCGGCCCTTCGCTATGGCTCGATCGCGATCAACGGCTGGACGGCCTTCGGCTTCATCACCCCGACCATGACCTGGGGAGCGTTCCCCGGCAGCACGATCGCCGACGTCGGCAGCGGCATCGGCGTCGTCCACAACGCACTCCTGCTCGATCGCGTCGAGCGCTCGGTGATCCGCGGACCCTTCCGGCCGTTCCCGCGTTCTCTTCCGGTCGTCAACGGCGGCGGGCGCCTCACCATCCTGCCCAAGCCGCCGTGGTTCGTCTCCTCCCGGACGGGCGCAGCGGTGAGCGAGGGCCTCACGCGGTTCCGTGCGCACGGCGGCACGATCGGGCTGCTGAAGACCCTGACCGCGGCGCTGCGCGCCTGACGCGCGACCGGCCGCCGCGGGCTCAGCCGGCGAAGCGGTCGGTCGCGGCGCGCAGCGCGCGCTGGATGCCGGGCTCGGTCGCCGAGTGTCCGGCATCGTCGACGACGACGAACTCGGCCTCCGGCCAGGCGGTATGCAGGTCCCAGGCGGTCATCATCGGAGTGCACACGTCGTGACGCCCCTGCACGATGACGGTCGGGATGTGACGGATGCCGTCGACACCGGCGATGAGCTGCCCCTCGGTCCACCATCCGCGGTTCACGAAGAAGTGGTTCTCGATGCGGGCGAAGGCGGTCGCCGTGTGCGGGTCGGACATCGCCTCGATCTGCGCGGCATCCGGGCGCAACGTGACCGTCGAGGCTTCCCACCGCGACCAGGCGACAGCCGCCGGTTCGTGCACGGCCGGATCGGGGTCGAACAGACGCCGGTGATAGGCCTCGATCATGTGCGAGCGCTCGAGCACCGGGATGGGCGCGATGTACTCCTCCCAGAGGTCGGGGAACAGAGCGGCGGCGCCGCCCTCGTAGAACCACTCCAGCTCTGCCCGACGGAGTGTGAAGATGCCCCGCAGGATCAGCTCGCTGACGGCATCCGGATGAGCCTGCGCGTAGGCGAGCGCGAGTGCACTCCCCCACGACCCGCCGAACACCTGCCACCGCTCGATGCCGAGGTTGCGGCGAAGCAGCTCGATGTCGGCGATCAGGTGCGCGGTGGTGACGAAGCGGAGGTCGACATCGGGGGCGCTCGCGTGCGGAGTGCTGCGCCCGCACCCGCGCTGGTCGAGGAGCACGATCCGATACACCTCAGGGTCGAAGAACCGACGCTGCCACGGCGACGTGCCGCTGCCGGGGCCGCCGTGCAGGAACACCACGGGTTTGCCCTCGGGGTTGCCGCTGGTCTCCCAGTACATGCGGTGCCCGTCGCCGACGAGCAGTTCACCGGAGTCGTACGGTTCGATGGGCGGATACAGCGCGTCGAGTTCCATGGTCAGAGTTCTCCGGGCGCCGCCGTGAGCGGGTCGGCGCACACATCGAGTCCGTACTTGTAGCCGCTCGCGAACCACCCCTGCCGCTGCTCGCTGGTGCCATGCGTGAAGCTCTCGGGGTTGACCGAACCGGACGACTGCTCCTGGATGTTGTCGTCGCCGACCGTGTTCGCGGCGTTCAGCGCGTCGGTGATCTCCGCCTCGGTCGGCTCCAACAGGTAGGGGACACCGTCCGGGTCCTTCTCCTGGGTCATCTGCCCGATCCAGGCGCCCGCATAGCAGTCGGCCTGCAGCTCGATGCGCACCCCGTTGCTGTCCGGGCCGGTGCCGTTGTTCGGATACTGATTCATCACGTCGGTGATGTACTGGATGTGGTGGCCCCACTCGTGACCCACGATGTAGAGCTGAGCGAGATCGCCGGCGGATGCCCCGAACTGCTGCTGCATGAGGTCGAAGAACGTGGGATCGATGAAGACCGTCTCATCGGGCGGGCAGTAGAACGGGCCGACCGCGTTCGACGCGGTGCCGCACGAGGTCGAGGTGGCTCCGTCGACGATGATGAGCTGCGGCGGGCGGTAGCCCTCGACGTGGTCCTCCCAGTAGCCGTCGAGCGCCAGCTGCGAGGCCGCCACTCGGCAGTCGACGTTCTCGTTGGCGTCCTCGCCGGTGAGGCAGTTCTCGATCACGCTGCCGCCCGCAGGCTCGGTGCCCCCGCCGGTGCCGCCACCGCCGCCCAGCAGGCCGGTCAGGTCGATGCCCAGCAGTGGTCCGGCGATCAGGGCGATGATGCCGAGCAGGCCGACACCGCCCGCTCCGGCGACGACGGCGCCGCGGCCGCGTCGGCGGGCGGTGTTGCCGGAGACATCAGCGTCAGGGTTGAAGGTCATGCCACGAGGGTACTCTGCACGGCGGCCTCTTCACGGTCGTAGGCTCGAGTCATGACGACCACCATCACGCTCACGGGTGCGGGCGGACAGATCGGCTACGCACTGCTGTTCAGAATCGCCGCCGGAGACATGCTCGGCCCCGACGAGAAGGTGCGACTGCGGCTGCTGGAGATCCCCCAGGGGCTCGGCGCCGCCGAGGGAGCGGCCCTCGAGCTGCAGGACGGCGCCTTCGGCCTGCTCGAGCACGTCGAGGTCACGGACGACCCCGCCGTCGGCTTCGACGGGTGCGACCTCGCTCTGCTGGTCGGCGCGCGTCCACGAGGACCCGGGATGGAACGCGGAGACCTGCTCGCGGCCAACGCCGGCATCTTCGGCCCGCAGGGCGCCGCGATCGCGGCCCACGCGTCGTCCGACGTGCGCGTCACCGTGGTGGGCAACCCGGCGAACACGAACGCGCTGATCGCCGCGGCCGCGGCAGACGGCATCCCTGCAGAGCGATTCACCGCTCTCACCCGACTCGACGAGAACCGCGCCAGGGCACAGCTGGCGCAGACGCTCGCAGTGCCGGTCGACACGATTCGTCGTGTGCCCATCTGGGGCAACCACTCGGCGACGCAGTTCCCCGACGTCTCGCACGCGACAGTGGCCGGAGAACCGGTCGCGAAGGCTCTCGAGGCCATCGTCGGCGATGTGCCCACGTGGCTCGATGAGACCTTCATCCCTCGTGTCGCGAAGCGAGGGGCCGAGATCATCCAGGTGCGCGGCTCGTCTTCCGTGGCGTCTGCCGCGAACGCCACGATCGAGCACGTGCGCGACTGGGTGCACGGCACCGACGACTGGACCTCTGCCGGGGTCGTCTCGCACGGCGAGTACGGCGTTCCTGCTGGTCTGATCTCGTCGTTCCCGGTGCGGTCGATCGACGGAGAGTGGCAGATCGTCGAAGGGCTCGAGATCAGTGAATGGGCCCAGGCTCGCATCGACGCCTCCGTGGCCGAGCTCGTAGAGGAACGAGAAGCGGTACGCGCGCTCGGGATGCTCTGAAAGGTCACCGCGCCGGCTCCGATCAGGGCAGAATGGATGCCGGAGGTGCGCGATGAGCGAGACGATCGATCCCATGAAGGCGACGGCATCCGTCGACGAGGCCCTGACGAGTCCGCTGCATCTGCCGCACGCGGCCGCGGAGTGCCCCAAGTGCTTCACCGAACTGCAGCAGAACCGCGACTTCTGGCTCGCGCGCCCCGACGGGTCACGCCTGGTCGGACTCGTCGTCTCCCGCGAGGGCATGCCGTCGGTGGTCGAGCAGCGCGACGACCTCACCCGGTTCGGGGTGCCGATCGAGGGGTTCCGTCACCCCGCTCCCGACATCCTCGAGAGCTGGAGCGATCGACTGTCGCGCCTGATCGGCACGCTGAAGACCGGAGACGTTCTCGTCGTGGCGAACATCAACGCTCTGGGGCGCGACGCCGAGGAGGGTGCTCGCACCGCCAAGGAGCTGCGTCGCCACGGCATCATCGTCAAGGTGCTGAGCCACGACGCACGTCACCTCGCCGACGCGACCCGCTGAGCTCAGGCGGCCAGTCGGCGCACTCGCCCACTGACCGCCCCGCCAGATCACTGATAGCTCGGCGGCACCCACAGCAGCTGTGCGGCGACCAGCCCGCGGTCGCGGCTGACGATCTGGGCACGGCCGGGGATCGCCGGGATCGCCTTGACCTTGCCGATCAGCTGTCCCTCCTCGGGGTTTCCCGAGAGCAGGATGCCGGTGGCGCCCAGGTCGGTCATGCGCTGGATGATCGGATCGTAGGCGGCACGGCTCGCTCCACCGGTGCGACGCGTGAGGATCACGTGAAGACCGAGGTCTGCCGCCTGCGCGAGCAGCGGGGCGAGCACCGCGACGGGGTTGCCCTGCGACGTCGACACGAGGTCGTAGTCGTCGATCAGCACGAAGCCCTCTGCGCCCTTCCACCACGACCGTGAGCGCAGCTGGTCGGGCGTGACGTCGGGGCCGGGGATGCGGCTCTGGAAGAACTGGGCGAGCTCGCTCATCCCACCCTCGGTCATCTCGTGCGAGGTGAGGTAGGCACCGAGGTAGTCCTGCGGGATCTCACCGAGCAGCGCGCGACGGTAGTCGACGACGAAGATCTTCGCCTCGGTCGGACCATAGAGACGCGTGATCTCGTGCACGACACCGCGGAGCATCGACGACTTGCCCGAATCTGCGTCGCCGTAGAGATAGAGCAGCGGCTCTTCGAGCGGGTCGATCGAGAACGGCGCGAGGTTCGCCTCGTCGATGCCGAGCAGGATCTCACGCGGCTCCGAGCCGTCCGCCGACGCGGCGGCGGCCACTGCCCGGAGGTCGGCGTGGCTGATGCGCGAGGGCAGCAGACGCAGCTTGGGGCCGGCGGGGCCGTGCCATGCGGATGCGACGCGGGTGACGAGATCGTCGATGCCGCCGGCGAGCGAGGATGCGTCGTCGACGCCGTCGATGCGCGGCAGCGCCGTGAGCATCTGCAGGCCGTTCTCGTTGAGACCGCGACCAGGGATCGCCGTGACGTTCTCGGCGGCCTTGCGGTTGACCTCGGAGTCCGTCGGGTCGCCGAGCCGCAGCTCGATGCGGGTGCCGATGAGGTCCTTGATGTTGGCACGGACCTCCATCCAGCGCGACGCCGTGATGATGATGTGCACGCCGTAGGTGAGTCCTCGCGCGGCGATGGCATGGATCTGCGGTTCGAGCATCTCGAACTCCGCACGCAGGGTTCCCCAGCCGTCGACCATGAGGAAGATGTCGCCGTATCCGTCATCGGCGAGTCCTTGGGCGCGGCGCTGTCGGTAGGTGTCGATCGAGTCGATGCCGTTCTGCCGGAAATACACCTCGCGCGCGTTGAGCAGGCTGGTGACCTCGGCGACCGTGCGGCGCACGATGTCGGGCTCGGAGCGCGTCGCCACGCCGCTGATGTGCGTGAAACGCTGCAGTCCCGTGAAGCTGCCACCGCCGAAGTCGATGACGAAGAACTGCACCTCCTGTGGTGTGTGCGTGAGGGCGAGGGCGACCAGCGCGGTGCGGGCGAGGGTGCTCTTGCCGCTGAGCGGCGCACCGACGATCGCCATGTGACCGGCCGCGCCCCCGAGCGAGATCGCGAGATTCTCGCGCCGCTGCTCGAGCGGCACATCGACGATTCCGAGCGGCACGGTGAGCGCCCCAGCACCTCTCCACCGCGGCGAGATGAGTCCGAGGGCGGGGTCTTCGACGAGATCGCCGAACAGCTGATCGAGGGTGGCAGGGGTCTCGAGCGGCGGCAGCCACACCTGGTGGGCCGCCGGCCCTCGTCCGCTCATCATCTCGACGGCGATCTCGAAGCTGTTGCGCTTCTCTTCGGGCTCGGCGTCGACGACGACCTCGGGCTCCTCGACCGTCGTCTCGGCTCGCCACACCGGCGCCGCGGTGAAGAGCTCGACCGCGGTCGAGCCCGTGCTCTGCGCAGAACCGGATGCCGCACGGCGCCGACGGCGGGGCGGGGGTCCTGACACGTAGGCGGCACGGAACTGCGTCATGGTCTCGGTGTCGGACTTCAGGATTCCGGCGCCGGGCTGCGTGGGCAGGTGATAGGCGTCGGGGACTCCGAGGACGGTGCGCGATTCGGCGGCGGAGAAGGTGCGCAGACCGATGCGGTACGACAGGTGGGTGTCGAGTCCGCGGAGCTTGCCCTCTTCCAGACGCTGCGACGAGAGCAGCAGGTGCACCTGCAGCGAACGGCCGAGTCGGCCGATGTTCACGAAGGTGTCGACGAACTCGGGCTTCGCCGACAGCAGCTCCGAGAACTCGTCGGCGACGATGAGCAGCGCAGGAAGCGGCGCGAGGTCGGTGCGGCCGCCACGACGGGCCTTCTCGTAGTCGGCGACGTTGGCGAAGGGTCCGGTCGCCCGGAGCAGTTCCTGACGCCGAACCATCTCACCCTGCAGCGCATCCTGCATGCGGTCGACCAGCGAGATCTCCTCGCCGAGGTTCGTGATGATCGCCGACACGTGCGGCATGTCGGCCATGCCTGCGAAGGTGGCTCCACCCTTGAAGTCGACGAGCACGAAGTTGAGCTGCTCGGGCGAGTGGGTCATCGCGAGCGCGAGCACGAGCGTGCGGAGGACCTCGGACTTTCCCGAACCGGTCGCACCGATGATGAGGCCGTGCGGGCCCATGCCCTGCTGAGCCGACTCTTTGATGTCGAGGATCAGCGGGCTGCCGTCTTCCGTCTGCCCGATGGGCACACGCAGCCGATCCCGCTCGAGACGCGGCGACCAGGCCGCATCGAGATCGAGATCACGGACGTCGGGGAGGCCGAGCAGCTCGACGAGCTCGGCCTGATCGGTCGCGCTCTTCTTCTTCGTGATCGTCGTGCCGCCCGAGTAGAGGGCGATGAGTCGCCGGGCGGTCGCCTCGGCTTCGACGATGCTGATCGCGTCGGCCTCGAAGGGGCGAGCAGGCACCTGCAGACTGACGAGCTCGGCTCGGCTGCCCTTGTCGCCCGGCGCGAACGCGATGCGCAGGGCGTTCGGGTCGTCGAGATCGCCCCACCGGGAGGGGAGGTCGATCACGGTCACCCCCTGCACGCCGTCGCCGCTCGCCAGCACGTCGTTGAACGAGGTGGTGATGCCATCCGTCAGGATCACGATGTGCGGCGCCTTGACGCCGGAGCCGTCGCGGGCGAAACGCGGCCGCTCGCGCACCTCAGCGGGGAGCATGTCCTCGAGCTCTGACAGCTGAGAGCCGATCATGCGTGCGGCGCCGAGACCGTCCCTGACCGTGCGCGAATGCGTGTGCGGCATCCACTTGGCCCATTCCCACTGGGGCAGCACGGCCGCGTCAGCGGCGATCACGATCTGCACCGTGTCTGGGTCGTGCATGGTCGCGAGGTGCAGCAGCATGGCGCGCGCGAGGCCGCGGGATTCGGTCTCGTCTCCCGTGATCTCGACACGGGCGTAGTCGCGCAGCGTGATGCCGAGCGAGAGGTTCTTCTGGATCTCGTGCGTCAGCATGAAGCGATGCGCGGCCGATGCGGCGACCGGGTCGAGCTGCGCGAGCGGGGGCAGCTCGGGCGCCTCGAGCGAGATGCACAGCGGCTGGTCGCTCGTGCCGACGCGCACGGAGAGGAAATCGGGGTCGTTCACGCCGCGCTCCCACACCCTCGTGCGCTCTTCGGCGATGTAGGGCAGGGCCGAAGGCGCAGGAAGGTGCCAGTTCGCCGCGCGGCGCTGCTGCCGCGCCGCGACCCTCACTGTCTGGCGCAGCTCGGTCAGGTACGCGAGGTACTCCCGACGCTCGCCGAGAGTCGCAGCCTGACGCTGCGATCGCTGACGCCAGCCGTTCACCGCGACGAACCCGAGCGACGACAGCAGGAACATGCCGCCGGTGAGCAGACCCGTCACCGACTGGTTCGACATCGTGACCATGACGATCGCACCCACACTGCCCAGCATCGGCAGCAGGGATCCGAGGATCCCCATGCCGCCGTCATTGGGCTGAAGCTCAGGGGGCGCCTGAACGGGGAGCTTTCCGGAGGGGACGCGGGGCGGCGCGAGACGGGGTCCTGTCATGCTCTCTCTCCGGCGCTGCTGTCCGTGGCCAGCAGGAGGCTGATGGTGAAGCTGCGGTTGCCGATCCTGACGCGATCCGCGTCGTCGAGCAGGACGCGCTCACCGGCGACGAGCTCGGTCGTCTGCCCGTCGTCGGATCGGATGTCGGAGCCGTTGGTGGATCCGAAATCGGTGACCCAGGTGCGGCCGCGCGAGTGCTCGAGGCGCAGGTGCGTCTTCGACACCGAAGAGTCGGGGTCGGTCACGATCACGAGTCGGTCGTCGTGCACACTCGCCGCAGGTGCGCGTCCGAGGTTCGCCGCGAGCGGCAGCCCGAGCTGCACGCGCTGCCCGGTGTCGAAGATCAGGAGCAGCGCTCCGGACTCGGATGCCTGGGCGGCGGGATCGGACTGCTGTGCTGCGGCCGGGGCGACGGTGAAGAGCGGCCTGTTGTCCCCCTGCGACACGGGTGCGGGCGTCTCGGTGCGGTGCGAGGCCGCGCGAGAGTCGGTCGGCTCGGAGTCCTCGTCGATGACGGACGGGTGTGCGCCCAGAGGCACGACCTGCGGAGGCGCCAGAGGGGCGGCGGCCTCGGCGACGGAGACCTTCTGCTGTGCGTCCGCGGCGGCACGAGGCGGGACCGAGACCACGACGGTGCCGGCGACGCGATCGGCCCAGGACTGACGGCGACCACCGCGATCCCACGCGCTCGACGCGACGACGACCCAGCTGCCGACCGCCACCAGGAAACCGGCGCCCGTGATGATCGCGCGCACGAACTGGCGCCCGACGCCCGGCGAGTAGGGCCGGTCGCCGCGGGCGGCGCGCAGACGAAGCACGGCGTTGCCGAGGGTGAGTCCGGTGCGCGCTTCGAGCACGCAGAGGAAGATCGCGAGCTCGGCGGCCGTGAGCCCTGCGAGCAGCATGCTGCGGGTGGTGATGAGCACGATCGCCGCGCTGAGGATCACTGCCGCGGCATCGAGTGTGAAGGCGGCGATCCGCGCTCCGGTCCCCGCCGGCGCGCCGACGAAAGCCGGGCCGAGCCCGTCAGAGGGGCGTCTCGTCCTGGCGCGTGTCGAGACGATCGGCGTCGGTGCGGGAGGCGTGGATCCCGACCGCAGCGGTGCGCCGTCGACTCCGGGCGGAGCCGCGATCAACGCCGGCGGCAGCGCGGGGATCTCACCAGGCTGGCCGGGTCCCGGATGCACGGGTGGGATGGTGCCACCGCCCGGCCAGGGCTGTGGTTCGCCGTTCCCGATCATCCCGCCATCATTCCACGAAGGAGGGACAGCGCATTCGCGTAGAGGAGCGCCGCGGGGAGGGCGAGCGCGACGGCGAGCCATTCGAAGGCGTCTCCGAAGCGCGACCAGACGAGCGAGCTCGCGCCGCGCGAGATGGGGATGATGACCGCGACCGCGGTGAGACCGACAGCGAACAGCACAAGGGCACCGAGCACCTGGAAGCCGTCGCCCATCGCGGCGGATGCCTGCAGACCGGCGACCAGGAACACGACGGCGGCGGCCGCACGGGGAAGCCAGCGGAGGATGCGCGAGGTCGTGTGCCGGGGTGTCAGCAGCAGCGCGAGGCCGACGCAGACGAGAAGTGCGATGCCTCCGGAGATCACGAAGGGGTCGTCCGGCCACGGACGCAGGAACGCGAGGGGGGTCATCAGAGCGGCGACGATGCTGAGCACGGCGGTTCCGGCGATGAGTCGTGCCGAGGAATCGTCGACGACGGCGATGATGCGCTCGGGTCGCAGGAGACCGACGGACTCGGGGATGGCTCCGCGGACCGTCCAGCGACTGGTCATGAAGTGCTTGTAGTCGATGAAGTACCCCTCAGGGAGGTTCACCAGGCTGCTCGGCAGAGCGCGCAGTCCGAGCGGCACGAGTCCGAGCGAGATGGCGGCGGCCTCGGCCGGTCCCCAGCGCAGCAGCAACGCGAGCCCCCAGACCGCGGCGACGCCGACGAGGAGCACGGTCGCGGTTCCGGCGGCCGCCCGCATCGGACGCGCTCGGGCAGAGACGGCGATGACCGCCGTGGTGATTCCGGCGGCGAGAAGACCTGCGGCGGCGGAGAGGTGCGCGCTCGCGTCGAGTTCCGCCGGGATCAGGAGAGCGCCCGCGGCGAACGAGAGGAGGACCGGGGCGAGGACCCCGAGGATGCCGCGCACCCCTGCCGCCGAATCCCGGCGCGACCATGCGACCGCTCCGCTGACGGCACCGACCACGAGGAAGAGACCGATCAGGAGTCTGAGCAGCGGATCTCCGGCCCCCTGTGCGAAGACGGCGACGAGCAGCAGCCCGCTGACCGCGAGCATCCACCATCGAGCACCGTGGTCTGCGCGTGACGCCCGTTCGTTCGTCACCGCAGGTCGGGCCTGCGGCGCCAGCGCCGTGCGGTCGATGAGCGCATAGAGACCGCCATCGACGAGGTCTTCGCACTCGGTGTCCCCGGGGATCTCGAACCCGCCGGGACCGATCGTCACGAATCGATCAGCCGTGGACAGTCCGCTGAGGATGAGTGCGTCGTCGAGGGTCTCGTCGAACGGAAGCGAGAGATCGAATCGACGATCCTCGCTCTGAAGAACGATCCGACGCCGCTCTACCGTTTCGACTGACATACCTGAACCCTATCGACCGTGTGCGGCTCTCGCCGCGGCCCATCCGACCACTGATCACCCTGATGCCGAGGGCGTGCACGGCATCCGCCGCCCACGCTCTCCGCCGCCCCGTGGATCAGTCTGTGTGCTCGTCACGGGAGCCGGCCTGCGCGCTCTTCGCACGCGGACCACGCTCCTCTTCATCTTCGAGCTTGGGGGCGATCGGGCCTCCGAGTCCGGAGCGCTTCGCCTTGTCCTCCTCGTCGGCTCCGCCGGCGCCCATCATGCCCATGCCGGGGCGACCACCGGCCGCACCGGACGAACCGGCACCGGCCGAGCCCGACGCAGAACCGGGGCCGCCCGCGCCGCCCACGCCACCCACGCCACCCACGCCACCGACGCCACCGCGAGCAGTGCCGCCCGCGGCCGTTCCGCCGGCAGCGCCGGACGCGGAGTTGCCGAGGAGCCCGCCGCCCGACTTGAGCCCTGCGCCGGATGCCGAGCCGCCGATTCCTCCCATGCTGCCGACACTGGCGATCTTCGAGCTGGCGGCGATCGCCGCCGCTCCCGCACCCCCTCCGACGACGCCACCCAGGCCGCCACCGCCACCGGGCAGGAACGCCCCAGGAAGCGAACCGCCCGGGGACGCACCAGAACCAGGGCCGCCGGCCCCACCGGGGTAACCGCCACCACCCGTGCCGATGGGCGCCCCGGGGAGCACCCCGCCGCCGGGGTGATCGACCGAAGGGTCGCCGTCTCCGCTGCCCGAGCCGTCGGGGTCGACGCCTTCCACCCCACCGGGATAGGTCGGCTCCCAGCCGCCGGGATACGTCGGCTCCCCACCGCCGGGGTACGTCGGCTCCCAGCCGCCGGGATACGTCGGCTCCCAGCCGCCGGGGTTGAGGCCGCCGCTTCCACCCCCGCCGCCGGGGTGCGTCGGGAACGTCGGCGTCGAGGGCTGCTGCCCGCCGCCGCCGGCCCCGGGACCCGAAGGCGACGACCCTCCTCCGGGATAGGTGATCTGCGGACCATCGATGCCCGTCCCTGGGTCGACCGGCTTCTCAGGCGGGGTGGGTACTGCGACGCGCGGATCGAAATCCGCCAACGTCGAGGATGCCTTTGTGAGCGACTTCGCCGACGGCGAGAGGTCCCTCTCGATCTGATCGACGATCTTCTTCGCTTCCTCCTCACGCTGGTTGCCGAGGAACCCGCCGATCACATCGAGGGCCTTGTCGGCGGCGAGCGGGCCGAGCACCGGGTGCACGACGACGGATCCCACCTTGGCCGCGTTCGCCCAGAACGGATCGACGGTGGCTGACGGGAGCTCCGCGGCCGCGGCGTTGCGGCGGTAGGTGTTGGCGTGTTCGATCGTCTCGGTGAGATGCCCCACGTACGTCTCGATCATCCGGAAGTTCTGCTGCAGCCGAGCCAGCGCGCTCCGCGCAGCCTCTGCAGAGCTTCCCTCCCACGCCGCCGACTCGAGCACAGTGCCCAATGCGCGGTCCAGCGTAGTGAGTGCCGTCCGCAACGACGCCGCCTTCGGAATCCGCCAGTCCTCGAGCCCCCGGATCCGTTCGAGCTCGGTCTCGTAGGGCCCTGCCCCTTGACTACTCACGATGGTCTCCCCCTTGTTGTGTCGTCTGTCGCCGAGACGATCTCGTCAGGACCACGGCGAGCACCACGCCGCCGATGACGAGAATCGCGATCACGACTCCCCCGCCGACCAGGAACGGCATCGCGTCGACGCCCTCCGACGACGCCCCGCCGGCCGGATCGCTCGTCGGCTGCGAGGTGGCTTCCGCCTCGAGCAACCGGGCTTCCTCGTCCACGGTGGCCTGATTGGGAAGAGCGTCCTCGTTCTCCGCGTCGAAGAGCGGATTCACATCCGGATACTTGGTCGGGTCGACCGCGAGCATCCCCGTGAGCGAGATCGCTCCGTACCCACCGCTGTTGTCCCACTTCGGCTCGTGTTCGCCCTTTGTGCCCGTGTTGTGGATCAGGCTCTGGATGAGCTGATTCGAGGTGGCATCCGGATATTTCTGCTTCACCACAGCCAGGAAGCCCGCGGCGATCGGGGCAGCGAACGACGTGCCTGACCGCAGCTGCTGTGCGTCCCAGGAATCAGCGGTCCCCTGCGCGATGACGTCGAGTCCGGGCGATGCGATGATCACGTCGTCGCTCAGATTGGGCGACGGCTCTGCGAGCGCCGGGTCGTACGTCGAGTACTGGATCTGCCCGTCAGGACCGAACGCCTGAACCGCGATCACCCCGTTGTAGCTCGACGGCCAGTCGCCCACTCCGCCGACGTTCGGGAGAGAGCCGAGCACCACCACACCGGCCGCGTGCGCCTTGGCCACCGCATACGACGCGTCGACGAGCCCCCCCAGAGAGACGGAGATGATGTCGGCGCCGTCATCCACCGCATCCGAGATCGCCTGGGCCAGGCCCGACGCGAGGTTCCTCTCTTCCCGGGTGTCGCCGTCGCCGATCAACTCGCCGTTCTCCTGAAGGCATGTCGAATCGACGTCGTTGCCCTGGGGCGCACTCGAGGTGACCATCGAGTTGTAGTAGAGCACCTTCGCGCCGGGCGCCACGCCCCTGATCGGCGTCCCGCCGACGGCTTCGCCGGTGCCCAGGATCATCGACGCCACATTCGTGCCGTGGTTCGCGGCCACATAGTCGGACGACACCGCGTCGTACCTCTCACCTGAGGCATCGAAGCAATATGACTCCTCGCGCACCTCGAGGTCTGCTCCCCGAAGTCCTGGCGCGTCAGGATTCACCTGCGTGTCGACCACAGCGATCGTGACTCCGGCCCCGTCGAAACCCGCATCGATCGCCGCCTGCACCTTGCCTCGAGTGAAATACCAGAGCCCGCCTTCCGACGCGTCTGTGGCGGCGGCAGCCGGGACCGCGACCGCGATGCTCAGCGCGACCACGCCGATCACTGCAGCGATCGACCGCCGCACTCGGGTCATCAGTAGTCCATCTCCTCAGGCTCCTCGGCGGCGGCATCCGTCTGCCCGCCGACCGGCGTCTGCTGGCCTGCCGGCGTCTGCTGGCCTGCCGGCGTCTGCTGGCCGGCGGAGTCGAGCAGGGTCAGGATCAGTTTCGCCTCATCCGCGAGCGCGGCATCCTGCTCTGCGATCTCCGTGACCGCCTGTCGGATCGCCTGGTTGGCGTCGTTGAGAGCGGCGATCGAGTTCTCCGTGACGGCACCCATGCCCTGGGCGACCTGAGTGACGGCCACCCGGAACTCGGCGGTGGCCTTCGATGACCCGCCCTCAGACACGGCCACCTCGGATGCGGCAGGGAACTGCTGCATGTCGCGCTCGATGCGCTTCAGCTCGGCGAAGATCTGCTCGAAGTCGAATGCGATGGCCATCGACAACCCCTCCCTGTTGACTACGGCGATTCCCGTGACATCTGCTGCGCCCTCCGACTCGATCGCCGAACAGCACAGCAGACGGCGCGGGCCCGGCGCATCTCTGCGTCGGGCCC
>Ga0308167_1001175_pt1 | contig 33174 bp, 25 predicted proteins | sample PhyCR1_2_FD_202138 | JGI IMG/M metagenome (GOLD analysis project Ga0308167, IMG submission 202138) | Phyllosphere microbial communities from UC Gill Tract Community Farm, Albany, California, United States - DLSLRC.R1 | ecosystem: Host-associated > Plants > Phyllosphere > Unclassified | place... | reverse complement strand
TCGCCCTGGGCCTGGCGTCGCTGTTCTCCGTCTACCACCTGGTCCTCGCCGCGGCCACGCTGCCGCGCGTCGACCAGGTCGCCCCGATCATCGCCTGCATGGTCCTGTACGCCGCGGCCACCGGCCTGGCACTCTTCGTCCCCGGCAGGGTCCTGCCGGTCTGGACGGCCTGCTTCTCGCTCGCCACCGCGATCGTGATGCCGGTGATCGCCGCCCCCGTCCTCGTCGAGGGTCGCGGTCCTGGGTCCGCCACCTGGTGGATCGCAGCCATCGGCACGCTCATGGTGGTGCTCGTCGTGCGCGGCCGCGGACCCTTCGCGTGGGCGGGCGTGCTGTTCCTGACCGTGTACACCGTCGCCTGGGCCGGTCTCGGCTCGCTCGGTGGGCTCGGCGTGGTCGGCAGCGTCGCCTGGGTCGCGATCGCCACGGTCTTCGCCGCCGCGATGAGCCGGGCCATCCGGAACACCCGTGAGCTCGTCCTCGCCGAGCAGGAGACCGCGGACTGGCAGGCCGCGCAGGACGCCCACGTGTTCGAGCGTCAGTTCCGGCTGAGCCAGACCACCCGGATGGCCCTGCCGATGCTGCAGCGCATCATCGACTCCTGCGGCGACCTCGACGACGCCGACCGTGCCGAGTGCCTGCACCTCGAGCAGGCCATCCGCGACGAGATCCGGGGCCGGTCCCTGTTGTCCGACGACGTCCGCGACGAGGTGATGCGCCTGCGTCGCCGCGGCGCGACCGTGCAGCTGCACGACGACGGCGGGCTCGACGACCTGGACGCCCCGGACATCCGCCGCATCCACGCCCGCGTCGCCGAGGCGCTCCGGCAGGCCCGCGACGCCGACAACGTCATCGTGCGGACGGTCGGCGAGGGGTCCGACTCCGCGGTGACCGTCGTCGGACTCCGCCTCGACGGCGCGGCCAGCGAGTCCGCGGCGCTCGGAGCGGGGCTGGACGACGACGACGGTGACGAGGACGACTCCGTCGCACTCTGGCTGGAGATCCCGCGGCACGAGCCGGCGTAGCGCGCGCTGAGCGCGGCACGCGCGCGCGTTCCGCGACGATGCACCACGTGGTCGACAGGTGGATCGTCGCGAACGCGGTGCGGACGGCGTTGCGGACGCGCGTGGTGCGCCGGGCGTGCGGGCGGCGGTGGACGCGATGGGGGACAGCCGGGAGGCCCGTGGCGGCCCCGGCACGGGCCTCCCGGCCGTCACGTGGTGCGCCGGGCTGGCGCGCGCACGGGAGCGACCATGTCGTTGTCGTACGACGTCGACGGTGTCGCTCTGACGCGCGCGCAACTGTTGCGAACGCGCGGAAGCGACCGTGTCGGTGTCGTACGACGTCGACGGTGTCGTTCCGCGTCGGCATCGGTGTCGCCCCCGCAGCCCTCGCAGCCGCTGCAGCACCCGCCCGCAGCCGCCACACGCCCCGGAAACGGGGAACGGGCCGGTCGGATACCGACCGGCCCGTTCACGACCCGAGGCTGAGCGACAACCCGAATGTCGCCCTGCCTCGCAGCGGGCGGTGGCTTCGTACCCTAGTCGGCCACCGTCCTGCGATGTCTTTCGTTGAAGGACACCGAACACCAACTACTATGCCGACGCACGAGCTGCATGTCAGTCGTCATTATGGGGGACAATTCCGGCAGTTCCGGTCCGTATCCGCTGATCGTGTCCCCCGAGTGAGGGGATACCGACCGGGAAGTGCGCCCTGCAACCGTTCCGGTCGCGCGCGCACCAGGGGTACATCAGCGGAGCGATCGGCCCCAGGCACCCGGCCCGTGGTCGAGCGGGCGGCGCAGTCCGCGGGCCGCGGCGTCCCACCCCGTGCGGGGCTCGACGACCACGGCGGCGCGTCCGGCCGCTGCGGCTTCGTCGGCCTGGCGCTGCAGGACGGCCACCACGGCGGCGAGCTCCTCGGGTGTGGGGTCGCCGGAGACCACCCGGACGTCCGCCACCGAGGCGGGTTCGTCCGAGGGCACGGCTGCTGCGTGGCGCCCCATCAGAGCGGGATGTTCCCGTGCTTCTTCGGGGGCAGCGTGGCGCGCTTGCCCCGCAGCGACCGGAGGGCCTTGATCACCGACACCCGGGTGGCGTGCGGCTGGATGATGCCGTCGAGCTCACCGCGCTCGGCCGCCAGGTAGGGCGACGCGACGTTGTACGTGTACTCGTTCGCGAGCTTCGTGCGGACCGCGGCGACGTCCTCGCCGGACTCCTCGGCGCGCTTGATCTCGGCGCGGTACAGGATGTTGACGGCACCCTGGCCGCCCATGACGGCGATCTCGGCGGTCGGCCACGCCAGGTTGATGTCGGCACCGAGCTGCTTCGAGCCCATCACGATGTACGCGCCGCCGTAGGCCTTGCGGGTGATGACGGTGACGAGCGGGACGGTGGCCTCGGCGTAGGCGTACAGCAGCTTCGCGCCGCGGCGGATGACGCCGGTCCACTCCTGGTCGGTGCCGGGCAGGTAGCCGGGCACGTCCACCAGGGTCAGGATCGGGATGCCGAACGCGTCGCAGAACCGCACGAAGCGGGCGGCCTTCTCGCCGGCGTCGATGTTCAGCGTGCCGGCCATCGCCTGCGGCTGGTTCGCGATGATGCCGACCGTGCGGCCCTCGACCCGGCCGAAGCCGATCAGGATGTTCGGCGCGAAGAGCGGCTGGACCTCGAGGAACTCACCGTCGTCGACGATGTGCTCGATGATCGTGGTGACGTCGTACGGCTGGTTCGTCGAGTCCGGGATCACGAGGTCGAGCTCGTGGTCGGCGTCGGTGGTCTCGAGCTCCGGGGCGACGTCGTAGGCCGGCGGGTCGGACAGGTTGTTGTCCGGCAGGAACCCGATGAGCGAGCGCGCGTAGTCGAGCGCGTCGGTCTCGTCCTCGGCCAGGTAGTGGGCCACGCCGGAGACCGCGTTGTGGGTCTGGGCGCCGCCGAGCTCCTCGAAGCCGACGTCCTCGCCCGTGACGGTCTTGATGACGTCGGGGCCGGTGACGAACATGTGGCTGGTCTTGTCGACCATGATGACGAAGTCGGTGAGGGCGGGGGAGTACACCGCACCGCCGGCCGCCGGGCCCATCACGATGGACAGCTGCGGGATGACGCCCGAGGCCTGGGTGTTCAGGCGGAAGATCTCGCCGTACTTGCCGAGCGCGACGACGCCTTCCTGGATGCGGGCGCCGCCGGAGTCGAGGATGCCGATGATCGGCACGCCCGTCTTCAGCGCGTGCTGCATGACCTTGATGATCTTCTCGCCGGCGACCTCGCCGAGGGACCCGCCGAAGACCGTGAAGTCCTGGGCGTAGACCGCGACGTTGCGGCCGTGGATCGTGCCGACGCCGGTGACGACCGCGTCACCGTAGGGGCGCTTGGCGTCCATGCCGAACGACGTGGTGCGGTGGCGCACGAACTCGTCGAACTCCACGAAGGAGTTCGGATCGAGCAGCTGCTCGATGCGTTCGCGCGCGGTGCCCTTGCCCTTCGCGTGCTGCTTGGCGATGGCGGATTCGCCCGCGGCGGTCACGGCCTCGTGGTACCGGTCGCGGAGGTCGGCCAGCCGGCCGGCCGTCGTCGACAGATCGGGGGTGTCTCCTGAAGTCACCCGCTCACCCTACCGGCGGGTGGGACGCTGCCGGTTGGAGGACCCCCACGGTTCCTGCCCGTACATTTGCGTGCATGTCCACATCCCCGTCGCCGTCGTTCCCCGCCACCAGCGAGGCGGTCCGGTCGGCGGGCGCGACGATCACCACCCCCGCCGAGACCGGGTCCACCAACGCGGACCTGCTCGCCGCCGCCCCGGAGCAGCAGCACGGCAGCGTCCTCGCGACCCTGCACCAGACCGCGGGCCGGGGTCGGCTCGACCGCACCTGGACCGCTCCGGCCGGTGAGACGCTGGCCGCCAGCGTGCTCGTCCGTGCGGACCTGGACGACCACGACCGTGGCTGGCTGCCGTTGGTGGCCGGCGCGGCCATGCGCGACGCGATCGCGTCGGTGCTCCCCGCCGGCGCGGACGTCGTCGTGAAGTGGCCGAACGACGTGCAGGTCGCCGGGGACAAGGTGTGCGGGATCCTCTGCCAGGTCGCCGCCGACGGCAGCGTCGTGGTCGGGGCCGGCGTGAACCTGACGATCCCGGCTGATCGGCTGCCCACCCCGACGTCCACCTCGCTCCTGCTCGCCGGCGCGGTCGACGACGCACCCGCCCTGGCCGACGCGGTCCTGTCCGCCTTCGTGCGGTCCGTCCTGGAGGCGGTGGCCGGCCTGGTCACGGGTGGTCCCGCCGCCGAGACGGTCCGGTCCCACGTCCGCGCCGCGTGCGGCACCATCGGTCGCCGCATCCGCCTCGAGCTGCCGGACGGCACGGTCGAGGAGGCCGACGCGACCGGCATCGACGACGCCGGTCGCATCACGATCCGGGACCAGGCGGGGCGCACCAGGGGCGTCGCGGTGGGAGACGTCACCCACCTGCGGTATGCATGACGGCATGACCGCCGAGCCCCCGCCCGAACGTGTCGTCGCGCGCCTGCGACCGCACGCTCGTCGGCTGGTGCGCCCGGCGGTGTTCGTCGTGCTCGTCACCGCGGCCGGGGGGTTCGGCTTCGGCGTGTTCCAGGCGCAGCTGGCGTGGCTGAACGCCGTCGTCGCGCTCGTCGTCGTGGTGCTCGTCGTGTTCGGCGGCGCCGTCCCGCTGTTCCGCTGGATGTCGGAGCGGTACGTCGTCACCACCCGTCGCCTGGTCGTGGTCAACGGACTCGGCACGCGGACGCGGCGGGAGCTCCTGCACTCCCGCGGCTACGACGTCACCGTGCGGCGCCGCGGGCTGCAGGGGCTGTTCCGCTCCGGCGACGTGCTCGTGTTCCCCGGGGACGACCCGGCGGTGGTCCTCGCGGACGTGCCGCACGCCGACCTCGTCGTCGCCGTCCTGCACGACCTGGTGGAGGCGTACGAGGCCAGGCGCCGGCACCGTGAGCCGGACTGGGACGAGATCGTCGGCGGTCCGGACCGTCCGCCGTGGGGTGACGTGCGGGCCTGACCCCGGCCGGTGCGGGCGTCGCCGCGGGCGTCGCTGCGGCGCCGTGATGAGAGTTCGGCGAGAAACCGGTACCGTCTTCGACGTGCGTATCTCAGTGATCGGCTGCGGCTACCTCGGTGCCGTGCACGCCGCCTCCATGGCCAAACTCGGACACGAGGTCGTCGCCGTGGACGTCGACCCCACCAAGATCGAGCGGCTCGCTGCGGGCGAGGCCCCCTTCTTCGAGCCGGGCCTGCCCGAGATCCTGACCGAGGCCCTCGAGTCCGGTCGGATCCGCTTCACCACCGACATGGCCGAGGTCGCCGGCGCCCGCGTGCACTTCCTCGCCGTCGGCACCCCGCAGGGTCCGACCGGTGCCGCAGACCTGACCTACGTGGACGCCGCCGTCGCCGCGCTCACCCCGCACCTGTCCGCCGGCGAGTTCGTCGTCGGCAAGTCGACCGTGCCCGTCGGCACCGCCGCACGCCTGGCCGCCGAGGTCAGCGAAGCCGTCCCCGGTGCCACCCTCGTCTGGAACCCCGAGTTCCTGCGTGAGGGCTTCGCCGTGCAGGACACCATCGCGCCGGACCGCTTCGTCTACGGCGTGCCCGACGGCGAGGCCGGCGAACAGGCCGTCGCCGCCCTCGACGAGGTCTACGCCGAGGCGCTGTCCACCGGCACGCCCCGACTCGTCGTCAACCTGCCCACCGCCGAGCTCGTGAAGATCAGCGCCAACGCGTTCCTCGCCACGAAGATCTCGTTCATCAACTCGATGGCCGAGATCGCCGAGGTCGCCGGTGCCGACGTCACGGCGCTCGCCGACGCGATCGGCCACGACGCCCGCATCGGCCGGAAGTTCCTGAACGCCGGCCTCGGCTTCGGTGGCGGCTGCCTGCCGAAGGACATCCGTGCGTTCCAGGCGCGGGCGAACGAGCTGGGCGTCGGGGAGTCCCTGGCGTTCCTGGCCGACGTCGACGCCACGAACCTGCGCCGTCGCGCCCACGTCGTGGAGCTGGCCCAGGAGCTGCTCGGCGGGGTCGTCAGCGGCAAGCGCGTCGCGGTGCTCGGCCTGGCCTTCAAGCCGAACTCCGACGACGTCCGCGACTCGCCGGCCCTCGACATCGCGGCCCGCCTGCACGAACTCGGCGCCGTCGTCTCGGCGTACGACCCCGAGGCCGTCGTCACCGCGCGCCGCGTGCGCCCCGAGCTCGACTACGTCGAGAGCGCGGCCGAGGCACTGGGGGGAGCGGAGCTGGTGCTCGTGCTCACCGAGTGGACCGAGTTCCGCGAGCTCGACGCGACCGCCGCCGCCGCGCTCGTGGCGTCACCCGTCGTCATCGACGGCCGCAACTGCCTCGATCGCGACGCCTGGACCGCGGCGGGCTTCACGTACCGCGGCATGGGGCGCTGAGTATCATCCCGGGGGGCGGCAGCACGGGCATCGCGGACACAGACACGGGGACGACCGTGCCGCCACGTGCTGTCGCGCACGCGGCCGGGCCACGGACGCGGGAGCGGGAGCGGGAGCGTCACCGTCGTCGGTTCGGCGCGTTCCACGAGGGGCGGCACCCGTCGCGTTCCTCGATCCTGGCCAACGCTGCGCTGCTGCTCGTCGCCGCGGTCCTGGTCGGCGTCGTGGCCTACCGCACCCGGCTCGAAGTGACCAACATCGACGGCATCTCGTACATGTCGATCGCCGAGCAGTACGCCGGCGGGCACTGGGCCGAGGCGGTCAACGGCTACTGGTCCCCGATGGTCTCCTGGCTGATGGCGCCGTTCATGGTGATGGGGTTCGGACCGAGCACGGCGTTCGCGATCGTGAACCTGGCGGCGAGCACCGCCGTGATGGGCGTCGGCGCGTGGCTGCTGCTGCGGACGACCGGCAACGGCTGGACCGCCGCGTGGTCGATCGTGGCGACCGCCCCGCTGATGCTGGCGAACGTCGCCCTGCAGACGCCGGACACCCTCGTGCTGCTGTGGGGCCTGCTCTTCGTGTGGTCGTTGCTCGCGGCGGACCGCGCCTGGCACGGCTCGGTCCGGCGCATCGTCGTGGCCGCGGCGGTCGTCGGACTGGTGTGCGCCATCGGGTACTGCACGAAGGCGTTCCTGGTCCCCGTGTTCCTCGTGGTGGTGCCGTCGTGGGCGCTCGTCCGGTGGTTCCAGGACCGGCGGGACGCACGAGAACCGCGGTCGCTGCTGCTGCCGGTGGTCGCGCTCCTGACGGCGGTGCTGTTCTCCGCGCCCTGGGTGGGGGCGCTGTCGGCCAAGTTCGGTGGCATCGAGCTCGGATCGTCACTGACGGTCAACGTCTCGAAGAAGTTCTCCGACTCGTCCGGCAAGGACTACCAGGAGGTCCGGATCCCCTCGCCGCCGAACGGGCTGGCGGTGTCGCCGAACGAGGACCGCACCCCGTCGCTGTACGAGGCCGGCGTGTACACCGCCGAGCGCGAGCTGCCGGTCCGGCTGCCTGCCGGCACACCGGTCGCGGCCGAGCCCGACGAGAGCAGCACGACGACGCTCGTCGGCAAGGTCCGGTACTACGTCGAGCAGCGCCTCGAAGCGCTGCCCTTCTACTTCACCCGCATCGGCTCGTTCGCGCCCTTCGCCCTGGCCATCGGGGTGGTGTTCGTCGGTGCGGCCGTCGCCGGGGTGGTGCACTACCGGCGGTTCGTCTTCACGAGCATCGTCGGGCTGTTCTCCGGCGTGTACCTGCTCGGGTACGCGGGCATCGCGACGGTGGAGTCGTTGGGCGGCAACGCGCGGTACTACCTGCCGCTCTTCACGGGTTCGGTGCTCGTCGCCGGAGCCCTGCTGCCCACTTTCTGGCGTACGGTGCGGCGCGGTCGACGCATCCGCAAGGTCGTCGCCGTCCTCGGCTGTGTGCTGGTCGTGGTCGCTTCGTACAGTCAGAACGTGAACGGTGTCCGCGCCCCGTTCTCGACGTACGAGGTCCGCCCGTCGGGCATCCCGGCCGGACAGGTCCTCGGCGAGGTCATCCACCCCGACGAGCCGCTGGTCGACGCGCTCCTGGCGTCCGACGTCATCCCCGCCGGCAGCAGGATCCTCGGCACGAACACCCGCAACACGGTGCTCGTGGCGTTCCGGCTCGGTGCCCAGATGTACGGCGAGGACGGGCAGGCGTACGACTACCAGGACCCGGCCTTCGTCGGCCTGCTCCGCGAAGCGGACGTGCAGTACTTCCTGAACTACACGAACCCGCGCGACCCGCAGGTCCGCGACTACTCCGCCATCGGACCGGTGGTCGGCACGTTCCCGGTCTACCAGGTCTGCTCGGACGCCAAGGGCGCCCCGCAGCAGTCCTGCTCGGTGGACGTCATCCAGGTCGCCGAGCGCTGACCGAGACGGGCCACGGTCGCCACACCCCGCCCACGCCGACCGTGATCCCGGCGGCGACGAGGACGGCGACCAGGAGCACCACGGCGAACGGCACCGGACCGGTGGCCCCGTACCGCGCGACGCTCGTTGCCGACAGGGGACCGTCGGCGGCGTTCCAGAACCAGGCGCTGACGACGGAGAGCCCCCAGAGCCCCACCGCCGGCAGCGCGACGGCGAGCGACCGGGTCAGCACGATCCGGCCGGCGCCCGGCCCCGTGAGCCGCCGCCACGCGAGGGCGCTGAGCGCGACGAGGCACACGAGTGCGGGGAACAGGTAGCGGCCCTGGGTGCCGGCCACCTCGGTCGTGTCCAGGTACGCCCGGGCGCTGCTCGCGGTCTGCAGGAGCAGCAGGAGTCCGGGGAACACCGCGAGGCACACCGCCGGCACCAGGGTGGGTCCGCGCCGGAACGCCCAGCCGACGAGCACGACGAGCGCGACGGCGGTCAGGACGGCGGTCAGGGTGTCACCGATGCTCACCTGCGCCCGCTGCCCGGGGGACCCCCAGAACGTCCGCGCGAGCGTTCCCCAGCTGACGTCGAGGAAGTGCCCGGGTGACGGGTGCTCACCCGCCGGGAACGGACGGTCCGGCCGGATCGCGGCGTAGCCGTCGGGTTGCAGGGTGTGGAACACGAGGAGGTTGCGCACCCACCACCACCCACCGATCGCCCCCGCCACGACGAGTGCGGCGGCCGTCCGGAGGGATCGTGCACCACCGGTCAGCGTGCCCGCGCCCGCGACGAACACCACGAGCGCCACGAAGGGGATCGCCGGCAACCCCGTGCCCTTCGTCGCGACGAGGAGTCCGAGCGCCACGGCGAGGGCGAGCAGGGTCCGGCGGCGGAGGTCGCCCGTGAGCAGCCGGGTCGCGAGCCACACCACCGTGCCTCCGAGCAGGAGCACCGGGGCGTCGTTCGTCACCGACGCCCCGACGGACGCCAGCTGCGGCAGGGCGAACAGTGCGAGGGCGCCGAACAGTGCCGCGCGCGGCGAGCGCGTCAGGCGGCGGACCGCTGCCCACGTCAGCAGCGCGAGCGGGGTCACGAGCGCGGCGTCGACGAGCCGGAGGGCGACGAGCGCGTGGTCCCAGCGCAGCGAGCCGTGGTGCAGGACCCGGAGCACGGCGGCGTCCGCCAGGTACGCCGTCGGGGGGTGCTGGGTCATCTGGTTCACCGTCCGGGAGTCGCCGGGGTGTTCCTGCAGCAGCGCGCTGACGGTCGACCAGGACGACGCATCCCCGGAGGCCTGCTCCTGCTGCGCGGCCCCGACGGCGTTCGACACGTGCAGGGTGCCCGGGTCGGGCCACCCGGAGCCGGTCGCGACGTGCAGGGCGGCGTCGAAGTGGGCCGGCTCGTCCGGTGCCTGGAACGCCGGGACGACGAGCGCCCAGAGGACGAGCCAGAGGCCGAACGCGGCGGTCAGCACCGCGGTCCGCAGGGCCTCCGCCCGGGTGACGAGGGGGTGCGGTGCGTGCTGCATCGCTCCGAGACTACTGGCCGGACGCCTCGGACCGGGACGTCGCGGCGACGGTCGCGTCCTCGACGGTGTCGGCTCCGGCGCGCTCGTCCGGTCCGGTGCGTCCGACGCGCTCCGGGTGGTAGACCCACACCTTGTAGAGCCAGAAGCGGAACACGGTGCCGAGCAGCAGCCCGATGACGTTGCCGGAGACGTTGTCGGCCAGCGCCGACGTGAAGCCGAGGACGTAGTGGGAGACGGCGAGGCAGCCGAGCGAGATGACCATGCCGCCGAGGGACACGACGACGAACTCGACCCCCTCGCGGGTGGCCACGGCCCGTCGCTGCTCGCGGAACGTCCAGTACCGGTTGCCCATCCAGTTGACGAAGATGGCGACCGTCGTGGAGACCACCTTCGCCCAGAACGGTCCCGAGTGCACGTCCTCCGGGTTGAGCAGGGTCGACCGCAGCACGTTGAACACCGTGGTGTCCACGACGAAGCCGACGGCACCGACGACGCCGAAGCGTGCCAGCTGGGCGATGAGGCGCCGCACGAGCCCTCCAGGATCCGTAGAGTTGTGACCGGTCGTGCAGAGCGCGACCCGAACAGCGATTGTAGACAACGCGTTCACACCATGCGGTGGGAACGCCGGAAGGATCACACAGCATGGCGTTGCGCGTCGGGGTCATCGGTGGGGGACAGCTGGCACGGATGATGGTGCCGGCCGCGGTCGAACTGGGGATCGACATCCGGGTGCTCGCCGAGGGGCCGGGCATGTCCGCAGGCATCGCCGCCACCGCCGAGGGCGACTACCACGACGCCGCCACGGTGCTCGAGTTCGCCCGGCAGGTCGACGTCGTGACCTTCGACCACGAGCACGTGCCGCAGGACGTCCTGCGCAGCCTGGTCGACGCGGGCGTGGCGGTCCACCCCGGTCCGGACGCGCTGGCCGTCGCGCAGGACAAGATCACCATGCGCCGCCGGCTGAGCGAACTCGGCTTGCCGGTGCCCGACTGGGCCGCCGTGCACGGTCCCGACGAACTCCGTGCCTTCCTCGCCCAGCACGGTGGCCGAGCCGTCGTCAAGACGCCGCGGGGCGGCTACGACGGCAAGGGCGTCCGGGTGGTCTCGGACGCTTCCGACGTCGACGACTGGTTCATCGCCGTGGCCGAGGCCGGCGGCGACCAGGCCCTCCTGGTCGAGGAGCTCGTCCCCTTCACCCGCGAGCTCGCGCAGTCCGTGGCACGCCGACCCTCCGGGCAGGTCGTCGCCTGGCCGCTCGTCGAGACCGTGCAGCGCGACGGGGTCTGCGCCGAGGTCATCGCACCCGCTCCGGACAGCGCCGGCCGGATCGCCGACCTGACCGAGTCGATCGCCGTCCGCATCGCCGAAGAACTCGGGGTGACCGGCGTGCTGGCCGTCGAGCTGTTCCAGACCGACGACGAACGCATCCTGATCAACGAGCTCGCGATGCGTCCGCACAACACCGGGCACTGGACCATCGACGGTGCCACCACGAGCCAGTTCGAGCAGCACCTGCGAGCGGTCCTCGACCTGCCGCTCGGAGCCACCGGCTCGTTCGCCCCGGCGTCCGTCATGGTGAACGTGCTCGGCGGACCCGCGGACGGCGACCTCGCCGCCCGGTACCCCGCAGCGCTCGAGGCCTTCCCCGAGGCGAAGTACCACTTCTACGGCAAGGCGCCCCGGCCCGGCCGGAAGATCGGGCACGTCACGGTGCTCGGTGACGACGTCGACGACGTCGTGTACCGCGCCCGCGCGGCCGCAGCGCACTTCGACGACTGAGGTCGCGTCCTCGACGTGACCGGATGACGTCACTGGAGGCCCGTGGCGACGCCGCCACGGGCCTCCCGTAGCGTCCCGGGTGCGGGACGCACTTGTCGGCCGCTCTGCGGACACCCCCTCGGGTGGCACCCGGTCGGGAGGCTGGCGGGGGTCGGGACCGCGTGTTCCCCTGGAACGGTCCGTGCCCACCGTCCAGGGAGTCCCCATGCGCCGCCGTCCGCGCCGTGCCGCCGTCTGCGGCGCCGCCGTCGCCCTCGTCGCAGCCGTCGCCGGCCTGCTGCCGACCGCGTCCGCGTCCGCAGCGACCTCGGCCTCGACCATCCGCTCGGCCACGTCCGCGTCGCTCTACGGCGCCGGGCCGTACCGGTCGCCGACGAGCGAGGCCGCGAAGGCGCAGGCCGCCCTCGCCGCCACCGACCCGGCCGGAGCCGCTGCGGCGGGGACCATCGCCGGCCACCCCGTCGCCACCTGGCTCGGCGACTGGAGCCAGGGGACGCAGCTGACCAAGACGATCAGCACCGCCCTCACGGGGGCCGAGCAGTCCGGTACCACCCCCGTGTTCGTGCTCTACGCGATCCCGGACCGCGACTGCGGCGGGTACTCCGCCGGGGGCTTCGACGAGCGGTCCTACGACGCCTGGGTCGACCAGGTCACCGCGGCGCTCGCCGGGCACCGTGCAGCCGTCATCGTCGAACCGGACTCGCTCGCGATGCTCAGCAACGCCAAGTGCAGCACCGCGCTCGACGAGCAGCGCTACCGCATCCTGTCCCGCACCGTCGCCGGGCTGACCGCCGCCGGGGTCCCCGCCTACCTGGACGCCGGCAACTCGAACTGGGTGCAGCCGGCGCTGATGGCGTCGCGGCTGAACAGTGCGGGCGTGCAGCAGGCCCGCGGGTTCTTCACGAACGTCGCGAACTACTACCCGACCGCGCAGGAGCAGGCGTACGCGCAGAAGGTGTCCGCCGCGACCGGGGGCTCGCACTACGTGATCGACACCTCGCGCAACGGGCAGGGCTGGCGCGGCACCTGGTGCAACGGGCCGGGTGCCGGTCTGGGCACCTCGCCTCGGGTGGTGTCCGACGGCACGGCGCTCGACGCCCTGCTGTGGGTGAAGACCCCCGGCGCGAGCGACGGCACCTGCAACGGTGCCCCGGCTGCAGGCAAGTGGTTCTCTTCCTACGCGCAGGCGCTGGTCGCGAACGCCCGGCTCGGGGTGCCCACCGCGGACCTGGCACCGCGCGGTGCGCTCGAGGCCGTCGTCGGTGCCGGCGGCGGAGTCCGCGTGCGCGGCTGGGCCTTCGACGAGGACGACCCGACGCAGCCGGTCCGGGTCCGGGCGACGGTGGACGGTGTCGCCGCCGGCGTGCTGAGCGCGGACCGCACCCGCCCGGACGTCGACGCGGCGTACGGCGTCGGGGAGCCCCACGGGTTCGACACCGCGGTGCCGGCCGCCGAGGGCCTCCGCCGGGTCTGCGTCACCGCGGTGAACATCGGCGCGGGGTCCGACTCCGAGCTCGGGTGCGTGCAGGTGCGTGCCCTCCGGCACGACCCGTACGTCGGCCTCGAGTCGGTGACCGTCGCGGTCGGTGGCGTCGCCGTGACGGGCTGGGCGTTCGACGGGGACGCTCCGGACACGGCCAGCACGGTCGCGTTCACGGTCGACGGACGGGTCGTCGCGTCCCGGTCCGCCGGTCGGGCCCGGGCGGACGTCGACCGGACCTGGGGCGCCGGTCCCGCGCACGGGTTCGCCGAGATCGTGGCCTCGGGGGCGGGGAAGCACACCGTGTGCGCGATCGCCCGGAACATCGACGGCGGCGCGGACCGGACGGCGAGCCCGTGCCGGAGCGTCACGGTGCCCGTCGCGGCCCCGGTCGGCCGGAGCGAATCAGCGTCGTCGGGATCGGCTGGCCGCGTCAGCGTCCGGGGGTGGGCGTTCGACCGGGACGCCGTGCAGCGTCCGGTCACGGTCCGGGTGAGCGTCGGCGGCCGGGTCGTCGGCAGTCTCGTCGCCGACCGGCAGCGCAGCGACGTCGACCGTGTCCACGGCGGCGGCGAGCACCACGGGTTCACCGGGTCGGTGCCGGTCGCGTCCGGGAAGCGATCGGTGTGCCTCACCGCGGTCGGGATCGGGAAGGGCGGCGACACGTCGCTGGGCTGCGCGACGGTGCAGGTGCGCTGACCGCGACCGCGACCGCGACCGCGAGGGCGAGCGAAGCGGTCACCTGGACGGGTGCGGCTGCGACCGTCCGGCGGGTGCGGGAGAATGGCGCCATGCCGCGTGATCTCGTCCGCCGGGCCGTCCGTCGGCTCCGCCGCGCCGTCGTCGGTGCGCCGCGTCCCGATGCCGAGCACGAGCGTCCGCCCGAGCAGCAGCAGGCGACGGCCACTCCGGCCGTGCCGCTGCCGGTCCTCGGGTACGTCGTCGCGGGCGGGGGCGGTGCACACCCCGCGTCCGCCCACGTCCGCGTCGTGCGCCGGGTGGAGCACCTGTCGGACGCCGGTGCCGCCGAGGTCCGACAGGTCGATCCCGTGGCCTTCGTCGCTGGCGCCGACACCACCGCGTACACCGCGGTCCTCGTGCAGCGCGACGTCCTGCCGCGCACCGTCGTGCAGCCCTTCCTCGAGACCGCGGCGCGGCGGGGGATCCGGGTGGTGGCCGAGGTCGACGACGACTTCTTCACGGTGTCCGGCCGGGCACGACTGGCCCGTGCCGAGTACGACCCGGACCGCCTGGCCTCCATCGACGCCCTGGTGCGCGGCGCCGACACCGTGATCGTGAGCACGCCGGAGCTCGCCGAGGTGGTGCGTCCGGTCGCCCGGCACGTCGTGGTCGTGCCGAACGCCCTCGACCCGGGGTTGTGGACCTCCGGCGCGACCGAGGACGACGACGAACGGCCGGCCGGCGAGCACCGCGTGCTGTACATGGGAACGCTCACCCACGCCGCCGACCTCGAACTGCTCCGGGACGTCTTCGCCGACCTGGCCACCGCCGACGGCACCCCGATCCGGCTCGAGGTCATCGGCGTCACCGAGGACGGCGACGCCGACTGGTTCCGCCGGATCGAGGTGCCCGACGGGCACTACCCGGCGTTCTCCCGCTGGCTCGTCGCCCACCGCGCGCGCTGGCGTGCGGGGGTCGCGCCGCTGCGCGACGAGGAGTTCAACCGCGCGAAGAGCGACCTGAAGTTCCTGGAGTACACGGCACTCGGGCTGCCGGCCGTGGTCTCCGACCGGCCGTCGTACGCCGTGGCCGAGCGGTACGGAGCGGTCGGGGTCCCCGACGACGTCGACGCCTGGCGGGCAGCCGTCCGCGCCGCGGTCGAGCGTGGGGCGCCCGACGAACGGGCCGAGCGGTGGGTCCGCGACGCGCGGACGATCGGCCGTGACGGTGACACCTGGCGGCGGGTGCTGCTCGGCTAGGCTCGGCGTGTGACCGACTCCGCAGCCCCAGCACAGCCGCTCGTCTCGATCATCATGGGGTCGGACTCCGACTGGCCGACCATGCGGGCCGCGGCCGACATCCTCGCCGAGCTCGGCATCCCGTTCGAGGCGGACGTCGTGTCCGCGCACCGCACGCCCGACAAGATGACCCGCTTCGCCAGGGGTGCCGCCCAGCGGGGCATCCGTGTCGTGATCGCCGGTGCCGGTGGGGCTGCCCACCTGCCCGGCATGGTGGCCTCGATGACGACGCTGCCCGTGATCGGCGTGCCCGTCCAGCTGGCACGGCTCGACGGACTCGACTCGCTCCTGTCGATCGTCCAGATGCCGGCCGGCATCCCGGTCGCGACGATGGCGATCAACGGCGCGGCGAACGCCGGACTGCTCGCCGCGCGGATCATCGGGTCCTCCGAGCCCGGCGTCGCGGCGCGGCTCACGGAGTACGCCGAAGGACTCGAGCGCCTGGTCGAGGAGAAGGCCGCGCGCCTCCGCGACTCCCTCTGACGTCCGCTGCGCTCCCCGTACCGTTCGACACCCCTCGTACTGGGGACGCCCTGGCGAAGTCAACCCCCCGCGCAGGATGGACAACGCAACTACCGTGGACCCCGGACGGCCGAGGGCCGGCCGTCCGGCACCCACGGGAACGGGTGCGAATCGTCATGTCAGGGAGTGACAGCTCATGCAGAAACGCGCGATCACGAGAGCCGCACTCTCCGTCGTGCTCCTGGGAGTCGTGCTGGTCGCCGGGCCGTTCGGTCAGGTGAGCGCCGCCTCAGCAGCGAACACATCCGCGCCGGTCGGGAACATCGGCAAGTTCAAGCAGACGTTCCGCGAGGACTTCCGGACGACCGCGGCGGCCAAGGGGAAGTTCGCCGCGTCCTACGCGAAGTCGTGGCAGCCCTACCCCGACGGGACGGGCGGGATGTACTACTCGGGGACGCAGATCAGTGCGATCAACGGGAACATGGACGTCCGTCTCGACGGCAAGCGCGGGTCAGCCGGCACGTTCGGCTCGCCCACGGGCGCGTGGGGACACAAGGGCGGGAAGTTCACGGTGCGCGCCATGGCCGCCGGCGGCAACGGGAACGGTGCCGCCTTCATGCTGTGGCCGACGTCGGACAAGTGGTCGGACGGGGAGATCGACTACCCGGAGGCCAACTTCGAGTCCGCACCGATGCTGCACCACCACTCGATGACGCCCGGACGTGAAGCGACGGCGACCAGCCTGAGCACCGGGACGACGTGGCGCTCGTGGCACACCTACTCGATCGAGTGGATCCCCGGGAAGTCCGTGTCGTACTCGCTCGACGGGAAGGTCATCAAGACGGTCACCAGGGACGTCCCGACCACCGCGCACCGCTACATGTTCCAGGTGGGCAACTGGGGCGGGGTCGGCCACCTGTACATCGACTGGGTCACGACCTACTCGTACACGGGCTGACCGCCGGACGGGCAGCTGCACGCCGTCAGAGGTCGGCGTGCAGCTGCCAGGTCTCGGCGGCGGAATCGCTCCAGTCGTACATGCGTGCGCGATCGGGGCCGGCGACGGCCAGCTGCCCGGCGAGCAGGGGGTCGTTGACCACCTGGTAGACGGCCTGCGCGAGCCGCTCCGGGTAGGACTCCTTCGGACCGATGGCGACGGTGACACCGGCGTCGGAGGCGACCTCGGACACGGCGGGGTCGTCCGAGTGCACGACCGGGGTGCCGAAGCTCATCGCCTCGATGACGGGCAGCCCGAACCCCTCGGCCAGGCTCGGGAACACGAACACGGTGGCCCGGTCGTAGACCACGGCGAGGTCGGCGTCGTCGATCCGCCCGAGCACCTTCACCCGGTCACGCGAGAGACCGGCTCGTTCCGCCGTGCCGTACACGTCGACGTCGCCCCAACCGTCCGGGCCGGAGATGACGAGCGGGATGTCCGTCGGCGCGTCGGGGTGCGCCATCGCCTCGATCAGGGATCCCAGCGCCTTCCGTGGCTCGAGCGTGCCGACGGCCAGCACGTACCGCTCCGGCAGCCCGAGCCGCTCGGCGCGGAGATCGGCGTCGACGGGCAGCCGGAGCCGCCCGCTCGGCGCTCCGCCGATGACCCGGAGCCGGTCGTCGAACCGGTGGATCTCGTTGAGCGCACTCGCCACCGCGTGGGTCGGCACCACCACGGCGTCGGCGTGCTTCCACGCACGCTTGACCATCGCCTTGTGGAAGTGCACGCCGCGCGGCGTCAGGGTCTCGGGGTTGGTCCACGGGACCGTGTCGTGCACGGTGACGACGGTCTGCCGGCCCGGGTCCTGGAAACGGTCGTGCCGGACCAACGGGGCGAGCACGCTCGGGGCGTGCACCATGCCCTTCGCCAGGCTGCCGACGATCCCGCCCTGCCAGGCGAGGGAGAGCTCGCGGCGCGGGAGCGGCAGCCGGTCGAGGTCGGCGAGCCCGGGCAGCAGGGTCCGGATGTGGGTGAGTTCGTCGCGGCCGACCGCCGAGACGACGCCGGACACCTCGCAGCCGGCGGGGGCGTGCTCGATGAGGTGGCGGGTGAGCTCTTCGGCGTACCGACCGATGCCTCCGGGGACCGGGGCGACGACCTGGTCCACGATGACGTGGAGCGTTGTCATGTGGTGCGCCTCCTCGTGGTGCTGCCGTGCGCGCGGCGCGGCCGAACGCCGACCCTATCAGTCGGCACGGGGCGCTCCCGGAGCGCCACCGCCCAGCGCGGCGGCGGCCGTCTTCCGGCGGTGGCGCGCCGCGAGCAGTGCGCCGACCCCGGCCAGCACGACGTCCCCGATGGTCATGAAGACCCGGCTGATGACGGCGAGGGCGAGCGGCGCCGATCCACCGGCCACGCTGCCGAGGAGCAGGACCAGGATGCCCTCGCGCGGCCCGATCCCCGCCGGGGCGATGACGACCACGAACCCCACGAGCCAGGCGACGGCGTACGCGCCGACGGCCACCGGGAAGAGCGTGGGCGAGTCGGCTCCGAAGACCCGCAGCACGAGGGTCGCCTGGACTCCGTACGCCAGCCACATGACGAGCGACCAGACGAGCGACATGACGGTGCCCGTCCACGTGAGGGTGGTGTCCTGGGCGGGGCGACGCAGGATCCGGAACGCGACGGCGATGAGGCGGCCGAGCACCGGCGGGGTCAGGCAGACGAGCCCCACCACGATCAGCGGGATGAGCCACCAGAACGTCGCGAACCCGGTGGAGGAGGCCAGCAGGACGGCGACGATCCCGACGACGGCCGCGGTGACCATGCTCACGAGCATCGACGCCAGTGCCGCGACGGCGCTGCCGGTGCGCTGCAGGCCGTGTGCGCGCCCGAGTTCGGCCTGGGCGGCGATGGACCAGACGCCGCCGGGGATGTACTTGCCGAGCTGCCCGACGAAGAAGATCGAGGACGCCGCGGCGAGGCGCACCCGGAACCCGCTCGCCGACATCATGGCCCGCCAGGAGAGCATGTTCGCCACGAGGGCGACGATCGTCGCGGCGACGCCGAGGACGATCGTGCCGGCGTCGAGCCGCACGAAGTCGCGACTGATGGCGTCCCACTGCCGCGCGATGCTCCAGACCAGGAACGCGAGGGCCACGACGGCCGCCACCCACTTGACGACGGTGAGCACACGGGCCCGCCGTCCGGTCGTGGGGACGGCGCCGATCGCGGCGTCGGCGGAGGTGTCGAGCGGGTCCGGGGACCCCGCGGCCGACCCCGTAGGCTGTTGTGCGTCCATCGACCGACAACTCTAAGGGAGCGCGCTGGATGCGACCCGATCCGGAACTCCGCCCGACCCTGCTCGTCGCTGCGTCGACCTTCCCCGCCGAGGCCGGCGACGGCACGCCCGGCTTCGTGCTCGACCTCGCGACGGCACTGTCGGACGAGTACCGCGTGGTGGTGGTCGCCCCGATGACGAAGGGTGCCCGCGCGCACCAGCGGATCGGGGACGTCGAGGTCCGTCGGTTCGGCTACTTCCCGTCGCGCTGGCGTGACCTGGCGGACGGCGCGATCGTCGACAACCTGCGGGCGAAGAAGTCCCGTTGGCTGCAGGTCCCGTTCTTCTTCGTGTCCATGGCCGCCGCGCTGGGCCGAGAGCGCCGCCGCTCGCAGCCCGACGTCGCGCTGCTGCACTGGATCATCCCGCAGGGAGCCGTCGGCCGCGTCGTGCTCGGCGACCTGCCCCGCGTCGTGACCACGCTGGGCGGCGACCTGTACGCGCTGCGCCACCCGGTCCTCCAGGCCGTCAAGCGGTCCGTCATCCGCAGCGCCGCATCGGTGACCTGCATGAGCACCGACATGGCGCGCGAACTCCGGAAGCTCGGCGCCCGTGACGACCAGGTGCACGTCGTCCCGATGGGTGTCGACCTCGACCCGATCACGCGCGCCGTCGAGCGCGAGACCCGGGTGCCCGGCCGGGTGCTCTTCGTCGGCCGTCTGGTCGAGAAGAAGGGCGCGACCGTCCTCCTCGACGCCCTCGACCGCATGGCCGAGCAGCCCACCGAGGTGGCCGTGGTCGGGGACGGTCCGCTGCGCGCCCAGCTGCAGGCCCGTGCCGGTTCGGCCGTGACGTTCCTCGGCGCGCAGGGGAAGGAAGCGCTCGCGTCCGAGTACGCGAAGGCGGCGATCGCGCTCTACCCGTCGGTGCCGGCCGCCAACGGCGACCGCGACGGCCTGCCGGTGGCGCTCCTCGAAGCCATGTCGGCCGGCTGCGCCATCGTCGCCTCGGCGGTCCCCGGCATCGTCGACGTCGTCGAGGACGGCGTGAACGGACTGCTCGTCGAACCCGGCGACGCCCGCGCGCTCGCGGCGGCGATCGACCGCCTGCTCGCCGATCCCGCGCTGGCCGAGCGGCTCGGCCGCGCCGCGGCCGACACCGCCGCGGCACACACCGTCGGCGCCGTCGGCGACCGGTACCGCACCCTGCTCACCGCCGCACGCGCCCGGTAGCCGGGAGCGTCCCCTCGACGAGGTGACGCGACCACAGGGCGGCCTGGAGGCGCGTGGCGGCGCCGTCACGCGCCTCCAGGCCCGCAGAGTCGTTGCGTCCCGGTCCCGGGACCTGACGCCCGTCAGGCTGCGCGGCGGTCGTCGTCCGGGAGGCGCGCGTCGTCGGCGCGGGCGGGCGGGCCGCCGACGCGTCCGCGTCGCGCGGTGATCGTCCGAGCGACCCGTTTGGCCAGCCGGTGCGCCGGCAGCTCGACGAGCCGGGCGAAGAGCCCGGCGACCACGACGGCGACCGGGATCGCCACGAGCATCGTGAGCCACGGCACCGAGGTGGGCAGCAGGTAGGCGACCGACACCGTGATCGGCTCGTGCACCAGGTACAGGCTGAAGGAGAGCCGTCCGAGCGCTCGGGGGACCGGTCCGAGCATCACGCGTTCCGCCGGCAGCCACTTCCCGCACAGCAGGACGATGAGCCCGGCCGAGGCGACGACCACCATCGGGACGTGGATGCCGACCAGGGAGCGGGGGAGCCACCACTCGAACGTGATGCCGAGCACCGCCAGTCCGGCGAGGACCCAGCCCGGGCCACGCCGGATCTCGGGGATCCGCTCCCACCCGGCGGCCAGGGCGGACCCGAGCAGGAACATCGGCAGGTACATCAGCCAGTCCTCGCGGTACTGCCGGCCGAGTGCCGAGAGCAGGAGCGCGGCGATCGCGGTGAGCCACCACACCCGGTGCGTGGCCTTCGCGATGAGCACGAAGAGCGGCAGCAGGAGGGAGAACGCGACCTCCCACGTCAACGACCACAGCGGGCTGTTGAGTCGGGTCGGCGCGACCAGGGTGAGGTCGCCCAGCAGGCCGCCGGCGGTGAGCGGTTCGACGTGCCGGAGCAGCCAGCCCGAGGCCCCGGCTTCGGGGGTCCGAGGGACGAGCAGGAACAGGGCCAGCGCCAGGCCGACCGAGGCGATCACGGGGATGTAGAGCCGGAGCAGGCGGCTCGGGTAGTAGGCGATCCAGTCCTGTGCGCGGCGGAGTGCGGGGAGCGTCAGCACGAAACCACTCAGGACGAAGAAGACGAAGACCGCTTCGCCGCCGGCCCAGAACACGTGCAGGGGCGTGTCGACGAGCCAGGCGCGGTTCGCCGGGATCGGCTGGCCGTTGTTGCCGTCGGAGAGCGTCGGCACCACGAGGAGTCCGTGGTGGATCAGGACGACGGCGGCGGCGACGCCACGGAGTCCGTCCAACGACCCGATGCGGCCCGCGGGGCGATCACGCATGCGGCGATCCTACTGCTCGGCGGGTTCGGCCCCGATGGGTGCGCGACGGGCGCGGATGGCTTCGACGGTCGTCGCGACCCCCTGGGGGAACGGGACGAAGGTGCGGTCGCCGACCTGCGGCAGCACCTCGGACCGCATGCGGAGGTCGAGCCCCTGGAACGTGGCCGAGGGGTCGGCGCCCTCGCGGATGTCCAGGCGGCTGCCGATCGCCTGCTCGACCGCGTCGATGACGTCGGCGATCGTCGCCGGCTGCCCGGAGGCCAGGATCTTCGTGACCGCGGCCGCAGGGGGACCCTGCTCGACGAGGTCGATGGTCCGGAGCACCATGTCGACGGCGTCGTCGATGTACAGGTAGTCGCGGGTGGTCGACATCGGCACGTAGATCGACGACGGCCGGCCCTCGAGGTGGGCGAGGGTGAGCTGCGAGACGAGCCCCTGCGGCTTGCCGAGGTTCGCGCCCGGGCCGTAGAGGTTCGAGATCCGCCCCACCACCAGGCGCGTGCCGGTCTCGGCGGCCCACGTCCGGAACTGGGCCTCGGCGGCGAGCTTCGCGTGGCCGTAGGGAGCCAGCGGGAGCGGTTCGGTGCCCTCGTCGAAGGGCGGTTCGGCGCTGCCGGCGTAGACCGCTCCGGCCGACGACGCGAAGAAGAGCGTGCCGTCTCCGGACGGGTCGTCCCGGGTCGCGTCGAGGACCCGGGCGATCAGGCGCTGCTCCTCGTCGAAGACGTCGGCTCCGGTGGCGACGACCCCCGTGCCCGCGCACCACAGCACGCGCCAGCGGCCGGGCTGCGACCGCACCGAGCGGAAGGCGTCGACGAGTGCCTCGACGGCGGCGTCCTGGTCGTCCCACGGCACGCGGGCGGCGGTGGTCGCTGCCCCCGAACCGACGAGTGACCGGTGCACGGCAGCGCCGAGGAACCCGCCGGCGCCGACCACCAGGGTGGACGGCTGGGTCATGCGCGGAAGATCCCGGCCTCGGTCGCCGCGTGCAACGCCTCGCGCCAGTCGCGCATCGGGGCGAGGCCCGCGCGCGACCAGGCGTCGTGGCCGAGCACGCTGTACGCCGGGCGGGGTGCCGGACGGACGAAGGCACCGCTGTCGGTCGGCAGGACGCGCTCCGGGTCGAGACCGTTCTCGGAGAAGATCGCCCGGGTGAAGTCGTACCACGAGCCCTGGCCGCTGTTCGTGCCGTGGTAGATGCCGGCGGGGGCCTCGGCGTCGAGGAGCTCGACGATGCGTGCGGCCAGGTCTCCGGTCCAGGTGGGCTGCCCGACCTGGTCGGTGACCACGCTCACGGTGTCGTGGGACGCCGCGAGCCGGAGCATGGTCGCGGCGAAGTTGGGTCCGTGTGCGCCGTAGATCCACGCCGTCCGGACGACGTACGAGGAGTCCGGCGCGATCGCGCGGACGCGGGCTTCGCCGACGGCCTTGGACCGGCCGTAGGCGTTCAGGGGGTCCGTGGGGGCGTCCTCGGCGTAGGGAGCGGTGCCGTTGCCGTCGAAGACGTAGTCCGTCGAGATGGTCACGAGCTTGGCCCCGTGCCGCACCGCGGCCTCGGCGAGCAACGCCGGCCCGTCCGCGTTCACCGCGGTCGCGGTGTCCTCGTGGGTCTCCGCGTCGTCCACCTTCGTGTAGGCGGCCGAGTTGATCACGACGTCGTGCCCGGCGACCGCGGCGTCGACGGCCGCGGGGTCGGTGATGTCCAGCTCGGCACGGGAACGGGCGGTGACGTCGCGGCCGGCCAGGGCGTGCTGCAGGTCGTGGCCGAGCATGCCGGCGGCGCCGGTGATGAGGTACCGGGTCATGGTGTCGCTTCCGTGTCGCTTCCGTGTCGGGGGTGGCGGTCGAGCAGGGGTCGGCCCAGGAGCACGCCGGTGTGCTCCTGGGCCGCGGCGGCTCAGGAGAGGGCGGCGCGTTCCTTGAGCGGCTCCCACCAGCTGCGGTTGTCGCGGTACCACTGCACGACGTCGGCGAGGCCCTGCTCGAACGGCACCTGCGGCTCGTAGCCGAGCTCGCTGCTGATCTTCGAGATGTCGACCGAGTAGCGCAGGTCGTGGCCGAGTCGGTCGGCGACGCGGTCGACGTACGACCAGTCCTTGCCGGTCGCGTCCAGGAGCAGCTGCGTCAGCTCCTTGTTGGTCAGCTCGGTGCCGCCGCCGATGTTGTAGATCTCGCCGGCGCGACCACGGGTCAGGACCATCGCGATGCCGCGGGTGTGGTCGTCGACGTGCAGCCAGTCACGGATGTTGTTGCCCTCGCCGTAGAGCGGGACGTGCAGGTCGTCGATGAGGTTCGTGACGAAGAGCGGGATGACCTTCTCGGGGAAGTGGTAGGGCCCGTAGTTGTTCGAGCAGCGGGTGATCGAGAGGTTCAGCCCGTGCGTGCGGTGGTAGCTGCGGGCGAGCAGGTCGCTGCCGGCCTTCGACGCCGAGTACGGCGAGTTCGGCTCGAGCGGGCGCTCCTCGTCCCACGACCCCTCGCTGATGGAGCCGTAGACCTCGTCCGTGGACACGTGGACGAAGCGCTCGGTGCCGTGGCGGAGCGCCGCGTCGAGCAGACGCTGGGTGCCGACGACGTTCGTCTCGACGAAGATGCCGGAGTCGCGGACCGACCGGTCGACGTGGGACTCGGCGGCGAAGTGCACGATCGCGTCGATGCCGGGGATCACCTCGTCGAGCTTCGCGGCGTCGCGGATGTCGCCCTGCACGAACGTGTACCGGGGGGAGTCCGAGACCGGGGCGAGGTTCTCGAGGTTGCCCGAGTAGGTCAGTGCGTCGTAGACGACGACCTCGGCGCCTTCGAGTCCGGGGTACGCGTCCTGCAGGGTGCGTCGGACGAAGTTCGAGCCGATGAAGCCGGCTCCGCCGGTGACGAGGATCTTCACGAGGTCTGGTTCCTTTTCGGAGTCGGTGTGGTTCTGGGATCGGTGTGCTCCGGTCGGCGGTGGCCGTCCGGTGGTGCGTCGGTCGTCGGCGTCCCGTTCAGGATCGCCGGCCGACCGTGGATCGGTTGACGATACCAGCCGGTCACAGCCCTGCCGCGTCGTCGCCACGTCTGCGGCGGCGCCGGACGAGCAGGGTGACCACGGTGCAGGCGAGGACGGCGAGGACGATGCTGCCGCCGGTCAGCAGGTACCCGGTCCGGGCGCCCGGCACCGCGTACCGCAGCTCCACCGTGTGCTCGCCGCCGGGGACCCACACGGCGGCGCCGGCGTCGTCGGCTGCGACGAGGTCGGTCGGTTCGCCGTCGACGGTCGCCGTCCAGCCGGCACGCTGGAGCGAGTCGGAGACGACCACCCAGCCGCTCCCGGTGGCGTCGACCTCGGCGACCGTGCTGTTCACGTCGCTGTCGCGCAGGGTGATCTCGGCGCTCGAGTCCGGGTCGGCCGTGTGCTCGGACGGCGCGCTCAGGACGACGGTCGAGTCCGGCAGCGACTGGTCGGCGAGTGCCCGGACGCGCGCCGGTCCGGTGCGTTCCACCACCTGGCCGGAGGCCCAGCGCACGCGGTCCAGGGCGTTGCCGCGCTCGTAGATCGTCGCATCGCCGGTGTGCACCACGCGGACGCCGTCGCCGGAGACCGGACGGGTGATGCTCATCACGGCGTCGCCGGCGTCGTCGGTGCCGATCGGCACGAGCTTGTCCTGCCCGGTCACGGTGATCCGGACGTGCCACGAGGTCGACGTCGGGATGGTGGAGCCCTGGAGCGCCACGTTCCGCGGGCCGCCGAGGCCCGGCACGTGGGTCGACGTCGAGGTGATCGTCTTGCCGGAGTCGTCGGCGACGATCGCCACGTCGAGGGTCATGCCCCCGGGCGTCAGGGTCGGGGCCGGCGGACCGGTGAAGGTGATGCCGTTCACCGGGCCGGTGTTGCTGGCCGAGTCCACCGAGGGGTTGTCCGCGGTCAGGTCGGACCACTTCGTCTGCGCTGCACCCGGCTCGGCGGTGCCGGCGAGCGGCCCCGACGGATCGGCGACGAGGTACTTCGTGCTGAGCCGGTCGAGGATCCCCGACCGGGCGAGCGACGGCATGAGGTTCGGTTCGAACGTCAGGTAGGTGGCCGTCGGGTACGTGTCCGGGTCGACCGCCCGCATGAGGTCCTTCCACTCGCCCGTCTGGAACGCGTGTCCGGTGGTCTCGCGGATCCGGTAGTAGGAGGACGACCCCGGGAGCATGGCGCTGCCGGTGGCGGCGTAGCGGTCCTGCGCGGAGACGTGTTCCTGCAGGTAGTCGATGGCGGGGGTGGTCGGGTAGAACGTCGACGTGGGCGCGATCGGCCACCAGGGCTTCGTGGCCGTCACCGCGGGGACGACGACGAGCGCGACGACCCCGATCGCGGCGACGGTCGCCAGCACCCGCGACCGGAACACCCAGACGAGCACGACGAGCACGACGGTGACCGCGCCGAGGATGCCGACCGCCAGGATCTCGAGCTTGGTGCGGTGCACGTACTCTTCCGAGATCGGCGGGATCGCGAGCAGGGTCTGCATCCCCACGCCGACGGCGGTGAACAGCACGACGGCGACGGCCGCGATCCGACCGGTGCGCCGGAGGGGCCCGGCGGCGCGGAAGCGTGCCAGCTCGTCGCGGAGGTTCTCCGGCTGCACGAGGCGGCCGAAGCCCACCCCGGCCATGGCCGCGGCGAGGAACATCACGACGACGCGAGCGCGACCGATCGGGTTCGTGTCGAAGACCGGCAGCTCGCGGACGGCGGACAGGACGGGGCCGCCGAGGTAGACGATGACCACCGCGAGCGCCAGCATCGAGGCGACGATCGCGACGACGCCGCGGGTGCGACGTCGGGCCAGGTCGTGCCGTGCGCGGACGGCCGGCGTGGCGTCGTCGGGCAGGGCCGCGGCGGTGTGCGTCGCCGGGCGGATGAGGACCGCCACGGCGACGAGCACCACGGCCGCGATCCCCAGGTAGGAGTACTCCTCCACCGGGTTGCGGATGCCCCAGGCGGGGCCGGTGCTCTGCACGAACGAGATGTCGGGCACCCACGCGCTGACGAGCGGCGGGGTGCCGAGACCGTTCGGGCCGCTCTGCCCACGGCCGCTGAAGTCGACCAGGCTCGTGGCGTTGATGGCGAAGGGGACGAGCTGCCACGCGGACAGCAGCAGGCCGAACAGGATGCCGCCCACCGCGATCGCCCCGCTCACGACCACGGGGACCCACCGTCGGTGCGCGACGATCGTGCGGACGAGGAAGTACAGCCCACCGATGAAGAGGGCGTAGCCGACGATGGCCGGGAACCCGCCGAGCAGCATCGACGCGAGCGGCACGCCCACGGCGATGACGTCACGCGCGCGGAGCTCCACCGCGGCGCGGTCGATCGCCCAGAAGAGCAGGGGGATGCAGGCCGCGACCCGTGTCTGCGGCCAGTTCGACCACGCGACCATGAAGCCGGACGACGAGTAGACGAGGGCGGCGATCGCCCAGCCCGCGCGGGGGACACCCCAGCGGCGCAGCAGCAGGGACATGCCGACCGTGACGACGACGATCTCGAGGAGCTTCACCCAGCCCGGCGCGGCCGCCAGGGGGAGGATCCACCAGGGCAGCGCGAGCGGGGACCACGCGCCCGAGTCGGGCACGCCGCCGAGTTCCGCGCCGCCGGCGACGTAGGGGTTCCACGCGCCGAAGACGCCCTCGTGGGCGAGGCGGGTCAGGAGCGAGGTCTGCGGCGCGACGGTGTCGATCGTGTCGCTGTTCAGGATGTTGGTCGACGTCGTCGTCGACTGGAACACCTCACCCCACGGGGTGTACCGACCGAGCAGGCCCGTGTTCAGGAAGGTGCCGTGTCCGATCAGTGCCGGTCCGATGGTCCAGACGACGAACGCTGCGAGCGCAGCCCAGGCCGCGATCTCCACCCAGCTGCCGGGTCGACGGACCCAGAGCGCGAAGCGTGTCCGCCGGTCGAGCACGGACGCTCCGCGCTCAGTCCCCATACCGCTGCAGCTTCTGCAGGTCGAGCTGTTCCTCGGCCAGGGTCCGGTTCAGGCGGGTCAGGTCCGCCACCACGCCGATCACGATGCTCAGCACCGCGGTGATCAACAGGACGACGCCGAGGATGATCGACTGCAGGTGGTTGCCGCCGGTGTGCATCGCCAGCAGCACCAGGTACCGGACGAGCGGCCAGGCCCCGAGGGCCCCGAGGATCGCCGCCACCCAGAGGAACAGCGCCATCGGCCGGTACATCAGGTAGACGCGGGCGATCGCCGAACCCGACTGGAACATGTGCTGCCAGATGTTCTTGAACAGCCGCGACTCGCGGGTCTTCGGGTTCGTGGTGATCGGCACCGAGGCGATGGCCAGGCGCTTGTAGCCGGCCTGCACGATGGTCTCCATGCAGTAGCTGAAGCGCGTGACGATGTTCAGGCGGATGAGCGAGTACTTCGAGTACGCGCGGAACCCGCTCGCGGCGTCGGGCAGGTCGAGCCCGGCGGCGCGGCTGGCGACCCACGAGCCGAAGCGCTGCATGAGCTTCTTGAAGCCGGAGAAGTGCTCGATGGTCCGCGTCTGCCGGTCGCCGATGACGATCTCGGCCTCTTTCCGGAGGATCGGCTGCACCAGTTCGGCGATCTGCGACTGCGGGTACTGGTTGTCACCGTCGGTGTTGACGACGATGTCCGCGCCGTGGAGCAGCGCGTAGTCGACGCCGTCCCGGAAGGAGCGGGCGAGCCCCATGTTCGTGGTGTGGTGCACGAAGTGCTTGACACCGTGCTCCTTGGCGACCTCGACGGTGCGGTCGGTGCTGCCGTCGTTGATCACCAGGATCTCGATCTCATCGATGCCGTCGATCTCCCGCGGGATGGAGTCGATGACGCTGGCGAGGGTGTTCTCCTCGTTGAGGCAGGGGATCTGGATGAAGAGCTTCACGGGTTCGCAGTGTCTCGTTTCATGGGGTCCGGCAGGTGCGCGAGGCCATGACAGCCTATGCGAACCCACGGACCGGCGCAGGTACGGCCTGCCGACGCGTCCCGGGGCGGGCGGCTTGGTAGGGTGCAGCCGTGCAGATCCGCGAACTGAAGATCCCCGGCGCGTGGGAGTTCACGCCCGTCCAGCACGGCGACGCACGAGGAGCATTCCTCGAGGCGTACCGCGCCGACGTCCTCGAAGAGACGGTCGGTCACCCGCTGGACCTCCGACAGGTGAACATGTCGATCTCCTCGGCCGGTGTGGCCAGGGGCATCCACTACGCCCTCGTCGCGCCGAGCCAGGCCAAGTACGTGACCGCGGTGCGCGGCGCCTTCATCGACTACATCGTCGACATCCGGGTCGGCTCGCCGACGTTCGGCCAGTGGGACTCCGTGCGCATCGACGACGTCGACCGTCGGGCCGTCTACCTGTCCGAGGGCCTCGGGCACGCCATCGTCGCGCTCGAGGACCAGTCCACGGTGAACTACCTCGTCAGCGCCCACTACGACCCGGAGCGCGAGAAGGGGATCACCATCCTCGACCCGACGGTCGGCCTCGAGCTGCCCGACGGACTCGGCGAGCCGGTCCTGTCCGAGAAGGACACCAGCGCGCCGACGCTCGAGGAAGCCGCCGCCGCGGGTCTGCTGCCCACCTACGAGGAGTGCGTGGCGTACACCGAGTCGCTCCGCACGACCAAGTAACGAACGAAGGAAGCACAGCGCGATGAAGGGCATCATCCTGGCCGGGGGTTCCGGCACCCGTCTCTGGCCGATCACCAAGGGCATCAGCAAGCAGCTCATGCCGATCTACGACAAGCCGATGGTCTACTACCCGCTGTCGACCCTCATGATGGCCGGCATCCGCGAGGTCCTCGTCATCACGACGCCGGAGTACAACGACCAGTTCCGTGCCCTGCTCGGCGACGGTTCGTCCCTCGGCATGGACATCCAGTACGCGGTCCAGCCGAGCCCGGACGGCCTCGCGCAGGCCTTCGTCATCGGCGAGGACTTCATCGGCGACGACAGCGTCGCGCTCGTCCTCGGCGACAACATCTTCCACGGCACGGGCCTCGGCACGAACCTGCGGAAGAACACCGAGGTCGACGGCGCCACCATCTTCGCGTACCACGTGGCCGACCCGAAGGCGTACGGCGTCGTGGAGTTCGACGACGACTTCACCGCGGTCTCCATCGAGGAGAAGCCGACGGAGCCGAAGTCGAACTACGCCGTCCCCGGCCTGTACTTCTACGACAACAAGGTCATCGAGATCGCGAAGACGATCGAGCCGAGCGCCCGCGGGGAGCTCGAGATCTCGACCGTCAACGAGCGCTACCTCGAGGCGGGCGAGCTCGGCGTCCAGGTCCTCGACCGCGGGACGGCCTGGCTCGACACCGGCACGTTCGAGTCGATGATGCAGGCGTCCGAGTACGTCAAGGTCATCGAGGACCGTCAGGGCTTCAAGATCGGCTGCATCGAGGAGATCGCCTGGCGCAACGGCTGGATCGACGACGCGCAGCTCGCCGACCTGGCAGCACCGCTCGTCAAGGGCGGCTACGGCGTCTACCTGCAGCGACTGCTCGCCGTCTGACGTCGGCGCGGCCGGTCCTCGCATGGCACTCTTCCGTCGCCGCCGGCCGGATGCGGCGGTCTCCGGCCCGGAGGCCCGTCCCGCGTCGGTGACGCCGGCCCACCCCGAGCGGGTGGTCGGCTGGGACGGTGCCCTGCCGGCACTCGAGGTGTCGGTGACGGTGCTGCTGGTGAGCCGGTCCGACCGGTACGACGCGCTGCCGTCGATGGTCACCGCGGCTCGTCTGGCGTTCGGCCCCTCGGCGGACGTCCGCGCGGTCGGCTACGTCGCCGATGCGTCGCCGGTCGGCGAGCAGGCGCGGGGGATCCCCTGGGTCCGCTCGGCGCCGGTCGACGGCATCGGTTCGGCGATCAACGCCGGGGTCGCCGCCGGGGTCGGGCGTGTGCTCCTGGTGGTCGACTCGACGGTCCGGGTGACCGACCAGGACCTGCGGGTCCTCGCACAGGCCGGCGGCGACGGCGTGGCCCAGGCCCGCATCCGGATGCCCGACGGTTCGCAGCGGGACGGCGTGCGGCTGCTGCGCCCGGGAGCACTTCCCTGGTCCGACGACGGGTCGACGAGTGCGGCCCGCAGCCAGGCGGACGACCGCCAGGACTTCCCGCTCGCCGCGGTGCCGGTCTTCGCAGCGGACCAGCCGGCCGTCTCGGTGCCGGGCGCTTCCCTGGTGCCGGCACCGTGCCTCCCGGACGAGCGGATGACCCTGACCAGCTGGACCCGCGCGGTCGCCGACCGCGACGGCCGACCCGTGCGTGCGGTGTGGTCGCTGACCCGCTCGGCTGATTCCGGACGGACGGTCGACGCGGCGACGGTGGATGCGTTCTCGGTCTGGCGCGACCGGGCGCCGGACGGCGACGGAGCGGTCGCAGCCGGACCCCCGCTGCCCCCGTGGGGTGCGCGACCCGTCACCCCGGCGCCCCGATCGCGCTCCGACGACGACCGGTTGTCCTGGTCCGTCAAGATCGCCGCCCCGGCCGGGCCCGAGGGCGACGGGTGGGGCGACGTGCACTTCGCCACCGAGCTCGCGGGCGCGCTCGAGGGCCTCGGCCAGCGGGTCCGCGTCGACCGGCGTGACGCGCACGTCCGGGACGACGACGCCGCGGACGACGTCACGCTCGTCATCCGCGGGCTGGACCGTGTGCCGCCGAACCCGGCGTCGGTGAACCTGCTCTGGGTGATCAGCCACCCCGACGACGTCTCGGACACCGAGCTCCGGTCGTTCGACGCGGCGTTCGCGGCGGGTCCGGTGTGGGCCGCCGAAGCCGCCGCACGTGCCGGCGTGCCGGTCGGGGCACTGCTGCAGGCGACCGACCCGGCGGTGTTCCACCCGGCCGCCCGGTCGGACGCAGGCCAGGACGCGGGGCACGTGGTGTTCGTCGGGTCGACCCGTGGCGCCGCCCGGCCGGTGGTCGCCGACGCGGTCGCACTCGGCACCGACCTGCGTGTGCACGGCCCGGGGTGGGACGGCGTCGTGCCCTCCGCGATGCTCGGGGCCGTCGCGCTGTCACGGACCGAGGTCGCGACGGCGTACGCGTCCGCCCGCGTGGTCCTCAACGACCACTGGCCGGACATGGCGGCGGGCGGTTTCGTGTCGAACCGGGTCTTCGACGTGCTGGCGTCCGGCGGGGTCGTCGTCACGGACCAGGTCGCCGGCCTCGGGGACGTGCTCGACGTCCCGACGCTCGCCGTCGCCCGTTCGCGGGACGACGTGGCCGCCCTGCTCGACCCGACGCACGGGTGGCCGGCGGCTGCCGAACGTGCTGCGGTCGCCGATCGGATCGCGGCGGAGCACTCCTTCGACGCGCGGGCCGCGGTGCTGCTCGCAGCCGCTCGCGCCGCACACAGGCGTCTGCGCCCCGGCCCCTGACGTCCGCCGCCGGCTCGCGCTACTTGCGCGTGACCCAGCGGGCTCGGAGCGACAGACCGGCGTGCAGCACCACACGGAGGGGCAACAGCCACCACGCCCGGTACTTCCGCGACAGGAACCGGTACGCGCTGCGGTGGTGCTCGATCTCCATCCGGCGGCGGTTCGACGACGTCGAGTGCGCCCCGGTGTGCGTGACCACGGCGGTCGGCACGTACACGTTCGTGCGACCGGAGCGACCCACGCGCTGGCCCAGGTCGACGTCCTCGAAGTACATGAAGTACGACTCGTCGAACCCGTCGAGCTGCCGGAACAGGTCGGTGCGGATGAGGAAGCACGCGCCGGACAGCCAGCCGGCCTCACGCTCGACGACCTGCGTCGTGGACCAGTACCGCTGGCTCCAGGGGTTGGCGGGCCAGAACCGCGAGAACGCCGCGTGGCCGAGTCCGGTCCGGAGCGACGGCAGCTGGCGCGCGGACGGGTACGTCTCGCCCTGCTCGTCCAGGATCCGCGGCCCGAACGACCCGCCCGTCGGCAGCCGGTCGGCGGCGCGCACGAGTTCGTCGATCGATCCCGGTGCGAGGACGACGTCGGGGTTCGTGACGAGCAGGAACTCGGGGCGGACGTCGGGCAGGACGTCGTCGAGGGCACTCAGCGCGGCGTCGATGCCCCCGCCGTAACCGCGGTTGCCCCCGGAGGAGACCACGACGGCACCGTAGGACTCGCCGATCGCCCGCAGTGCGTCGATGTCGGTCGAGCCGTTGTCCGCGATCACGACGGCGACCGGCTCGGACGACGCCGCTGCGACGCTCGCCAGGAACGGCCGGATGGTCTCACCGGTGTTGTAGGTGACCGTCAGCACCGCGACCCGGATCACCGTGCACCCCCGGCGACGGCGGAGTACGCATCGACGTGCACGCCCGCGGTGGCCTGCCAGGTGAACACGTCGGCACGCGCCAGCGCGGCCGCCCGGTGCGACGCCACGAGTGCGGGATCGTCGAGCAGCGCGGCCATCGCCTCGGCCAGTGCGGGTGCGGACGGCTCGGTGTACACCGCTGCGTCGCCGCCGACCTCGGGCAGCGACAACCGCCGGGTGGTCAGGACGCAGGCGCCTGCGGCCATCGCCTCGACCACCGGCAGGCCGAAGCCCTCGCCGAGCGACGGGTAGACGACGAACTCCGCCCCACCGAGGTAGCCGGACAGGTCCTCGAGGGGCAGGTAGCCGGCCTCGATCACGTGGTCGTCGGGCTGCAGGGCGTCGAGCCGTGCGATCGCGGACTCGTCCCATCCGCGTGCCCCGGAGAGCACCAGCCACGGGGTGTCCGAACCGGCGGCCGCTCGCGACGCCCGCACGGTGGCGTAGGCGTCGAGCAGGGCCGTGATGTTCTTGCGGGGCTCGATCGTGCCGAGGAACGCGATCCAGGGTGCGCCCTCGGGGAGTGTCGCCGCGATCCGGGCGTCCTCGACCTCGGCGATCGACGGCTCGTGGAACACGGCACGGTCGACGCCG
>Ga0308167_1001171_pt1 | contig 33292 bp, 27 predicted proteins | sample PhyCR1_2_FD_202138 | JGI IMG/M metagenome (GOLD analysis project Ga0308167, IMG submission 202138) | Phyllosphere microbial communities from UC Gill Tract Community Farm, Albany, California, United States - DLSLRC.R1 | ecosystem: Host-associated > Plants > Phyllosphere > Unclassified | place... | reverse complement strand
AGCACCAGGCAGGCAGCTTCGCGCTTGAACTCAGGGGTAAAGGTACGGCGTTGCTTGGTCATCGGACACCTCTCTGTGGCGAGCATTCTCGCCTAAATGGGTGTCCGGGGTTAGTAGACCACTACACACCGCTCAACGCGCCACTCCCGGAGCTAGATCTAGTGCTCAACCCAGGCCTTCAGGCTCTATACAGGGGCACCCCAATCGTACGGGAGGATGCTTTACGCCGATATAGTTGACCTCATGGACTTCGGGCTCGTAAGGCTATCGATGGCTGTCCAGAGCTCGCCCTAATAGGCCTCATTGTTGATTTTAACGTCTTCATGAAATAACGGTGATTAACCAAGCAGCCGCTGAGAGGGACCGACCCAATGGGTCTCGATATTTAATGCTATTGCACGAACAAGCTTGCACTGACTCGAGCCATCTGTGTGTGGAAACCAGAAAACTCAGAAACAATCCCGAAAGTCATGCACATGCTGTCAAAAAGCCTTCTAAAAGAGGAAATGGTACTCATAGGCCGTGTACTCGGATACACCATGAAATGACAATATCCAGCATGGAAAATTTTCAAGATATTTCAATCGAAAAGGCGTTCGGCGCGAAATTACGCGAGCTGCGGAAGGCGCGTGGATTATCACAGGAAGCATTCGCCGAGCTGGCAGGACTTGATCGGAGCTACCTTGGAGGGGTAGAGCGCGGAGCTAGGAATGTAAGCTTGATCAATATCAATCGAATCTCACTGGCGTTAAAAATGCCAATGGAAGAATTATTCAAGGATTTGTAGTGAGCGGACTCTCAAACGTATTCAAATACATTTCTCACTTTCGTCATGCTGGGCACCAGGTTGGACGAAAGGTTGGAGACATGCTTGAGGTACTAACCTATGCAGCGATAGCAAGAGACGATCAACTGCTATCAAGGCTTCAAGTAGAACCTAAACTTCATGGCTTTTCCGATGCAGGTCATAAAGTCGAGTTCGTACTTTTAAAACGGCCAAACCTGGGACCAACTGGCCAACCAATTATAAGAAGTGGAGGTGAAATTACGGACTTAACTGATGTCATTGGTTTTGTCGAGTGCAAAAAAGTCGGGGTAGAACAAACTGTTAATGGCAGTTTTAAAAAAGCATTCACGCAGCATGGGAACACCAAATACTACAAGGTTCCGTTTGACCATTCATTTAGAATTGCTTTCTCACCTCGCGGCGGCTTGAAGCATAATTATAGAGTTTTATTCACGCAAACCGGAATGATTCAGGTTCGAAAAGAAGAAGACTTGAGTTTAGTTCTTGAAGAACTGGTAACACCTGATCATAGGCTAATATTTACCTTGTGCGAAAACAACTCTTCTCAGGTAATAGGAAACAACGAAAGCTTACGGATTTACGACCTAAACTTAAAAAATGCTCGAATTTTAGAGGTGCAGTCTTTAAACGCCGAGGGTGCAATCGCGCTATTAAATGACTGTTTGCCAGGACCACAAACACCTGAAAAGGCAAAGCAAGCCGCCTTTGTAGCACTGGACGTACGAAAAAAACGACTAAACAGTTTTGATAAGCGAGCGAACGAAGAAGAGCTTGTAAGCATCTTGGTATTAACAGAGTTTTCCCACTGGGAAACAAAAAGCCAGAATATGATAAAGGCCTGTATCGATGTCAACCTAATTGTAGACGACAAACTTATAATCGAAGCCTTTACACTATTTGAAGAGAAATTTGGCTCTGGATTCTATGCTCAAATATCGAAAGACAATTATTTAAAAGATGCCGCCGTCAAAGCGGCGGCATTTGAATTAGTAGAGAAGTATAACGGGAAAATCTTTAGAGACTTAAGTGACGGCATCTTTAAATCCATCACCTACAACGGCGGTCGGATTACACTTACTTCCTAAACACAAGCACCCCATCTTTCTTCCCTTTCTCGTCACCGTGGTAATCTGCCCGGTGACTATAGGCATACTTTCCCAGCCCAAAATGCGTTGTTCTATAGTTTATTTCGACAAGCTCATACCCAATCTGCTCAACAATCTCAATCGTTTTATCCAACACAGAAACCAACTTCCCATTACGCGTACAATCACCTATAACAATCGCCAAATGAGCTCCGGGGGCCTGGATCCGGAAAGTTTCCGAATAGCATTTCTTTAAATGCTGAAAATATTTCTCAGTTGTTTTTTCATCCGCCGGATGGGCTTTCATTTCTTCTTTATACAGGGCGATATCATCTGTATATTCTGCTTCAAAGCGCTTCCCCCAAAAAAGTTCAAGACTGAATACTGGAGTGTAGTTAAAACTATTAAGGTAAGGGGGATGACTAATCACAAGATAACACTTTTTATCTTCAAACTTCTCAGGCAGACAAAGATTATCCGACAGCAAGCATTCAGCTCTGACCGAATCGGGAGTCAAAATCATGTACTCTATGTGAGCCTTACACATATCTAATACTTTTTTTGAAAAAGCAGAAAGAGCCTCCCTAGGTTTTTTTGCCTTGTTAATATGAGGCCTCACCTCACCGTCAAATGCTTTCGATACTCTTCTTACAATACCAATGAAAGCGATGAATAAAAAATCTCTAACGGCACCTCTCTCCAATGAAAAAATATAGCCACTTAACGCGTTCAGTGCTGACGCAGCTTCAGGTTCAAACCATTTCGCAAGAAAAGGGTCAGGCGGTGTAGAATGATATGGTTTGTCGCGCTCAAATAAAACAACAATAGAATTCAGCTTATTTTTTACTTCATCTACATCCACATGCCTTACTTTGACGTTTGAAGCCAACACAGATATCCAGTTGATGTCAACACCATAAGATTCGATCCCTCGAAGGCGCGCCTCCACTAATGAAGTGCCTGACCCACAAAAATTATCTAAAATGTAATGGCTATCAGACGGCCTTTTAATATCATCAAGTATCTTCCCGGCCAAGACAGATGGAAATTTTCCATAATAACGATAATGGCTATGAGTAAGGTAAGACAGTTGCTTAATAGTATAAGGAATGTCCCACTCAGTTATTTTCACTTTCTTACTACAAGCGACACTTACAATCGGGGCAAATTTTCTAAAAGTATCGTCCATGCTGCTGGACAGGCTAAACTCTTCTGATGAACTCACAATTTATTACTCACGAGGTGCTTATAGACATCATACCCTCATGAGCGCCATTGTCAATAGCGCAATATCCCAATTCATATATTTATGAATATCATTAATTCGTACTAGTCTCTCTGCATTCGTACGAGAAACATCGCAGGGATACTACGAAACGACCAAGATCGGCATTAGATCCTCTATTATCTATCCCGCAGATCGACTACAAACACTAAGCCATATCAATTTACTAGACCAACTATCAAATGTCATTGCAGCTAAATCCTTCCATCAACCCTTTGGAAGATAGGACTGTGCGTGGGCGATAGCGCTGGCGCACACAATTCCACGTCAGTATAACTACATAGCGCTCAACTAACGACGCCTCCAGCAAACGCTCTGGGGCGTAACGCAGCAATACATGAAACTCGTGACCACTGGCTGTGATAGTTTACACCAGGCTATAGTGTTGTGCGCCAGCAGTAGCACCGTTAGACACATTATTGAACAACAAGCTCTTCTTTCCGATGACAAATTATCGAAATGCATGCTAGACATTCTTATCGCCGATCGCCAAGTAGGTAAATTTACGTAACGCTTAGGCCTACTTTGCTTACTATCCCTGCATCTGATGCCTATGTCCGAATTATTCTGTTTATTGGCCTTTGCCCGCGCATCCGACTCTATCATTTCAGTTGGAGCAAGCAACGGCGTGCTGTCCTACACGCTACGCTCCACTCTATTAAACTAATTGATCGGTTTCAGCGCTATGTCCACGCGTCCGGTCTTTTCCATCGATGGACCTTTCTGGCGCTTCGAAAAACTTGAGCGGTACATACGCCAAGCATCTCAAATACTCGACGCCTCGCTGCGCGGTAAGTATGGGGTAACGGCGTAATAATCGGTCAGCGCATAGCCGCGATACCCGTCCGGTATTCGGGTCAATACTTACTACGCTCGGCTACTCGAGCAATCCAATGAACCACCGGACTTTCAGCTGAGCCGCAGATTTTGTATTCGCGTCCAGAATTGGCTAATGGGTTCGTGATTGGGTTCTTTCAAATCTTAAATCATCGCTTCACCACAGTAAATTATGCAGCTGTTCAACTGTCTGTCGCGCTTTAGGTACAGCGACGCCTAAAGTGCTGGCCGCACTGGATGGGCCTGCGGGCTAGAGTCTGACGTGAGATATTTACCATTACGCCCCCAAAATTTTTCTAAGCGATGATGTGTTTGATCGAAAGAGCCTATCTCTACCCGAAGCGTGTCGACTTCCGAAAACCCATTGACAGGCTGACTACGCTTGTCGAGCTGGACATCAAAGTCGGGGGCCACGCTACCCTGTACTCTTCGGCCTTCTCAACAGACGCGCAACCGCGTGAGGATTCTTTACTCGGAGAGAAAAGGCTTTTGACTGTCGATCAAGCGCCTGGACTCGGTACGTTTCAGAACATAACCTGACCCAGCCAACGAGTCCATGGTACATTCCATGCAGGGCCTCAATTGGTTGCTCGACGGTTTCACCCATTGGCGAAACCGACCTCACCAGGTTCTGTCGCCTTGCTACATCGGCTGATCCGGCATAATCCACGGCATGATTCAGTGCCCGGACGACTTCCCGACCATCCTGTGTTGCTCAAGCACTGCGCGAGCAAAAAATCAATGCGCGCGCGTTAGACAAGGGCAAGATCGTTCTTTCGGAAGAAGTAGCGCTTCTGCGCCAGTGGCTGTTCGGACGTAAAACGGAGCAAATCGAAGCTTCGGCCACGCCGCACCTTCCTCTTTTGACAAAACAGAAAGTTTGACTGAACCCGTCAATAAGGCTTCGCATGAATTAGTTGTTACACGGAGCAAGCGCACTGGCAAACGCAAGCCGTTGCCCAGGGATAAACCTCGTGTCGAGGTCATTAAAGAGCTGCCCGAGCACCAGCTGACGTGTGCGTGCGGCTGCTGCAAGCATTCATTTGGCGAAGGAGTTAGCGAGCAGCTTGAAATTACCCCGATGCAAATTCCCAAGATGTACTGCTGCCCCAACTCCGACTCAGCTGCTGTGACAGCCCACAGACCTGCTCAGATGACCGAAAAGAGCATGGCAAGCCCCAGCTTGCTGAAGTGTTGTTCACCACCAAATACGTAGACTGCTTGCAACTTCATCGTTTCGAAAAAACGTTAGCACGCCTTGGTATCAATATATAACGTCACATCCTGTCTCATGGGATATTTCAATTCGGCGTGCACTTTCAGTAACTACTGAATCGATTCGCTACTGTAGGCGCACTCACATTAACCAGGTCTATCTTCGCAGGGAAATTTCCTGACTGTAACCCGCGCCCCCTCAGCCAGGTATTGAGATAGCTACCTGTTATGGAGTCACACTCGGCCTCCATAGCGGCCAAATCTAGCTCGCTTTCAGCTTTGGAACTAATTGATTTCATCGTACTTCTCCATCGGCGTTCCGTTAGTTTCAGAACTATAGTTAAAGCGTAGTTTTCAATAGGACGCTCTGATGATGCTGAATGCGGTAGCCCTTTACAAAGTGCTCGAATACCGTCTGCAATCCGCAATATTCAGTGCTAAGCACTGCGATGCCAACACCATTGGCCTTCTGATAGGCCGCCGTCTCCAACATAGGTGCACCTCCAGTCCGAGGCACTAGCAATATAGATAAATCTGGTTTTTGCCCTTTCCAGCGTAGGCAATCCCGATACACATGCGCAGACTCCATGCCATCCAACACCCTTTCGCGATCAACCCGGTACTTGGCATCCATTACGATGAACAAGCTCTCCGCTGGACTTTCCACGGTTACGACTATGTCGGGCTTGCGCTCACCGGAAATGCTTGAAAAGCCGTTGTTAGCTGGCCGGTCGAACGCTGGGCAACGTAGCTGTAGCAATACCTCGACCTGCGTGTCGATATCTCTTCCCGTAAATCGTATGAGATCCAGGCTTGCACCGGGCCAAGAAGCTTGCCATTGCAGATCGGGATAGATGGACTTCATCAACGACACAACCTGGAGGTAGCACCAACGCTCGTAAATTTCCCATGTCGGGCTTATCCACAAACGCTCTCCCTCTCTACTGCCGTCAATGCCCGGGCGCAGCACATACCAACCGTGACGATAAGCCCGAGCGTAAGCAGGGTGAGCGGAAATCGCGTTGAGCCCGGCTGCCGAAATTCGAGGCTGACACAGGGAGCGGAACGGTTCCCTACGTTGAATTTTTCGTAAATCACAGTGCAGGCCTTCGAGGAATTCAATCCGCCGAGCAAGTCGAGGCGCCAACGCGGATCGGGCCCCAGTGTCCCTCTCCCCGTCAACGATCTTTTGCAAGGCAGTAATGACATGACGACTGCGTCGTAGAACTGTCCCGAGGACAACAGCCAGTGCTTGGTTGGCCGGGTTATCCAGGTCCTCGAACGCTGTCGGCACATCAAAGTGCGGCACATCGCCATTGGCACTGGCTCGCTCGAGATTGTAGAGCAACGCCGTCGCTGCAGGGTTTTGCAAGGCCCGACGCAGAGTCTGTTGATCAATACGACGTAACTGGTGCGCTGGCCGTAAAGTGCGCTGTCGGTGCAGCCTTGTCAGAGGTTTTCGCAAAATCTCGACGAGGGCCGACAAAAAAACCGGACCATAACGCTTCAAACGAACATATTCGAGATGCGGGTTGCTGGCTCGGCCCTCACGACCGAGCTCCAATTGCGCGTATTCGTCTCCCAATAGCAAACGTGTGTCGAAGGCAAGGAGTTCGTCGAGCATTGCGGCAAATGAAGCCTCGCCGAGCTTGTTCTGGTCTGGTGCTACATCTAAGTGATAGGTTGCGGTGACCCTGCCACTGGCATCGACCAACTCAGCGACGACTCTTCCTGCGTAGAAACCCGGCTCCCATCGCCACGCATCGAATGCCTCATGGCGCAAGATCTTCAACGGCTCATCATCAACAAAAAAACACGCCTCGGGGATAATCTCGAAATAATAGATACCACGCTCCATAAACCCAGAAACCAGCGTTTCAGGAGCGACCTCGAACGAGCAGCCTTGATTGTCGATGCATCGGATAATCGACATTTCTCAGCGCCAGAACCGGGCGGAACCGAGAGAACGTAGGTCATCCTGCAATTCGGCAATTTTGGTTGCCGAATCCTCCAGCTTCATATCCCGCAGCAGAGTTCGGCTGTCTGCGAAAGCTGCCTGTACCCGAGGCGTGTCTTCGCCACGCAGTTTAGGAAGGACTTTAGCGTAGACGGCTTGGTCCAGCGCTTCGTCGAAGTCAATCACACCGCCGCGCTCAGCCTGCTCAACGTAGCCAATGACATCGTGAATGGTGCGCCAGCCAAAATGTAGGCGTGCAGGGCGCAACGCTTTGACTAGCCCCCTGAGCGTGTCACGCACCTTGGTGATTTGTACCTCAGACAACACACTTGTCTTCCATCCGGGGAAAGCGTCGACATCGATGTCCCAAAACTCAATGACCGCCGCCCGATCAAGAACCTTGTCGCTCAGGCCATGCGTTGTCTCATCCATATTCACAGTGCCAATGATCACCAGATTGCTCGGGTATTTGATGGTCGCTGGCACACCATTGATATCGTTTTCCTGGGCATGGAGCTCGATGTGGCCACCCGTTTCCATCGCGGAAAGCAGTGGAGCTAAATACTGCTCCGGATGGGACAGGTTCATTTCGTCCAGCACGACGGTATAGGGTCGCTCAGAGTCAGCATTGGCCTTAAGCAGGAAATCGATAAAGGACGTGCGCACATAGCTTTCGCTATCCAGCGGATTAACGTAACCCAGCAAGCAGGAAGGGTCATGCCAGCCTGGCTGGACAGGGACGGTGAGCAATCCCTCCGAAGGGTTGGTTTGCCCTTCGTGCAGAGCAAGTGCATATCCTCTGGCCAATACTGTCTTACCGGCACCGCTAAGCCCCGTGAGCACAGCGAAGTGACGTCGTGGATGGCTCCAAAGTCCGGCGTCCAGGCGTGCAACCAGTCCGATAGGGAAAGAGATATTTTCGGGAAAACTGTGCTGGATGGTTTTCAACGAGGGCCGCTCGAATGGCGCCGTCCCACTAGGGGGTGGCATTACACTGGCTGAAACAGCCCCAGCCTCCGGCGGGAGCGATTCAGGTTCCCAGTAAATTTGCGCCGCCCAGGTTTTGCCGAGTTCGGTCAGGTGCAACAGCTTATCGGCTCTGGTTTCCACTAATTGCAGGGAACGTAGCCAAAACGTCAGGCTGGTCAGCGCTCGATCACTCGTCCACCCTGAGTTAACCTTCCTCAACGTTTCATTCATCGTACTGACAGCGATCGGGCCGCTGCGCAATACATAAAGCATATGATCGAACCCAAGCACGCGCGTGAGCAACCAGTCCGATACCTCATCAGGCTCGCCTGTTTCCAACAACCCTTCACCTCGCGGAGTCAGGTTGATCTCATCGCCATGGGCGCGCAGTACACCCCATTCAGCAATCAGCGAATTGAGTTGGGTTCGGATGGTCGACGTGGCGTGACTTGGGTTGATTGAGCGCATGTGTTCAAGCAAGTCCTCTCGTTTGCACCCCTCTTTGGCAAACTCGATGATGGCCCTTACTGTCGCAACCCCACCACCGATGGCCAGCATGCCGCGGCGGCGACGTTCAGCGGGCAAAGGGTTCAGGCGCTCCTCGCCTGTACTCGGATCAGCGATTTCTGTCGCTTCGGCTTCTTGCTCCTGTATGTATCTCATGTAGAGCAGCCAAGGCAGGGTCATGCGCTCCAGAGCCGGCGTGCTCAGTCCCTCGACTCGCTCACCCAATACTTCCTCGAGGCGCAAAAGCACAACCTGATGCAGAGAAAGATCACGCTCTCCTCCCACACCTAACAATGACGCCAGTGTTCGCAATTTCGGGTAGTGGGCAATCGTGGTCAGTTCCGTAGGGAACAGCGCAGCGAATAGACGATATTTTTTTAGCCGAGGATTACGCTGGACAAGAGGTGGGGCGACTAGCTGATTTAAATCGTGCCAGCTTTTCTTGAGAGCCTGGCCACGTAGAGGAGCGTCGACAGTTTCAAGCGAAGTGCGAACACTCCAAAGGAGTTTGGCAACATCGGGATTGGTGATTACTTCGGACACATTGACGGTACCCATACCCGTCGTAGTGATCACCTCACTCTCCCAGAGCTGCTCCTGAAACGCGGGGCTACAAAACTCGGTCTGACTGGTGTCTCGCACCATCCGAAGAAACCTCGACAGATTAGTCAGCCAGTTTTGATACCAAGGCAATTCACGATGTTGAACCAACACCGCTTCGCAGGCAGCCTTGAGAGTTGCGTCATCCTTCAGATCTAGCGCCAAAGTCCTTGCTCCTATAATTTTGTTCGAGCGACCGTGCCCATCGTCATTTTCTGCTATGAACAGGCATACCGAGTTGATGCACCACACCGGATCGAGGAGCACCGACCTACATCAACCATCAAACTGCCTGGGTCTAACTTGCTAGCCTGAAGCCCAGCATGGCCGTGAGAGCTGGCAAGCTGGCGGCATGCAACGCAACGAACGTCTCAACTTCGGGATGTGCCAGGAACCCACCACGCTTCACGCCAGCGGCCTGCGGACAAGATCAAATGGCCATACCCTAAGCAAAATGAGAGACCCCGTCCATGATGTCTGTTCATACAGGTAAACAATTGGAGCAGGACTGAGTGCCTTGGCCAGACTGTTTCTAGCGCCAGCGGCAATTAGCCCATTGAAATGTAAAGTTTAGGACGCACACCATGCATGGCGTGGCACTTGGAACAGCAGCGTCAATCAAGATCAACTGCGTGACTGCGCCAACCTGATCGGCAAGCTGGTTCCGGTCATCATTCTGCTGATGCTAGATAACCCGGACACATTGTGGGGCGATGCATGCTATCCCGTAGTCGTTTAGCTCAGTGGCCGCGATTGGATCAGGGGCGCCCTAGATTGGGAAACCGAACTAGTTATCGGCAGGCCAGGAATTCCTGTCATAGTATCGGTATTCCAGCTTAAAATACGAAATGGAATCCACACGACTAATCAACATGTTACTGACTTAAATCAGATTACCCTGCTCGTGATCCACCATGTCCTCGGCCATCTCGCCTACAAAGCACCCTCTCGTCCAGATTCCATCGGCAGAAACCGGCCAGTCCCACAGGGGCAGTTCTCGATATAGCCCCCACCCTCAAGGGACTAGCAAGCGGCCCCAATCTCCCAGGTTGATCTCGTTAACACCCGGTACACCTGCACAGCATCCGATGCTCGACAACCACAAGGCAATTAGCCGTCATTCGCCGCTGTCGTTTATTTCGTAGCAAGCCGCGAAAGCACGTATTCAAGCTTGCCCTGCCTCGGACGCTCCCTTGAACCTAATGAATGCAATGCCGCAACTGTCCCTCTCCACATCAGTGCCGGGTGAATGAGGCCGGAGCGGCGGTGCACTTCCACCACGGGGATCTCGATGGAGCTTGCGACAACTCCAGCTTGATGATGGCACTGGTAGCCAACGGCATGGTTGCTCGCCATGAAGCGAGTTACATGGGCTGCATGAAGGCCGTCAACCATTGGCCCGGCCATTTGCCAGCGGCTACTCGGCACCGCTTCCTGCGTACAACCGTGTTCACCTCATTAAATCGACAAGAAAAACCAAGTTGTTCAATGCACAATGTCATTTTGAGATCATCGACGATTGATTCATCACCAAGGACCCCGCATGCAAACGCTGAGCAAATACGAGAAGCACGCACTCATGGAGATTCACAGCTGGAAAGAGCCTGACATTGGCTGGTTCGGCCAAGCTCTGAAGGTGATCAACCAGCCACTGGACAAAGCAGGCGACCTCCTGTTCAAGGCACCTGGCATCGGCCCGGCGATTCAGGGCGCTATCGAGGGGTTGACCAGCGTATGCCATGACGCGGCCCAGTGGAGCGTGAGACCAGAAGCAATTTTCGAAGAGTTTCGTGGCGATGGGCACAGTACGGTCAAGGCCCATAAAGACATCCACGATCTGGATCTGGAACAAATCGATAAGGTCGTTGGCTTCCTCGGAGCCAAATACAAAGGCATCGCTCTGGTAGAGGGCGCTGGAGCAGGTGCCGTGGGTATTGCTGGACTGGCAGTCGACATCCCAGCGTTGATTACACTCAACCTAAGGGCAATCGGCGAATATGCTGCCTACTACGGTTTTGATACCTCTCGTCAGGAGGAGCGACTGTTTGCCTTCAACGTCCTTGGCCTTGCCTCCTCTCCCACCGACAGCTCCAAGGCGCTCGCCATGGCTCAGTTGATCAAGATTTCTCAGGACGTTGCAAAGAAAGCAACATGGCAGGAATTGGAAAAAAGCGTTTTTGTGAAGATCATCCAGGAAATTGCCAAAGCCTTAGGTATTCGCCTTACAAAAGCCAAGCTTGCACAAACAATTCCCGCCGTGGGTGCAGCTGTAGGCGGCGGTTTCAACGCCTACTTCACCATGAAAGTCTGCGACGCGGCCTTCTATCTCTACCGGGAGCGCTTTCTGGCACACAAGTATGGCGCCGATGTGATTGAGGTGACCGTAAAACCCGCCAAGGACTATGACCCACACTACGCAGAAGCCTCACAAGCAGTGTGAGACGCGGCCACTGAACAGCTGCAGGCTGCGCAGTACAGGCCTGGGATTTGCCAAGATCCCAGGCCTGTACTTTTTGCCTGCCCTGGACAGGCAACTTTCAGTCACTCGCCAGCGTGGTGCTTGCCTGTTTAACCTTCCATCACCTGTTCAAGTGCGTAGGGACCGTTGCGTTTTGGATTTTCCTTTTAGCCAGTAATACCCACCCAACATCAGCAAAAAACCAACCCACTTGTACGGCATCAACTTCACCATGAGCCCTGCTGTGGTCCAGTGCTCCCAGGAGCGGCCCCCGCCGCCCAGAAACAATACAACTGTCAGCAACTGGGTAAACACAACATAAGCACCACCAAATTTCAGCAAGAAAATCCAGACACGCTTGCGTTTAGCGATGTACTCCGCCTCACTGCCGGCGCTTGACCGTATCCCACCCAGCACTGCCCCGATGACCAAAAGAGCGACGGCCCCAGAAACGAGTGAAAGTGCAGTGGACACCTCCTCCAACTCCCCATCACCACCATACAGACAGATGTAATAACCCAAGGAGGCCAAATAGAGGGCGAACCCAATCTTGAAAGGACGGGACATCATCGCAAAGCCGATTAATGCGATGACAATACCAATAACAAACACCATTATCCTCAGCTCCTGTCCATTGGCTGCATAACCAGGCCAACCCTGCTTGGCAGGCAGAAATGCCCGGCTCAGTATTCCTCCCAACGTTTACGCAACGCACGCCCATCTGACCTGCAAGGATTCCAGACGTCGTTTTGAGCGCGCAAAGCAGCGCGAGCCACTCCACGCGGAAGCCGCATAATGGGTGCATCATAATGCCACCACTCCATGATAGGACTCTACAATCCCCTAGACCCAGGCTTCAGGTTGGACGCTAAGGGATTGAGCAAAGCGCCCGATAACGCTTCAAAGGGGTCAACCGATGCGCCATAATTTGTGGCCATATGACATCATTCGCTTTGCCCTGATTTTTGTAGCGCAAAGATGCACTGCTTGGACAGTGATGCGACAGGAGACGCAGACTGATGGATCGAACACAACACATCAAGACGCTGGAGGCGGAGTACCAACTATTCGCCAGCCAGCGCAGCGACGCCGCCCCAACCAAGCCTCGCATTGCCGCCTGGGGCCTTGTGAAAGCGGGGAAAAGCTCTCTGCTCAACATGCTGAGCGGGCATGCCTGCGATGAGCATTTCCAAACAGGTGACATCCGCACGACCCGGACCAATCAAGCACTGGAGCTCAATAACTATGTGCTTATCGATACCCCGGGCCTGGGTATCGATGCAGACGACACGCAGCAGGCAAACGAAGGTCTTGATAAAGCTGATGTCGTACTTTTTGTTCACGCCCCGCCAGGCGAGCTGGATGCGGAAGAAGTGGCCCTGCTCGACCAACTGCGCAATGCATACGGTGAAGATGTCGGAGAGCGCGTAGTGCTGGTAATCAGCCAACTGGACAAGCTTCAGGACGCGGACCTGGCCCAGGTAAAAGAAACGATCGAACGTCAGGCCCTGAGCCATCTTGGTACCATGCCCGAATGCTTTGTCATCTCCAGCACTCGCTTCAAAAGTGGTGTCGAGAAGAACAAGGAAGGGTTGTGCACCAAAAGCGGAATTCCGCAATTGGAGCAGCACCTGCAGGCAGTTTCGAAAAAGCTCGCTCACTCGCTTGAGTTAGCCCGGCAAAAGCGGCTTGCGCGTCGAGCACTCGACCTTTGCGAACGCATCGACCTTGCAATAGCAAAGGAAGTGAAGCTGATCGAGCAGATAACTCAGCCCTATGTGGTGAAAGCTAAAACGTTCGTTGAGCTCATCGACGGCGCTCGGCGGACGTTCAAAACCCATACGTCCGACATGCAGAAAGCGCGCAAAAAAATCGACAGCATTTAAGTAAGGAGACTTGCAATGCCTCTACCTTGGTTGATCGGCGTTGCGGCAGTCGCTGCCGTAACCGCCATTGCCAAAGCTGTTTCTGACGACAGCCCTTCGTCTTCGAGCAGCACGACGACCTCCGACGACAGCGAGCGGCGCCAACAGGAGCAGGAAGCCAGGCGCCAACGCGAGCGCGAGAACCTCAAGGCTCGAGTGCAGTCGCTTGCGGGAGAGCGGCGTGAACAGCTCAAAGCCGAGCTCAGGGGGGCCGCCTCGGCACTGACCTCCTCGTCCGACAAACACAATCCTGTATCCGAAGGCTTGAGCAAAATGGCCAGATTGACACTCGATGGCGTGACGGGGGATCAGCTCGAACAACACATACGCAGCACTGCGTCTTCAACGTCGAATTATGGCAAGACCGTCAAAGCCATTCTTCAGGCGTCCCCAGCGATTGAAGGTGGGCACATCATCCACTTCATGCAGGGCCTGAACCTGCTTGAAACCTTGACTGCACCTGCCGAGGCGACTGCCTGCGATCATGCCGCACTCGCCCAGGCGCAGGTCGCGCAAGAACGCATCGAGCGGCTACAGCAACTCAAACGTCAACTTCTTCCCCAGGCGTAGTCTTCCATGAGCACTGTTAATCGCGATGAGTTGATGCAGGTCTTTCAGCAATTGCAGGGGCAATTTTCCAGCAAGAAACAGGACTTTGCGCAGATCCAGCAGCGCTTCGATACGCTGCGCACGGGCTTTGTGGCGCAAATGCGCCATAACACAGAACGCATGGCTGCCGCAGTCAGCGAGCGAAACCCGCTTGGAAAGGGCGCAGGCCAGCTGGCACAGCGCTTGACGGACCAATTCACCGTCTGGGAAAAACGCGCACAGGTACGCGCGAAGGGCGCTGAGTTTCGCGAAACTTTCAACGACTCGCTGCTAGTGTTCGTCTACGGAAAAGTCAAATCCGGCAAAAGCTCGCTGGGTAACTATGTGGCCTGGGGGCACAGCGCCCCCTCTGCTGAACTGAAAAATCAGGCCGCCCTGAAACCCGTTTACTTTTCCCATGACCGTACCAATGTCGCCAGCGGCGATGAGGAAGGCGAAGCTTGCCGCACGGAGCAGTTCAGAGTCGGTGCCACCGAGGCCACCAGCTCGATCCAGGGGTTCAAGTTGCCGGGGTTCACCTGGGTGGATTCTCCAGGGCTGCACTCGACAAACTCCGAGAATGGTGACCTGGCTCGCAAGTATGTCGATCAAGCGGACTTGATTCTCTATACCATGAGTTCGCAGGCCCCGGCCCGAAGCTCCGACATGAGCGAAGTCAGCACCCTATTGAGCGGCCAACGCTCGCTGATGGTTCTGCTGACCGGCAGCGATATCACCGAAGAAGATGAAGATGACGATGGGCAACTCATCACCGAAGTGCTGATGAAGTCCAAGGAGACTCAGCAGCGCCAGATCAAGGAGGTCTCTGGCAACCTGGTGGCGATGCAACATGATGCTGTGGAGAAAATCAGCATACTGCCCCTCTCTACCCGTTTTGCTGAAAAGCACCCTTCGCACTTGCAGGAAAGCGGCTTGGGGACACTGTTCCAGACACTCAAGACTCTGTCTCAAGGCCAAGGCCTGCAGCTGAAACTGAACACGCCGCTTAATAATCTGCGCAAGGCCGTGGGGGAAACCAACGAGGACCTGGGTCTTATCAAAGAGCTGACCGAGTCATTTGAGCAACAAATTCAGGTTCAGGACCAGGCGGTTGACCGAGTACTGCGTACGCTGGGCCAGAAAGGCACCACTGAGATGCGCAGCTTCGTCAATCAACTGTTCAACGGTCCTCGCCCGGCCAACGTCCAGGCCCAGCTTCAAGAACATCTGGGCAAGGTTGTCGGCCAGCTGACCAGCGAGGCCATGCAGACCATTGGTGAAACTCAGCAGAATGCTCTGAAGCGTGCCTTCGACACGAGCCGTCTTGGTGCCATTCCGGAGTACCGAGAAGTTACGGTCGAAAAGGAATACATGAGTGGCACACGAAGCAGCACCAAAACGGCCTGGGGTACGGCTGGGGCCGTGGTCGGTGGCATCGCCGGCTTCTTCGTCGGCGGCCCGGCAGGCGCGGCAGCTGGGGCGTCGCTGGGCAGTGCTGCCAGCATGATCGGGCGAAGCGCAGAGGCCATTTTCGCAAAACACAATGTGGTCGTCGGCGACAATCTGGAAGAACAACGCCAGATCGCTATCGAACAATACGCGAATGCGCTACCCGCCTACCTCAACGAACAGGTGCAGGGCATTTATCAGCCGCTGCGAAACTCGATGCTTGAATACTGTCAGGTTTTGACTATCGAAATGCAGCGCCTGCGCCAGGCATTCAATACCCTTGAAACGAGCACCTTGCAATGACAAAACTAGGTCCAATGACGCAGCTGCTGGGTCTCTATGACGAAGTAGATGCCCTATGTGAAACCTACAACCCGAACGCGGTCGCCAGTATTCGTGAATTGAGCAGGGCAAAAAAAGCCCAGGCCGGCGCAACCATAATGGTTTATGGCGTTTATAACGCGGGTAAAAGCACATTGATCAATGCCCTGCTCGGCCAGGAACTGGCCGCGGTGGCTGACGTACCCGAAACCGCTCGCGTACAAGGCTATCGCTGGGGCGATTTCGAAGTGCTCGATACTCCCGGTATCGACGCTCCACTCGAGCACGAGGAAATCACTCGTGAACAGCTGATCCAGTCGGATGTCGTAATTTTCGTGGTCAACCCGCTGGGCGTCGTCGAGGAAGAGAAGACTCTCGATGTGCTGCTGGAGTTGGTGCTCGCAGGGAAGATGATCTTCCTGGTGCTCAACTGCAAAAACCGTTTCGACCCGATCGACCTGGAGCGTGTCAAAGATGAACTGCGCCAGCGTATCCAGCTAAAAGCTGGCACTCAGCGAGTGCTGGATCATATTCCGATCGTCGAGGTCAATGCCCGCACTGCGCTCAAGGCAAAACTGGAGAACAAGCAGAACCTGCTGAACAGCTCCGGCTTCCCGAAATTCGAGAGCGCGCTGGCCGAATTCTTCGGATCGGTCGAACAAAAGGCTATCGTTGCACGGGTCGCCACTGAACTGAGCAGTTTCATCCAGGAAACTGTGGACGCATTGGATGAACAGCAGGATCAGGCCTCGATCAAGCGTCTGGACACCTTCTACGCAGAAATCGCTCGTCGCGAAATCGATATCCACCGTGGTTTGAAATCGCTGATAGAAGCCAAGGCCGCCTTTATCAGCAAGAGCACAGTCAATGCACTGCACCTGAACAGCGAGGGCGCTCAAGGCAAGATCGAGCAGCTCATTGGTCAAGCCAATCACGAGGTCTGCACAGAGCTTGAAGCCGAGCTCTCCCGCCTGGGCCTGGACGCATCCGAAATGCTCGACGAAGTCATTCGGGAGGTCCGTGTGCAACCTCAGTCCTACGCTGGCCAAGCGACGCCGAACCTTGAAGCCCAAGCAGCTCACGCAGACCAGCTTCCTGCATCGCTTGGTATCGATATGTCCCTGCTCGAGTCGGGTGTGCGCCAAGCAGGCAGCATGCTGAAAGCCGAACACGTGATCAGCGTTATGAAAGTTGGCAAAGAATGGTTGCCTACCCTGTTCAAAGGTATTGGCCCTGCCACGATGGGTAAAGTTGCTGAACAGATTGTCGGTAAGGTCGTCCCGGTCATCGGCATTGCCTTCCAGGTTGGCAGCACGTTGTATTCGGCTTTTGCAGGCGACCCTGAGCAGCAGCGATTGAATGAGCAAGCCCAGCGAGAAGTTCAGGAGCGCGAGCGTCGCGACCAGGCCATCCAGGCTTTCGGTGAAGAGACGGCCTGGGAGTTCTCGCAATCGTTGAACGGCATGGTCGAGACGCACCTGAAAGCCTGCTTCGCAGAGATCAAGGAAAAACTGCAAAGCCTGCGAGGCAGCCTCAACCAGAATGAGCGCCGCCTCAGCGAAGATCGCGAGCGTTTGATCCAATGCCTCGCAGCCATGGGTGAGTATGCCTGACACCCATCAGGCTTTCGCCTGCAGCCGGTGCATGGAGTGCTGCCGGCGCGTTCACTTGCTCCCGGAAACCGGCGCGATGGATCGCGGCGATGGCGTATGCCGGCACCTGGATGAATTGAATAAAGGGTGCAGCATCTATGACGAGCGCCCGGACATTTGCCGTATAGATCTGCAGTACGCAAACCACTATCAGCAAACAATGGCGTGGGAAGTGTTCGTCAGAATGAATGAAGTAGGATGCGAGCAGTTGCAGGTGCTAGCTAGCAGCGAAACAACTTGAGCAGTGCCTGCTGTGTAAGGAAAGCTGTCATCAATCCAAGCCTGCCTATTGGCAGGCCATTACAGACCAAGGTGTAAAACCCTGGCCTCCTCTACTCGATCATACGGACGATATAGCCATCCGCTCAAAATCGCCGCTGTGCCAACAACTCCGCCAGCGCCCCCGCAAGCCAACCGGCAGTACGCACGTTCAACGCCTTGCCCCTACACTTAGGACACTGATCAATCCATTCCCCCGGCGATAACGCATCACTGCGCGGCGCCACTGTTTTCGTCCAACCACAACCTTCACATTCAAAAGTGAAGGGTCTGGGTTTTACCGGCATTTTCAATCTCCTTGGTCGCTACGCAAACTTACTGTGTTCAATGGGTTCAACTCGCGGGATAAGCCAGTTCAATCTGCTGATCAAACGCCCCACCAACCCCGCAATACTCCCGTGGAACGCGCTCGATATCTTCGGCCACCTGCGCAATCACCTGCCGCAGTTCCAGGCGCTCAAGCCAACGGCCAGGAATAGCACCAGCACCATACTGCGCCCCCAGCAAGTTTCCGACGACCAGCCCTGTACTGCTGCTGTCACCACTGTGATTCACCGCCGCAATCACCCCTTCTTCAAGGGACCGGGCTGTCAGCGCACACCACAGCCCAATCGCCAGCACCTGCTCAGCACCCCAACCACCAGCAAAATCGTCAATGCGCTGCGGCGTAGGTGTGTACCCCTCGTAAAAGAAGAACAGCACGCGCTCGATGAGGCTGCGCGTTTCCTCCATACCAGGCACTTGCCCATAGCTGGCCAAACTTTGAGTCACGGCGTGTTCCAGGCTGCCTTGCCTATCGACAACACGCTGAAGAATGTCAGCGAACAACCCAGCCGCCAAGTAACCTGTCGGGTGCCCGTGCGTCAGCCGCCCGGACTGCGATGCATAGTCAAATGCATTGGCAAAGAATGCACAGGGTGCAACACGAACCAAGGCACCGCAGCCCTTGCTGTTGTTTTCGGCAACCATACCCAATCGTCCGCTGACCTTGAGCGCACTCATACAGGTTATGTCTGGCGCACGACGCGACCAGAGCTCCATTTGCCTAATAAGCCAGCCATCGGTGGCGACCGGTATCAGCGAAGGGTAATCCTGGGTCGTCAGCCAACGCTGCAGCGCATGATGAATAATGCAGGGCACATGACATGCCTGCCGCGAACTCCCTAGCACATAAGCCCGCAGCAAGCCTTCTGCGGTAAATAGCATCATCTGGGTAGCGTCGCTGATCGCACCGGTGATGCCAAATGCCGGGGCAAAATCACTGGTGCCCTGCGGCCCGAACCTGGCCTCGATCACAGGCCACTCAAGCAACTCCACGGGAGAGCCCAGCGCATCTCCGACGGCACCCCCCAGTAGGCAGCCGCTGATCCGTTCAATTCTGTTCATATCGCCCCTTAACACCCTTCACCAGAAGCCAGGTCCTGCAAAATCACCAGCTTGCGCTGGAGCTGCGCAACATGTTCTCGCTCTGCGCGCAACGCCGAGCGCAGCTCGCGGTTTTCCATTTCCCAAATCTGCAGCCAGCGCAAATCCCTCTGGCAGTGCTCAACCTTTTTCCCAAGCTCACCGAGCTTCAAAGCCTGCTGAATCAGCACCAGCAGGATGATCCCCATCGCCACCAAGGCCCCTGTCGCAACCACTTCCGGCATAGTCATGCTCATATCCTTTGATGCCCCCGATGTATTCCGAAGACAAATCGAAGATATGTAATGCAAAGCTACACGTCTAGAATGTAGACTTATACAGGTAAAGTAATCGCGCACATGGAGAGGGTATGAAACGCAAGCAATCCATTGAGCAGGTACGTTGGGACCTGGCACTTCGCTATCGTTTGATCGAGACCGTTGCCTGGTGGGAAGGCCGGCTGACCACGGGGCACCTGATGCAGAGCTTTGGCATCAGCCGTCAGCAGGCGTCCAAGGACATCAACACCTACATCACCGAGCATGCGCCCAAAAACTTGACATATGACAAGCAGCTCAAGGGGTATGTACCGAGCAAGCAGTTCAAGCCGCTGTTCATCGACGACAGCGCCAGCGCCTATCTTCATCTGCTCTACCAGAACAATGAGCGGGCCCCGCACATCGACGGCCTCGCACTGGCCTATGCGCACACCAAGGTGCTGGAGGTGCCGGATCGACCCATCCGCCCGGAGGTCCTGCGCCCTTTGCTCAAGGCCTGCCGTGAGGGCCTGCGCCTGGAAACCGAGTACGTGTCGTTCAACACCCCCAACGTCGAGGTTCGCCTGATCGCCCCTCACACGCTGGTCTACACCGGCATGCGCTGGCATGTGCGGGCTTACTGCGAAAAGAATGGCCAATACCGCGACTTCGTGCTGAGCCGCTTGCGCGGGCAGCCGGATTTGCTCGACGCCTCACCGAACACGCGCGAGCTGGATGAAGACTGGAACACCGAGATTCCGGTGATCATCGAGCCCGATGGACGCTTGAACGAGGCGCAGAAGGCAATCATCGAAACGGACTTCGGTATGACCCAGGGGCAGTTAATTGTGCCCAGCCGCAGGGCGCTGGTGAAGTATGTGCTGCAGCGCTATCAGATTGACCGGCGCAGCCTGGCCATGAGCCCCGAGGCCCAGCAGATTGTCGTGAGCAACCTCAAAGAGCTGAAGCCGTGGTTGTTGCATGATTGAAATCGCGAGTCTCTCAGACGAGGGGCTCAATGCCCTTGGTCGATGTTCCGCTCACAGAGGTTCAGCTACGGCTGTAACTGCTGCGGTCTGCACACATCTGCTGCCAGATATATGCCGCGCCCAGGTAGTTGTCGATTTCCCGGATTAACAGCTGCGCCGCTATGTCGTGATGGCCCGCCAGCCTGGCAACGTCTCGGGCGGTGTGGCCCTCGTTGTTCCTCGCGCTCAGGTCCAGGCAGAAGGTCCGGTAGTGGTTGGCGAAGTAGTTCGCAGCCTTGCTGTGACCGTGCGCGGCCAGCCAATGGAGTGGAGTATTACCTGCCGCATCACGGTCATTCAGACTGCGGCCCTGCCGGTATCGATTGGCGAGCGCCTTGATGATGCCGCGTTTGCTGGGCAAACGATTATGGTTGACAGGGGTCAGAAAGCTGCCGAGGCCTTTCCAGTCCAGAAGCGCTTTGTCTCCCTCGGCCCCGAACGCCTCCAACCTGTCGATCCATATCGAGCGGTTGAGCCGGTAGGCGATGTCCAGTGGCGTGTTTTCGGCGCGGTCGCGCTCGTTCATCGCTGCAGGAGCAAATAGCCGCAAGTGCTCGGTGTCGTCGAAAAGCACGGTGGCATGCCAGACTCCTATTTCTAGCGCCAACAGGTCGTCGATGCCGAAGCGCGTCCCCCTGAGCATCTTTTCCATCTCGGCAAGTAAAGCGGGCGGATATGTCATGACACGTTTTCCCGTATACATAGAAACACCAACGCCGCTATTCACACCGGGGCGACTGCTTTTGCTCTCGTCCATGACGGGTTGCCATGCACAAGCCGTTGACTAGGCTCATGTCTTGCGGCGTCTGGCAGCGAATGGCTGTCAGCCCCGGGCTGGCAACGATGCAAGCCAGCGACTTGGCCCGGCTTACCGCCACATTCAAACGGTTTTTCGAGTACAGGAAGCCAATGTCCCTGGGCAGGTAGTCTTCATTCGACGTGGCCATCGAGACGATGACAATTTCGGCCTCCTGCCCCTGAAACTTGTCCACGGTACCGACCCGCGCACCGGCAGGCAGAACCTGCTTCAGCAGTTGCACCTGCAAGTTGTATGGCGCCACGACCAAGATTTTTTCAAGGGTAACGGCGTGTTCCTCGCCGCGGTTATCCACATAGCGCTGGCGCAAAAAATACGCGTAGAGCGCTTTGATGTACGCGGCCTCCTCCTCTGAACTCTGGCCGTTGCCGTCATGTTCGACAGGGCAGAACATCAGCCCGCTGTCTGGTACTTCCGGGCGCTCCCCGTCGAGTCGCAACACCTGCCGCTCGGTACCTGGCGCCGATGAAAGTTGACCTTCGTACACCGCATGGGAAATGAAAGAACAAACGTTCGGGTGCATCCGCCAGGTTTGTGCCAGGAACACCCCTCGGTCAGCAGGAATGGTGGGCGTACCGTCCAGCAGGTAGTCAAGGATGGAGTCACCGGAGCGGCCCGGATGCACGCCTTGTACAGGTTGCGACAGTTGCATCTGGTCGCCCATAAGGACGATGTTGCGTGCCACCATGCCCATGGTGACCAGGTTCGCCACACTCACTTGGCCGGCCTCATCAATGAACAGGTAATCCAACTGTTCAGTGAAGGTCGCATCGGCAAACAGCCAAGCCGTGCCGGCGGTCAGGTTGATACCCGGCCCCCAAGCGTCGAGGAACTCCTTCTTGTTCTCGATGGAACGGATGCAGCGGCCATTGAATTCCGTGCCCTCTCCTTCCGATGATTTTTTCAGTCCCGTGAAAGCAACACCCTCTACTTGTGCACGCACCTCGACAGCAGCCAGCAGGTTGTTGATGGCATGGTGCGAATTGGAGGTCACACCGATGCGCTTGCCCGCCTTGAGCAAGTCGACAATCACGTGCGAGCCGGTATAGGTCTTCCCGGCACCCGGCGGTCCCTGGATGAACAGCACACTGTTCTCGAGGTTGCGTACCACTTGCGTGATGGCATCGGTCGTTGCCAGGCGTAGATCTAGCAGCGGTGCGCCCGGCTCAACACCTTTCACCCTTGGCGCGCGACGATGGAGGAAGTCCGCCACTGCCTGGAAGCGCGGCTCAGCCGCCAAGACGCTGTCTGCATAGCGAAATAGTGCCTCGCGCAGCAAAGTCGACGGGATTGGCCTTCCAGGAATCATGTCGAAGGCAACCGGCGGCGCATTCTTCACGGTCGCTTTGAAAATCGCCAGACACGCGTCATTGTCCAGGCTGACCAGTTGCGCAGTGGCCAGGGACTCTGTGATGACGCCTTGAGAGCCCGAGCGCATCTTGCTTTCCTGGGGATCGAAACTGTATTCAAACAGAAACGACTGCTTGATCGGTTCGGGCGGTGTTGTCGTGCGCCGCAAACCGGCAAGGCTTTCAATATCTTCCAGTAGCTCCTCAGTAGTCATGTCCTGACGGCTGAACAGCTGCCACCACACAGGCTTCTCTGCCCTGCGGTGAAAGTCGAGCAGTTGGAAGGTGAGCAACCTGACCTGGTCTGTTGCGCTCAAGGCGCTGTCGTCGGCATACAAGCCAGCGAGCAATCTATCGCGATAAACTTCCAGTCGAACCTCGATCTCCTGCTGCTCCGCTACCGCTTTCTCGCCTTCAGCTTCCGGCACAAGAACGGAGCCTGCATCCTGCGGCTTGATGCTCAAAAGCCAATTGCGCAGCAGATAGGTGGATAGCACGTCGTCTTCGTTGTAGCGCTCGATCTGCTCGAGCAAGGCCCGCTCGCCAGTCTCTTTCCAACGTTCATAAAACACGATGCTCGCACCGGCATTTGTAACATCGCCGTCGCGCTTGGCCATGTAGAAGTGCTCGATGTTCTTGATCGAGTAGCTGGGCTCGGACACTCGGATCGCTTCGCGCACCACCTTGTAAAGGTCAACCAGCTTGCCGTTGCGCAGCAGCCAGTCCACTTGCGCCTCGCGCGTGCCATGCTGGCTCATCAGGCGCTTGATGGCCGTCTCTTCATAGCTGGCATAGTGGTAAACATGTGCGTTGGGGTAGCGCTTGAGGTGCGCGATGACCCAATCGATGAACTGCTCGAACGCGAGCTTTTCCTCGTCCCGGCTGTGCGCCCAGAAAGGTTTGAAGAATTGTTGACCGCCTTCGTCGATATACAAGCCGAAGAGGTACTCCAAGCCGCCCTCCTCCAGCGGATTGCCCTCCATGTCGAAGAACAGATCGCCCTCGACCGCAGCGGGCATTCGGCCGAAGCCACGCCGTTGTCCCGTGGCCGGCAGCAGCTCGAACAGCGGGGTATCGCTGGAGCGCCCCTGAAACTGCAAACGTGCCTGATGGCGCAACTTGTTCAGTGACTCTACGGGCAACCTGGGGATGCGCAAGTCATCGCCACTACCCGCCAACTGCTGCAATGTGCTCACCCCACCCGCCTGCAGTTTCTTGATTTGCGAACGGCTGATACCAGCGACTGCCGAAAGATGATCATCTTGCAGGCGTTGTTCACTGCAGCGCTCGCGCCACCCGCAAAAGCCACAATGCCCGCATGGCTCGGGGTACGTCGCTTGCTGCCCGTCACTGTTCACGAACGCGTTGAAACGCTGCAGCACGTGCTCCAGATAGTCGGCGTAATCAGCTACCCGAAATGCCTGTTCCGTCCGCGCGGCATCACCCAGCACGATGTACATGAACTGCGGCTGTACGCCCTGAATCGCAATCAGCATTCGCGAATAAAGTGCAACCTGCACCAGAAACTTGGCTTTTGCAGTCTTGGCCAGTTTGGTGTCGATGACTTCATAGCTGTGATTACCCAACGCCGACACGCGCGGCACTTTACGCAGGAAATCGGCGTGCCCGATAAAGGCACCTTCCTGCAACGAAGCCTGGAAGATGATGTCGACGCCAGCCTTCATGGCCTCGATGGTCAGCTCCACCCGCCGTGCGAAACTCGGGTTGCCTTCGGCAATGTCGACGACATGGGCATAACCGCTTTTCAGCCGTTCGAGAAACGCCGACTCATGGGCGAGCCCCTTGTCCTGGATCAAACGGTTCTGCTCGCTTGCCGGCGCTTTCTCCATAGGAACGACAAGGTGCTGCAGGTCCAGCGCTGTCAGATGCTGACATTCCAGAAAGCCGCAGATATCCGAGGCGGAATACAGCTGAATCCCGTTTCGAGTTTGCATGATTGTATTCCATCTCGTGAACGCCCGAAGGCACATGGCACCGCGCTATTGACTGCGTCGTTCAAGCATCGAGCGAGCAACCTTGGTAGAACTGCTTGAACAGGGCCGTCGGCAAGTAATGCAGATCGAGCAGGCCAAAGTGCTTGCCCACGCTGCGCCCTACGGCCATGAGTGTCCTTGCAGAATTTTCGGTTCCGGCGTACCCGGCACTCAAAATGTAGTCGATTCGATCCTTCTCGGTCTGTGCGCTTGCGTAGGCGTTGCCCGTGATCAGTACATCTGTCAGGCAGACACGGACGCGCTCATCCCCCACAGTGAACGGCTCCAGCGTTTCGGTCCCCAACGCTGCCCGCAGCCCGTCCTCGCCACCCGCAACAATGTGCTCTAGTTCGGCAAGTGGGCGGCCGAACAAATCGAACTCCTCGATGGAGAACGGGAAGCAGTAGCCCTGCGCGGTAGCCCGTGAGATTGCGTCATCGTTTCGCGGCTCAGCCACCAGCCAATCAACGAAGGATGCCTTGTTGTCGGGCTCACCGTTGCGACGGAAGGCCAGATAATGATTGAGCACTTGGGCAAAGGGATGCCCCGTGGGTACCCAGCCGGTCTTGCCAAGCTTCCGAGGCGATACCTCGCCCTCTTCTGCATCAACCTTGGGCTCAGGTGCAAGCGGCAGGCCAAAACAGCGAAGGTCATAACCAAGCATGAACAGGCTTGCCTCGAACGCGTGACAACGCGCAGGCATTGCCCCTTGATCAGCAAACCAGCCAGTGCGCTCGAGCAATGCGCGGATAATCCAGCCCAACCGTACTTGCCAACGTGCCCACTCGGCATACTCAATGGACGAAAATTGCGGCGCGGCCAGATTGTTCAAGAACGCCCCAGGATTGCGGGCCTGGTCGCCCCGCGCGCCGCCGGACGGGAACCGCAGCAAGGGTTTTCCACGTCCTGCCCATTGCTGGCGAAACAGCGAGTACAACATGGCAATCGCAGCGCCTACACGGCTGTCATAGATGGGCGAACCAGACAAATCGAGCAAGGCGTGGATCTTGGTCAGGCCAGAATCAAAGCGCTCGACACTGCTCTCGTTGAGTTCATCCAGGTCATTGTCACCGTCGAGCGACATAAGCCCCGCCATCTTCTGCAGGTAACTCGACAACTCACCCTGTGCCGCCAGCCGATGCAAGAACGGAATGGCGCCCGTCACACCACCCCACCGAAGAATCTGCAAGCACGCCTGCAGCGCTTGCTGCTCGTCACCGGCGTTGACCGCAGCGGACAACCACTCACGCAACTGCCCCAGCGAGCGCTGGGTCTGGACCCAAGTCATGGACTCGACCACGCTCCGATTGGCGTCATACCAGCTTGCCTTCCAGCGGTAGTGCTCAACTATCTGCTCGATCCCCTGCACATCAACCGTCAAACCGCCCGGTACGAACTTGCTGGCCTTGAAGCGCAGTTTGAACGTGAGCGCCGGCAAGTTGGCTGCAAGCCACGCAATGAACGACTCCACTTCGGGTTGTACCAGGAACTCTTCACGCTTCATGCAGGCCGCCTTGCGGGTAATGTCTAATGGCCATACCCTAAGCAAAATGGCTGGCGACGTCCACGTTGGCTGTTCATACAGGTAAACAGATGGAGCAGGTTAAAGCGTTCGGATCAGCCAGGCTTCAACACCGGCGGCCAGCAGCGCATGAGCCTGTAAATTTTTCAGACACACGCAACCACTTTACGGACCGCTCACGACCTCAAGGATTAGCACTTCATGGACCATCAAGCACTCAAGACCCGTCACCGCCAAGAGCGTGAGAACCATCACCCCAACCTCACCTTGCGCGTTCATCGCGCGCTGAGCTGGCTAAATCGCGCCGAGCAGACGGATGATCTTGATGGACGCTTCATCTTTTTGTGGATCGCCTTCAATTCGGCATACGCGACGGACATTGATGAAGAGTTCCGCCTGTCCGAGCAAGCCACATTCAAGGCATTCCTCGAGAAACTCTGTGCATTGGACAAAAACAGCCTGATCGAGAACCTGGTGTGGTCCGAGTTTTCTGGCAGTATTCGCGTATTGTTGGACAATCCTTATGTGTTTCAGAGCTTCTGGGACAATCAGAACGGCAAGATTAGCGAGCAACAATGGACCGAACGCTTTGCCAACGGCCGGAGAATCGCACAGCAAGCGCTGGCAAACCGCAACACCGCCGCCGTACTCGGCGTGCTTTTCAATCGAATCTATACCCTGCGCAATCAGATCATGCATGGCGGCGCCACGTGGAACAGCAGCGTGAACCGGGATCAGTTACGTGATTGCGCCAACCTACTCGGCAAGCTAGTGCCGGTCATCATTCTGCTGATGCTAGATAACCCAGAGACGTTGTGGGGTTATGCTTGTTATCCGGTTGTTGTTTAACTAGATGACTGCGGATTGGGGCAGAGGTCACCCGACAGGTGAGACCACTGGTGAATCGGCAGGCGAGCAGTAATTGCCCCGGTATTCCAATTGGTATTCCACTAAAAAATGCAACTCGATTTTAATCTTATAAATTAACAAGTTAATCACACAATTCAGCTCACCCCGGCGCGTATGAGCAGGCCGCTCTTATCAGCAGATCATTGGCAAGATCACGGTTGGCGCACCATGCGAAGCCAGGCAACAGACTTGACTCCTTACTCGATCTGACAATCACGTAGGAAATTTCCTCTTTTTTGGTAGGCTTCAGTCACCACCTCAGAGGAAGCGAAATGCCCGTCGTCATCGTCGAAACGACACATCTCCGTGGGCCGACCAGACAGGGGTCATGTACCATTTCCCCAAGCGCTACGAGAATTTTCTAGCCCAGGGCACAGAGGTGATCTACTACAAAGGCCGCCTCAAGGACAAAGCCTATGCATCTGCCCGCCTCAGCAACGCGCCGCACTATTTCGCCACTGCACGCATCGGCAAAGTTCATCCTGATAAGAAGAGTAAAAAGGGTGACCTCTATGCGGCAATCGAAAGCTTCACCCCATTCGAGCACCCCATCCCCGCAAAAATCGACGGCGAGTACCTGGAAACCATCCCTGGCACCCGCGTTAAAAACTACTGGAGAGATGGCGTCCGCCCCATTTCGCAAGCTGACTACGATGCCATCCTGAGCCACCTCGAGCTCACGCTACCGCCCGTCTTTGAGGTCGCCGAGGCCGTCATCAACCACGATCCTCAGACATTCGAATCCGCAAATGAGGGCAGCAAGTCGAGTTACTTTGGCACCAAGTACGAGCGGCGAAAAGAACTGAGAACGATGGCGATCAAGCTTCATGGCGTGGAATGCAAAGCCTGCGGATTCGATTTTGAGCGGGCTTACGGCGAGCACGCGAAGGGATTCATACACGTACACCACGTCGTACCGCTTTCGACATTTGATGGAGAGAAAACCGTCAATCCTAAAACTGATCTAGTTCCTCTATGCGCCAACTGTCACGCAGTGGTTCATCTCAAGCGGGATATGACCTTGACCATCGATGAGCTCAAGGCCATGTTGCGAGGCCACTGGGTTACCGCGGAATAGCCAGCGCCTGGCCGGTGCTGGCTCACGATCCGAGCGGTAGATCGGCGCCGCCACAGCGACGGGCATCCAACGCCGGGTTTGCCGTGCCCTCCCCCTGCTCGCCGCCCCAAAAACCTCACCCCCCACTCTTCTGCAACAAAGTATGCGGCGCCACCCCAAACGCCTTCCTAAAGGCATGACCAAAATGCGAAAAATCCGAAAACCCAAACACCAACGCCGCCTGCGAAACACTCCTAACCTGCCCACACTCAATCGCCGCCCGGCTAGCATTCAGCCGTTCCTTCCAAATCTCCGCCACCGGCGATTTCTGATGCCGAGCAAACGCCCTGGTCACCGTCCGCGTAGACACATGATGCGCCACCGCAATCGTCTCAATCGACAACTCCGGCTCAGTCAAATGCCGCTGTATGTAGTTCATGATCCGCCCATACAAATCCAGCTCTTGATGGGTGGTCTTGAGGTCTTGCAGTTCCAGGCTGAGCACCAGCAAATCAATGATGGTGTTGGAGTAGCGCCGGGAGATGCCTTCATCCTGCAACAGCGCGACTGAGCTGGCCGCCTGGCCAATCATCTGCCGCAGGGGGATCACGCCGGGGCGGGTTTCGTCCAGCACCAGTGTGGTGAAGTCGCCGATGCGCGGCAGGCGTTGGGCGAGCAGTGGGCGAGGGATGCGGATCAGGTGGTTTTCGGTACCACCGAGGCTGAAGCGGAACGGTTGCGTTGCGTCGTAAAGAAACAAACCGCCGGCGCTGAGGCTGGCTTTGCGGGTGTGTTGTTCGATTTCGCCGTAGCCGTCGAGGGTGAAGCCGAGCCAGATATCTTCGGCGGGGTCGCTGCGCAAATGCTGCTCGGAGCGCACCCAGTGGTGCAGCGGCGACGACAGGGTGGTGATGTCCAGGGGGCCAATTCCGTTGACCTGCAGCGCACCTTCGAAATCGCTCTGCGACGAGGGTTTGCTGTCTGCCGACAGGCAATGATGGCAGACCACTTCTCGCCAGTAATCAAAGCGGCGAGCGGGTGAAACGGCAAGGGTGGAATACTGGTTGGTCTCAGCCATGATGGCGCTCACCTTGATGCAACAACGGGAGAAAACGAGGCACTGTTACCGCCGGTGGTACAGGCAATAAACACGCCAGCGGGTTGTGTTGGCGCGAGAGTGTCTACTGCGTGATTGCGCAAACGTGTGGCTGTTAACAGCGTCAACTTCTCTCCCCATTTCAGGGCAAAAGTCCTGTTTTACGTAGTGCGCCGCACCCTCTTGGTTCGTGCTCAAGCGGGTGTTTTGGTGCTGTCTTTTCCAACCAAACGGTTGTCCTTGCGAACAAAGCGGGGCTGGTGAGTCCTGCCTAACTTTGACCTTACGGCAAATCAGCAAACCGTGCCGATGAGGTGAGCCCATGCGATTCGAACAACAACAGCAGGTGGCAGATGAGTTGAGGTGGCTGCATATGCGTGACCTGGCGCCTGAGGAGTTTTTGTCTTGGGTGCTTGAGTGGGGGGGGTGTGCGGTGCGGGCTCGGTTGGGGAGGGGCTTGCTTAATGCCATCGCTTTGAAAGCGAAAAATTGGGTCTGGTTTGCGTGGGTTGGGGGCTGCTTTGCAGCCCTTTCGCGACACAAGGCCGCTCCTACACGGACCGCGTCCAACGGGGCTGCTGTTCGGAGGAGTACGGAGCGTTTGAAAGCAATGACCCTGAATACTGAGCGTGTGCCTGAAATTAAAATAATGAGGAGCCTGTGATGGAGTCTGCAATCGACAAACACCTCAAGTGCCCGCGCACGTTGTCGCGCCGGGTGCCTGATGATTACCAGCCGCCCTTCCCGATGTGGGTGGGCCGCGCTGATGAGCAGTTGACTCAGGTGGTGATGGCTTACCTGGGCGTGCAATACAAAGGTGACGGCCAGCGTGAGCAGGCCTTGCAGGCGATGCGTGACATCGTTGCCAGCTTCAGCCTGGCCGACGGCCCGCTGACCCACGACCTGACTCACCACACCGACAGCAGCGGCTACGACAACCTGATGATCGTCGGCTACTGGAAGGACGCCGGCGCTTACTGCCGCTGGGTGCGTTCGGCCGAGGTGGAGGGCTGGTGGAGTTCGCCGCAGCGCTTGAACGACGGCCTGGGTTATTACCGTGAGATCTCTGCGCCGCGGGCAGAGCAGTTCGAGACGTTGTATGCGTTTCAGAGCGACTTGCCGGGCGTTGGCGCGGTGATGGACAACACCAGTGGCGAGATCGAAGAGCACGGTTACTGGGGCTCGATGCGCGACCGTTTCCCGGTGTCGCAAACCGATTGGATGAACCCTAACGGCGAGCTGCGGGTGGTGTCTGGCGACCCGGCCAAGGGCGGTCGGGTGGTGGTGATCGGCCACGACAATATCGCTTTGATTCGCTCGGGCCAGGACTGGGCCGCGGCGGAGGCGGCGGAGCGTTCGTTGTACCTAGATGAGATCTTGCCGACCTTGCAGGACGGCATGGACTTCTTGCGCGATAACGGCCAGCCGTTGGGCTGTTACAGCAACCGTTTCGTGCGCAATATCGATGCGAACGGCAACTTCCTCGACATGAGTTACAACATCGGCCACTGGCGCTCGGTAGAAAAACTCGAACGCTGGGCGGAATCACACCCGACTCATTTACGCATCTTCGTGACCTTCTTCCGGGTGGCGGCGGGGCTGCAGAAGTTGCGCCTGTACCACGAAGTGTCGGTGTCGGATGCGAGCAGCCAGGTGTTCGAATACATCAACTGCCACCCGCACACGGGCATGTTGCGTGACGCGCAAGTAAACACCAACTAACAACGAACTCCACGTTTAGCCCTGCACCTGCCGTTATTACGGCAGCGGGGCTCTTTTTGCCCGAGTTTGGGCTCAAAATAAGGACTTGGTCCATGAAACAGCTCCGTTACCTGATGCTTGCGGCGGCCGCGCCGTGCCTGTCTGCCCAAGCGGTTGAAGTTGCGCCGGGGGATTATGAAGTGCTGCCGGTGGGTGCAACCATCGGTGTGGTTTATTACCAGCACTCCACCACCGACAGTCTTTACGCCCAGGGGCACAAGGCCAGCTCGGACTTCAACTTGACCTCCAATGTCGGCATCTTGCGTTTGCTGCATGTGTACAAATTGACCGACCGGCTGACCATCGAGCCGCAGTTTCTGTTGCCGTTCGGCCATGTCTCCAGCGGCGGTGACGCTTCGGCCCTTGGCAGCGCCAGCGGTATCGGTGACCTGACCCTGACCGCGCCGCTCAAGTACCGCCTCAACGAAGCCAACGACACGGTCGGCGCCACAGTTTATCTGGTCGCACCGACGGGCAACTACGACCGCAAAGACGGGCTCAACCTGGGCGAAAACCGCTGGAAGGTCGACTTGCAGGCGGCGTACATCAAGCACTTCGGCGAGAAGTGGGCGGTCGACGTGGTCGGTGATGCGATCTGGTACGGCGACAACGACGACTTCGGCGCCAACTCGGTCCGGCGTGAACAGGATACGTCCTACGCCGCGCAGTTGATGGGGCGCTACATCATCGACCCGGGCACGTCGCTGGCCCTTGGTTTTGGCCACACCTGGGGTGGCGAAAACAAAGTCGACGGCAGCAACCAGGACGACCGCGGCGAGACCACCAACTTCCGCGTCACCGCGACCAAGTTCTTTACAGCCCAGGACCAGCTGCAGATGCAACTGGGGCGTGACCTCGCGGTAGAAAACGGCCCGAAAGAAAACTTTCGCCTCAACCTCAGGTACGCCCGGGTCTTTTAACCGTCTGCCGATCCTCAGCTGAAATGGAGCATTCACATGACTGACCAAAACGCCTCTACCGAACAACAACCTTCGCTGTACACCCGCCTGGGCGGCTACGACGTGATCTACCAGTTCGCCGGCGCGGTATTGCGCAAGACCATGGGCCACCCGGCCATTGGCCATATCTGGGCGCATATGTCCGAGTCGACCTTCCAGAAAGAGCACATCAACTTTGTCGACTTCCTCTCCCAGCACTGGGGTGGCAGCGCCAAGTACCGCGGCCGCGACATGGTCACCGCACACCGCGGCATGGGCCTGACCGAGGTGCATTGGCAAGCCACGCTGGATTGCCTGGAGGAGTGCTACAACGACTACGACCTGGCGCCGGAGCTGCGCAAGGAGGTCAACGATTTTCTGGTCAAGTTCAAACCTGCGGTGATCGGCAGCCCGTCCTACCGCGACGTGGTGCTGGCCAACCCTGAGATGGACCCAGCCAAGGGCATGAAGAGCGTCGGCGTGGTCTGGCCCGCACGTGGAGAAGCGGCGGCACAGGCCGCAGTACCCAAGCTCGAGTCGTAACACCGCTCGGCCACCTAGATGAGGCTCAGCACCTGGCGCAAGGCAGTCCTTCTCAACCAAGCGACTGTCCTGCTCAACCAAGTGCCGGCCACGCGCTGGCGCTAGCTTAGTAGCAGGCCCAGCCGCGGCGGGCCTCTCGCACAGCCATTTGCCAGGCCCTGAGGCCTGGCATCGGAAACAGGACACACCATGGCCATCACCCGCCCGACGCTCGAACAACTGCAGGCCCTCGCCGCGCGCCTGCATCTGCAGCTGACACCCGAGCAAGCCAGCGAATACCTGGCGCTCATGCAGCCCAGCCTGGACGCCTACGACCTGGTCGACGAGCTGCCCGACTTCACCCCGCTGGTGCGCTACGAGCGCACCGCCGGTTATCGGCCGTCCAGCCGCGAAAACCCGCTGAACGCCTGGTACTACCGCACCGAGGTGATGGGCGCCAGCTCCGGCAAGCTGCTCGGTAAAACCGTTGCCCTGAAAGACAACATCTCCCTGGCCGGCGTGCCGATGATGAATGGCGCCGCGCCGCTGGCCGGCCATGTACCGGCGTTCGATGCCACCGTGGTCACCCGCTTGCTCGACGCCGGGGTGACCATCCTCGGCAAGGCCACCTGCGAGCACTACTGCCTGTCCGGCGCCAGCCACACTTCGGACCCGGCGCCGGTGCATAACCCTCTGCGCCCTG
>Ga0308167_1001170_pt1 | contig 33317 bp, 29 predicted proteins | sample PhyCR1_2_FD_202138 | JGI IMG/M metagenome (GOLD analysis project Ga0308167, IMG submission 202138) | Phyllosphere microbial communities from UC Gill Tract Community Farm, Albany, California, United States - DLSLRC.R1 | ecosystem: Host-associated > Plants > Phyllosphere > Unclassified | place... | reverse complement strand
GAGGTCGTCGACGGCGAGCTGCACTACTACGACAACGTCTACCCGATCGCACCCGGCACGCTCGGCGACGCCGCGGACGGCCCTGCCGACGCCGCCGCCGTGCACGCCCGCCAGTCGTACGAGCTCGTGCACTGGAAGCGCGCCGACACCGACCTCAACTACCGACGCTTCTTCGCGGTCAACACCCTCGCCGGGATCCGCGTCGAGGAGGGCTGGGTCTTCGACGAGTCGCACGCCGAGATCGGCCGCTGGTTCCGCGAGGGCCTCGTCGACGGCCTCCGCGTCGACCACCCGGACGGCCTCGCCGACCCGGGCGGCTACCTCGACCGGCTCGCCGCGCTGACCGGCGGCGCCCACGTGCTCGTCGAGAAGATCCTCGAGGGCGACGAGCGCCTCCCCGAGGACTGGGCGACGGACGGCACCACCGGCTACGACGCCCTCGCCGACCTCGACCGGGTCTTCGTCGACCCCCGCGGCGCCGCCGCGCTCGACGGCCTCGACTCTCGCCTGCGCGCCGACGACGACAGCGCGCACTCCCCCGCGGACGGCGACGCCCGCGCGTCGGACGAGGCGGTCGACTGGCACCGGATGATCCTCGGCACCAAGCGCGGCATCGCGGACGGCATCCTCGGCAGCGAGATCCGCCGCCTGGCGCGCCTCGTCTCGGACGACGGACGCGCGGACGACGCCGTCGTCGACGCCCTCGCCGAGCTCGCCGCCGCGTTCCCGGTCTACCGCAGCTACCTCCCGCAGGGCGCCGACCAGCTGGCCCGCGCGGCCGAGGTCGCGACCGGGAGCCGCCCCGACCTCGCGGACGAGATCGCCCGCGTCGTCGCCGTCCTGGCCGACGAGTCGCACCCGGCGTCCGTGCGCTTCCAGCAGACCAGCGGCATGGTGATGGCCAAGGGCGTCGAGGACACGGCGTTCTACCGCTACAGCCGTCTCGCCACCCTCACCGAGGTCGGTGCGGACCCTGCCGAGTTCTCGCTGACGCCCGCCGAGTTCCACGCTCGCCAGCAGGCCCGCCTGGCGGAGCGGCCCTTCGGGATGACGACGCTGTCGACGCACGACACGAAGCGCAGCGCCGACGTGCGCTCGCGCATCACCGTGCTCTCCGAGATCGGCGACGAGTGGACGGCCACACTCGAGCGCCTCCGCGACCTCGCCCCGATCGGCGACGGCCCGTTCGAGAACATCCTCTGGCAGAGCGTCGTCGGCGCCTGGCCCGCGTCGCGCGAGCGACTGCACGCCTACGCCGAGAAGGCGAGCCGCGAGGCGAGCACGTCGACGACGTGGACCGACCGCACCGCCGACGCGGAGGCCTTCGAGGAGCGCATGCACGCCGCGATCGACGCGGTCTTCGACCACGAGGAGGTGCGGCACGAGATCGAGAGGATCGTCGACGTCGTCCGCGCCCCCGGCCGCAGCAACTCGCTCGGCCTCGCGCTGCTGCAGCTCACCGGCCCCGGCAGCCCCGACGTCTACCAGGGCGGCGAGCTGTGGGACCACTCGCTCGTCGACCCGGACAACCGTCGTGAGGTCGACTTCGCGCTGCGTCGCCGCCTCCTCGACCAGGTCGCCGCCGGCGAGACGCCGCCGGTCGACGAGACGGGCGCGGCGAAGCTGCTCGTCACGCACCGGGCGCTGACGCTCCGTCGCGACCGCCCGGAGCTGTTCACGCGCTACGGCGCCCTGCCGGTGTTCGGCGACCAGGCCGACTCGGCCGTCGCCGCCGACCGGGGCGGCGCGCTGACCATCGCGACGCGCCTGCCCGTCGCCCTCGAGCAGGCCGGGGGCTGGGGCGACACCGTCGTCCTCGTCCAGGGCCGGCGCTGGCGCGACGTGCTCACCGGGCGCGTGCACGAGGGCGGGCGCCTCCGCCTCGCCGACGTGCTCGACACGTACCCCGTCGCGCTGCTCGTCCCTGCGGAAGAGCAGTAAGGACGCCGCAGGGCGCGAACAGCGGGCCTCCGCACGACTACCGTCGACCCCCTGCGGGTCGGCGGTTCGTCGTCCTGCCCGCGGCCAGCCGACCACCTGCACCTTCCCGACCACCACACCTCCCGAGGAGACCGATGAGCGTCTACGACGTCTGGGCACCCACCGCGACCACCGTGCAGCTGCACCTCGACGGCGACGTGCTGCCGCTCGAGCACCAGGCCTCCACCGGGTGGTGGCGCGCGCCGGCCGACCTCGACCGCTCCCCCGGCCACCGCTACGGGTTCCTCGTCGACGGCGGCGAGACGCCGCTGCCCGACCCGCGCTCGCGGCGCCAGCCGGACGGGGTGCACGGCCTGAGCGAGACCTGGGACGGCGACTCGTTCGACTGGACCGACGCCTCCTGGACGGGTCGTCAGCTCGCCGGCGCGGTGGTCTACGAGCTGCACGTCGGCACCTTCACGCCGGGCGGCACGCTCGACTCGGCGATCGAGAAGCTGCCGCACCTGGTCGAGCTCGGCGTCGACCTCGTCGAGCTGCTGCCGGTCAACGGCGTCAACGGCCGCTGGAACTGGGGCTACGACGGGGTCGACTGGTTCACCGTCACCGACAACTACGGCGGGCCGGACGCGTACCAGCGCTTCGTCGACGCCGCCCACGCCGCCGGGCTCGGCGTCGTGCAGGACGTCGTCTACAACCACCTCGGCCCCTCGGGCAACTACCTGCCCGTGTTCGGCCCGTACCTGTCGAGCAAGCACGCGAACACGTGGGGCGACAACGTCAACCTCGACGACGAGGGCTCGCACGAGGTGCGCGAGTTCATCCTCGACAACGCGCTGATGTGGTTCGAGCGGTTCCACGTCGACGCCCTGCGGCTCGACGCCGTGCACGCGCTCGTCGACGACAGCCCCGTGCACCTGCTGCAGGAGATGGGCGAGCGCACCGCCGCCCTCAGCGCCCACCTGAGCCGCCCGCTGACGCTGATCGCCGAGAGCGACCTGAACGACGCCCGCCTCGTCACGCCCCGTGACGGCGGCGGCTTCGGCCCCGACCACCGCCAGGGCTACGGCCTCGACGGGCAGTGGAGCGACGACTTCCACCACGCGCTGCACGTCGCCCTGACCGGCGAGACGAACAGCTGGTACGCCGACTTCGCGTCGCTCGACTCCCTGGCGAAGGTCGTCACGAAGGGGTTCTTCCACGACGGCACCTGGTCGTCGTTCCGCGAGGCCGACCACGGCCACCCGGTCGACGTCGCCCACATGCCCGCCTGGCGCCTCGTCGTCGCGAACCAGAACCACGACCAGATCGGCAACCGCGCCGTCGGCGACCGCCTCGCGGCCACCCTCGACGACGGGCAGCTGCAGATCGCCGCGGCGCTGACCCTCACCTCGCCGTACACGCCGATGCTCTTCATGGGCGAGGAGTGGGGCGCGTCGACCCCGTGGCAGTTCTTCACGTCGCACCCCGAGAAGGAGCTCGGCGAGGCCACCGCGAAGGGCCGCATCGCCGAGTTCGCGAAGTCGGGCTGGGACGAGTCGGTCGTGCCCGACCCCCAGGACCCGCAGACGTTCGAGGACTCGAAGCTCGACTGGTCGGAGCTCGGGCGAGGGCGCCACGCCCTGCTGCTCGACGCCTACCAGCAGCTCACGGCGCTGCGCCGTGCCGAGCCCGAGCTCACCGACCCGCGCCTCGGCCTCACCTCGGTCGAGCACGACGCCGAGGCCGGCTGGTTCGTGATGACCCGGGGCAGCATCCGGGTGGCCGTCAACTTCGGGACGCAGGAGGCGCGGGTCGACGTGCCCGCCTCCTCCGTGCTCTTCGCCAGCGACGACTCGATCGCGGCCGGCGCCGAGCTGGTCCTGCCGCCGCACTCGGTCGCGGTGGTCCGCTAGCCGCTCCGCTCGACCGAGCCCGGACATGACGACGTCCGCACGGCCGGGGCTGACCACCCCTGCCGTGCGGACGGTGCCGCCTCCCTGCTAGCGCGCCTGCGCGTGGCGCACGACGGGCCCGACCCGGTGCGACGTCGCGCGGACGCTCGGCAGGCGACGGTGTCGCACGACCAGCTCGACGAGGGCACGCCCTCGTCGGCGGAGACCCCAGAGGGTCACCTTGGTCAGCGACTCCCTGACGATCGAGCCGCTCATCTTCGAGGCGCCGTGGACGCGCTCGGTGAACGTGATCGGAGTCTCGACGACCCGGAGGCCCGCCTGGAGGGCGCGCCAGAGCAGGTCGACCTGGAAGCAGTAGCCACGCGACTCGACGGCGTCGAGGTCGATGCGGCGGAGGGCCGAGGCACGGAACGCGCGGAAGCCGCCCGTCGTGTCGGCCACGCGGATCCCGAGGGCGCCGCGGGTGTACCAGCTGCCGCCGCGGCTGAGCAGCTCACGCCGCAGCGGCCAGTTCTCGACCTCGCCGCCCGGCACCCAGCGCGAGCCGAGCACGAGGTCGTCGTCGGCGAGCAGGCCGAGCATGCGGGGCAGGTCCTCGGGGTGGTGCGAGCCGTCGGCGTCCATCTCGACGATCGCGTCGTAGCCGCGCTCGAGGCCCCAGGCGAAGCCGGCGAGGTAGGCGGCGCCGAGGCCCGCCTTCTCGGTGCGGTGCATCACGTGCACGCGGGGCTCGCGGGCCGCCCAGGTGTCGGCGAGGGCGCCGGTGCCGTCGGGCGAGCCGTCGTCGACGACGAGGACGTCGACCGCGGCGCCGGATGCGAGGGTCCGGCTGACGATCATGTCGAGGTTGTCCCTCTCGTCGTAGGTGGGGATGATCACGAGCGCGTCGTTCACGGGGGTGGTCCTTTCCGGTCGGGTCGGAGAGAAGGGCGGTGCGGGTCGGGTGAGGTGGTGCGGTGGTGCAGGGCGGACCGGGCGCGTCGGGTGCGTCGGCCGCGGGGTCGTGCGGAGGGGCTGTGCGGTGGAGACCGTGCGGCGGGTCAGCTCGTCGACACGAGGTCGGCGAAGACGATGAGGTTGTCGACGTAGTGCCCGGTCGAGCGGTCGAACGTGCCGTCGCAGGTGATGAGTCGCAGGCTCGGCGTCGGGGTCGAGCCGTAGACGTCGCTGGTGGGGAACGTCGCCTTGGGGGTCCGCTCGCTGCCCGTGACGCGGAACGTCTCGACGGTGCCGGTCGACAGGGTCACCTGGACCTCGTCTCCGACGGCCAGCTTCGCCAGGTCGACGAAGACGGCGGGCCCGCTGCCCGAGTCGACGTGGCCGGCGATGACGGCCGGCCCGACGGCTCCGGGCACGGTGCCGTCGCGGTACCAGCCGGCCGACTCCCACGCCCGCGGCGGGTCGAGTTCGCCGGCGGCGCCGAGGCCGAGGTCCTCGAGGCCGGAGTCGACCCCGATGGACGGGATCTGCACCCGCTCGGGCGTCGCCCCCGCAGGAGGCGCGGTGTACGACGGTGCCGCCGGGTCCTGGAACGAGCCCGCGGCCCCGCTGGCGGGGTCGGCGCCCGGCGAGGCGGACGACGCCGGCGCGGCGGTCGAGGCCGGGCCCTGCGCCTCCGCGCCGGACCCGCCCGGCTGCGCCGCGACGGCGGCGACGGTCGCGCCCCCGGCGAGCAGCAGCACGGCGGCGCCGAGCGCGATCGCGGCACGTCGGTGCGACGAGACGAACTGCGACACGGTCATCGGGACACCGCCAGGGGCGAGCAGGCGCCGAGGGCCGAGCCCTCGTCGTCGAGCTGCAGGGCGGCGAGCGCGGCCCAGGCGGTGCCGTAGTAGGTGGGCGTCGACTGCGCCAGCGCGTCGGCACGACCGAGGTCGGCCGCGGCGGCGTCGGGCTCCCCCGCACTGGCGAGCGCGGCGGCCCGGGCGGCGTAGGCGAGCGGGCTCTGGTCCTGGCCCACCTCCTGGCCGCCCAGGTCGAGCTGCATCGGCAGGTCGGGGTAGCGCTGCAGCACCGGCGCGAGCCGGGCGGCCAGCGCGACGTCGACCGGGTCGCACGACTCGGCGTAGCGGAGGGCGAGCCGGCCGGCGTCGTAGCTGTACTGCACGGTGCCGGACGAGCCGTCGGCGCTCGGCAGCGGGACGACGGTGCCGTCCTGCTGCACCTGAGCCCAGTCGCTCGGCAGCGCGGTGGCGGTCAGCACGTTCGTGGTGACCGCGCGGGAGCCCTGCTCGAGCTCGGCCCAGCGGGGGTCGCCGCTGGCCTCGCCGAGCTGCGCGAAGGCGGCCGGCGCGGCGTAGGAGGGGTTGTACGACCACGGGCCGGAGCCGGCGGCCCAGGGGCCGGGGAGCAGGATGCGTCCCACGTCGGTGCTCGCCGTCATCTCGTCGAGCACGTGCGTGCCGAGCTGGACTCCCTCGGTGGTCCAGGTGGGGCGGTCGAACGCCGCACCGGCGAGCACGAGCGCCCTGGCGGCGTCGACGTCGGCGTCGCTGGCGGGCATGTCGTCGACGACCGCGCCGTCGGCCCAGCGCCAGGCGAGCAGTCCGTCCGGCCGGACCAGCTCCTCCTTCGTCCAGGCCCAGATGGCGGCGAATCGGTCCTCGTCGCCGACGGCCGCGGCGACGAGCATGCCGTAGGCCTGTCCCTCGCTGACGGTGTCGTCGCCCTGGTCGCGTCGGACCACGCGGCCGTCGTCGTCCACCCACTCGTCGAGGAAGTCCTCGCCGATCTGCGTGGCGCTGCGGGCGTCGGGAGTGCTGTCGCCGGTGCCGGGGTCGCTGCTCTCGGCAGGCCCCCCGGCGGTGCGGTCGGGGGCGCCGCCGGGTGCTCCGACGACGAGGAGGGCGATGCCGGCGGTCACGGCCAGGGCCGCGACGACCACTGCGGCGAGCAGTGCCTTCGTCTTCTTCGTCATGTCGTTCCTCTGGGGGTCTCGGTGTGGCTCACGGAGCGGGGTCCGCGCGGGGTGCTGCGTGCAGGGTGCTGCGGGCGGGGCCCGAGGAGGCGCGGCGACGGTGGCCGCTCACCGCGCCTCCTCGGGATCTCAGGCCCCGAACCAGCTGCGGACGGTGGCCCAGAAGCCGGCGGGCTCGTCCTTCGCAGGGTGCTCGGCCAGGTAGCCGCCGCCCGTCTGGACGCCGCCCACGGGGGCCTGCGCCGTGGCCGCGCTGTCGACGACCGGCACGACGGTGAGGCCGCCGGTCGAGTTGTCGAGCACGAAGAGGGTGTTGATGCTGCCGGCCGCGAGGTCGACGTCGCTCTTGCCCGTGACCTCCTGGCCCGTCAGGGCGAGGCTCCAGGGCCCGGACGCGACCTCGGCGTAGCCGCTGGCGCTGCCGAACGTGGCCTTCTCGGCAATGGTCGTGCCGGTCGTGGTCGACACCGAGACGTCCTTGCTCACCGTCGCGGCCTGGAACAGGCGCACCTTGGCCTGGCCGTCCGTGGGCGGGGTCAGGTCGTCCTTGACGACGCGGGTCTCGAGGTCGTCGTTGGGGCCGTAGGCGAGGGCCGTGATCGGCTGTCCGCTGTCGACGGTGACGTTCGTCGTGATGACCGGCTTCGCGTCGGCGGGTGCGTCGGCGGCGGTCATCGAGACGACGTAGGTGCCGGGCGTCAGCGCCTGGTACGGGCTGACCTGGCCGAACGTGACGTCGTCGAGGTCCATGACGACCTGGCCGCCGGCGAGCGAGGTGAGGGTCACGTCGACCGACTTGGTGTCGGGCGAGAGGTGGCCGACGCGGACCCAGCCGTCGCCGTCGGCGGCGTGCGCGGGCGAGGCGCCGACGAGCGACCCGGCGAGGGCCACGCCGGTCGCCGCGGTGAGCGCGAGGACGGTCACGAGACGACGCCTCGGGGTCGTGGTCGAGGAGGCGACGGTCGCGTCGGCGGTGCGTGCGGTGCTGCTGTGGAGTGAAGCCATGAGGGCGGTTCCTTTCCGGTCGGGTGCCGCGTCCGAGAGGGCGCGACGGCGGTGAGGAGCGGGGCCGGGGGTCGTGTGGACGATCCCCGGCACGGTGGTCAGTCGGACAGGACGCCCGACGGGGCGACGGCGGAGAACGTGATGCGGAGGCCGTCTCCCTGCGGCTCGATCGAGGCCGGCTCGTAGGTGTCGCCGAGGCCGCGGAGGAGCGTGTCGAGCTGTGCGACGGTCTCGCCGCCCTGCGGCGTGACGTCGAACTGCCGGAACACGGACTCCTGCTCGCCCGGCAGGGCGGCCGGGTCGGCGACCGAGATGGGCGCCGCGGCCGCGAGCTGACCGAGGACGATCAGGGCACGCGGGTCGAGGCGGCCGTCGCGGAGGGCCTGGTCGAAGGTGGCCGACACCTGCAGGTCCGGGTTCTGGGCGAGCTCCGCACCGGCGGCGGACCGCGCGGCGGCGGCGGCGTCCCCGGAGCGCTGCGCCTCGGCGGCGCCGTCGCTGTCGATCCGGCGGATGTTGACCTGTTGGTCGCCGTCGCCGAAGGAGGCGACGACCGTCGAGCTCTCGAGGGCCGAGCGCACGTCGGGCGATCCTGCTCCCGACGTCCGGACCGACTCGGTCTCGAACAGGTAGTCCGAGTCGCGCCAGCCGTTCGGCGACTGCGCCTGGACGGCGCCGTCGGTGTCGATCTTGTAGAACCAGATCACGTTGTCCCGGGCGAAGCCGGCACGGACCAGGTCGACCCACACCGCGTCGTCGACGAGGAGGCGGCTGTCCTTCGGCACGTTGGTCTCGACCCAGGTCTCGGCGTTGCGCATCGGCGCGTCGAGGTCGGAGTCGAGGAACCCGCGCAGCTGCACAGCCCAGAGGGGCACCAGCGCCACCACGGCGGCGACGGTGAGCGCGATCCACGTGACGGACCCCGTGCGGACAGCGGCCGTCGAGACGGCGCCGGCCCGGCGTGCCCGCACCGACTTCACGGCGGCGTCGGTGACCGCGGCGATCAGCAGCGCCGCGAACGGCAGCAGCATGATCACGTACGGCACCGGCAGGTAGCCGCCGGGACGGAACATGAACGCGATCAGGAAGACCATCATCACGGCGATCGGGCGGACCCGCTTCATGAAGAGGCCGACGACGGACGCGAGGGTGCCGACCACGATCAGCACCTGGTCGAGCTGCCACCACTGCGAGACCGTCGCGAAGAAGAGGCTGCCGGTGTCGAACACCGAGCCGCTCGCCTCACGGGTCGCGAGCTGGAACTGGATGCCCTCGAGGAGGCTGACCCGGCCGGCGCCCGGCAGCAGCTCTCCCTTGACGGCGGCGAGCGCGACGTAGCCGAGGCCGACGAGCACGAGCAGGCTGCCCGCGATCGACAGCGTGTAGCGGCGGGTCGACTTGTCGGCGCCGCGCCACATCATCCAGGCCAGGAACGGCAGGGCCAGCAGGTACGTCTCCTTCGAGAGCACCGCGATGCCGAACGAGACGGAGGCGGCGGCGAAGCCGGCGAGCTGGTAGCGCTTGCTGAGGGCGAAGACGAACGCAGCCAGGAGCCACGGCGTCGCGACGTTGTCGAGGTAGACCGTCCGGTGGAACTGGAGGGCCAGCGGCGACACGGCGAACACGAGGCCGGCGACGGCCGCGGCGGGGCGGCTGAGGCCCAGCTTGCGGGCGAGCAGCCACAGCAGGGCGACGGCGACGACGGTGAAGGCGAGCATCGCCTCGCGGCCGGCCAGCACCGCGACGTCGTAGCGGTCGAAGGCTCCGGTCAGGGCCGTGTAGGCCGAGATCTGCAGCCAGCCCACCGGGGGGTGGTCGTACCAGTAGGTGTAGTGGGCGAGCTCTCCGAGGTTCTGGACGGCCCAGGCCTGGGCCGTGTACGTGCCCTCGTCGTCGATCCGCTGCGGCGAGCCGGCCATGTTGAAGGCCTGCACGACGGCGGCGATCGCCATCAGGGGCAGCAGCCAGGCGAGGCTGGCGCCGTGGCGGCGGATCCACCCCGGCGAGCGTGCGGGGGCAGGCTGCATGGGCGTGCCGGGACGGCGCGGCGCCGTGGCGGTGCGGTCGTCGACCGCCGTCGGGCGGTTCAGCGTGCTGGTCATCGGTCACCTCCGGTCATGGCGAGGGCGGGCTCCTGCTGGGACGCGCGGGGCGCCTCCTGCGGGGCGGGGGTCTCGGCGGGGCGGTGGGCTCCGGTGTGCTCCGTCTTCTCCCAGGCGTTCATGCCCCGGATCTGGCGGAAGACGGCTCGCACGGCGGCGAGCGCGAGGAAGATCTGGTACGGGATGAGGCCCCAGATCAGGCGGAAGTAGTCGCGCGCCCGGACCTTCTGGCCGTAGGTGCGGCCGAACTCCCGGAGGCCGGTGAACTCGACGGCCAGCAGCACCAGGGTCGGCGCCAGCGGGATGAACGAGACGAGCGCGATGGCCGTCGGCACCTTGATCGTGAAGATCAGGATGACGGAGATCGGGATGAGGAGGCCCGTGGCCGCCTGGATGAAGGGCATGGTCAGCAGGTAGCGAGCCATGAGGCGCTGGCGCAGACGCGGCAGCTTCTTCCACTCGCCCTTGCCGTAGACCTGCATGAAGCCCTGGTTCCAGCGGGTGCGCTGCTTGAGCAGCGAGACGAACGTGCCGGGGGTCTCCTCCCGGGTGACGACCTCGGGGCTGTAGGCGACGACGACCTTCGCGCCGGCGCTCGACAGGCGCACGCCCAGCTCGCAGTCCTCGGCGAGGCACTCGGCGTCCCAGCCCTCGGACCAGTCGAGCCAGTCCTTGCGGACGAAGACGGTGTTGCCGCCGAGCGGGATGAACTTCTCCTTGGCGTGGAAGTGCAGGCGCGAGCGGAACCAGAAGTAGTACTCGAGCACGTTGCGGAGGCTCCACCAGCTCGACTGGAAGTTCATCAGCTGCACGCCGCCCTGGACGACGTCCGCGTCGGTCTCGCTGAAGCGCGAGTCGACGAGCGTCAGGAGGCGCGGGTGCACCTCGTCCTCGGCGTCGAACACGCCGACGATCTCGCCGCGCGAGGTCTGCAGCGCGAGGTTGAGCGCCTTGGGCTTGTTCTTGGGGACGCTCGAGTCGACGACCACGCGGATCAGGTCGGGGTGGCGGGCCGCGGCCTCACGGGCGACGCGCTCGGTGCCCGGGTCGTCGTGGCCGACGATCGCGATGATCTCGAAGTCGGGGTGGTCCTGCAGCGCGAGGCGGTCGAGGGTCTGGCCCATGACCTCCTCCTCGTGCCGACCGGGGACCAGCAGGGTGAACGAGTGCCGCGCGTCGAGGGGGTCGGAGCTGAACTGGCTGCCCTCGAGGTTGTCCTTCGAGCGCCAGGCGTGCAGCATCCACCACAGCGTCGAGACGGCCACCGCGGTCAGCAGCAGCGACACCAGGATGAGCGACGAGTATCCGATCCACTCGAAGGGGCTCCAGTCGGGCAGCGAGAAGCCCGAGAGGGCCTCCCCCGCGCCGGACGTGGCACCGCGGTTGGGCACGAACTGGTCAGGGCTCGTGGGTGCCTGCGGCGTCAGCAGGGGCTGGGGCTCGCCGGCGGCGAGCAGGGAGTGCACGGGGGGCGTCGGGTCAGTCGACACGGTCGTTCTCCTGTCGGGTCAGGGGTGGGAGGTGGTCTCCGGATCGCGACGGTCGGGTGCCGCGAGCGGGGTGGTGTCGATGGTGCGCAGTTCGGGTGGTGCGCGGTGCGGGTGGTGCGCGGTGCAGGTGGTGCGGTCAGCGGGCGTCGGCGGTGGCCGGCGCGAAGACGAACCAGCGGTACGCGACGTAGCGGAACGCCGTGCCGAGCACGAGCCCCACGCCGTTCGCCGCGATGTTGTCAGCGAGCTGGCTGGTGTGGCCGAGCACGTAGTGCGACACGAAGAGGCACAGGGAGGCGATGGCCAGCCCCCCGACGTTCACGAGACCGAAGACGACGGCCTCCTTGAGCACGGCACGGCCCCGGTCGGCACGGAACGTGAGGTAGCGGTTGCCGAGCCACGCGACGGCGGTCGCGATGATGACCGAGATCACCTTCGCGCCGATCGGCTTGTCGTCGAGCAGCGTGACGCGCAGCAGGTTGTAGACGCCCACGTCGACGACGAAGGCGATGCCGCCGACGAGGCCGAAGGTCGCGAGCTCGCGGAGGCGACTCGCCACGCGCACCGAGACGGCGGCGCGGGCGGGCACGGAGGACGTCGCCGAGGAGGCGGCGGCGGCAGGGTCGACGCCGGGAGCGTCGGCCGGTCGGGTGGTCACCCTCTCGTCGAGGGCGGTGGCGTCGGGCATGACACCGGTTCGGGGGCCCCCCGGAAGGGGGTTTGCCCGGGGTACGTCCTTGTGCGCTGGTTGCCAGGTTGGCGTCACGCGCTGTTCACATGGCCGTCCCGGCTGCCGCTCGCCTCGCGCCCGGGACGCGCGTAGCGTGAGCCCATGGAATTCAGATACCTCGGACACAGCGGTCTCAAGATCTCTGAGATCACCTACGGCAACTGGCTGACGCACGCGTCGCAGGTCGAGAACGACGTCGCGACGCAGTGCGTCCGCGCCGCCCTCGACGCGGGCATCTCGACGTTCGACACCGCGGACGCCTACGCGAACACGGGCGCCGAGACGGTGCTCGGCGCGGCGCTCGCCGGCGAGCGGCGCGAGTCGCTCGAGATCTTCACGAAGGTCTACTGGCCGACGGGCCCGGCGGGCCACAACGACACCGGCCTCAGCCGCAAGCACATCCTGGAGTCGATCGACGGCTCCCTGAAGCGGCTCGGCACCGACTACGTCGACCTCTACCAGGCGCACCGCTACGACAGCGAGACCCCGCTCGAGGAGACGATGCAGGCCTTCGCCGACGTCGTCCGCCAGGGCAAGGCGCTCTACATCGGCGTCAGCGAGTGGAACGCGGAGCAGATCCGTGCCGGCCACGCGCTCGCCGAGAAGCTCGGCGTGCAGCTCATCTCGAACCAGCCGCAGTACTCGATGCTCTGGCGGGTCATCGAGCAGGAGGTCGTCCCGGCCAGCAAGCAGCACGGCCTGAGCCAGATCGTCTGGTCACCCGTGGCGCAGGGCGTGCTGACCGGCAAGTACAAGCCGGGCGCCGAGTTGCCCGCCGGCAGCCGCGCGACCGACGAGAAGGGCGGCGCGAACACCATCAAGCGCTTCCTGACCGACGAGGTCCTCACCGGCGTCGCCGCCCTCGAGCCGATCGCCGCCGACCTGGGGCTCTCGATGGCCCAGCTCGCCATCGCGTGGGTGCTGCAGAACGACAACGTCGCCTCCGCGATCATCGGGGCCTCGCGTCCCGACCAGGTCGCCGACAACGTCAAGGCGGCCGGCGTGACGCTGCCCGCCGAGGTCATGACGAGGATCGACGAGGCGCTGGGCGACCTCGCGGAGCGCGATCCCGCCAAGACGGTCTCGCCCGCCCAGCGCCCGGCCTGAGCCGCCGGCCGCACGCGCGACCTCGGCGACGACGTTCCCGATCTCCTGCCGGAGATCGGGAATGTCGTGCGAGAGGATGCGCTTGCATATACTCGTACCGACCTTCGGTGACACGTCACCGATCCAGATCTCACCGCACGACCCACCACGAAGCCCACAGAACAGCAGGAGAACACCATGGCCATCACCGCAGAGAAGATCCCCGCCGGCACCTGGACCCTCGACCCCACGCACAGCGAGGTCTCGTTCAGCGTCCGCCACCTCGCCATCAGCAAGGTCAAGGGCTCGTTCGAGTCGTTCGACGCCTCGCTCGTCACGGACGAGGACCACACCGCCAGCAAGGTCACCGCGTCCATCGACGTGGCCTCGGTCAACACGAACCAGAAGGACCGCGACGGCCACCTCCAGACCGGCGACTTCTTCCTCGCCGAGGAGCACCCGAAGATGACCTTCGTCTCGACCAGCATCGAGGAGAAGGGCGACGACGCGTTCCTCGTGCACGGCGACCTGACCCTCCGCGGCGTCACCAAGCCCGTCACCCTGAAGAGCGAGCTCGGCGGCCTCGTCGTCGACGGCTACGGCCAGACCAAGCTCGGCTTCTCGGCCACCACCAAGATCGACCGCACCGAGTTCGGCGTGACCTGGAACGCGGCCCTCGAGGCCGGCGGCTTCACCCTCGGCAACGACGTCACCGTCACGCTCGAGATCCAGTTCGTCCTCGCGCCGTAGTCGCACCCGTCGCGGGCGCACGTCGCCCGCGTCCCCGGAGGGCCCGCACCTGCAGTCGCAGGGGCGGGCCCTCCGTCGTGGGTCGCACCTCCTCGTGCCGGCCCTTCCTCGTGCCGGCGCCTCCTAGGCCAGGACCCGGCGGAGCAGCGCCCGCTCCCCCAGCGTCCACGCCGCGCTCGTCACCATGTACAGGGCGGCGGCGAGCGGGACGGACGCCGCGACGACGACGGTGACGAAGGGCAGCACGCGCGCGACCGTGGCGAGGCCGGGCAGCGCCTCCTGCCCGGGCGCCGCCACGAGCGGGCCGGCTGCCCGGAGATCGGTCCGTCGTCGCAGCTCGACGACGAGCGCGAGCACGACCAGCAGCACCACGAAGGGCCAGACGGCACCCGCCGCGACGCCGCCGACGACAGGGCCGACCGAGCCCACCAGCGAGGCGCCGAGGGCTGCCCCAGCCAGGCCGTGCCCGAGCAGGGCGTTGGCGTGCCCGGCGATCACGGGGTGAGAGAACAGCGACCAGACCGCCGTGAGCACCGGCGCCTGGGCGAGCGTCGGCAGGCAGCCCGCCAACGGCGAGACTTTCTCCGACGTGTAGAGCGCCGCCGTCGCGCGCTGCAGCGCCTGGGGGTCGCGGATCCGCCGACGCAGGTCGGCGAGGGCGGGCGCCAGGCGGCGACGGCCGATCTCCGCCCGCACCTGCGACACCCCCACGGGCACCAGCAGCGCGCGGACGAGCAGGGTCAGGAGCACGACGGCGAGCGCGGACGACGAGGCGCCGGCCATCGGCTCGACGAGGTCGCTGAGCGCGACGACGACGGTGTGCAGGCCGTCGAGGACGACGGCGAGGGGCGGGAAGGCGGACAGGTCCATGGAGGTCCTCACGGCAGAAGGGAAGAGGTCGCTTCTGGCCGTCGGGCGCCGCGGGTGCGGTCAGACGGCCGGGAGGAGCCGTCCCGGCGCCCGGGCGCGCACGTGTCCGTCGGAGTCGGGGTCGCGGGCGAAGACGAGGAGGCGCACGTCCGCCGCCTCGGTCAGCACCGGCCCCGGCACGGCCGCGCCCAGCCCCGCGAGCGCCAGCACCGCGCGGGCGACGACCACGATCGCCAGCACCGCGGCGGCGCCGACGAGGCCGACGACGACCGTGGCGGGCAGCGACCCGGCGTGGCCGACGGCGAGCCCGGTCGCGAGCGCGAGCTCGAGCGGCGCGAGGACGCGCACCAACAGCTCGAGCAGGGAGGACATGCACCCGACACTAGAGGACACGCCGGGGCGCCCGGTAGGTACGCTGACGGCGGACCCCGGATGCCGCGGCCGTCCTCGGACGGTGTCGTCCGTCGGGAAGGCTCGCGCGCCTCCTGCGTTGTCACCGTCACACCTGCTCCGAGGAGGACCCGCATGACGCACGACTGGATCACCCTGCAGCACCGGGCGCACGCCGAGTTCGCGCGCCGCGTCGAGGCGGTCACCGACTGGGACGCCCCGACGCCCGACACCGAGTGGGCCGTCCGCGACCTCGTGCGCCACGTGACCCGCGAGCAGCAGTGGGTGCCCGTCCTGCTGGAGGGCGGCGACCCGAGCGAGGCGCAGGCCTCGGTCGAGCCGCTCGGCGACGACCTCGTCGACGCCTGGCACCGGTCGTCGCGCGCCGCGGCCGAGGCCTGGCGCGAGGCGGACCCGGACGCGTCCGTCCGGCTCAGCTCGGACGTCGTGCCCGTGCACGAGTACCTCGCCGAGCAGGTCGCCGACGTCACCATCCACGCGTGGGACCTCGCCCGCGCCATCGGCTCCGACGAAGAACTGGACGACGACCTCGTCGCCGCCGTCTGGTCGGTCTTCGAGCCGCAGCGGGACGCCCTCGAGGCCTCGGGGCTGTTCGCCTCGCCCGTGCCCGTGGACGACGACGCCCCGATGCTCGTGCGCCTGCTCGCGCTGACGGGCCGCGACGCGCGCTGACGCGGGCTGCCGTTCGCTGACGCAGGTTGCCCCGCTCGCGGACGCGGACTGCCCCCGCCCGCCGACGCAGGGCAGGCGGAGCGGGCGCCCTCGCAGGTCGCCCGGACCTCGGGATGGTTCGATGTCGGCATGACCGCCGACGCCGAGTCCGACGCCCGCCCCTGGCTGCACAGCTACGCCCCGGGCGTCCCCGCCGACATCGAGCCCGTGACGGGCACGCTCGTCGACCTGATCGACGACGCGGTGGCTGCTCACCGCGGCAAGGTCGCCCTCGAGTTCTTCGGGCGCGAGACCAGGTACCGCGACCTCGGCGACGAGATCGACCGGGCCGCCGAGGGCCTCCGCAAGCTCGGCGTGACGGCAGGCGACCGCGTGGCGATCCTGCTGCCGAACAGCCCGCAGCACGTGGTGGCCTTCTACGCGACGCTCCGCCTCGGCGCGGTCGTCGTCGAGCACAACCCGCTCTACACCGACCGCGAGCTGCGCCACCTCTTCGAGGACCACGGCGCGAAGGTCGCCATCGCCTGGGACAAGCTCGTCGGGCGCCTCCGCGACCTGCCCGGCGACCTCCGCTTCGACACGGTCGTGTCGGTCGACGTGACCCGCGGCATGCCGCTCGGCACGCGGCTCGCCCTCAAGCTGCCGATCCCGGCCGCCCGCAAGTCCCGCGAGGCGCTCACCGCCCGCGCCGTCGGCGACGTCAGCTGGCCCGACCTCGTCTCGGGTCGCCCGCTGAAGAGGCGCCACCCGCGCCCTGCCCTCGACGACGTCGCCCTGCTGCAGTACACGAGCGGCACGACCGGCTCGCCGAAGGGCGCCGTGCTGACCCACCGGTCGCTCCGCAGCAACGCCGAGCAGGGACGCGCCTGGGTGCAGGGCGCCGTCGAGGGCGAGGAGACGGTGTACGGCGTGCTGCCGTTCTTCCACGCCTACGGCCTGACGCTCTGCCTCACCTTCGCGATGCGGATCGGGGCACGGCTCGTGCTGTTCCCCAAGTTCGACGTCGACCTCGTTCTCAAGGCCGCGGCGAAGCACCCGCCGACCTTCCTGCCCGCGGTCCCGCCGATCTACCAGCGCCTCGCCGAGGCCGCCGAGCAGCGCGGCGTCGACCTCCGCAGCGCCCGCTTCGCGATCTCGGGCGCGATGAACCTCCCCCTCTCGACCGTCACCGCCTGGGAGCGGGTCACGGGCGGCATGCTCGTCGAGGGCTTCGGCCTCACCGAGACGTCGCCGGTCGCCCTCGGCAATCCGATGGGGCCGACCCGTCGCCCGGGCACCGTGGGCGTGCCGTTCCCCTCGACCGAGGCGCGCGTCGTCGACCGCGACGACCCCGACCCCGAGCGCCCCGTCACCCCCGGCGCCGCTGGCGAGCTGGTCCTCCGCGGCCCGCAGGTGTTCCGCGGCTACTGGAACCGCCCCGACGAGACGGCCGAGGCGTTCCTGCCCGGCGGCTGGTTCCGCACCGGCGACATCGTCAGCATGAGCGCCGACGGCTACGTCACCATCGTCGACCGCATCAAGGAGCTGATCGTCACCGGCGGCTTCAACGTCGCCCCCTCCGAGGTCGAGGAGGCGGTGCGCGGCGTCGCCGGCGTGGCCGAGGCCGCGGTCGTCGGCCTCCCCCGCGACGGCGGCGGCGAGGACGTCGTCGCCGCGATCGTCGTCGAGCCGGGCAGCACGGTCGACCCCGAGGAGGTGCGCGACCACTGCCGCGAGCAGCTCGCGGCCTACAAGGTGCCGCGTCGCGTCGTCGTGGTGGACGAGCTGCCCCGGTCGCTGATCGGCAAGGTGCTCCGCCGCGAGGTCCGCGACGCCCTCATCGCCGGCCGCTGAGGCCGTCTGCGGGCGCGCGCCGCGCCTCCTCGGGCTGCTCGACCGGGCGCTGCACGACGCGACAGCGACGAAGCAACGCGATGTTCCGCGTCGGTTCGTCGCCCCCGCGTCGGTTCGCCCGCCTCCTCGGCCTAGAGCACCGCCCAGCGGCCGAGCGGCCAGAAGACGACCGTCGCGCGGCCGACGACGTGGTCGAGCGGCACGAAGCCCTCGTAGGGGCCGGTCACGTGCGACCGTGAGTCGGCCGACCGCTCGCGGTTGTCGCCCATCACCCAGAGCGCGCCCTCGGGCACGGTGACGTCGAAGGGCGTCAGCGACGCCGGGTCCCCCTCGGGCACGCCCAGGTACGGCTCGTCGAGCGGCTCGCCGTCCACCAGCAGGCGCCCCTCGGCGTCGCAGCACGAGACGGTGTCGCCGGGCAGGCCGATCACGCGCTTGACGAGGTCGTCGCCCTCACCTGCCGTCAGCCAGCCGCCCGGGTCCTCGAAGACGACGACGTCGCCGCGGTGCAGGTCCACGACGCCGGGCACGAGCTCGTTCACGAGGATGCGGTCGCCGATCAGCAGGGTCTGCTCCATCGACGCCGACGGGATGAAGAACGACCTCACGAGGAACGTCCGGACGCCCCACGACAGCAGCAGCGCGACCAGCACGATCACGACGAGGTCGCGCAGCCAGCGAAGCCCTCCCGCCCGCCGGGTCGCAGGAGGCGCGGCGGCGTCGGCAGGATCGGTCACGCCCCCATCCTCCCGCGCCTCCACCTCCGGCACCTGCACCCGCATTCGGCCCGCGGCCCGCAAATGCCGACCGCAGCGCCTGCAACACCGGCATTTCCACCGGTTGCGAGCGCGGAATGCGGCTCGCGGTCGGCATTTGCGGAGACGGACTCCACCTGAGAAGCGGCTACGCCGAAGCGGCCCGCAGCCGCTCGAGCCGCGCCAGCGAGTGCTCCTCGGCCACCGGCTTGTCGCCGAGCACGCGGCCGATCGCCCCGAGCATCACGCCCGCGGGCCGGGTGGTCGGCAGGTCGACCGGACCGACGTGCGGCGCGCGCAGGCCCAGCAGCTCACGGAACCGCGGCTGCAGCGTCCCCACGGCGCCGTTGAACAGCACCGGGTAGCCGACGCGCAGCACCGGGAACAGGGGCGGACGCGTGATGAAGCCCACCACCTCCTCGGTCCGGGCGGTGCGCTCGAGGATCCCGCGGCGGTCGAACTCCGTGAGCTGGTCCTGCATCTCGGCGACCGAGCGCGGCGGGTCGACGACGCCCATCAGCTCGCCGGCGGTCGCCCACTCGCGCACGTAGGCGTCGGGACCGCCGGGCACCTCGCCCTCACCCCACGCCAGGTACGCGGCGAGGAACGAGTCCGCGAAGGCCATGTGCACCCAGCTGAGCAGCTCGGGGTCGTTCGCCGCGTAGTCGTGCGAGACGCCGTTGCGGTCGTCGTAGCTGCCGACGACCTTGGTGTGCAGGCGACTGACCCACTGGGAGGCGTGGGTCGCCGCCTCCTGGCTGCCGTACGTCACGGTGTAGATCCAGCGGATCGTGCCGGCCAGGCGGCCGAGCGGATCTTCGCGGAACCGCGAGTGGTCGTGCACCCCGGCGAGCGCCCCCGGGTGCAGCGCCTGGACGAGCAGGGCGCGCACCCCGGCGAGGATCGCGGTGTTCGAGCCGTGCACGGCCCAGACCGCCGACCCCGGGGCGAAGAAGCCCTCGTCGTCGCCCTTCGCGAGGTCCGTGACCCACTCGGGCGTGCCCGTGTACTGGCCGTTGAAGGTGTACTGCAGGCGGGCGCGGAGCGGCTCGGTGAGGGCGGGCATCCTCCGATCATGCGCCGCGGGGGCTGGGCGCCTGCCCCCGGCGAGCCAGGGAGTCTCGACGTCGAGGCAGTCGAGGCGGGCGACGCACGGTGCCCGGACGCACCGCGCCTCCTCGTGCCGGTGTCGGCACGAGGAGGCGCGGATGCAGCGAAGGAGCAGGTGTCAGTTCCCGTGCGCCTCCTCGGCGACGGGCTGCCACTCCTCCCAGAGCGCGAGGCGCGACTCGTAGTCCGCCTTGGCGATGCCGAGCGGCGCCTTGCCGAAGAAGACGCGCAGCGGCGGCTCGTCGGCGTCGACGACCTTGAGGATCGCGGTGCGGGTGGCCGTGGGGTCGCCGGGGTCGGCGGCCGAGGGGCGCTTGGACGCGGCCTCGCGGACCTCGGCGTAGGCCTCGTTCTCGTCGCTGCGCGAGGCGGACGGTCCCGACCAGTCAGTCGAGAAGCCGCCGGGCTCGACGAGCGTCACCGAGATGCCGAAGCCGGCGACCTCCTGCGAGAGCGATTGGCTGATGCCCTCCAGGGCCCACTTCGACGCGTGGTAGATGCCCACGGTCGGGAACGCGCTGATGCCGCCGATGCTCGAGACCTGGACGATGTGGCCGGAGCCCTGCTCGCGCATGATCGGCAGGGCCGCCTGCGTGACCCAGAGGGCGCCGAAGAGGTTGGTCTCGAGCTGGCCGCGCGCCTCCTCCTCGGTGATCTCCTCGACCATGCCGAAGTGGCCGTAGCCGGCGTTGTTGACGACGACGTCGAGGCGGCCGAAGTGCTCGGCGGCCTGCTGCACGGCGGCCACGTCGGCGGCGCGGTCGGTGACGTCGAGCTGGATCGGCAGGAACGTGTCGGGGTACTGCTCGACGAGCGCGTCCACCGCCTCCAGCTTCCGAGCCGTGCCGGCGACGCTGTCGCCGCGCTCGAGGGCCGCCTCCGCCCACTCCCGGCCGAAGCCCTTCGATGCCCCGGTGATGAACCAGACCTTGCTCACGGTGTTCCTCTCGTCCTGTCGTGTCGCGCTGTCGAGAGCGCGGCTCCACTGAACGCCCGGCCTCCCCGACGCGCGCACAGCCAGCTCGGAGGGTGCGCATCTCGGCCTAGAGTGGTGCGCGTGACCATCGACACCGCTCGTCCCTGGCTGGCCTCCTACGCTCCCGGCGTCCCCCACGACATCGAGCCCGTCACGGGCTCCCTCCTCGACATCGTCGAGGGGACGGCGGCCGAGTACCCGAAGTCGGTGGCGCTGGAGTTCTTCGGCGCGACCACCACGTACGCCGAGCTCGTCGACCAGGTCTCGCGCGCCGCCGAGGGCCTGCGCAAGCTCGGCGTCCGTCACGGCGACACCGTCGCCCTCGTGCTGCCGAACAGTCCCCAGCACGTGGTGGCGTTCTACGCGGTGCTGCGCCTCGGCGCGATCGTCGTCGAGCACAACCCGCTCTACACGCCGCGTGAGCTGCGGCACCAGTTCGAGGACCACGGCGCGAAGATCGCCATCGCGTGGGACAAGGTCGTCGAGACCCTGCAGGACTTCCCCTCCGACGTCGCCGTCGACTCGATCGTGTCGATCGACGTCACCCGCGGCATGCCCCTCGCGACGCGCACCGCCCTGCGCCTGCCGATCAAGAAGGCCCGCGAGTCGCGCGACCGCCTGACCACGACCGTCCGCGGCACGGTCCCGTGGGAGAAGGTCGTCGGCTCGTCGCGCATCAAGGCGCGTCACCCGAAGCCGGAGACCGCCGACCTCGCCGTCATCCAGTACACGAGCGGCACCACCGGCACCCCCAAGGGCGCGCAGCTGACCCACGCGAACCTGCTCTCGAACGCGGCGCAGTCGCGGGCATGGGTGCCCACCATCACGCGGGGCGACTGCACCGTCTACGCCGTGCTGCCGATGTTCCACGCGTACGGCCTGACACTCTGCCTCACCTTCGCGATGAGCATGGGCGCCCGCCTGGTGCTGTTCCCGGCGTTCGACCCGGCCCTCGTGCTTAAGGTGATGAAGAAGCGCCCACCGACCTTCCTGCCGGCGGTCCCGCCCATCTACACGCGCCTCCGGAAGGCCGCCGACGACGCCGGGGTCTCGCTGAAGGGCGTCGAGGTGGCCATCTCGGGCGCCATGCCCCTGTCAGCCGAGGTCGTCGAGCCCTGGGAGGAGCAGTCGGGCGGCTGGCTCGTCGAGGGCTACGGCCTCTCCGAGTGCTCGCCCGTGCTGATGGCCAACCCCGTCGGCCCGACCCGTCGCGCCGGCACCGTCGGCCTGCCGCTGTCGAGCACCGAGGTGCGGGTCGTCGACCCGGAGGACCCGACGGTCGACGTCCCCGCCGGCGAGAGCGGCGAGCTGATCGTACGGGGCCCCCAGGTCTTCAGCGGCTACTACAGGAAGCCGCAGGAGTCGAGCGAGGTGTTCGTCGACGGCGACTGGTTCCGCACCGGCGACATCGTCACGATCGACCCGGACGGCTTCGTCCGCGTCGTCGACCGCATCAAGGAGCTCATCATCACCGGCGGCTTCAACGTGAGCCCGTCCGAGGTCGAGGAGGTGCTGCTGCGTCACGAGGGAGTCGCCGAGGCCGCTGCGGTCGGCCTGCCCTCCCCCGGCGGCGAGCAGGTCGCGGCCGCGATCGTGCTGCACCCGGGTGCCGAGGTCGACGTGCAGGCGCTGCGCGCCTTCGCCCGCCAGCACCTCACGCCCTACAAGGTGCCCCGTCGCATCGTGGTCGTCGACGAGCTGCCGAAGTCGCTGATCGGCAAGGTGCTGCGCCGCAAGGTGCGGGACGAGCTCGCCGACCGCTGACCCGGGCCGACCGGCCGCCGCCGTGGCCGCCGCCGCCGCCGCCTCGCCGACCGGCTCCGGCTCCGGCCGGCCGGCGCTAGCCTCGACGGCATGACCATCGACGCTCTGCCCACCAGCACGCCGTCCGCCGAGGGGATCGACGCCGCCGGCGTCGAGGCCTTCCTCGACGGGCTCGAGTCCACGCCCGGCGTCGAGCCGCACAGCATCGTGCTCGTGCGTCACGGCTCCGTCGTCACGCAGGGCTGGTGGGCGCCCTACTCGGCCGACCGGGTCCACCTGCTCTACTCGCTGAGCAAGAGCTTCACCTCGACCGCCGTCGCCTTCGCGGTCGACGAGGGCCTCCTCGGCCTCGACGACACCGTGCTCAGCCACTTCCCCGAGCTCGACGCCGACGTGACCGACCCGCGCAGCCGGTCGATGCGCGTCCGCGACGTGCTCGCGATGTCGAGTGGACACCATGCGGAGGCTCTCGGCCGTGCGCTCGAGGCCGACCCGGCCGACCTCGTCCGCGGTTTCCTCCTCACGCCGCCGGAGGCCGACCCCGGCTCGGTCTTCGCCTACAACCAGCCCTGCACCTACGCGGTCGCGGCCATCGTGCAGCGCGCCTCCGGCCTGTCGCTCACCGAATACCTGCGTCCGCGGCTGTTCGAGCCGCTCGGGATCGGTCAGGCCAGCTGGCAGCGCGACGACAGCGGTCGCGAGATCGGCTTCAGCGGCCTGCACGCGCAGACCGAGGCCGTGGCGCTGCTCGGCCAGCTGTGGCTGCAGCGGGGCGTGTGGCAGGGCAGGCAGCTGCTCCCCGCCTCCTACGTCGACGAGGCGACTCGGGTGCAGGTCGCGAACCCCGACGAGGCGAACGCGGACTGGAGCCAGGGCTACGGCTTCCAGTTCTGGATGGCCCGGCACGGCTGGCGCGGCGACGGCGCGTACGGCCAGTTCTGCGTCGTGCTGCCCGAGCACGACGTCGTGCTCGCGCTCACCGGCCAGACCGTCGACATGCAGGCCGTGCTCGACCTCGCCTGGCAGCACCTCCTGCCGGCCTTCGCGGGCACAGGCGACGCGGCCGCCGACGACGCGCTGGCCCGCCGCACGGCCGCGCTCGGGCTGGCGCCCCTCGAGGACGACGCCGGTGCTGCCGAGCTGCGTGCCGCCTCCTTCGTGCCGACCTCGTACAGTGAGCAGCCGTCGCTGACGTCGGTCGACCTGGCGGGTGAGGGGCCGTCGTGGCGCGTCCTCCTGCACGAGGGGGACGACGTGCTCGAGGCCCAGGTCGCGCTCGGCGCCTGGGCCGTCAGCGACGCGCTGGCGGTGACCGCGGGCCGGCGCGGCACGGCGCTGCACGTCGACGTGGTGTTCGTCGAGACCCCTCACCGCCTGCACCTGGTGCTCGAGGACGGCGTGGCCGACGTCCGCTGGGAGACGACGCCGCTGCACGCGCCTGCTCTGCGCCAGCTGCGAGCGCCGCGCGACGGCGAGACGGCACCGCTCTAGCGACGAGGCCGGCTGGCGGCCGGGGCCCAGGAGGCGCGGGTCAGCTCGACGAGACCCGGTCGCGCAGCCGTCCCTCGGCCAGCCAGGCCAGGCGCCGGAGCGTCTCCCGGTTGCGGACACCCAGCGCGGGGTCGAGGACGGCGTCGGGGACGAGCGCGCCCGGTCCGGTGACCGCCTCCTCCTCCATCACGACGAGGCAGCCGCCGGCACGGTCGTGCACGGTGATGGTCACCTGTGCCTCGCCGAACGGCCAGCCGCGGGCCCGGAAGACGGCCCGGTGCGGCGGGTGCCACACCAGCACGCTCGTCGTGTCGTCGATGACGAACGGCCAGACGCCGAACGAGTGGTGGATCCTGGCCCCGACGGCCGGCCAGGTGAGCTCGACGTCACGGATGCGGGAGGCGCCCACCACCCAGCTCGGGAAGAGCCAGCCGTCGCTCAGCACCTCGAAGACGTCGTGCGGCGACGCCTCGACGAACCTCTGGTCACGGCTCACGTCGTCGTCCCTCCGTCGGGCCCCAGCCGGGGCAGGTGCTCGATGCCGAACTCGTGGCGCAGCGCGCTCAGGGCGGCGTAGGCCCCGCCCATCCCGTGCACCGAGGGCCCCGGCGGCACGGACGACGACGCGAGGTAGGTGCCGGGGACAGGGGTGCGCCACGGGTCCGTCGACACGACGGGCCGGGCGATCAGCTGCCTCATCGTGGGCGCTCCCGAGGCGATGTCGCCGCCGACGTAGTTCGGGTCGTGCTCCTCGAGGTCGGAGGCGGTGTGGGCACGCGAGGCGAGCACGAGGTCGCGGAAGCCGGGAGCGAACCGCTCGATCTGCTGCGTGACCGCCTCGGTCATGTCGACGGTGCTGCCGTTCGGCACGTGCGCGTAGGTCCACAGGGCGTGCTGCCCGGCGGGTGCGCGCGTGTCGTCGACGACGCCCGCCTGCACCGCGAGCACGAACGGCTCGGCGGGGTGCACGCCGCGGGCGACGTCCTGCTCCGCGCGCGCGACGGCGGCGCGATCGCCGCCGAGGTGGACGGTGGGCGTCCGCCGCAGCTCCTCGGCCTGCCACGGCACCGGGCCGCTGAGGGCGAAGTCCACCTTGGAGGCGCCTCCCCCGTACCGGAACCGCTCGAGCCGGCGTCGGTACCCGACCGGCATGTCGTCGCCGGCGATCGCGATGAGCTGCGTCGGGGTCACGTCGAGCAGCCGCACGGACGCGTCCAGCTGGCGGAGGCTCGTCACCTCGACGCCGGTCTCGATCACCCCGCCGTGGGCCCTGAGGTCGTCGGCGAGGGCGTCAGCGATCGCCTGGCTGCCCCCACGGGGCACAGCCCAGCCCACGCCGTGGCCGTGCACCGCGAGGGCCAGGCCGGCGGCCGACGCACTGAGGCTCGGCATGGGCCGGATCGCGTGCGCCATCACGCCTGCGAGCAGTGCCCGCGCCTCCTCGGTCCTGAGCCCGGCGTCCCACCACGGGCCCGCCTGGTGCAGGATGCGGAGGCCGAACTCGACCGTCGTGCCGAGGTGGCGCGGCACCTGCAGGATCGGCGACAGCGTGAACTGCGACAGCTCGGGCTCGAGGTCGACGAGGCGGGAGAACATCCGGCGCCAGGTGGGGCCGTCGACGCCGAGACCGTCGACGGTGCGGTCGAGGTCGCGGTAGGCGACGCCCGCCCTGCCGCCGTCGAGCGGGTGCCCGTACGAGACCTCGGGCACGATCATCTCCACGCGCTCCTGCAGCCCCCAGCGCCGGAAGAAGCCGGACGCCATCGCCATCGGGTGAACCGCCGAGCAGATGTCGTGGCGGAAGCCCGGCAGGGTCAGCTCCGCGGTGCGGGTGCCGCCGCCGATCGTGTCGGCGCGCTCGAGCAGCTGGACGCGGAGCCCCGCCCTCGCGAGCACGACCGCCGCCGAGAGGCCGTTCGGCCCGGCGCCGACGACGACCGCGTCGAAGGCCGCCGTCACGGGCGCCGCCTGCTGCCGGCGACGGCCCGCACCACCGCCGCGCCCGCGCCGAGGGCGCCGGCCGCGGCGAGCGCATAGCTGACGCCCCGGTTGCGGGTGTACCAGACCTGTGGGCTCGTCGAGCGGGCCTGGTCGTCGAAGATGCCGTGCGCGCCGTGGTCGCCGGCGACGGGGCCGTACAAGTTGTCGGGCCACATCGGCTCCGACTTCTCGGGCGCCTGCTGGCCGCTGTAGCCGGTCTTGGCCAGGTACACGTCGAGCCAGTTCGCCACGAACCGGTTGCCGAGCACCGTCATCACGGTCGGCTCCCCGATCCACGAGCGTCGACGCGGCTTGTCGGCGACGTCGGCGATGGCGCGTGCCCCGACCTCGGGCTGGAAGATCGGCGGCACGGGCTTCGGGTGCTCGGGCAGACGCGAGCGCACCCAGTTGAACTGGATCGTGTTGAGCGCCGGCATGTCGACGGTCGAGATCACCACGTGGCTGCCGTTGTGGATCAGCTCGGTGGTGACCGACTCGGTGAAGCCCTGCACGGCGTGCTTCGACGCGCAGTAGGCGGCCTGCAGCGGGATGCCCCGGTGCGCGAGCGCAGAGCCGACCTGGATCACGTGGCCCTTGTCACGCGGGGTCATCCTCGACAGCGCCGCACGCGTGCCGTTGACGAAGCCGAAGTAGTTGACCTGCGTCGCTCGCTCGAAGTCGTCGGGGGCGGTCTCGAGGAACTCGCCGAACACCCCGACCATGGCGCAGTTGACCCAGAGGCCGATGTCGCCGAGCTCGTCCTCGACGCGCGTCGCGGCCGCCTCGACCTGCTCCCGGTCGGCGACGTCGGTGGGGACGCCCAGTGCGCGGCGACCGGCCGCCCGGACATCGGCGACCGCACCGTCCAGCCCCTCCTGGCCGCGCGCGAGCACGGCGACGTCCCAGCCGCGGTCGGCGAGCTCGCGCACCACGGCCCGGCCGAGTCCCGCGCTGCCCCCCGTCACGACGGCGATGCGAGAGATGGTGGGGTCGAGCTTGCTCATGGGTCTCCTCAGACGGTCTGCGACGGGGTCGTCGGGGTACGGGTGGTCGACGGTAGTCCTGGCCGGCGGTCCCGGTCAGATGTCGAAGCCGCCGAAGTCGTCGCCGCCGCCGCCGAAGTCACCGCCGCCGCCGAAGTCGCCGCCGCCGAATCCGCCGCCGAAGTCGCCGCCCCCGAAGTCGCCTGCGGCACCCGGGTCGCCGCCGGTGGCGTCGCCGCCGGCGAGCTGCGGGTCGGAACCGGCGCCGGCGTCCGCGCCGCCGTTCGCGCCGCCGTCGGCACCGGCGTCGCCGTCCGCACCGGCGTCGCCGGCGTCCCCGCCATCGGCCGTGGCGTCGCCGCCGTCGGGCAAGAACGAGCTGACGAGCGCCGAGCCGATCACGTACCCGGCGACCGTGCCGAGCAACGAGCCGCCGATGATCGAGCCCATGCCGAGGCCGCCGCCCTGCCGGCCCTGTGCCTGGCCGGCGCCGGCCTGCGCGCCCTGCTGGCCGCCTCCCAGGGTCTGCTCGAGGGTGCCGGGACGACGCAGCTCGGAGCGGGTGGCCGCCTGGGCCAGCGAGCCCGCGTCGTCACCGCGGGGCTGCTCGCCCTGGGGCGACTGACGGCTGAGCTCGTCGAAGACCGTGCGGCGCTGCTCCGGGGTCAGGGTCGCGAACGCCTCGGCGTGCACCTGCTCGATGGTCTCCGGCGGCGCGGTGCGGAGCAGGTAGCGGTAGCGCTCGACGGCGATCTCGTCGTCGGTGCGGCTGCCGGGACGCTGACCGGCCTGCTGCGGTGCCTGCTGCGGTGCCTGCTGCTGCGCCCGCTGCGGCGTCGCGCCGCCCTGCGGGTCGTCTCGTCCGAGGAGCTTGTCGAGGAATCCCATGGTGTGCCGTTCCTTCCGGTGGTCCCGGGAGCCTCCCGAGGTGTCCGACAGTACGGACGACCCGGTCCACGCGCCTGGACGGACCGTGGGGATCCGCTCCGAGCGCGCCCTCGGCAGGGTCAGCGCTGCGAGCTCTCGACGGAGCGGCGGCGGCGCACCGCGCGGACGACGAGCCACAGGACGACCCCGGCGATCGCGGCGTAGACGGCGTAGTCGAGATACGTCGCGTAGCGGTCGATCAGCTCGTACTGGGTGCCGAGGGCGACGCCCAGCCCGATCAGGAGCGTGTTCCAGAGGCCGCTGCCGATGATCGTGAACAGCGAGAAGGTGACGAGCGGCATCCGGTCGGCGCCCGCGGGCAGCGAGATGAGACTCCGCACCCCGGGGATGAAGCGTCCGAAGAAGACCGCCGACCGACCGTGGCGGTGGAACCAGCCCGCCGCCGAGTCGAAGTCCTCGCGGTCGACGAGCGGCAGCTTCGACAGCCAGCGGATGCTGCGCTCGAGGCCGAGCACCGCGCCCAGCCAGTAGAGCACCAGGGCGCCCACGTACGCGCCGAGCGTGGCCGTGGCCACGAGCAGGACGACGTTCATGTCGCCGCTGCCCGCCAGCGCACCGGCCAGGGGCAAGATGAGCTCGCTGGGGATCGGCGGGAACACCGTCTCGACGAAGGTGAGCAGGCCGACGCCCCACTCGCCGGCGGCGTCGATGACGCGCGAGGCGATGCCGACGATGCCGTCGCTCTCGGTGAGCGACCCGGGTGCACCGGAGGCGGTGGAGGCGGTCGAGGCGGCGGGAGCAGCGAGGAGGAGCGGGCTGGCGGCGATGGAGGTCATGGGTCCCTGGGTCGGTTCGTGGCCCGCGAGGGCTCGGATCGGCTCGTCGAGCATGGCAGGGACGGCTGGGGACAGCCCCGGACGCTGCACATCGTGCACGACTGCGCCCGCGCCCGCACCCGGGGACACGACAGGACGCGGGGTGTCCGTGTCGGGGGCGCACGGTAGATTGGCACAGACCGCTCCGCTCGTCCGAGTCACGGTGCGGCACGGACGACAGGAACGAACAGGTACACCATGGGATCGCTGATCTACGGCACGTCGAGCATCGAGATCGAGTTCGACGACAGGACGCTCGAGCACCTGCAGATCGTCATCGCCACCAAGCTGCGACGACGCGAGTCGTTCTTCTTCTCCTGGCGCGACACCCAGAAGGTCGGCGACGGCCGCAGCAGCATCTGGCTCGACCCGGGCATCCCCCTCTACTTCAAGTACTCGGGCGGTCGTGTCCCGACGATCAGCCGCGAGTGGCTCGCCGAGCTGACCACCTCCTCCAACAGCTCGTCCGGCCTGGTGCTCACCGACGAGCCGAGCCTCGACAACTCGGCCAAGCGCAAGTAGCGACCCAGGCCGCCGCGCTGCTGCGCCGCTGCCTGGGGTCCCTCAGCGACGCGGGCCGCGGGCGCGCCGACGACGCACCCTCACGAGTGCTCTCCAGCCGAGCAAGAAGACCCCGAGCACGACGACGGTGACGATCACGAAGCTCACCGCCGTGCCCTGGCCGCTGATCACCCTGAGCACCATGCCGACGACGACCGTGGCAGGCCACACGACGAGGCCGGAGCCGACGGCCGGGAGCGCGCGACCGCGCACCAGCACGAGGGCCCAGCCCACGACGAGCCCCGCGGCGAACGGCCACAGGGTCGTCAGGACACCGGCCAACGCCGACCCCTCGTCGTGGCTGCGGCGCCCGATCAGGACGAACGCCACCACGAGGACGAGATCCGCCACGAAGGCCCACCACGGAGACCGGCGCGCCGTCATCGTGGCTGCTCCAGGGTGCGCGACAGCTCGGCGAGCAGGTCGTCGACCTGGGGCTCGACGAGGCGCGCCAGGGCCTCCGCGATGCGCTCCCGGTGACCGGCGACGGCGAAGCAGAGGGCCGTCCCGACCGCCTGCGCGTGCTCGTCGGCGAGGGCGAGCTCGCGACGGAGGGCCTGCTTGGCCTGCTCGGTGAACTCCGGCTCGGCCGCCGCCTCCTCGTCGGCCGGGCCTGCAGGAGGCGAGTCCTCGGCGGCGAGGCCCGCCAGGGTGAACAGGAACGGATGGGTCGGGTCCGGCTCGGGGTCGACGTCGAGGCCGTCGAACTCGGGTGCGAGGTCGGCCTCCGGCCGGTACCCGTCGGGCTCGCCCGCCGCGGCACGCCGCAGCTCGCGGTCGACCAGGGGCAGGTTGCGGGTCGTGTAGGTCTCGACCTCGGCGTCGACGATGTGCCGGAGGCGGTTGAGCAGCGCGTGCTGGACGGCGTGCGGCACGTCGTGGTCGAGGCCCGCGGCGGTGGAGACCGGCGAGCCGAAGCAGGTGCGGCAGACCCGGGTGCGCCCACGGGCCGTGCCGATCCGCCAGCGCGGCAGCCAGCGCAGCCAGGCGTCGACTGCCCCGCGCACCTGCCCCTCGATCGAATCGGCCATGCGACGAATCTAGGGCGCGGAGCCCGTCGGGGGCCGCTGCCGTCGGGCGATTCGCACCTCCGACGTCCCAGGGATCAGGAACCAGCCGTCACGCCGTCCTGATCCGTGCACGGATCAGGACGATCCTGCCCCTCCTCGCGCGGATCAGGACAGATGTTCCTGAATGAGGAGAGGGCGGGCGGCGGCAGGGCGGGCGGGTCGGGTCAGTCGACCGTGACGAAGTCGATCAGCTGCTCGACGCGGCCGAGCAGCGCCGGCTCGAGGTCGCCGAAGGTGCGCACCCGGCCGAGTATCCGCTGCCAGGCGGCGGCGATGTCGGCCTGGTCGTCGTGGGGCCAGCCGAGGTGCTCGCAGATGCCGTGCTTCCACTCGACCGATCGCGGCACGGTCGGCCATGACTCGAGCCCCAGGCGACCCGGCTTCACGGCCTGCCAGACGTCGACGAACGGGTGGCCGACGACCAGCACGTGGGCCCCCGACGGCCCGCGGGCGATCGAGTCGGCGATCCGGCTCTCCTTCGACCCGGCCACCAGGTGGTCCACCAGCACGCCGACGCGGCGGGTCGCGGTCGGCCGGAACTCGGCGAGCACCTCGGCCAGGTGGTCGACGCCCTCGAGGTACTCGACGACGACGCCCTCGACCCGCAGGTCGGCGCCCCAGACCTTCTCGACGAGCTCGGCGTCGTGCCGGCCCTCGACGAAGATCCTGCTCTCGCGGGCGACCCGCGCCCTGGCCCCGTCGACCGCGAACGAGCCCGAGGCCGTCCGTGCGCGCCCCTGGGGCGCCGCGCGGGGCACGCGCAGCGCGACCGGCGAGCCGTCGATCAGGAACGACCCGCCGAGAGGGAAGGCGCGGACGCGGCCCTTCCAGTCCTCCAGCTCGACGGTGCCGGCCTCGACCCGCACGACGGCTCCCGTGAAGCCGCTGCGCGCCTCCTCGACCACGAGGTCGCGGACGGCGTCGGTGGGCGTCGGCGCCGGTCGCGACGAGCGCTTCCAGTCGCCGCTCAGCACGTCCTGTCCGTAGCGGTCGTCATCCACGGGGCGGTCCTCCTCGGGTGGGTCGGGTGGGTCGGGGCTGGTAGGGGCGCGGCGGCCCCTTGCCGTCGGGCTCGCCCCCGGCGGGCCGCCCCGTCGTCGGTCGACGACCGGGGACGGTGCTCGGCGGCGCAGGGCGGGTCGCACGGGGAGCCACAACGGGGCCCGTGGCAGAGCCGAGCCCCGCCCTGGCCCCGGGGCGGTCGACGGACGCGGTGGAGCTGGCCGCAGGGTCGGCGCGTCGGGCCGGCGCAGGTCTCGGCGACGCCGAGGCGGCAGCCCCCGATCGTGCCGACACCGTCGCCGCCGACGGTGTCGGGGCCACGGACTCGTCCGGTCGGAAGCCGAGCCCGAACGCCCAGGCGAAGCCGCCGAGCACGACGAGGACGTAGAGACCCGACACGACGAGCGGCAGCCACCAGGCCGACAGCGGCCCCCCGCTCTGCCCCGCGATCGCCAGGACGACGAGGGCCGACACGAACCAGACCGCGGCGGCGAAGGCCCGGGCGGCCCAGCGAGCCAGGCGCAGCCGCAGCTCGCGGCGGCGGGGCGCCGCCTTCCAGTGTGCGGCGTGCGGTACGAGCAGGTGCCGAGCGGGCGTCCACGCGAGCGCGCCGGCCGTGAGCAGCCACGCCAGGACGAGGCCGACGACCACCGAGGAGGCGATCAGCACGAGGTCGGACCGGCTCGCGGCCAGCCCCGTGGCTCCGTCCCGGAGGTGGACGACCGCCACGCGGTCGGGCAGCAGCTGCGAGGCGGTCACCAGGACGAGCGCCGCCGCGGCCAGGGCGAGGCCCATCGGCGCGGCGGCACGGAGCAGAGGCGGCACGGTCATCGTGACCGGGCCGCCTCTGCGGCGTCGAGACGGGTGGTCAGGCCTGCGCCCTCTCGAGCACGAGCTCGCGGACGCGCGCGGCGTCCGCCTGGCCCTTCATCGCCTTCATGACAGCACCGATGACGGCGCCGGCCGCCTGGACCTTGCCGTCGCGGATCTTCGCCAGCACGTCGGGCTGCTGGGCGAGCGCCTCGTCGATGGCGGCGATGAGCGCGCCGTCGTCCGAGACGACCGCGAGGCCGCGCGAGGCGACGACCTCGGCGGGCGAGCCCTCGCCGGCGACGACGCCCTCGAGCACCTGCCGGGCCAGACGGTCGGTCAGCTCACCGGACTCGACGAGGGCGATCAGCTCGCTGACGTGCAGGGGCGACACGAGCGACGCCGGCTCGACGCCGGCCGCGTTCGCGGTGCGGGCGATCTCGCCGGTCCACCACTTGCGGGCCGCCTGGGGCGACGCGCCGGCGGCGACGGTGTCGACGAGCTCCTGCAGGAGGCCCGAGTTGACGACGTCCTGGAACTCCTGGTCGGCGAAGCCCCACTCGGCCTTGAGCCTGCGTCGCATCGCGACCGGCGCCTCGGGCAGGGCCAGGCGGAGCTGCTCGACGAGCTCGCGCGACGGGACGACCGGCAGCAGGTCGGGCTCCGGGAAGTACCGGTAGTCGTCGGCGTCGCTCTTCGGGCGCCCGGCGGAGGTTCGCCCGGTGTCCTCGTGCCAGTGCCGCGTCTCCTGGGTGATCGTCCCGCCCGCGGCGAGGATCGCCGCCTGGCGCTGGATCTCGTGGCGGACGGCGCGCTCGACCGAGCGGAACGAGTTGACGTTCTTCGTCTCGGTGCGCGTGCCCAGCTTCTCTTGGCCGTGCGGACGGAGCGACACGTTGGCGTCGCAGCGCAGGTTGCCGCGCTCCATCCGCGCCTCGCTGACGCCGAGGCTGCGGACGATGTCGCGGATCGTCGAGACGTACGCGGCACCGAGCTCGGGGCCGAGGGCGCCGGCGCCGATGATCGGCTTCGTCACGATCTCGACGAGGGGGATGCCCGCGCGGTTGTAGTCGACGAGCGAGTACTCGGCACCCTGGATGCGACCGGTCGAGCCGCCGACGTGCGTGAGCTTGCCGGCGTCCTCCTCCATGTGCGCACGCTCGATCGGCACGTGGAAGACCGTGCCGTCGGGCAGCTCGACCTCGACCTCGCCCTCGAACGCGATCGGCTCGTCGAACTGGCTGACCTGGTAGTTCTTGGGGTTGTCCGGGTAGAAGTAGTTCTTCCGGGCGAAGCGCGAGCTCTCGGCGATCGAGCAGCCGAGCGCGAGGCCGAGGCTGATGGAGTAGGTCA
>Ga0308167_1001169_pt1 | contig 33325 bp, 35 predicted proteins | sample PhyCR1_2_FD_202138 | JGI IMG/M metagenome (GOLD analysis project Ga0308167, IMG submission 202138) | Phyllosphere microbial communities from UC Gill Tract Community Farm, Albany, California, United States - DLSLRC.R1 | ecosystem: Host-associated > Plants > Phyllosphere > Unclassified | place... | reverse complement strand
TCGAGGTCGCAGAGCAGGACGGTGCGGTGGTTGTGGTGGACGGCCGCACCGTCCGACCCGACGGCGACGAGAACGGCTTCTGGCTGGGCCCGACGCTGATCGACCAGGTCCCCACCACGAGCCGCGTGTACACCGAGGAGATCTTCGGCCCGGTGCTGAGCATCGTCCGGGTCGCGTCCTACGAGGAGGGCCTCGAGCTCATCAACAGCGGCGCGTACGGCAACGGCACCGCCATCTTCACCAACGACGGCGGCGCCGCCCGTCGCTTCCAGCGTGACGTGCAGGTCGGCATGATCGGCATCAACGTGCCGATCCCCGTCCCGGTCGCGTACTACTCGTTCGGAGGCTGGAAGAACTCGCTGTTCGGCGACCACAAGGCGTACGGCGCCGACGGCGTGAGCTTCTTCACCCGCCAGAAGGCGATCACGAGCCGCTGGCTCGACCCGTCGCACGGCGGCATCAACCTCGGCTTCCCGTCGAACGGCTGAGCGCTCGTGACGACCGACAACTGGTTCAACCCCGCCGGCTCCCGCCCCGAGGCGGGCTGGACGGACGTGATCGACGCCCGTGTCGCGGGGTGGGCGCACACCGGTCTGCGGACCGGCGCGCTGACCGACGGGGGCGAGCTGCGCCTCCAGGCCGACGCCGTGGAGCGCATCGTCGTGCCGCTCGCCGGCTCGTTCCACGTCACGTACGCGGGCGCCGCCGGGAACGGCGACCAGGCCCTCGACGGACGTTCGAGCGTGTTCGACGGACCGACCGACGTCCTGTACCTCGGTTCGGGAACGGAGGCGCGGATCACCGGCACCGGTCGGCTCGCGGTCGCCGAGGCACCCACCGACACCGTCAAGACGACCACCTACGTGGCCCGGCAGGACGTGCCGGTCGAGCTCCGCGGTGCCGGACAGTCCAGCCGGCAGGTGCACAACTTCGGCACCCCGGCCGCGCTCGACGCGGACAGGTTCATCGTGTGCGAGGTGATCACGCCGGCCGGCAACTGGTCGTCGTACCCGCCGCACAAGCACGACACGTCCGTGCTCGGCGAGGAGTCGAACCTCGAGGAGATCTACTACTACGAGTCCGCCGTCGCGCGCGGGGTCTCCGCACCGAGCACCGCCGACCCGTTCGCACTGCACCGGACCTACGCGTCCGACGACCGCGCGATCGACGAGTTCCGGCAGGTGCGCACCGGCGACATCGCCCTCGTGCCGTACGGCTGGCACGGTCCCGCCGTCGCGGCGCCGGGCTACGACATGTACTACCTCAACGTGATGGCCGGGCCCGACCCGGAACGCGTCTGGAACATCACCGACGACCCGGCGCACGGCTGGGTCCGCCAGGTGTGGGAATCCGAGTCGATCGACCCGCGCCTGCCCTACGAAAGGAAGCTCGCGTGACCACCAACACGCGGAGGATGACCGTCGGCCAGGCACTCGTCGAGTTCCTGGCCAACCAGTGGACCGTCGACGGTGACGTCCGCGAACGCACCATCCCGGGGATCTTCGGCATCTTCGGGCACGGCAACGTCGCCGGCGTCGGCCAGGCCATCAAGCAGCTCCACGTCGAGCAGCCCGGCCTGCTGCCGTACCACCAGGCCCGCAACGAGCAGGCGATGGTGCACGAGGCCGTCGGCTTCGCCCGCATGCACCGCCGCCGTGCCACCTTCGCCGCGACGGCGTCGGTCGGCCCGGGTGCCGCGAACATGCTCACCGCCGCGGCGCTCGCGACGACCAACCGGCTGCCCGCACTGCTGCTGCCGTCGGACACCTTCGCCACGCGCACGACCGACCCGGTGCTCCAGCAGATCGAGCTGCCGCACGACACCTCGCTGCAGGTGACCGACGCGTTCCGTCCGCTGTCCCGGTACTTCGACCGCGTCGAGCGTCCGGAGCAGCTGTTCTCGATCGCGCTCGCGGCGATGCGGGTGCTCATCGACCCGGCCGAGACCGGCGCCGTGACCATCGCCCTGCCCGAGGACGTCCAGGCCGAGCAGCTCGACGTCCCCGTCGCCTTCCTGCAGCCGCGTGAGTGGCACATCCGCCGGCCGCTGCCCGAGCACGGGCCGCTGGCGCGTGCGGTCGCGGCGATCCGGGCGGCGAAGCGTCCCGTCATCGTCGCCGGCGGTGGCGTGCTGTACTCCGGTGCGGAGCAGGAACTCGCGGCGTTCGTCGAGGCCACCGGCATCCCGGTCGGCACGTCGCAGGCCGGCGGCGGGTCGCTCGTCTGGGACCACCCGCAGTACCTCGGTGGCATCGGCGCGACCGGTACCGCCGCGGCGAACGCGATCGCCGCGCAGGCCGACGTCGTCATCGGGATCGGCACGCGGTACAGCGACTTCACGACGGCCTCCCGGACGGCGTTCCAGAATCCGGACGTCACGTTCGTCAACGTCAACGTCGCCGCGTTCGACGCCTACAAGCACGGGTCGCAACTCCCGCTGATCGCGGACGCCCGGGAGGCGCTCGTCGCGCTCGCCGAGCACCTCGCCGCGTTCTCGGTGGACGCCGGGTACGCGGCCGAGATCGCGCAGCGGAAGCACGAGTGGGACGCCGTGGTCGACCAGGCCTTCGCACCGTCCGGCCTGGCCGTGCCCGGTCAGTCCGAGATCATCGGCGCCGTGCAGTCCGCCACCGATCCGCGCGACGTCGTCATCCAGGCTGCCGGATCGCTGCCGGGCGACCTGCACAAGCTCTGGCGGGTGCGGGACGCGCTCGGGTACCACGTCGAGTACGCGTTCTCGTGCATGGGCTACGAGATCGCCGGGGGCATCGGCGTCCGCCGTGCCGCGCCGGACCGCGACGCGATCGTCATGGTCGGCGACGGCAGCTACCTCATGCTGCACACCGAGCTCGTCACGGCCGTGGCCGAAGGCATCAAGATCGTGGTCGTCCTCATCCAGAACAACGGGTACGCGTCCATCGGGCACCTGTCCGAGACGGTCGGGTCCGAGCGGTACGGCACGAAGTACCGCTACCTCGACGAGACCGGCTCGTTCGAGGGCGACGACGTGCTGCCCGTCGACCTCGCCGCCAACGCACGCTCGTACGGCGTCGACGTCATCGAGGTGCAGCCCGGGCCGAACGCGATCGAGGACCTCACGTCCGCGGTGCGTCAGGCGAAGGCGAACGACCACACCACGCTCGTGCACGTCCACTCGGACCCGCTCGTCTACGCCCCCGAGGGTGACGGCTGGTGGGACGTCCCGGTCGCCCAGACCTCCACGCTGCCGAGCACCCAGCAGGCCCGCGCCGCGTACGAGCAGCAGGTCGCCGCGCAGCGTCCCCTGCTCGGCTGAACACCCCCACCACACGCAGAAAGCAGACGACGACGTCATGACCGACACCGCCATCGCCACCGACGCCATCCGGATCGGCACCGCCCCCGACTCGTGGGGCGTCTGGTTCCCCGACGACCCGAAGCAGGTCCCGTGGCAGCGCTTCCTCGACGAGGCGACCGCGGCCGGCTACAAGTGGATCGAGCTCGGGCCGTACGGGTACCTGCCCACCGACCCCTCGCAGCTGCGCGACGAACTGGAGTCCCGCGGGCTCCAGCTGTCAGCCGGCACCGTCTTCACCGGGTTCCACAAGGGCGACGACCAGTTCCAGCGCGCCTGGGACCAGGCCGTCAAGGTCGCCGGTCTCGCCGCCGCGCTCGGCGCCGAGCACCTCGTGACCATCCCGGACCTCTGGCGCTCGGACGCCACGGAAGAGGTGCTCGAATCGCGCACGCTGACGGATGAGCAGTGGGAGCGCCTCGGCAAGGGCCACGACCAGCTCGGCAAGGCGCTGCTCGAGGAGTTCGGCGTGCACCAGCAGTTCCACACGCACGCGGACAGCCACGTCGGCACCTACACGGAGACCGTGCGCTTCCTGTCCGAGACGGACCCGGCGTACACGAACCTCTGCCTCGACACCGGTCACTTCGCGTACTACGGCGGCGACAACCTGAAGCTCATCGCCGAGCACCCCGAGCGCGTCGGCTACCTGCACCTCAAGCAGGTCGACACCGACCTGCTCCCGGACGTCCTGAAGAACGACGTCCCGTTCGCCACCGCGGTGGCGCAGGGGATCATGACCGAGCCGCCGCACGGCACCCCGGAGCTCGCGCCCATCATCGAGGCCGTCGCGAAGATCAACCCGGACATCTTCGGCATCGTCGAGCAGGACATGTACGGCTGCTCCGTCGACGCTCCCGGCCCGATCGCCGAGCGCACGTTCCAGCACATCTTCGGCTCGACCGCCGCCGCCCGCGCCCTCTGACACCCCCAGGAGAACCCAGCATGAGCACCACCGAGAACCTCCGCGTCGCCGTCGTCGGAGCGGGCGCGATGGGCAGCGACCACGTGCGTCGCATCACGTCGACCATCGCCGGCGCCGACGTCGTCGCGATCGTCGACCCCGACACCGCCCGGGCCACCGCGGCCGCGGCGAAGGCCCCGGGTGCGATCACCGCGTCGTCGTTCGAGGACGCACTCGAGGCCACCCCGATCGACGCCGTCATCGTCGCGACCCCGGGCTTCCTGCACGAGCCCGTCCTCGTGCCCGCGATCGAGCGTGGCCTCTCCGTCCTCTGCGAGAAGCCGCTCACCACGTCGGCCGCGGACTCCCTGCGGATCGTCGAGCTCGAGCAGGCGACGTCCGAGCGCCCGAAGATCCAGGTCGGCTTCATGCGCCGGTTCGACAAGGGCTACCAGGAGCTCCGTGCGCTGCGGGAGTCCGGCTCGAACGGTGCCCTGCTCGCGCTGCACCACGCGCACCGCAACCCGACGACCCCGCCGAACTTCAGCGAGTCGATGCTGATCCACGACTCGGTGATCCACGAGATCGACATCATCCCGTTCATCACGGGGGAGCCGATCGTCGCCGTCGAGGTGAAGAAGCCGCGCAAGAACTCCCTCGCACCGGCCGACCTGCCCGAGCCGCAGTTCGTCCTGTTCACCACCGAGTCGGGCACGATGGCGATCGTCGAGATCAACGTCAATGCCCAGTTCGGCTACCAGGTCACGACCGACGCGGTGTTCGAGTCGGGTGTCGCCTACATCGGCCGCGAGACCTCGCTGAACCTCGTGTCGCAGGGCGTGTCCGGTCAGGGCGTCACCCCGTCGTTCGTGGAGCGCTTCGGCGCCGCCTACGACGAAGAGGTCCAGCGCTGGGTCGACGCCGCCAAGACCGGCGGCATCGACGGGCCGAGCGCCTGGGACGGCTACACGGCGTCCGTCGTCGCCGAGGTGGCGGTGCGTGCGCAGCAGACCGGTGCGCTGGAGCAGGTCGCCTACGCCACCGCGAAGCCGGCGTTCTACGAGACGGCCTGATCGATGCCGAAGATCGCACTCGACCCCACGCCGTTCCACCACGACCTGTCGCTGCTGCAGTTCCCGCAGAAGGTCGCGGACCTCGGCTACGAGTACCTGCAGCTCACCCCCCACCAGGACTTCATCCCCTTCTACCGGCACCCGAAGGCCGACGACGACCTCGTCGACGCGTTCGCTGCAGCGTGCCGGAAGGCCGGGGTGCAGGTCGCGTCGGTCCTGCCGGTCCTCCGGTGGTCCGGGCCCGACCGTGACGCCCGTGAGGCCGCGGTGACGAAGTGGAAGCGGGTCATCGAGATCACGAAGCGTCTCGGCGTCGACACGATCAACACCGAGTTCTCCGGCCGCCCCGAGCGCCCCGAGGAGTCCGAGGACGCCTTCTACCGCTCGATGGAGGAGCTCCTGCCGATCATCGAGGACGCCGGACTCCGCGTGCTCATCGACCCGCACCCGGACGACTTCGTCGAGGACGGCCTCGAGGCCCTCCGGGTCATCCGCGGCCTCAACTCGAAGCACGTCGGGTTCGTCTACGTCGCCTGCCACACCTTCCACTACGGCGGCAACATGGACGAGATCATCGACGCCGCGGGCGACTCGCTGCAGCTGATCCACGTCGCCGACGCCTACGACCACCGACGGTCGCACGGCCTCCGCTACATCACGAACCCGCCGGGCAACCCCGTGCGCGTGCACCAGCACCTCCCCGTCGGGCAGGCGGACGTCGACTTCGACGCCTTCTGGGCTGCCCTCGACCGAGTCGGCTTCACGGCGCGCGAGGACACCGTCGCGGTGTCGAGCGTCTTCGCCGAGGACGAGAACGCCGACGAGGTCTCCCGCTTCCAGCTCGACACGATCACGAAGGGACTGAACCGATGACGACCACCGTCGAGACCCCGACGCCCACCGGCACCGACGCCCGACCCGTCACGCTGCAGGCCGCGTCGCAGACCGTGACCGCCCTGTGGAACGACTCCGCGGATCCGCGCGAGCTGTCCACCGCGATCCACGAGTACGGCGCCGTCGGGGCGACCTGCAACCCGGTGATCGCGTACACCTGCATCCAGCAGGACCCCGACACGTGGGTCCCGCGCATCCGCGAGATCGCCGCCGAGCACCCGACCGCGGGGGAGTCCTGGATCGGCTGGAAGGCCGTCGAGGAACTCTCGATCGCCGCCGCCGAGCAGCTGTTGCCCGCCTTCGAGGCCTCGGGTGGCCGCAACGGCCGGCTGAGCATGCAGACCGACCCGCGTCTCCACCGCGACCGGGACGCCCTCGTCGAACAGGCCGTGCGGTTCTCGCAGCTCGCGCCGAACATCATCGTGAAGATCCCCGCCACCAAGGTCGGCATCGCCGCCATCGAGGAGGCCGCGTACCGCGGTGTCTCGATCAACGCGACCGTGTCGTTCACCGTGCCGCAGGTCGTCGCCGTGGGCGAGGCCATCGAGCGCGCCCTCGACCGCCGCGCCGCCGAGGGTCTGCCCGAGCAGGAGTTCGGCCACGTCGTCACGCTGATGGCGGGCCGCTTCGACGACTGGCTGAAGACCGTCGTCAAGCGGGACCACGTGATGGTCGACCCCGGCATCCTCGAGTGGGCCGGTGTCGCTGCGGTGAAGCACGCGTACCGGGTCTTCCAGGAGCGCGGCTTCCGGTCGCGCGTACTCGTCGCCGCCTTCCGGAACGCGATGCAGTGGTCGGAGTTCCAGGGTGGTGACCTCGTCGTGTCCCCGCCGTTCCAGTGGTCGAAGGACATCAACGACAACGCGTTCCCGTTCCGTCCGGACGCCATCCACGACGAGGTCCCCGCGCACGTCATCGACGCGCTGCGTGCGGCCACGCCGGAGTTCGCCCGGGGCTACGACGTCGACGGCATGACGATCGAGGAGTTCGACCGCTTCGGGGCCACGGTGACCACGCTGCGCCAGTTCCTCGACGCCGACGCGAAGCTCGACGCCCTGGTCCGCGACATCATCGTGCCGGCAGCATGAGCGCAGCCGCGTCCGCCGACGTCGCCACCATCGGTGTCGGCCTCATCTCGGTCGGCTGGATGGGCCGGTTGCACTCCCGTGCCTACCGCGCCCTGCCCGACCACTTCCCGGAGCTCGGCGTGCACCCCCGGCTCGTCGTCGCCGCCGACCCGATCGAGGCCGCGCGCGACCAAGCGGTGACCCGCCTGGGCTACGAGCGGGCCGTCGCCGACTACCACGAGGTCCTCGCCGACCCCGAGGTCGACGTCGTCTCGATCTGCTCGCCGAACTTCCTGCACCGCGAGATGGCGGTCGACGCTGCCGAGGCGGGCAAGCCGTTCTGGATCGAGAAGCCGATGGGCCGGTACGCCAGCGACTCCCGACAGATCCACGAGGCCGTGCAGCGCGCCGGTGTCATCACGAGCGTCGGCTTCAACTACCGGCACGCCCCGGCGATCGAACGGGCGCGCGAACTCGTCCGCAGCGGGCGCCTCGGCCGGGTCACGAACGTCCGCGGGTCGCTCCTCGCCGACTACTCGTCCGACCCCGCGGCGCCGCTGACCTGGCGTTTCGAGCGGGAGCGTGCCGGCTCGGGCGTCCTCGGCGACCTGCTCTCGCACGGGCTCGACCTGGCGCAGTACGTCGTCGGCCGGATCTCGTCCGTGACGGCGCTCGCGGAGACCTTCATCGTCGGCCGCCCGCTCCCCGGCGCTGGCATCGTCGACCGCAGCGCCGCCGCGACGGGGGAGCGGAAGCCGGTCGAGAACGAGGACTACGCGGCCCTGCTCTTCCGCTTCGAGGACGGCGCCGTCGGCACGATGGACTCCAGCCGCGTCATGCGGGGGCCGCACGCCGAGTACACGCTCGAGGTGTACGGCACGAAGGGCTCGGTGCGGTGGGACTTCCAGCGCCTCAACGAGCTCGAGGTCTACCTCGACGGGCAAGAGGTCGACGGCTACGCCACCCACTACGTGGCCGCGGGGGACGGCGAGTTCGCCCGCTTCCAGCCGGGCGCGGGCACCGCCATGGGGTACGACGACCTGAAGACCGTCGAGGCCGCGCAGTTCATCGCGAGCGTCCGGCGCGGGGAGCAGCTCGCGCCGTCGGTCGCCGACGGCCTGGCGGCTGCGTCGATCGTGGAAGCGGCGGAGGCGTCGCTCGCCGACGGGGCGTGGCACGAGGTGGCGCGCGTCGACGGACCGCTCACCTACGCGGCGGCGACCCCCGTGCTCTAGACGCACGACCCGACGGACGGGAGGCGCGGTGCCAGCTGGCACCGCGCCTCCCGTCTGCTCGTCCTGCGGTCGCAATCCATGTTAGTTTGTCAGGACAAAGTATCGACCTGCAGGAGGCACCATGCCGCTCGTCCGTATCGACCTCGCCACCGGCCGCACGCCCGAGGCCGTGCGTGCCGTCGCCGACGCGATCCACACCGCCATCGTCGACGTGTACGGCATCCCCGCACGCGACCGGTTCCAGATCGTCACCGAGCACCCGGCGCAGCAGATCATCGCCGAGGACGCCGGACTCGGGTTCGAGCGCACCGACGGCGTCGTGATGATCCAGGTCTTCACACAGCGCGGGCGCGACCAGGCCGCGAAGCAGGAGCTCTACCGCGCGATCCACGACGGGCTCGCGGGGGTCGGTGTCGCGTCCGAGGACGTCTTCATCGGGTACGTCGAGAACGGGCCGGAGGACTGGTCCTTCGGCTTCGGCCGGGCGCAGTACGTGACGGGTGAACTCGGGGTCCCCTCGTTCGCCTGAGCGGGCCGCCTACTTGTCGACGAGCGTGACCTCGAACGAGTAGCGGTCGGGGCGGTAGCAGTGCACGCCGTACTCGACCGCGCGGCCCGAGGCGTCGTACGCGGTGCGGCTCATCGTGAGCACCGGGTCGCCGTCCTCGATCTCGAGCAGGCCGGCCTCCTCGTCGGTGACCGCTCGGGCGCCGATGCGCTGCTTCGCGACCCGCATGGTCACGCCGCGGCCGCGCAGGAGCTGGTACAGGCCGTGGGTCTGCAGGTCGTCGTCGGTGATCTCGAGGAACTCCGGCGGCAGGTAGTTCTCGAGGATCGCCATCGGGACGTCCTCGGCGAAGCGCACGCGACGGATGTGGGCGACCGTGGTGCCCGGTGCGATGCCGAGCGCCTCGGCGACGGCGTCCGGGGCGGGCACGTCGTTGCGTTCGAGGAGCTTCGTCGCCGGCGCCTGCGACCCCTGTGCGAGGTCGTCGTAGAGGCTGGTCAGCTCGACCTTGCGGGTCACCGGGCCGTGCACGACCTGGGTGCCGATCCCGCGCCGGCGCACGAGCAGGCCCTTGTCGACGAGGTCCTGGATCGCCCGGCGGATCGTCGGCCGGGACAGCCCGAGCCGCTCACCCAGGGCGATCTCGTTCTCGAGGCGGGCACCCGGGGGCATCGCGCCGGAGCGGATCGACTCCTCGATGCGCGAGGCGACCTGGAAGTACAGGGGCATCGGACCCGACCGGTCCAGGTCCATGAACAGGTCGGACGGCAGCTGGCCTTCGTTGGTCATCGCGGTCCTTCAGCAGTAGGGATTGTCGTGACAATACCACCGGGCCCGCGGCGGACCGGCCAGCGCGCCGCCGTCAGTCGGCGAAGATCATCGGGCGGTTCGACAGCCGGGGCTGCGCAGCCGTCCGCGGCTTCTCCGCTCGGGCCCGCACCGGAGCGATGGCGACCCGGACGGCCGCGCCGAGCGCCTCGACCGTGTCCGTCCCGTGGTGCCCGGCCGCGTGCACGACGATCGCCGCGCACGCCTCGGCATCGGCGGCCGCGTCGTGGTGCTGGAAGCCCTCGTAGCCGGCGGCCCGCGCCGCCATCGGCAGGCGGTAGGAGTCGAGCGTGTAGGTCTTGCGGGCGACCTGCAGCGAGCACAGCGAGTGGTGTTCCGCGAGGTCGATCCCCGTCGCCGAGCACCCGCCGGCGATCACGCCCATGTCGAAGCGGGCGTTGTGCGCCACGAGGACGTCCCCGCCGGCGAACGCCACGATGTCCGGGTACTGCTGCTCCCACGACTTCGCCCCGACGACGTCCGACGCGACGATGCCGTGGATGCGGGTGTTCCACTCGAGGAAGGCGTCGTGCCCGAGCGGCGGTCGGATGAACCACGACGCCCGCTCGACGACCCTGCCCGCGCGGACCTTGACGAGTCCGACCGAGCAGGCGCTGGCGGGCGAGCTGTTCGCGGTCTCGAAGTCGATCGCGGTGAAGTTCAACGGCACGGTCCCGATCGTCGCACGCGGCGCCGACATCGCCGCAGAGCCCCTCGGCGTTGCGGCCGGGCCGGCCGTCCCAGCCGTCGGGCGTCGGCAGTCGACGGTCGGCCGTCCGCGTCGGGCTGTCGGACTGTCGGACTGTCGGACTGTCGGACTGTCGGACTGCCGGACTGGAGGCGCGGGTCGGCCCCGGCGGGCGGCCGCCGGTAGGCTGTCCTCCCGTGGCACTCACCATCGGAATCGTCGGTCTCCCGAACGTCGGCAAGTCGACCCTGTTCAACGCCCTGACCAAGAACCAGGTCCTCGCCGCGAACTACCCGTTCGCGACGATCGAGCCGAACGTCGGCGTGGTGAACCTCCCCGACCCGCGGCTGGACCAGCTCGCGACGCTCTTCAACTCCGAGAAGACCGTGCCGGCCCCCGTGTCGTTCGTCGACATCGCCGGCATCGTCAAGGGCGCGAGCGAGGGCGAGGGGCTCGGCAACAAGTTCCTCGCCAACATCCGCGAGGCCGACGCCATCGCGCAGGTCGTCCGTGGGTTCACCGACGACGACGTCGTGCACGTCGCGAACAAGGTGTCGCCGAAGGACGACCTCGAGGTCATCAACACCGAGCTGATCCTCGCCGACCTCGAGACCATCGAGAAGGCGCTGCCGCGGTACGAGAAGACCGTGAAGCTGAAGCAGGCCGAGCCGATCGTGCTCGAGACCGCTCGTGAGGCCAAGGCAGCGCTCGAGCAGGGCACGCTCCTGTCCGCCACCTCGATCGACCTCGCACCGATCGCCGAGCTCGGGCTCCTGTCGGCGAAGCCGTTCATCTTCGTCTTCAACGTCGACGAAGCGATCCTCACCGACGAGTCCCGCAAGGCCGAACTGTCCGCGCTCGTCGCGCCCGCCCAGGCCGTGTTCCTCGACGCCCAGGTCGAGTCCGAGCTGATCGAGCTCGACCCGGCCGACGCCGCCGAGCTCCTCGAGTCGACCGGGCAGACCGAGTCCGGCCTCGACCAGCTCGCCCGCATCGGCTTCGACACCCTCGGGCTGCAGACCTACCTGACGGCCGGTCCGAAGGAAGCCCGCGCGTGGACGATCGGCAAGGGGTGGAAGGCACCCCAGGCTGCCGGCGTGATCCACACCGACTTCGAGAAGGGCTTCATCAAGGCCGAGGTCATCTCGTTCGAGGACCTCATGGCTGCCGGCTCCATCGCCGAGGCCCGTGCGCACGGCAAGGCCCGGATCGAGGGCAAGGACTACGTCATGCAGGACGGCGACGTGGTGGAGTTCCGCTTCAACAACTGACCCGTCGTCCGGGTTGTGCGCCTCGGTCCGTCCTCAGCGGGCGTAGGGCCAGTAGCGGAACGTCGACTGCTCGCCACGCCTCTTCTCCGGCAGACGGTGGCCGTACGCGCCGACCGTCTCCTCGAACAGCGCTCCGTCGCTCACGACCTCGAAGCGGAAGCCGCTCCGGCGATCAGTGCCCGACCCGTGGTGCTGCCACGAGCCCGGGACGATCCGGAGGAGTGCGCGAGTCACGCCGCGATGTGCTGCGACGGCGTACTCGATCCCGTGGCGCTCGACCGTGGCTTCGGAGAACTTGAACCACTTCGACGCCGATTGCCCGATCTCCTGGGAGTGCTTCTCGCGCTCCGCCCGCGGGAGCCATTCCGCCTTGTACCCGTAGCCGTCCAGTTCGGAGCCGTCGAGCGCCTCCTCGCGACTGCTGGTCCACGCGCCGAGGGAAACGATGAGCAGGGGTTCGTCCGTCTCGAGCGGCGGCGCTGACATCTCGTCGAGAAGGTCCTGGAGTCGCGTGATGCCGTGCCCCTTGGCCGACTCTCGTCGCGCGTTCGTGAGCTGGGCGGCTTGGCCTCCGGGAAGCCGCACGGTTCCTGTGGCCCGTGCGAGGACCGGCATCGAGCGGAGCAGGTCGATGCACGCGGCCTCGACAGACGTGTACTCGACCTCGGATCGCATGCCGTAGCGGACGATCCAGATCTCCGGTTCAGCGCCGAGTTCCCGGATCGCCTTGATCTTGGCGATCTTGTTGCTCGGGGTCTCGGCGCTGTCCGTGAGCAGCGCTTCCCTCCCGTGGGAGGCGAACCGTTCGCCCTTTCCCTTCCCGACGTAGAAGGGCACACCCGTCGCGGGATCGACGAGCATGTAGACGTAGAGTCCAAGCTCGTTCGCTACCTGCTGCTGCACGCTTGGGTCGATCGCGGTCTGCACTGCCATGGTTCTTCCCCCCGAGTTGTTGATGTTTACTCAAAGAGACTAGGGCACGATGTTGGTGAGCGTGACCAACGCGCGGCTTCGCCGGTGACGGTGCTGGGGGATTCGCAGTGCCGTCGCCGGAATCGATCGCACGCCGCCAGGATGGGTACATGACGAACGCGCAGGCGGGCTGGTACGACGACGGTTCCGGGACGATGCGGTGGTGGGACGGCTCCGCGTGGACGGAGCAGGTGCGGCCCGCGGCAGCGCCGTCACCGGGACTCGGCGGGGTGATCGACCGCATCCAGGCCGAGGCCTCCGCCGGTGGGCAGCCGCGCCCTGCTCCAGCCGGTATGAGCTACGTCGTCCTGCAGGTGGTGCTCAAGGAGAAGTTCTTCGGTACCGGGTCCGGCAACCTCACGGAGCTCGAGCGGGCGATCAACGCGCAGGCGGCGCTCGGGTACCGGCTGCACACGATCACCACGTCGTCCTCGGGCAGCACAGGCTTCGGCGGCGGCGACCGGATCCAGGCGACGATGGTCTTCGAGAAGCTCGTCTGACCGCAACCGCGGATGCGTGCGTCGGACCGGCTGGCTTGGCGTCTGTTCGCATCGCCGCGCTAGGTTGGCGCTGAGTCCATCGCCGAGGAGGCCCCATGTCGTACGTCGTCGACTTCGAGCACGTGTCCACCGTCGGGTTGGAGTCCTCGCCGGTCGCCGATGCCCTCGCCGGCCTCCGGGCGAACGAGGCGCGCTACTTCAAGAACAAGTACGACCACGTCTTCACCACCCACTCCGCCGAGGACGTGCCCGATCTGGTCGACTACGTCACGAAGGTCCTCCAGGACGAGCGGGGGCTGGTCATCGCCTCGAAACCGCTCGAAGCCACCGAGGCCTTCGTCGACGGGATCCGCTGGACCCACGTCTTCTACGAGTCCGGACTCGCGGTCAACGTCCTCTACACGTTGGAGCCGGGCGGCAAGCGAGCGGTCGGGTTCAAGCTCTCGGACGGCATGGAGGTGCCGGAGGAGCTGGCGGACAAGTTCAAGTTCGCGCGGCAGAAGTCGAAGCTGGCGGGGACGATCCGCGGTTCGTACTTCGTCGTCAAGGGCGAGTACTGACCTCGAGTCGTCCGCGCTGAGCCGGTCGTCGTCCGGTTTGGCCACAGAACGCGCTTGCTCGGCCCACGCGCATCACGCCCACCTACCGTCGAGAGGCTAGGAGGCAACGTGAAGTACATCCACTACGACGGCAGCCAGATCCTCACGGGGGACGCGATCGCCGATGCGGTCGCGGACTACGCGGCGATCCTCGGTGCCAACGGCAGGACCGACACCGTTGCGATCCCCGCGGTGGCCGACGACGGCTCGGTGACCCGGACGACGGTGCTGATCGGCCCCGCGAGCGAGCTGACCGTGAGCGCGGCGCCCGACGACGAACTCGAGCCCGAGGACCACGCGTTCATCCGGCGGCTGCGGGACGCTGCGGAGCGAGCGGGGACCGAACGGCCGGTGGACGTCGACGGCGGGCACCGCTTCGCCGACGCCGACGAGGCGAACACGGCGGATGCGGACGCGGACACGGCGGCCGCGGACAAGACCGACTGACCCCACACACGACGAAGGCCGCCGAGCAGTGCTCGGCGGCCTTCGTCGTGTGTCGTACTGGGGCTCAGGCTGCGAGTGCCAGTTCGCCCACGCGGACGGACTGCGCCTGCACGAGCGTGCGGCTCGCCTCACCGCGCCACGAGCGACCGGGCACGGTCCAGCCGGCCTCGCCGTCGATGTCGACGCGAGCGCCACGGGTGATGAAGAGACCGAGGTCGTCGGCCGGGATGCGGACGAGGTACTCGCGCTGCGAGCGCTCGTCGCGCACACCGAACTCGGCGATGCGGTCGGGGGAGACGGTCGGCGCCGCGAGGGCGGTGCCGGTGATGGTGATTCGTTCATTGCTGGTCATGGTGTTGCGGTACTTCCTGGTCGTTCGGCGCCCAGGGCGACTCGGTGTCGGCGGACGGCTGAGTCCGGCGCGACGCATCGAGTGCGGGGCGCGCACGTCGAGCTTCGACGTGCAGCTCGTCCGTTCGGATCGAGCGGTGGTCTCGTGGGAATGCGACTCGGGTGAGTCGGCTTCGAGACGGTTCGGTGTGCGCGAGTCAGATGGGTTCGCTGCAGTGCACCAAAAGAACACTCTACTCGACGATGCCCGGATTGTCCAGGAACGATCTCCAGCGGATCCCACCGGCGGCGACGTTGCCCGAGCCGTCGAGTCGGGCGGCGGAGGACGACGGCTTGCGACCGGCCTGCTCGTGGATCAGCCCATCGAACGCCTCGGAGAAGTCGAGGCGAGGGACTGCCGCGGTGACGGCGAGCAGGTCCGACGCCGTCCACCGGGCGAACCCGGCCCCGGAGACGTCGAGCGAGGTCGCGACCTCGAGCAGGTGTCCCTCGACGTCGACCGCGGGGTCGACCGACGTCCACATGTGGCGCTCGATCACCTCACCGACCCGACGGGCACGGGCGGCGTCCCACCCGGCACCGAGGGCGAACACACTGCCGACCGCACCGCCGGCGTCCTCGAACGGCACGGCGTGGGCATCGAAGGACGGCGTCACGCCGAGGTCGTGCAGCATCGTGGCGACGAACAGCAGCTCACGGTCCGGCTCGAGCTCGATGGTCGGTGCGAGGAGCGACGCCCACGCCCACGAGCGCAGGCAGTGGTTCACGAGCGCCGGCGAGGACCAGGCACGAACGACATCGAGCGCCCGCGCGGCCACGGGGGAGGGCGGTGCGAGCAGCGCGTCGACGTCCAGGGTCATGGCAAGAAGGTATCGGAGGCGACCGACCGACGGCCTGGAGGCGCGGTGCCAGCTGGCACCGCGCCTCCAGGCCGCCTGTTGGTTCAGTTCAGGGTCGGGGTGTCCTCCGGCACGACACCACCGCCGTACAGGTCGGTCGCCAGGTCGCGCAGCGCGCGGAGCGCGACGCGCTGCGTGAGCGGGCCGTACGAGATACGGGCGACCCCGAGGGCCTCGTACTCGGCGGCGGGCAGGGCGCCCGGCAGCCCGATCACGGACAGCTTGCCGCGACCGAGGCCCGCGACGAGCTGCTCCACGACGTCCCGCTGGATGGCTCCCGGCACGAACACCAGCGCGGCGCCGTTGTCGAGGAACGCCTTGCCGCGGGCGATCGCGTCGGCGATGCTCTCCTCGATCGGGCGGTCCCCGCCGCGGGCGATGGCGTCGGTGCGGGCGTTGAGCTGGAAGTCGATGCCCTCGGCCTGGGCGGCGGCGGTGATGGCGGCGACCCGGGCGACGGCCTCGTCGAACGGGCGGAGGCGGTCCTCGACGTTCGCGCCCACGATTCCCGCAGCGATCGCGCGGCGGATCGTCTCGGCCGGGTCCTCGTAGCCGTCGTCGAGGTCCGCCGTGACGGGCAGGTCCGTGGCGGCGGCGACGGTCGCGGCGCCCGACAGTGCCAGGTCGAGCGGCATCCCGCCGTCGTCGTACCCGTGCGAGGCGGCGATGGAGTGCCCGGCGGTGGCGATCGCCTTCGTCTCCGGCAGGTCGCTGACGACCTTCGCGCTGATCGCGTCCCAGACGTTGACGACGCGGAGGATCTCCGGTGCTTCGTGCAGCTGCTTGAGGGTGGTCGCCTTGTCGGCGGTGCTCGTGCTCATGACCCAGACAGTAGGCGGGTCGTGCGTTCGGCGTGACATCTGCTGAGCAGCAATGGTCGGGTCGGCGCAGGCAACCCGACCATTTCTGCTCACGATCCGCGCCCCCGGGCCGGCCCGCGCACGACGCAGGATGACGGCCGGACTCGCGCCGCGCCTCCAGTCCGATGCATGCTGGGACGCATGGCGCACGACGAGGAGGACCCGGTCGGCACCCTGCGAGGGGTCCGCACGAGCATCAAGTGGACGCGGTACGCGCCCGACGTCCTGCCCCTGTTCGTCGCCGAGATGGACCACGAGGTCGCGCCGGCGATCCGGCAGGCGCTCATCGAGCGGGTGCAGCAGTCCGACCTCGGGTACCTCGACGGGCCCGGGCCGCTCGCACCGGCGTTCGCCGCGTTCGCGAAGGACCGCTGGGACTGGGACGTCGACCCCGCCCGGGTCTCCCTCGCCACGGACGTCAGCGTCGGGATCGTCGAGTCGCTCCGCCTCGCGCTGCCGGACGGCGGCCGGGTCGCGATCACGCCGCCCGTCTACCCGCCGTTCTTCGAGCTCGTCGAAGAGGCCCGATGTCAGGTGGAAGAGGTCCCGCTGCTCGAGCAGTGGGGCGTCTACCGGCTCGACCTCGAGGGCCTCGAGCGCGCCTTCGCCGACGGCGTCCGCGTCTTCCTGCTCTGCAACCCGCACAACCCCGTCGGCCTCGTGCACGACCACGACGACCTCGTGGCCCTCGCCGAACTGGCCGCACGATACGACGTCCTCGTCATCAGTGACGAGATCCACGCACCGCTGACGCACCCCGGCGTCCGCTTCACCCCGTTTGCCGCGGTCGCCGAGCCCGCCGGGGCGCGGAGCATCTGCGTCACGAGCGCGAGCAAGGGCTGGAACCTCGCCGGGGTGAAGTGCTCGATCATCGTCGCTGGGGACGCACGGACGGCAGTGCTCCTCGACACGCTCTGGGAGGAGGTGGCCTGCCGCACGAGCATCCTCGGGTTGCACGCGAACCTCGCGGCGTTCAGCCTGGCGACGGACTGGCTCGACGACGTGGTCGCCCGGATCGTCGCGAACGAACGGCTGCTCGGCTCCCTCCTCGCGGAGCACCTGCCCGGCGTGGTGTACACCCGGCCCCGCGCCGGCTACCTGGCGTGGCTCGACTTCCGCGGCATCGGCCTCGGGGACGACCCCGCCGTGCCGCTCCGGGAGCACGCCTACGTCGCGTTGAACTCCGGCCTCGGGTTCGGCTCGCAGGGCCGCGGGTTCGCGCGGCTCAACCTGGCGTGTTCGCCGGACACGCTGCGCGAGGCGGTGCTGCGGATCGCGGCGGCCTACCCGTCGAGTGCGCAGGAGGGGCTGGTCTGGCACGTCGCGTGAGCGGCGGGCTGGTGTGGGCCGTAGGCCGCCGGGCACTCCTCCACAGCGCCCCGCCGGCCACGCCTGTCCACCGGTGATGTCGGTGCTCCGGCGCAGCGGTCCGTCGCCCGTCACGGTCGGTGCATGCGACGACACCGATCCCTCTTGTCCAACGGAACTAGGCAGAGTTGCCTACCGACAGTTGGGCAGCTACCGTGAGGCGCACGGAGTTGCTCCGCCGGCTTGCTCGGAAGGCCGACGAGAAGGGGGTCGAGTTCGTGTTCCAGCGCCACGGCGGGCGTCACGACCTGTTCCGGTTCGGTCCGGACACGATCGTCGTCCCGAGACACCGAGAGGTGGAGGAGATGACGGCGCGCAGCATCCTCCGCGAATGCGACCGACAAGGAGATGGCCGACGATGAGCCGACACACGGTACGAGCGGAGCGAGGCAAGAAGTACTGGGTGATCTCGATCGACGGGGTCGTCCGGACGCAGGCGAAGCGCGAACGCGAGATCGAGCTCATGGCCCGCGACTGGCTCTCGCTGATGAACGACGACCGTGATCCGGAGTCGTTCGAACTCGTCGTCGAGGTGGCGATGCCCGAAGCGGCGCAGGCACACCTGGACCGTGCCCGGGCGCTTCGAGAGGAATCCGAGCGTGCGCGCGTCGAGGCGGCGAGGGAGACCGCGGCTGCGGCGTTGGTCCTCCACGAGTCCGGGCTGACCGTGCGGGAGATCGGCCCGCTGCTCCACGTGTCGCACCAACGAGCGCAGCAGCTCGTCGCAGCTGCTCGCTGACGGGGAGCGTCAGGCCACGTACTGGTTGCGTCCGACGACGCGGATCGTCAGGTCGACCTCGCGCGCGGGCACCTCTTCGGTGAGCCCGATCCACTCGCGGGCGACGAACCCGACGGAGGGCCACCGGGTGACCTCGGTCACCAGGAACCCGTCGATGAACACCTGCCACGCGCCGCGTTCGCGGAGGGCCTGCACCTCGTGTGTCGCCATGCCGCGAGCGTACCGGGTCGGTACCGCTCCCTGGCGGCTCCGCTCAGAGGTCGAGTGTCATGTGGACGTCCGCGCGGGCGTAGGGGCTGGGCGCGACCTCGTCGTGGCCGAGGTGCCGGAACCCGAACGCCTCGTACAGGTGCACGGCGCTGGCCAGCTGCGCGTTGCTCTCCAGCACCACCCGGTGCGCACCGATCGCCCGGGCCCGTTCGAGCGCCGCGGCGATGAGCTTTCGGCCGGTGCCGTGCCCCTGGTGCTCGGGCGAGACGGCCATCTTGACCAGCTCGAACACCCCGGGCCCGACGGGCGCGATGCCGACGCAGCCGATGACCGGACCGTCCGATCCGAGCCGTGCGACGAAGGCGGCGCCGCCGGGCTCGACGATCTGGCCGAGCGGGTCGCCGAGGAGCTTGCGGTCCTCGTCCTCGAGCGTGAAGAACCGGCTGATCCAGGCCTCGTTGAGGACGCGGAACGCCTCGGCGTCGGCAGCGGAGGCGATGTCGGTGATGAGCACGGCGTCGGTGGTGGTCGCATCGGGCATGCACCCATCCTCGGACGCCGTGCCGAGTCCCGTCCAATACTCGTTCGCGCGGATCGATACGCTGTGTGCATGGATCGCGAGCCCGACGTCGACCTCCGGCAGCTCCGGGCGTTCCTCGCCGTGGCCGACGAACTGCACTTCGGACGTGCAGCCGGGGCGCTCCGGATCGCACAGCCGGCACTGTCGCAGCAGATCCGGCGGACGGAACGGGCGCTCGGCGTCGACCTCTTCGTGCGGACGAGTCGCAGCGTCGCGCTCACCCCGGCCGGACGGGTGCTGCAGGGACGGGCACGATCGCTCCTGCAACAGGTTCGCCGGGACCTCGACGAGACCGTGCGGGTGGGCCGGGGCGAAGCGGGTCGGCTCGACGTCGGGTTCGTCGTCTCCGCGCTGCCGCTCGGTCCGATCGAACGCGTGCAGGTGTTCCGGGAGCGTTACCCGCTCGTCCGCGTGGAACTCACCGAGGGCTACTCGTCGACCCTGCTGGCGCGGGTCGTCCGCGGGGAGCTCGACCTGGCGATCGTGCGCGATCCCGATCCCGACCCGGCCGTGCGCTTCCTGCCGTTCCGCAGCGAGCGGTTCGTGGCAGCGGTCCCGCGTGGGCACCGGCTCGCGGCGCGGGCATCGATCCGGGGACCGGAGCTGCTCGACGACCCGTTCGTGTTCTTCCCGGCGGAGGCCGGATCGGTCGCGACCGAACGCAACCTCGCCCCGGTGGTGTCCGGTCCCCGGCGACCCGTGGTCGTGCAGGAGGCCACCACCTGGGCCACGGTGCTGCACCTGGTCGGCGCGGGCCTCGGGGTGACGGTGGCGCCGGAGAGCGCCACGCTCGCCGCTCCGGACACGGTCGTGCTGCTGCCGCTCGAGGCGGACGACCACCGGAGCGAGCTGGTCTGGGCCGCCCGCGCCGACGACGACCGCGAGATCCTGCGGAACTTCATCGCCGCGACGGAGTGAGTCCGCAGCGCCGGGCCCCTCACGCCAGCGGCAGCACCGGTGCCCGCTGGTCCCCGAGCTCGTCCACCCGCCAGGGTCGGGTGCCGCGCAGCGTCAGGCCGAGCTGCGCGAGCACGAAGCCCACGTGCGGTTCGACGTCCGGGTCCCACGGCCCCTCGACGCCGAGCCCGAACGCGCCGATCTCGTCGTCGGCCTCGTCGCGCAGGGTGAGGCGCCACCGGCCGTCCCCGAGTTCCTCGACGACGGCCCACCGGGCGGTGCTGAACCGGCTCACGCGGTCTTCGCCACGTCCTCGGTGAAGTTCCGCACCCGCTGCAGGAGTGCTTCGCCGCGCATCGCGATCGTCGCCGGCGGGTTGAGGTGCGGCGGCGCGGTGCGGATCAGCATCGGGCACCCGAGGTCCTCGCAGATGTAGGAGCCGATGGTGTTGCCGTTCCGCCCCGATTCTCCGGCACGCGCGGCCGAGAACAGGCGGACCTGCGTCGCCGGCTGCGGGGAGTGGCAGAACGAGCACATCGCCGCGATCCCGGGGCGGAGGGACCCACCGGCGGAGCGCACGACGATCCCGACCGGGCGGTCGTCGATCCACGACACGATGTAGCCGCGGCGGGCGGCCTGCGGGTCGCGCCACCCGAGGAACTCGCGCTCGTCCCACAGCGTCTCGTGCAGGCCGGGGATGGGCAGCTGGGCGAGTTCGTCCGGGGTGGCGTTGACGAACGACGAACGGATGTCTGCTTCGGTCAGTGGCTTCACGGTGCCATCACCATATGCCCCACCGCCGACACGCGTCAGGACCCCAGACGGGAGGCGCGGATCGCCCCGAGCGCGCTCGTCCCGTCCGCCACCAGGACGGCCCGCCGCAGCGCGTCGCGTCCGACACGTCGTGCGGCCGCGTCGTCGGCGGCGAACTCCACGAGGACGCGCGTCGAGCGCGCCATGGCGCGCGCACCGGGGATCCACGGGACCGCACGCTCGATCGACTCGGCGATCCCGACCGCGACCGCGTGGCGCTGGGTCAGGTGCGCGCGTTCGTGGGCGACCACGGCCTCCAGTTCGTCGGTGCGCAGACGGTCCGCGAGCCCGGTGCTCACGAGCACGCCGCCGGACCTGCCGGGGACGGCGCAGGCGAGTGCGTGGTCCGCCTCGAGGACGGACACCGGCGTGCCGTCGATCTCGCGGTGCGGTGCCGCGCCGGAGCGCATCGCCTCGCGCACGGCCTCGTGCTCGGGGCCGGGGCGGACCCGGACCGCGATCACGAACGCGAGCACGGCGAGCAGGGCGACCCCGACGTTGAGGCCGTGCGTGGGGGAGCCGCCGAAGCCCATCGGGTCGGTGATCGGGCGGTTGGCCACGACGAGGAGCGTGATGCCCGCGACGAAGCCGACCACGCCGAGCAGCACCGCCACCGACCAGCACACCAGCGCGGTTCGCGGCCGGTCGATCGTCCACGCGGAGCGGGTCAGGACCCGGGGCGCGAGGACAACGACCGCCAGGGCGAGCGCGATGAGGACGACTCCGGTGACGACCACGGCGGATCCGTCAGGAACGGGCTCGGGCGTCGAGGGCGCGGCGGATGACGTCGAGGTCGTCGGAGGCGAGCGACCCGGTGAACTGCAGCAGGGCGGCTTCGCGGTCGGTCGCGGCGGCGAGCGCGTTCGACATGAGGGAGGCGGTCTGCTCCTCCCTGCTGTTCGTCGCACGGAAGGTGAGCGGAGCGTCGTCGTGCTGCTGCCGCTCCACCCGGCCCTTGCGACCGAGGCGGTCGAGCACGGTGAGCACGGTCGTCAGTGCGGGCCGGGGTTCCGGGAAGGCGTCGAGCACCTGGCGCGCGCTGAGCCCGCCGTCCGCCGACCAGAGCGCGTCGAGCACCGCCTGCTCGAGCTGCCCGCGGGGGCGTGATCGCTGACCTGCCATCCCCGCATTCTACGAGATGTCGAACCACCGGGTCCGTCACATGCCCGAAACGCGGGGTCGGTATGATCGGCCCGACAACTGAAGACCGGCCGTTCATCCGTCGCGGGAGACGTCGTGCGGTGCCCTGGGCACCCCGCACGGCACCGAAGGAGCAATCCCCCCGACAATCTCTCAGGTCCCACACCGCAGCGGACAGGCCACTCTGAAAAGCAGCCACGATGCCCCCACCGGGTCGGTCCGTGGCTCGCCCACGGTGAAAGCCGCCGGACCTCACGGGCCGCGGTGAAACTCTCAGGCCCATGACAGAGGGGGAGTTCCGCCCGACGACGGTCGTCGGGTCCTGCCGATGCCAGGAGAACTCCGCCCATGCCAACGTCCCCACTGCGCTCGTCGCCGCTGGAGCCCGCCCACGAAGCCGCCGGCGCCACCTTCACCGACTTCGCCGGGTACCGGATGCCCGTCCGGTACTCGTCCGACCTCGCCGAGCACCACGCCGTGCGTCAGGCCGCCGGTGTCTTCGACCTCTCGCACATGGCCGAGATCGGCGTCACCGGTCCGCAGGCCGTAGCCTTCCTCGACCACGCACTCGCCGGGTCGTTCGGCGCGATGCCGGTCGGACGGGCGAAGTACTCACTCCTCCTCGCCGAGGACGGCGGGATCCTCGACGACCTCGTCGTCTACCGCACCGACGAGGACGTCTTCCTCGTCGTCGCGAACGCGTCGAACCGGCAGGTTGCCGTGGACGCCCTGACCGCACGGGCCGACGGCTTCGACGTCGAGGTGTCGGACGACTCGGACACCACCGCACTGGTCGCGATCCAGGGCCCGGCCGCTGCCGGAACGCTCGACGCGCTCGTCGTCGCCGACCGGCTCCAGCCGGAGAGCCCCCTCGACGAGCTCGGGTACTACCGGGCACTGCACGCGGTGTTCGACGGCGCCGAGGTCCTCGTCGCCCGCACCGGCTACACCGGCGAGGACGGCTTCGAGGTCTACAGCGACCCGTCCGTCGCCGGAGCGCTCTGGGACGCCCTGCTCGAGGCCGGCGCCGACCGCGGGGTCGTCCCCGCCGGCCTCGCCGCCCGCGACACCCTCCGGCTCGAGGCGGGCATGCCGCTCTACGGGCACGAGCTCGGCACCGACGTCCGTCCCGCCCAGGCCGGCCTCGGCCGGGTCGTGGCCAAGGACGGCGACTTCGTCGGTGCCACCGGCGTCACCCCGTCGGACGACGCCCGCGTGCTCGTCGGCCTGGTCACCGAGGGCCGCCGGGCCCCGCGTGCCGGGTACGACGTCGTGCAGGACGGCGTCGTCGTCGGCACCGTCACCTCCGGCGCGCTCTCGCCGACCCTCGGCCACCCCGTCGCGATGGCGTTCGTCGACCCGGCACTCGCCACCGAGGGACAGCTCCTCCACATCGACGTCCGCGGAACGGCCATCCCCAGCACCGTCACCGCCTTCCCCTTCTACCGCCGCGCCTCGAAAGGCTGATGCAATGACCGACCAGACCGCACTCCAGTACACGGCCGACCACGAGTGGCTGCTCGTCGAGGGCGACACCGTCACGGTCGGCATCACCGACCACGCCGCCGAACAGCTCGGTGACGTCGTCTACGTCGAGCTCCCCGCCGTCGGCACCGCCACCACCGCGGGCGAGCAGATCGGCGAGATCGAGTCGACCAAGAGCGTCGGCGAGCTCTTCGCCCCGATCGAGGGCGAGGTCGTGGCGATCAACGACGCCGTCGTCGACGCCCCCGACACCGTCAACCAGGACCCGTTCGGCGCCGGCTGGCTCGTCAAGATCAAGGTGGACGGCACCTCCTTCCCCGAGGACCTCATGGACCACGACGCGTACCGGGCGTCCATCGCATGACCGGCGACCTCCAGAACCTCCAGACGTCCTTCGCCGACCGCCACATCGGCACCACCCCGGCCGACCAGCGGACGATGCTCGACGCCGTCGGCCAGCCGTCCCTCGACGCCATCGTCCGCGCCGCGATCCCCGAGGCGATCCACGCGGCGCCGACCCTCCACTCGGGCATCCCCGCCGCGATCGGCGAGACCGAGGCGCTCGCCGAACTCCGGGCCAAGGCCGCCCGCAACACCGTCCGTCGCGCCATGATCGGGCTCGGGTACCACGGCACCCACACCCCCGCGGTGATCCAGCGGAACGTGCTCGAGAACCCCAGCTGGTACACGGCCTACACGCCCTACCAGCCGGAGATCTCGCAGGGCCGGCTCGAGGCGCTCATCAACTTCCAGACCATGGTCTCGGACCTGACGGGCATGGCGACCGCCGGCGCCTCGATGCTCGACGAGGGCACGGCCGTGGTCGAGGGCATGCTCCTCGCCCGCCGGGCGTCCAAGGTCACGGGCGACGCGTTCCTCGTCGACGCCGACCTGCTGCCGCAGACCCGTGCGCTGCTCGACCACCGGGCCGAGGCCGTCGGCATCGCCCTGCGCGGGTTCGACGCCGTGGCCGGACCGACCGACGAGCAGCTCGACGGCGCCTTCGGCGTCATCGTGCAGTACCCCGGAGCCTCCGGTCGGATCGACGACCCGTCGTCGGTCATCGAGCGCGTGCACGCCGGTGGGGGCATCGCGGTCGTCGCGGCGGACCTCCTCGCGATGACGCTCCTCGCCAGCCCCGGCGACCTCGGCGCCGACGTCGCCGTGGGCACGAGCCAGCGCTTCGGCGTCCCGCTCGGCTTCGGCGGCCCGCACGCCGGGTACCTCGCCGTCCGTGCCGGCCTCGAGCGCCAGCTGCCCGGCCGCCTCGTCGGGGTGTCCTTCGACGCCGACGGGCAGATGGCCTACCGCCTCAGCCTGCAGACCCGCGAGCAGCACATCCGCCGCGAGAAGGCGACGAGCAACATCTGCACCGCGCAGGTCCTGCTCGCCGTGATGGCCTCGATGTACGCCGTGTACCACGGTCCCGAGGGGCTCCGCTTCATCGCGGACCGCGTCGCCCGGACGACATCGGCGCTCGCCGGGGCCGCCCGTGACGCCGGGCTCGAGGTCGTGCACGACGCGTTCTTCGACACGCTCACCCTCCGCGCCCCCGGACGCGCCGAGGCACTCGTCGCCGCGGCCCGTGACGCGGACCGCCTGCTGCACCTCGTCGACGCCGACACCTTCCAGCTGTCCGTCGACGAGACGACGACGCCCGAGGACGTGACGGCCCTCGCCGTCGTGTTCGGCGCGGTCGACGCGACGGTCCCGGCGACGGAGACCGCCGTGCGGGACGCGGCCACGTGCCTCCCGTCCGATCTGCTGCGGAGCAGCGAGTACCTGACGCACCCGGTCTTCAGCGCCCACCGCAGCGAGACCCGCATGATGCGCTACCTCAAGCACCTCGCCGACAAGGACTACGCGCTCGACCGCGGCATGATCCCGCTCGGCAGCTGCACGATGAAGCTCAACGCGGCGACCGAGATGGCGGCCGTGACGTGGCCGGAGTTCGCGAACATCCACCCGTTCGCGCCGCGCGACGACGTCGAGGGCTACCTCGACATGATCGGCGACCTCGAGTCCTGGCTGGCCGAGGTCACCGGGTACGACACGGTCTCCCTGCAACCGAACGCCGGCAGTCAGGGCGAACTCGCCGGACTCCTGGCGATCCGCGGGTACCACCGGTCCCGCGGCGACGAGTCCCGCACGGTCTGCCTCATCCCGTCGAGCGCGCACGGCACGAACGCCGCGTCGGCCGTCCTCGCCGGCATGCAGGTCGTCGTGGTGGCCTGCGACGAGAACGGCAACGTCGACCTCGACGACCTCCGTGCGAAGACCGAGCAGCACGGCGACCAGCTCGCCGCGCTCATGATCACCTACCCGTCCACGCACGGCGTCTACGAGCACGACATCCGCGAGATCTGCGCCGCCGTGCACGACGCCGGTGGCCAGGTCTACGTCGACGGCGCGAACCTCAACGCCCTGCTCGGCCACGCTCGGTTCGGCGACTTCGGCGGGGACGTCTCGCACCTCAACCTGCACAAGACGTTCTGCATCCCGCACGGCGGCGGCGGGCCCGGGGTCGGACCGGTCGCGGCGAAGTCGCACCTCGCACCGTTCCTGCCGGGCCACCCGTTCGCGCAGGACGCCGACCGTCGCACCGGATCCGTGCGCGCCGAGGGCTCCGACCGCGACGCGCACGCCGGTGGTCCGGTGAGTGCAGCGCCGTACGGCAGCCCGAGCATCCTGCCGATCACGTGGACGTACGTCCGGATGATGGGGCTCGAGGGGCTCACCCGTGCGACCGAGGCCGCGGTGCTCGGGGCGAACTACATCGCCGCACGCCTGCGCGACGCGTTCCCGGTGCTCTACACGGGGGAGTCGGGTCTCGTCGCGCACGAGTGCATCCTCGACCTCCGCCCGCTCCGGGACACGACGGGCATCACGGTGGACGACGTCGCGAAGCGCCTGGTCGACTACGGGTTCCACGCCCCGACGATGTCGTTCCCGGTCGCGGGCACGCTCATGGTCGAGCCGACCGAGAGCGAGGACCTCGCCGAGCTCGACCGCTTCGTCGACGCGATGCTCGCCATCCGTGCCGAGGCCTCGGCGGTCGAGCGCGGGGAGTGGCCGGCGGACGACAACCCGCTCGTGCACGCCCCGCACACCGCGTCGTCGGTGATCTCGGGGGAGTGGACGCACGCCTACACCCGCGAGCAGGCGGTCTATCCGCTGCCGGGCATCAGCGCCCGGAAGTACTGGCCGCCGGTGCGCCGGATCGACCAGGCGTACGGCGACCGCAACCTCGTGTGCGCCTGCCCGCCGGTCGAGGCGTTCGCCTGATCCCGAGCTCGCGTAACGTGTGCCCCGTCCGGTGTCCCGGGCGGGGCACACTGCTGTGCGCAGCCAGGCAATCGGCTTGCACAGAGTTGTGCACGGACGCAAGCATCTCGATGCGGTTGCAACAATCTCGCCCCGGCGTCCGTGATCCGCCCGAATCTTGCATCCTCTCGCAAGGATCGTGCAACTTGGTTTCCGATTTGTAACCGATCTCCCCTGGGCTTGGTGAGCACTCCCCACACTGCCTACAGTGCAAAGGTCAAACGTGGCGAGCAGGCACCCGTGCGCCCGCCGCGTCCCATGCACCAGGAGGAATCTTGATCAAGAAGCGCGCTGGGCTCGCAGCCCTCGCCGTGCTCGGGGCCACAGCAATCGCCCTGGCCGGCTGCTCCAGCAACAGCAGCAGTGGAGGTGACAAGGCGGGCTCGACGAACGCGTCCGGCATCGTCACCACCAACGGCAACGAGCCCCAGAATCCGCTCATCCCCTCGAACACCACCGAGGTCGGCGGCGGCAAGATCATCGACTCGATCTTCGAAGGCCTGGTGTCCTACGACGCCAAGGGCAAGCCGGTGAACGAGGTCGCGAAGAGCATCGACACCGATGACTCGAAGACGTTCGACATCAAGCTCAACACGGACTACACCTTCACCAACGGCGAGAAGGTCACGGCCGAGTCGTTCACGAAGGCGTGGAACTGGGCCGCCCAGTTCTCGAACAAGCAGGGCGCGAGCTACTTCTTCGAGAACATCGAGGGCTACGACGCCACGAAGGACTCCGAGCTCACCGGCCTCAAGGTCGTCAGCGACGACGAGTTCACCGTGACGCTCAAGTCGGCGCAGTCGGACTTCCCGCTGTCGCTCGGCTACTCGGCGTTCGTGCCGCTGCCCTCGGAGTTCTACAAGGACACCAAGGCCTTCGGCGAGAACCCGATCGGCAACGGCCCGTACAAGCTCGACGGCAAGGGTGCGTGGACGCACAACCAGTCGATCAAGCTCGTCACCAACAAGGACTACGAGGGCAAGCGCAAGCCGAAGAACGGTGGCCTGACGGTCACGTTCTACACCTCGCAGGACACCGCGTACTCCGACGCGCAGGGCGGCAACCTCGACGTCCTCGACGCCGTGCCGGACAGTGCCTTCGCGACCTACAAGTCCGACTTCCCGGACTCGAACGTCAACCAGGCCGCCGCGATCTTCCAGGCGATCTACCTGCCCTACTACCTCGACCACTGGAAGGGTGAAGAGGGCAAGCTCCGCCGCGAGGCGATCTCGATGGCGATCAACCGCAAGCAGATCACCGACAAGATCTTCGACGGCACCCGCACCCCGGCCAAGGACTTCACCTCCCCGGTGATCGCCGGCTGGAACGACGACCTCGACGGTTCGGACGTCCTGACCTACGACAAGTCGAAGGCCAAGGAGCTGTGGGCCGAGGCCGACAAGATCTCGAAGTACAACGACACCCTCACCATCTCGTACAACGCCGACGGCGGGCACGAGGCGTGGGTGACCGCGGTCACGAACTCGATCTCGAGCACGCTCGGCATCAAGGCCGAGGGCAAGGCGTACCCGACGTTCGCCGAGGCCCTCGCGGTCCAGACGGACGACAAGCTCACGGGCGGCAGCCGTACCGGTTGGCAGGCGGACTACCCGTCGCTGTACAACTTCCTCGGCCCGACCATGGGTGACGGCTCGTCGAGCAACTACTCGCGCTACGACTCGGCCGAGTACAACGAGCTCCTCCAGAAGGGCCGTTCGGCCGCGACCGTCGAAGAGGGCAACAAGTTCTTCGACCAGGCGCAGGAGCTCCTGTTCAAGGACCTCCCGGAGATCCCGCTGTGGTACTCCAACGTCACCGGCGTGTGGAACGCGGACACCGTGTCGAACGTGAAGTTCGGCTGGAACTCGGTGCCGCTGTACTACGACGTCGAGGTCAAGAAGTAACCTCAGTCTCCTCGTGAGACACATCGCGGACGGGTATCCTGCTCCGCGACCACCGGACGGGGGTTCGGGAGCCCACCAGGCTCCCGAGCCCCCGTACCTCGGCGGCAACACCTTCCCCCACCACAGCGGGCGCCGCCGCCCGCACCGGACTCCCGTGCCGACCCGCGGACCGTCCACCCCTCACGACATGAACCTGAACGACATGCGCGTCCCGAACCAGGCAGGGATCTGATGGCCTGGTACCTCGGCAAGCGCCTCCTGCAACTCATCCCCGTGTTCTTCGGGGCCACGTTCCTCATCTACTTCATGGTGTTCTCCCTGCCGGGTGACCCGATCGCCGCCCTGTTCGGTGACCGTCAGCCGTCGCCGCAGGTCATCGAGCAGCTGCGCCAGCAGTACAACCTCGACAAGCCGTTCATCATCCAGTACCTGCTCTGGATCGGCGGCGTGTTCCGCGGTGACCTCGGGCTGACCTACTCGGGTCTGCCCGTGAGCTCGCAGCTCGCGCAGGCCTTCCCGATCACGGCTCGCCTCGCGATCCTCGCCCTGCTGTTCGAGTCGATCGCCGGCATCGTCGTCGGTGTCATCGCCGGTCTCCGCAAGGGCAAGCTCTTCGACGCGACCGCCCTGGTCGTGAGCCTCCTGCTCATCTCGGTCCCGACGTTCGTGGTCGGCTTCCTGCTGCAGTACGTCCTCGGCATCAACCTCGGCCTGTTCCGGGTCACGGTGTCGGGTCAGGCGCCGTGGTCCGAGCTCGTCCTGCCCGCGATCGTGCTGGCGTCGGTGTCGTTCGCGTACATCGTCCGCCTCACCCGCGCGAGCGTCGCCGAGAACGTGTCGGCCGACTTCGTCCGCACCGCGACCGCGAAGGGGCTCCCGCGTCGTCGCGTGGTGGGCGTGCACATCTTCCGCAACTCGCTCATCCCGGTGGTCACCTACCTGGGTGTCGACATCGGCAACCTGATGGTCGGGGCGGTCGTCACCGAGGGCATCTTCAACATCCACGGTGTGGGTGGCACGGTGTTCCAGGCCGTCAAGCTCGGCGAGGGTCCGACCGTCGTGTCGTTCGTCGCCGTGATGGTCATCATCTTCATGCTCGCCAACCTCCTGGTCGACCTGCTCTACGCCGTCCTGGACCCGAGGATCCGCTATGCCAAGTAACGCCGCACCCCGCTCGGCGACGCACTACGTCGCCCCGATCGAGGAGACCCCGCTCCAGGCGGTCGACCAGGTCAACGAGGACGAGAAGACCCGTTCGACCTGGAGCGACGCCTGGGACTCGATGCGGACCCGTCCGATGTTCTGGGTGTCGTCGGTCCTCATCCTGCTGATCGTCCTCGTGGCGCTCTTCCCGGGGCTCTTCGCCCACGTCGACCCGCGTGCTGCGGACCTGGCGAAGAGCAACGAGGGACCCGAGGCCGGCCACATCCTGGGCTTCAACCGCCAGGGCAACGACGTCTACGCCCGCACCATCTGGGGCACGCGCAACTCGCTCATCGTGGGTGTCGTCGCGACCGTCCTCGTGTCGATCGTCGGCATCGTGATCGGTGCCCTCGCCGGCTTCTTCGGCGGGTGGCTCGACACGATCGTGTCCCGCATCGGTGACATCTTCTTCTCGATCCCGACCGTCCTCGGCGCGATCGTGATCATGTCCGTGATCCCCGCTCGGAACGCCCTGACGGTGTCGCTCGTGCTGGCCGTGTTCGCGTGGCCGCAGATCGCCCGCATCATGCGCGGCGCCGTGCTCAGCGCGAAGCAGTCCGACTACGTGACGGCCTCGGCCGCGCTCGGTGTCAGCCGCTTCACCACGCTGGTCCGCCACGTCGTCCCGAACTCGCTCGCACCGGTCATCGTCGTCGCGACGGTGTCCCTCGGCACGTTCATCGTCGCCGAGGCCACGCTGTCCTTCCTCGGTATCGGACTGCCGCAGTCGGCGCTCAGCTGGGGTGTCGACATCGGCAACGCCCAGGCGTCGATCCGCACCGCGCCGTCGACCATCTTCTGGCCGTCCGCTGCCCTGTCCATCACCGTGCTCGCGTTCCTCCTCCTCGGTGACGTGGTCCGCGACGCACTCGACCCGAAGGCGAGGGCCCGCCGATGAGCGAGACACTGACCCAGCCGAATGCCAGCCGTACCGGCGGCTCCGGTGCGCCCCTGCTCGAGATCACCGACCTCGAGGTCGGCTTCAAGACGCAGAACGGCTTCGTCCAGGCGGTCCGCGGTGCCAGCTTCACCCTCGAGCAGGGTGAGCGGCTCGCGATCGTCGGCGAGTCCGGCTCCGGCAAGTCGACGAGCGCCCAGGCGATCATCAAGCTCCTGCCCGGGACCGGCCAGGTCACCGGCGGGTCGATCAAGTTCAACGGGCGCGAGCTCGTCGGCCTGAGCGACAAGGAGATGTCGGAGATCCGCGGGAAGGAGATCGGCTACGTCCCGCAGGACCCGATGTCGAACCTCAACCCGCTGTGGTCGATCGGCTTCCAGGTCGAAGAGGCCATCAAGGCCAACGGCATCGCGACCGGCAAGCACGCCATCCGTGCCCGTGCGGTCGAGGTCCTGCAGGAGGCCGGCCTCGGCGACGCCTCGACCCGCCTGAAGCAGTACCCGCACGAGTTCTCCGGCGGCATGCGGCAGCGCGTGCTCATCGGCATCGGCCTGTCGAGCCGCCCGAAGCTGCTCATCGCCGACGAGCCGACGAGTGCGCTCGACGTCACCGTGCAGCGCGTGATCCTCGACCACCTCGAGACCCTCACCCGCGACTTCGGCACCTCCGTCCTGTTCATCACGCACGATCTCGGCCTCGCTGCCGAGCGCGCCGAGAAGCTCGTCGTGATGTACAAGGGCCAGGTCGTCGAGGCCGGGCCCTCGAAGGAGATCCTGGCGAACCCGCGGCACCCGTACACGCAGCGCCTGGTCGCCGCGGCACCCTCGCTCGCGAGCCGCCGCATCCAGTCCAAGGTGCAGCACCAGCGTGTCGACATCGCGGACGTCGGCAGCGACGACGCCGAGCTCCTCGCCCGCGCCCAGGAGCGCGAGCAGGCACCGGCGAAGGACCTCATCGTGGTGAAGAACCTCGAGAAGGTCTACAAGCTGCGCGGCAAGAACCTCGCCTCCCGCGAGCTGAAGGCCGTCGACGACGTCTCGTTCTCGATCCCGAAGGGCACCACCACGGCGCTCGTCGGCGAGTCCGGTTCGGGCAAGTCGACCGTCGCGAAGCTCGTCCTGCAGCTCGAGGCCATCACGAGCGGCACGGTCCAGTTCGACGGCATCGACATCGGCGCGCTGAAGGGCAAGGACCTCTTCGACTTCCGCCGCCGCGTGCAGCCGGTCTTCCAGGACCCGTACGGCTCGCTGGACCCGATGTACAACGTCGGGAACACGATCGCCGAGCCGCTGCACACGCACAAGGTGGGCGACAAGGCGTCCCGCCGGGCCCGCGTGCTGGAGCTGCTCGACCAGGTCGCGCTGCCGAAGTCGATGGTCAACCGCTACCCGAACGAGCTCTCGGGCGGGCAGCGGCAGCGCATCGCCGTGGCGCGGGCCCTCGCGCTCAAGCCCGAGGTCATCGTGCTCGACGAGGCGGTCTCCGCGCTCGACGTGCTCGTGCAGGGCCAGATCCTCGACCTGCTCACCGAGCTGCAGTCCGAGCTGGGCCTGACCTACCTGTTCATCACGCACGACCTGGCCGTCGTCCGCCTCGTGGCGGACAACGTCTGCGTCATGCGCAAGGGACAGATCGTCGAGAAGGCGACCACCGACGAGGTCTTCGCCAACCCGCGCGAGCAGTACACGAAGGACCTGCTGGACGCCATCCCCGGCGCCGGGTTCGAGTTCGGACGCTGATCCCGCTGGACACGAACGAGGCCGGACGCACCGTCGTCCTCCGCGCAGGCCGCGGAGGCGCGGTCGCGTCCGGCCTCGTCGCGTTCCTGGCGCTGTTCATGCTCGGCGACGCCGCGGTTCGGGGGAGCTGGGACGTCGTCCTGCACGCTGTCGGTCCCCTCGCCGCGCTCGTCTGGGTGCTCTGGGTGCTCACCTTCCGCCCGCACGTACGGATCACCGACGACGCGATCACGGTGGTGAACCCGCTCCGGTCGACGACGGTCCCGTGGGGCGCCGTCGAGGACGTCCGGATGCGCTGGCAGATCGTGCTCGACCTCGCCGACGGCCGCCGGCTCACCTGCTGGGGTGGACCGTCGCTGCCGCGGCCGAAGCCGACCCGACGCGGGGAGCCCCGCGTGCTGCGGCAGCCGGACGAGTTCGTCGCGGTCCGCGACCGCTGGTCGGAACGGCACGGGCGCACCCCCGACGCCCCCGTCGTCCGGGGCTGGGACGTGCCGGCCGTCGCGTCCGGCATCGCCGTGTTCGCCCTCTGCGTCGTCGCGATCGTCGTCTGAGACGTCCCGACGGACGGACGGGAGGCGCGGTGCCAGCTGGC
>Ga0308167_1001168_pt1 | contig 33339 bp, 29 predicted proteins | sample PhyCR1_2_FD_202138 | JGI IMG/M metagenome (GOLD analysis project Ga0308167, IMG submission 202138) | Phyllosphere microbial communities from UC Gill Tract Community Farm, Albany, California, United States - DLSLRC.R1 | ecosystem: Host-associated > Plants > Phyllosphere > Unclassified | place... | reverse complement strand
TTTGTGCGCCGCAGTAGATCATCGTCGCCGCGGATTCCACGGAGGAGGCGTTTACGGTCGTAACGGGAATGGGGGAGTTTTTAACGACCTGATAACCAATTTTCCCGGCATCAATGTCACCACCGGGACTGCTGATATAGAGCAGCACCTGCGTGGCTGATTTATAATTCTGACCGATCTCATCGAGCACGGATGAAAGCGACATCACCTTGTTAAGCGTGACCGCGCCGGTAAAAAACACCTTTACGGATTTAACCGTATTTGGCGGGCGTTTGCCGTCAACGACTCTGTTGATAGCAGCCAAAGAGGGTGCACTGATCGTAATAAACAGGGCCGCTATCAAAGCGTTATATTTCATTGTTGAATCATCCCTCCGTTTTTTTCATTTCTTATCAGCCACAGGGATTTTATGCAATGCCGATTCGTTTGTTGCAGGGCTTTGTTACCCTTTACTATATTTCTCATTATTATTTATCAGGCATTTTTAATTATTAGGGTGCGAATTGTTTTTCCTCGCGATATTAATAGTAATAGCGTGAATCCCGGAATACCTGATGCTTAACACTGTTTGAATATCGCGAAACCTGTTATCAGTGAACACCTGCGCCTCTGAACGGAGTGCTGTCACCTGAAAGCAAATGGCGGCGCATGGAGGATAATCCAGCTGTCGGGTGATTGCCGGATAACCGTGAATGCGTTGACCAGGCACGTTCGACGCATGCACTGAAGGCGCTCTCAACACAAAACGCTGTCGGTGTCGGTCAGGTCATTGATTCGCGCCTTATCCTGGGTGTATTTTCGCCTGTCTGCGCTCGCGTGCAATGAAAACATGAAGAGACCTTCGCGCGACATCACGTTTTTAGTGGCGGTGTATTGAGGCGCAAAATGAAACTGATAAGATGCCTTTTTTGGATTGTTACTGCTGCGGCAGGCAAAACCTGATTTCCTGGCCTGTGCCGGAAGTCGGGTTTTTTTGTTTCTGGGGTTCTGATGAAAATCGCCAAAATACTTAATAACAATGTGGTGGTTGTTCTGGATGAGCACGGGCGTGAGCAGGTTGTTATGGGCCGGGGGCTGGCGTTTCAGAAACGTGTGGGTGAAGCGCTGGACAAGCAGCGTGTAGAAAAGGTGTTTGCGCTGCAGAACGATGAGCTGGTTCATCGCCTCGGGGAGTTACTCAACCAGATTCCGCTGGAGGTGATGACGACCTGCGATCGCATTATCGAACGGGCAACACAACAGCTGGGGAAATTGCAGGACAGTTTGTACATCACCCTGACCGATCACTGCTACTTTGCGATTGAGCGACAGAAGAAAGGGCTGGCGATTAAGAACGTTCTGCTGTGGGATATCAAACGGCTTTATCCCAGGGAGTTTGCGTTAGGGCAGGAGGCCAGGCAAATCATTGCCAGCCGTCTTCATACCGAGCTGGACGAGGACGAAGCCGGTTTTATCGCGCTGCATCTGGTCACCGCGCAGCTCAACAGTGAAATGCCAGAAGTGATGCACGTGACGCATGTTATGCAGGAAATCCTGCAACTGGTGAAATATCAACTGAAGCTGGATTACCAGGAAGAGTCGCTCAGTTATCAGCGCTTTGTGACGCACCTGAAATTTTTTGCTCAACGCATGTTAACGCGCACCGTGGTGCCGGATGATGATGTTTCACTGCATTCGGCAGTCAAAGACAACTATGCGAAAGCCTGGAAATGCGCGGAGAAAGTTTCACAGTATCTACAGCAAAGCTATCAGCGCGAACTGACAACGGAAGAGATTATGTTTCTTGCCATTCATATCGAACGGGTAAGAAAAGAGGCGCATTAAGCCTTATTAACACAGGATTGTAACTGCATTGCGCAGGCAAAACCTGAGCGCGGCCCATGACACACAAGGGGCCGTTCTCAGGTTTTTTTATTTTTAACAGATGCCAGCGGCATCGCTCTGAGGACATCAACATGAAATATCAACCGTTGGCCAGGGATATTCTCAGCCACGTCGGCGGCAAAGAGAACATCATCAGTCTGGTGCATTGCGCCACGCGTCTTCGCTTCCGGCTCAAAGACCATCATCAGGCGGATGTTGAAGGGCTCAGGCAGCATCCCGATATCATCATGGTGGTAGAGAGCGGTGGACAGTTTCAGGTGGTGATCGGCAACCACGTTCACGAGGTCTGGCTGGCGGTATGTGATGAAGCGGGACTCACTGACGAGACGCACGACCACAGCGATGATAAGGCTGAAAAGGGGCATTTTTTTGGCCGCCTGATTGATGTGATCTCCGCTATTTTCACGCCGTTTATCGGCATTCTTGCCGCCTCCGGTATTTTGAAAGGGCTGCTGGCTCTTGCGGTGGTGTGCGGATGGCTGACCACCGACAGTGGCACCTACAAAATCTGGTTTGCCGCCAGCGATGCGTTGTTCTTCTTTTTTCCGCTGGTGTTGGGTTATACGGCCGGTAAGAAGTTTGGCGGTAATCCTTTTATTACCCTGGTCATTGGTGGCGCGCTGACGCATCCGATGATGCTTGAGGCTTTTCACGCCAGTCAGCAAGCCGGGGCGATAAGCGAATCATTTCTTGGCATCCCGATTACCTGGTTCAACTATAGCTCGTCTGTGATTCCCATTATTCTTGCCGCATGGGTCAGCTGCTGGCTGGAAAAGCAGGGCAACAGGCTGTTGCCCTCATCGATGAAAAACTTCTTCGCGCCGCTGATCTGTATTGTGGTGACCGTGCCGCTGACCTTTCTGGTTATTGGCCCGGTGGCGACGTGGCTCAGCCAGTTGCTCGCGAATGGCTATCAATGGATCTACGAACTGGCACCGTGGCTGGCCGGCGCGGCAATGGGCGCGCTATGGCAGGTTTGCGTGATTTTTGGTCTGCACTGGGGCCTGGTTCCGTTAATGATCAACAATCTGGCGGTGCTCGGTTATGACTCAATGCTTCCGATGTTACTGCCCGCCGTGATGGGCCAGGTGGGCGCCACGCTGGGGATTTTTTTACGCACCCGAGACGCTCGTCAGAAAATGCTGGCGGGATCGTCGATCATGGCCGGCATCTTCGGCATTACCGAGCCTGCGGTGTATGGCGTGAATCTGCCCTTGCGGCGTCCGTTTATCTTCGGCTGTATTGCAGGCGCGATTGGCGGAGCCATCGTGGGATTCAGTCATGCGCACGTTTATTCATTTGGCTTTGCCAATATTTTTACCATCGCGCAGATGATCCCGCCTGGTGGCGTCGATATGACGCTGTGGGGCGGCATCGTCGGTGCGCTGGTGGCATTCGTTCTGAGCGGTGTGCTGACCGTTGTGGCTGGCATGCCCAACACGCTGGCGCCCGATCTTCCAGGCGCGCTGTCTGTCGAGAAGAACGAGGTGCTGGCACCGATGACGGGGACGGTGTTAGCTCTCGATCAGGTGCCTGATGCCACGTTCGCCAGCGGCGTGATGGGTAAAGGCGTCGCCATTATTCCAGCCGATAACCAGGTTATTGCGCCCTTTGCGGGCGAAGTCGCCTCGCTTTTCCAGACGAAACACGCCATTGGCCTGCTGAGCGATAGCGGTATTGAAGTGCTTATTCATGTCGGCATCGACACCGTCAAACTCGAAGGGAAACCTTTCACCGCCCACGTAAACGTCGGCGACAAGGTGCAACCTGGGGACATTCTGCTGACGTTTGATCGTCAGGCCATGCTTGCTGCCGGATTTGATCTGGCAACGCCCATCATTATCAGTAATAGCGACAGCTTCGACACGGTGACCGTTTTGTCCTCTTCCGCTGTGGAGGCGGGAATGCCGTTGCTGCGCGTCAGTGACCACTAACAGGAGAGTCAGATGAAAACATTTCCAGAGACATTTTTGTGGGGCGGCGCGCTTGCCGCTAACCAGGTAGAAGGCGCGTATCTCAAGGATGGTAAAGGCTTGTCCACCTCTGATGTACAACCACAAGGGGTTTTTGGCCCGGTTGTCGAACGCGTGGCGGGAGACAGCGGCATCAAAGATATCGCAATCGATTTTTATCACCGCTATCCCCAGGACATCGCGCTGTTTGCCGAAATGGGGTTTAGCTGTTTACGCGTTTCCATCGCCTGGACGCGCATTTTTCCCCATGGCGACGAGGCGCAACCTAACGAGGCGGGCCTGGCTTTTTACGATAAGTTGTTTGATGAACTGGCAGCACACAACATTACCCCTCTGGTCACGCTGTCTCATTACGAGATGCCGTGGGGGCTGGTTAAACAATACGGCGGCTGGGGCAATCGCAAGGTCATCGGCTTTTTCGAACGTTATGCCCGTACCGTTTTTACCCGCTATCAACACAAGGTGAAGCTATGGCTGACGTTCAACGAAATCAATATGTCGCTGCATGCGCCGATGACAGGCGTGGGACTGCCGGAAACCAGCAGCAAAGCGCAGGTTTATCAGGCCATTCACCATCAGTTAGTGGCAAGCGCGTTAGCCGTTAAAGCCTGCCACGAGGTCATCGCAGACGGCAAAATTGGCAATATGCTGCTGGGTGGACTGGTGTATCCGCTCTCCAGCAAGCCCGAAGATGTTCTGAAGGCGCTGCAGGAAAACCGCACCTGGCAGTTCTTTGGAGACGTGCAGTGCCGGGGCGCGTATCCCGGCTACATGTTGCGCTATTTTCGTGAAAACGCGATTCAGCTGGATATCACCGACGCAGACCGCGATGCGCTGATGTCGACCGTGGATTTCATCTCCTTCAGTTACTACATGACCGGTTGCGTGACCACCGATGAAGAACTGAACAAACAGGCGCGGGGCAATATTCTGAGCATGGTGCCCAATCCTCATCTGAAGAGTTCAGAGTGGGGCTGGCAAATCGATCCGGTCGGCTTGCGCACCTTGTTGAATACCTTATGGGATCGCTACCAGAAACCGCTGTTTATTGTGGAAAATGGTCTGGGTGCCAAAGATACGCCGGATGCGAACGGTATGGTTCAGGATGATTACCGCATCAATTACCTCAATGACCATCTGCTGCAGGTCCGTGAGGCGATTGAAGACGGCGTGAATGTGATGGGTTACACCAGTTGGGGGCCGATCGATTTGGTGAGCGCGTCTAAGGCAGAACTGTCTAAACGTTATGGTTTTATCTATGTTGATCGCGATGATTCCGGGGCCGGGACATTGGCACGCAGTCGTAAAAAGAGCTTTTATTGGTATCAGAACGTGATTGCCTCTAAAGGTGCCTCGCTGAAAGCATAACGACCTTCAGGCTGGTTGAGGCTCATCCATCGTGTCGCCTCAACTTGCCTGCCATCCTTCGCGCCGCTGGTGGCGAGCGTTAACCAGTAGGCCATTCTCTCTGTCGTATTATTCCGCACGGAACCAAACCCCATTTGCGGGAGGGATCTGCCTGCTTTTTCTCTGCGGCTTATCCCCAAGTAGCTACAAGATCACCGCCTGAAAACTCCTGCAGCGTCACATATCACAACTCGTGCAGCTACCTTTTTGTGACAAATCACACAACCTCATAACATTTGCCTGCACAGGGAAAGGTTTACCCAGATAATGATTGTACTTTGTACACCGTAGTTTTACAGGGTAAAACAATGATTGTGTCCCGGCGTAAAACCATGATAATTCTGCGAGGAACACCATGTCTGAAAAGATGCCGAATGGCGCTTTAACCTCCGAGATAGAACAGCAGACCGTAAAGCGCGTTATACGACGGATCCTGCCGTTCCTGATCGTCTGTTATCTGATCGCGATTATCGATCGGGGCAACATCGGGATGGCAGCGTTGCAAATGAACGAGGATCTTGGCTTGTCCAGGGCGGTCTTTGGTCTGGCAAGCAGCCTGTTTTTTGTCGGGTATTTCCTGTTCGAAGTGCCCAGCAACTTAGCGATGCAAAAGATTGGCGCAAAGATTTGGATATCACGCATCATGGTGACGTGGGGCATCGTGTCCGTCTGCACCGCGTTTGTTTCAAGTGCCGAAATGCTCTATTTCCTGCGCTTTCTGCTGGGGGCTGCCGAAGCAGGATTCTTTCCCGGCGTTATCCTTTATTTAACCTACTGGATTCCGGGTAAATATCGCGCCCGCGTCATTGCCACCTTTATGGTTGCGATCCCGGCGGCAAACTTTATTGGTTCACCGATCTCGGGCGCAATATTGTCACTGGATGGATGGTTCGGATTACGCGGCTGGCACTGGCTGTTTATTTTAGAAGGCGTTCCCGCCGTGCTTTTAGGTGTCGCCGCCTTTTTCCTGTTAAGCAATCGCCCTGAAAACGCGACCTGGTTAACCGAAGAGCAGCGTAACTGGCTCAGCACCACGCTTGCGGCAGAAAATGCAAAACGCAAAGTGATTGGTCATATTTCGTTGTGGCAGCTTCTGCGCCATAAACACATCTGGGTGATGGCACTGATTTATGCGGGCGCTTCGGCTGCCGGTTCCACATTGAGCGTCTGGTCGCCACAGTTGCTCAAGTCGTTTGGGCTGGACAATTTCACCACCGGTCTGGTTAACGCCATTCCTTATGGCCTGGCGTCGGTGCTGATGATTATCTGGGGACGCAGCTCTGACCGCACGGGTGAACGCCGCTGGCATACTGCGTTAACGCTTTTCCTGATCGCGGGCGGTCTGCTGTCAGCTTTCCTCACGCAGTCGCTGGCGGGAAGCGTGGTCATTCTGTCGCTGGTGCTGATTGGTGCTTACTCCATGAAAGGGCCATTCTGGGCGCTGGCGTCGGGCTGGATGTCTTCCACCACCGCGGCGGCAGGCTTAGCCGCTATCGGCGCAATGGCGAATCTGATTGGTGGTGGCCTGATGGTTAACGTCTACGGCATTATCAATGAGCAAACCGGCAGTCATGCATTGGCGATGGTTCCACTGGCGGTACTCTGCAGTGCGGGAGGCATTGCGGTGCTGATCATGGGCCGCAAAAGCGCGGCGAAAATCGAGGTGGATCAAAGCCTGTCGACCGCAAGCAAATAGTGGGTTCGTCTGAACATCGGTAAAGCGCCTGAGGGCGCTTTTTTTATGCCAGACACGTTTACAGCGCAGATAAAGGGCGAGAGGAGGGCGCAGGAAAGGAAAGAGGCGCCCGGAGCGCCTTGTTTTTCTTATAAAAGATAAGTTGCCGATTGCGCTACGTTTTGCGGTAAGGATCGTTGATTAACGCCACGGTGGCGGCACCTGTCATTAACACAGCGGACACCGCCAGCAGCGCCCACATAAATCCTCCGCTTGTCTGGCGCACATAGCCAATAAGAGAAGGCCCGACAAAGCCGCCCAGATTTCCGACAGAGACAATCATCGCTAAACCCCCTGCGGCGGCGCTTCCTGTGAGAAAACCTGAAGGCAATGCCCAGAACGATGCCTGAAAAGCCAGAATGCCGCTCACGGTAAAGCACAGTGCAAGCATCTTCACCACGGGGTCATCCACCACGGCGCTGCAGGCCAGCGCGATGGCGGCGATCACCAGCGCAGCGCTGATCCAGCGAATGCGGTGGCCGGATGCATTTGCCCGCTGCGCCCAGAACAGCATGCTTAACGCGCCGCAGACGTAAGGTAATGCGGTCAGGAAGCCGGTCGCGGTATGGCTAACGCCAATCTGCTTGATGATCTGCGGCATCCACAGGCCGACACCGATAGAACCCACAATGCCGCAAAAGTTAATGAAAGCCAGCAGGTAGAGCAGCGGATTACGCAGTGCATCACGCAGGCTGGAACCGTGCGCTTTTTCTATCTGCTGTTGCTCGTCTGCCAGTCGCCTGCTCAGCAACGTTTTTTCCGTATCGCTTAGCCAGTTTGCTTTTGCTGGGCGGTCATGCAAAAAGAACAAGCATATTATGCCCAGGATAACGGCCGGAAAACCTTCCAGCAGCAACAGCCACTGCCAGTTACGAATATGTTCGTGTCCGGTGATTTGCATCAGCATGCCGGATAGGGGTGCGCCGATGATGTTTGCCACGGGAATTCCGACCAAAAACGCCGCCGTAATTTTTGCGCGCCAGCTTCCGGGAAACCAGTAGGTGAAGAACAGGTAAATACCGGGCGTGAATCCTGCTTCGGCCACGCCCAGACAGAAACGGGCAAAGGCAAAACTGGCAGGGCCAGTGACGAAGGAGGTCGCCATGGAGATGATGCCCCACGAAATCATGATGCGGGCGATCCAGATACGGGCCCCCACTTTTTGCATGATCAGGTTACTGGGCACTTCAAACAGGAAATAGCCGATGAAAAACATCCCGGCCCCAAACCCAAACTGTTCAGCCGTGATGCCCAGATCGGCGTTCATGCCCAGTGCGGCGAAGCTGACATTGGTGCGATCCAGATAACTCACGACATAACAGAGGAAGATAAAGGGCAGGATACGGCGGAACGCTTTACCCGCCGCTAACTCGCTTTGTTCAAAATCTGTTTGATTCATTTCTTCACGAGATGCGGACACGGCTTGCGGCTCAACAGGTGAGCCGGCGCTTGCAGAATGCAGATTCATGGTTGCCTCCGCTGCGTTCAGGAAACGCAGAGTTGTTCTCAGAGAAAAGCAGTGGAAAGGAAGGGCAGTGGGTGGCCTGGTGTTTTCATTGAACAGGTAAGAATGCTGCCGCTGACGGATTCGGTAATAAACAGCTGCTGTAAATTTTCTCCACCAAAACAGAGATTAGTGGTGGAGCGTCCGGCGGGGCTGGTGAGGATTTCTGCAGGCTCAGCCAGATCGTTGAGCAGCCAGACGCGGCCCAGGCCCGGATTGGCAATCAGCAGCTCGCCGCGCGCGTTCATCGCTAACCCGTCGGGACCGCTGGGTCCGTGCGAGGTAAAATATTGACCGACCTTGCTGATCGAACCCTCTCGCTGAAGCGGCACGCGCCAGATTGAGTTACCGCGCGTCATGGCGACATACAGCACCTTTTCATCTGGCGACAGAACCAGTCCGTTTGGGCTGGGGCAGTTATCCAGCAGGATATCCAGTCGGCCGTCCTGGCTGAGTCGGTAAACCCGTCCGGTGGGATCGTGCAGCCCGGTTTGCCCTTGATCGGTGAAGTAAAGATTTCCGCGACTGTCAGGCGTTAAATCGTTAACGCCACGAAAACTCTCGCTATTGCGGCGCGACAGCCAGGGGGTGATCGTTTGCGTTTTAAGACAAAGCTTCATTAACCCGTGACGATAATCCGTAATCAGAAGCGTATCCGGGTCGGTGAGTTTCATGCCGTTGGGTTCGCCGTCGTACTGCACGACGATCTCCCAGTTGCCTGCCATATCGACCCGGAATATCCGGCCAAAGGGGATGTCGGTCAGGTAAAGACAGCCCGAAGGATGCCAGACCGGCCCTTCCAGAAACGAATCGGTAAGCTGGCCGCCGCGATTGGCGGCAGCCCAGGCATTGTTGCTGTCGGGGACGCGGAAACGGTCAGGCAGCCGGGTGAAAATCGTTGTCTGCCTGACTTCCGCTGTTGTCAGGCACATCATACGGTGGCTTCCTTTTGCGCTAAGACCTTGAGCAGATTGGTCACGGAGGCGGTGCCCATTTTCACATAAGAGTTATCGCTTACGCCGCCGATGTGCGGGGTAATGATGACGTTTTCGACAGACTGCCAGATGTGCGGCGCAGTAAGAGGTTCAACGGTAAAGCTGTCCAGCGCCGCCGAGCTCAGTTTGCCGCTTTTAAGGGCCCGAATCAGGGCATCATCATCAATCAGTCCGCCACGTGCAGTGTTGACCAGAACGGCACCGGGTTTGAACTGTGCCAGCGCCTGATCATTAATCATCTTGCTGTTTTGCGCGGTAAGGGGACAGTGCAGCGACACAATATCTGCGCGTGCATACAGCGTGGCTAAATCATCCACCTGCTCACAGCCCGTGGGCAAGGTTTTCGCCCAGGGATCGTAAGCAATAACCTGCATGCCAAACACGCGACCAATATCCGCCACCCGGCCGCCAATCGCGCCCAGCCCGACGAGCCCGAGCGTCCGACCTTCCAGTTCAAGTGACTTGTGGGTGGATTTATCCCAGTGTCCCTCACGCATCCGGCGATCCAGCGGGAGCAGGGATTTTGTGCAGGCCAGAATCAGTGCCCAGGTATGTTCAGCCACCGCCGCCGCATTGGCGCCTGGCGCAGACTGGACGCTGATGTTGCGTTCGCCCGCCGCATCTTGATCAATGACGTCAATGCCGCTGCCATGCTTGGCGATCACGCGCAGCGCAGGCGCGGCATCCATAATGCGTGCGTTGATTTTTCCATAGCGCACCACGATCCCAACGGGATTATACTGCTGGCACAGCGTGAACAAGTCGTCTTCAGACGGCTTACTGCCCGCAAAGACCACCTCATAATTGTCCAGCATCGCGAGCGCGGCGGGGGCAAGATCTTCGCCAGTTACGATGACGGTGTCCTGTTTGCGCATCAGAGTTCCTCCCCTTCCGCTAACATGCCAGCTGCACGCAGTGCACCGTTCAGCCAGCCCGGTCTTTTGTCCCCCGCTTTGATCGCGGCAATACGACGGGTTTCCATATCCAGCTTTTTCGCCGCGAGTGCTAATACTATTTCAACGTCGTCGCGCGGCACGACCACCACGCCATCGATATCCCCGACTACCAGATCGCCCGCGTTAATCGTGGCACCGGCAACGGAAACGGGATAATTCACGCGCCCGGGAATCGACTTGGTTGGGCCACAAGGGTTAAGGCCTGCGGAAAAAACAGGGTAGGTGTGCGTGCTGAGTGCATCGGCATCCCTGACTGCGCCATCGATGATGATGCCAGCAATGCCGGACGCTTCGGCCTGGGTTGCCATAATCTCGCCCAATAGCGCGCAGCTGATATCACCTTTACCATCAACCACGATGACGTCACCAGGTTTGGCAACCGCCAGCGCAGCATGGATCGCCAGGTTATCACCGGGACGAACCTCGACGGTCACTGCCGGACCCGCCACTTTCATATGTGCACCCAACGGCTTGATGCGGCCATGAAGTGTGCCCCTTCTGCCTGCCACATCAGCAATAATCGCGGCCTGAAATTCAGCCGCGCGTCTGACATAATCAGCGCTGACTCGCGTAACTTCACGGTTAATCATGGGTTTTTCATTAGCGGACATAGCGTACCTCATAGGTTGTTTTACACAGTAAAACCAGGTTGTACATTATGAAACCACTATATCGGTGATACTGACGATGACGCCAGTGTTGCGAGCTTGTTTGTGATGTAAACAAGATGTGACTCACAGTTTCGGGTACACTCGGTTCCAGCAAAAATCAGGAGAAGCAAAATGGGAAATGAAGGCGTTAATGCTGTAGAGAAGGCACTGGCCTTGCTGGACTGTTTTAAGCCAGGCGAAGAAAGTCTGTCACTCACGGCGTTGTCACAGCTTTCGGGTTACCATAAAACCACCGTTTATCGCCTGATGAATTCGCTGGAACGCATGAGTTATGTGGTCAGAAGGGAGAATGGCATTTATACCCTGGGGCCAAGGTTGCTGTATCTGGGCAAGCTGTATGAACAGTCGTTTCATCTGGCCAGCGTGGTTCAGCCCGAACTGCAGGCGCTGGCCTCGGCAACAAACGAAAGCGCCAGCTGGTATGTGATTGATAACGGCCAGCGTCTTTGTGTCTTCCGTGCGGAGTCGTCGGACGGTTTGCGCCATACGCGACTGCCTGGCTCGCTTTATCCGCTGGATAACTCGGCGATTAGCCAGGTGCTGCGTCACTGGGGAATGGGCGAAAGCTTGTTTACTGACGCGCCCGATTTACCGCTCTATACCTCAGGCGCGCGCGATCCGCATACTGCCGCCTTTGCCATCCCGGTGTTTGGCGAAGGGGATAAATTGACGGCAGCCCTTGCGCTGACGGGGCCATCGTCAAGATTAACCCTGGATCGTAAAGCGGCAGGACTGGGCGACCTGATGCGGGACAGTGCGGCCAGACTGTCGGCCCAACTGGGCGCGAGAAAACCTTTCTGTGATTTCGTGTATGCACGTAACGCGTGAAAAGCGTACGGCGAAAAACACGCATCCTGTAAACCCACATTAGCGCAGACCCGGCTGACAGGCGGACGGTTGCCCGACATGAGCGTGACAGGGCCCGGGAAAACCGCGGGCGGTCATGCTCAGTACACAGGATTAACGGTAGTAAACCGCAATATGTTGCCCCGCCACGGTTTCAACCGCGACAGGTATTTCAAAAAGGCGTTCGATCAGATCGGGTTTCATCATTTCAGCCGGGGTGCCTCTGAAAAAAACCTCACCCTTTTTCATGGCGATAATATGGTCTGAATAGGTCGAGGCGAAGTTAATATCATGGATGACCAGGATAATGGATTTTCCCAGCTCGTCAGCGGCGCGCCGTAGCTGCTTCATCATGGTCACGCTGTGTTTCATATCAAGATTATTCAGCGGCTCATCCAGCAGAACGTATTTGGTATTTTGACACAGCACCATGGCGACAAAGGCGCGCTGCCGCTGTCCTCCGGACAGTTCATCAAGATACCGCTCGGCCAGTGGCAGTAAATCCAGAAAATATAATGCCTGATGAATATGATGCTTATCGTTTTCCGTTATGCGCCCTTTTGAATAGGGATAGCGGCCGAAACTCACCAGATCGTAAACCGTGAGTCGGCTGGTAAAATGATTATCCTGCCGCAGGACTGACATGATTTTCGCCAGCTTCTCGCTGTGCGTTTCATTGACGACCAGCGAGTCAATCCTGACCTCGCCACTGTCGGGCATCATCAGGCGGCTAATGACTGACAGTAATGTGGATTTGCCGGCCCCATTGGGCCCGATGATTGAGGTGATACCGGATGAGGGCAGGGTTTCATTAATGTTTTTAAGGACAGATAAGGGCCCGTACGCTTTATTAACATTTGCAACTTCAATCACGTCGCCACCTTTTTCAGAACCAGATAAATAAAGAGCCCACCGCCAAAGAATTCAATAATGACGGACAGCGTTCCCGCCATGTTGAACAACTGCTCCAGGAGCAACTGTCCGCCCGTCAGCATAATGATGCCAATAAGAATCGCCCCCGGTAGCAAATAACCATGACGCCAGGAGCCCACCACCGGCCAGGCAAGGTTAACCACCAACAGTCCCAGAAACGTCATCGGCCCGACCAGCGCGGTTGAAATCGCCACCAGCAGCGAAATCAGCAGCAGCAGGCCGGTCACATAATGTTGATAGGGCACACCCAGTGCCGTCGCGCTATTGCGCCCTAGCGCAATGACGTCAAGGCGATGCCGAAGCCGCCAGACGATAACGGTGATCGCAACAATCATCATGGCTGAAATGGCCAGTACCTCAGCATCAGCATGGGTAAAGGTGGCAAACATCCGGCTTTGCAGCACGGCAAATTCGCCGGGTGACAGTAAACGCTGCATCAGACCGGAAAGGCTGCGAAACAGCGTGCCGAACACCAGGCCAGTTAACAATACCCGGTGAAGATCCAGCCCACTGCGGTTGAATAACCAGCGATAGAGCAGCGTGGCAAAGATCATTAACAGCGCCGTTTCGCCAAGAAACTGCACCACGCTGCCCATCTGACTCAGTTGCGAAAGCTGAATAAAAAACACCAACAGGGTTTGGAGAAAGACAAAGAGTGACTCAAGCCCCATCACCGACGGCGACAGAATGCGGTTTTGCGTAATGGTCTGGAAAAGCAGCGTGCTGATTCCGGATGCAAAGGCGACCAGTACGATGGTTAATAAAATCTGCCCTCGGTGTTTCAGTATGTAGCTGATATTTCCCTGCATATGCAGTGTCATAAAGACCAGGGATAATACGACCGCAAGCAGCGCCAATATCCACAACCGCTTCACGGGCGATCGTGCCGCTCTCGGGGCGTGGGACGGTTGCAACAGATCAGTTGGCATAGCGCTTTCCCCTGATAATCAGCACCAGAAAAACGGCTGCGCCCAGCACGCCGAGTAAGGCGCTGACCGGAATTTCAAAGGGATAAATAATCAGCCGTCCCAGGATATCGCAGCTCAATACCAAGATGGCGCCTGTCATGGCGACCCAGGGCACGGTTCGTCGCAAATTATCGCCAAAAATCATGCTGACAATATTTGGGACGATCAATCCCAGGAAAGGTAAAACACCGACCACAACGATAACCACGCCGCTGGCGATGGCGATCATGGCCATGCCCGTTAACTGAATCTTGCGGTAGTTAAGCCCGACGTTAACAGAAAAATCATGGCCCAGGCCGGCCACCGTGAACCGATCGGCAATGAAGGCCGCCAGCAGGGTAATCAGCCCGACAATCCAGAGCAGCTCATAACGTCCCTGCATCACGCTGGAAAAGTCACCGGATTCCCAACTGCCCAGGGATTGCAGGATATCAAACTGCATCCCCAAAAATGTCGTCACGGAACTGAAAACGGCCCCCAGCATGATGCCAGTAAGCGGCACGATAAAAGCGCTTTTCTGACGGATGTGTTGAATGAGCAGCATAAACAGCACCGTGCCAGCCAGGGCAAACAGGGACGCGATGCACATTTTGACGATGACGGGCGCGGCGGGATACCAGACCATCACCAGCAAAAGCCCCAGGCTTGCGGATTGCGTGGTGCCCACGACAGAAGGCTCAACAAAGCGGTTTTGCGTCAGCATCTGCATGATCTGGCCCGCGACACTCATCGCACTACCGGCCAGCACCAGCGCGACGGTACGCGGAAAGCGGCTGATAAACAGAATGTCCCGCATCTCTGCATCTTGCCACAGGTCGATTAATGACACGCGGGTTACGCCCGTCACTAAGCTCAGAATAACCAGCGCAGCCAGCAGGCCCAGGCTGACAAGATAAGCCCCGTATTTCATTCAGGGCTGGTTCCCGGCCGCGATCAGGTGCTGCCTGATCTGCTTCATCATGAGGCTGTAGCTCTGGATTCCACCGGCAATATACAGCGAGGCGGAATCCAGATAGATAATTTGCTGCTTTTTCCAGGCGGTGGTGCGGCGCACCAGCGGATTATCCAGTACCTGGCGGGCCGACAGGCCTTCTTTGCTGCCGATGGCGCTGTCACGATCCAGAACGAACAGCCAGTCGGGGTTGGCCTGCATGATCAGCTCGGGTGAAATGGCATTGCCATGTTTGCTGGAGTTTGGCATAGCGAGTGCAGGTTTGAACTGCAGCACATCAAAAATAAAACCAAAGCGGGAGTGCGGCGTGTAGGCGCTGAGTTTGCCTCCGTTTACCATTAACATCATGGCGCTGCCCGACTGAGCGGCGGCGGTGCGAAGGTCTGCAATTTGTGCATTAAAGGCGCTTAAAACGGCCTTTGCCTGGGCCTGTTTACCAAAGATCTCCCCCAGTTGCGTAGTACGCTGTGTCAGACTTGCCATGACATTGTTCGGGTCAAGATCCAGCGAAACGGTTGGGGCGATATCGCTGAGTTTGTTGTAGGCCGCAAGGGCTCTGCCACCCGCAACGATCACATCCGGCCCGGCAGCGCTTAAGGCTTCATAGTTTGGCTCAAACAGCGTGCCGGCATTGAAATAGTCATGGCTGTTGTATTTAGCCAGATGCGCCGGATAGGTGAAACCGGATTGCGCGACGCCCGCAGGATTAATGCCTAACGCATCGGCAATATCCAGCGTGGCCGGATTCAGGATCACCACGCGTTGGGGATGCAGCGGCAGCGCGGTGGTTCCCTGTAGATGCGTGACGCTGACCGTTTGTGCTGCCTGGGCCGAAGCCGGAGGGAAAACGGTCAGTATGCAGGCCAGGGTAAATAAAATCGTCAGAAGAGGGAAACGCATAAGTTCTCCTTGCGCGTTGCTTTTATCCATGGGAAAGCATTCGTAGTCGGTTATAAATAATCGTTAACCTGTGCGTCAGGTCAGATAACCGGCGCACCTTGCCTGTATGACGCTCAACGTGCCAGCACCGCTTACTCTCAGGTCGCAATAAATAAAACGTGATGCTGGCATCTGTTAACGTTCAGGTTTTATATCGCCATACCGGGCTGGTTTACCTGAATCATCCTTTTCAAAACGCCGTTAATGCAGCGGCCTGATAACAAAGCAGGGCGATCAGAATGAGGCCGTTATTGAGGCATACATGGTGCGACCGGGCACCGCGTAATTGTTGCCTGAATCCCCGCTTGAGGACGGATTGTCAGAGACAGGATTTTTATCAAAAAGATTGTCCAGCCCGACATTAAACTTAAGGTGTTTCGTTGCCCTGTATTGTCCTGACAGACCATAAATCATGTAGGCTTTTCGGATACGTGCTGTCGCAGTATTGCCTCGCGCGGCCTGGTCTGCGCTGCTGTTCAGTCCCAGCATTTTTCCATAGTATTTTGCGGTAAATGAAAGGCTTATGTCGTCATTAACCTGCCAGTCAAGAGAAGACCAGGTGGAGAGTTTTGGCGTTGTCACTAACATCACGCCCAGAGAATCTTCGGCTTTAATCATTCGCGTGAGCGTGTTATTCAGTGACAGACGCTTCATCCAGGGACCCTTTTCTTCTGATATCAAAGGAAGGGTTAAATTGCCCTCCAGGCCCTGGGTGCGCGCAGTGTCAAGATTGACGCGTTCAAGCCAGTAGCGGCCGGAGGTATCGCCCGGAATATAGCCAACAGGGGCAGCGGCAATTTTGTCTTTGAATCGGCTGTCAAAGAAAGTCAGTCCTGCGCTCCATCCCTCGTAATCGAAGATTGCGCCAACTTCCCAGTTTTGTGATGTTTCAGGCTTGAGTTGGTCGCTGCCCATCGTGTAACAACCCCCGCCGTTGTAATCGGCATAGCCGTTACATCCCGCGCCTTTTGAGGATTCAATAAAGCCTTTGCTTGCCTGGCGCACGCTGGGTGCTTTAAAACCTTCTGAATAACCGCCTTTTAATGTCCACGCGTCCGTGGCTTGCCAGACCAGATAGGCGCGCGGCGTTGTCCTGTTACCGTAATCGGTATTATCTCTGCGCAGGCCCAGAGTCAGTGAAACATCCTCCAGCAGGTCGATCTGGTCTTCGACGAACAGGCCGGTGCTTTTGGCTTCACCGCTGTGTTTGCCGTAGGTGCTGGAGGCGTCCGCCACCACGCCGATAGAACGAGGATTGTTCAGCTCTTCTTTTTTCCACTGTGCGCCGAATGTCAGGTTGTGCGGTAAGCCGAACTCAAAAGGCAGGTTAATATCGCCTTCCACGATGCTTTCTTTATTCCATAGCGCGACATCCTGGCTGCCCGTTACCGTAGCGCCAGAAATCACCGGGATATCGGACACCCAGTTTTTGAACTTATTTTGATAGGCGTTCAGCTTCACCGTGCCAAAGTCAAAAATACCGCGATAATCCAACGCATAATTTTCACGTTCAAGTTTATCCACGCCACGCAGCGCAATTTCACTGCCGTCACTGGACTCGCCGGGAATCCCTTTTTCGGTTCCCTGCTGAGTGGAAACGGACAGGCGGTGATTAGGGGTAATATCCCAGCCGAGTTCTGCGCCGTAATTTTCATTCTTGCGTCCTTCCTGGCCGCTTCCCCAGCGCAATGCGCCGGTCTCGCTTTTATCCGCTTCGCGCTTATTCCACGAACCGTTAACGCGCAAATCAAATCCATTACCCAGCGGGCCGCCGATGCTGCCTGTCCAGGTTTGGGTGTTTCCCCGGTTACCATCTTGCGGCTGACGGGTGCCTGCCGTTAATGCACCGTGCCAGGCATCATTATTTTTTTTGGTGATAATATTCACCACACCGCCCATCGCATCGGAACCATAGAGAGCGGACATTGGCCCTCTGACCACTTCAATACGTTCAATGGATTCGGTTGGAATCCAGTTAATGTCGTCGAAATAGTTTTGCTGTGTGCTTTTGATGCCGTTACTTGAGCCTATGCGTTTGCCATCCACCAACAACAGCGTATATGCCGCTGGCATTCCGCGCAGTTGAATACCGGAACTCACGTCTGTACCAATCGCTTTTGTTACGCCTGCGACACGTTCGAGAATATCCGCCAGATCCGTGGCCGATTTACCGATGTCTCTTTCCAGCTGTTCTGCGGTGATGACAGAGATCGATGCGGGCGCATCTTTAAGCCGTTGTTCAATTGCTGATGCCGTTACCACCATCACATCTTCATTGTCGTCGTTAATATCAGGCTCAGCCAGCGCGGGGGAAACCATACCAAAGGCGGGAATGAATAAACTCGTAGTAATATGACGGGTGATTTTTTTTAACGGCAGCATAACGATTAATCCTTTAACGATTGTCATCCAGTTGAGGAAGCCACACTCGAAAGAAATCATAATTCCATATGCAAATGGGAATCAACTCAAGAATCATTATCAATTGTCGAAAAAATAAATCCGTCCGGAAACTGAATAGTTTTTTTAACGGATAAAAGCGAGTGGGAGGAGAGGGCGGCACCACGAATCGCTCGCGAGAGTTTGGCGTTAACTGATTTAATTGAAATGATTTTTACTTATGATTTTCTGGATTTAACATTGAATTAACGGTAAGAATAAATAATAAGGTGCCTATAAGTAACTTGCAAAGATTAAATATTCTCTTCTTTGTAATTCATCACCTTTTAAGAGTGAGTAACGATTTTTTATTGAATAGTTAACTCATAATCAACTTTACAGGAACGTTTAAAACATAACTTGGCTTTGTCCGGTTTGGTTCCGGCATTGCGCGGACGGCGTGTCATTCAGATTTGTCATGGTTTCATGACAATACAGGGTGCGACAGGCTGAAACGATGGGGATGTCTGGGCATATATCCATCACCGTCACAAAGGTGGTTATCAGGTGGGCGAGGGCTTAGCCTCTGTTTTAAACAGGCCTTTAAGCCCGAAACGCGTTTGACGCCACCTTGCTCGCGTTAGAAAGGAACGCGGAGTTTGGGGGCGTCATTCACTTTTATTTTCCACGCAGAACCACTAATGAAACTGAATGTTATGGTTTCGTCATTTACCGATAGCTGTTCGAAAAAACCTGATGAAGACGTATTGCCAGTTTGCAGGCTTTCGATATTCCCTTTGCTCAAGCTGATTAGCGTTACAGTTAAAGAGAATATCGTCTGTCGTGAACAGCAGATATCTGTCGTTATCGACCTTTACCGCGGCGTCCAATATTTGTCCGTTAATTGAGATGCCTGTCGGTTTATTCTGATAACAACTTAAGAAATTGCCGGCTTAACATGCGTGGCTTTATTTTTTTCACGCAGAGTCACCGAAGCGGTTTGCTTCATCATCCTCCAAAACGCTATTTCAAAAGTTCTATGACGGCTTCGCATAATAAATTAGCGTTCTGATTACGTTATACCGTTGTCAGACTAATCAACGGATTTTAATGTGCGTACTGACCAAAAAACGCGGCTAGCGCATGGGCCGTGGCTTCGGGTTGCTCCTCGGGCTGGAAATGTCCGCAATCCGAGAGACGCTGACCCTGTACATCATCGCCGTAGGCTTTCAACGTGGCAGCCATATCAGGAATGGAGCCCTGGTCGGCGGACAGCCCCAGCACCGGCATGATCAACCGCCCCAGCCTGACCAGTTCTGCATTTTGCGCAGCGGATTGAGACAGCGCTCTGTAAAATGCCAGCCCTGCGCGTAATCCCCCCGGTGTTTTAAGCAACCGCTCATATTCGGTCAGTTCAGTCTCGCCATAACAGCTGTGATCAGCGGCTTTCTCGCGGAAAAACCATTCCAGATAAATGCGCTCACGTCCTGCCAGCAAGGCTTCAGGAAGATCAGCCACGGCATGGAAGGCAAAATGCCATGTTTTCCAGGATTTGTCGGAGGCCGACGGCAGTTTATCCGGCAGGGATATTCCCGGGATACCGGCGTCCATCAAGGTCAGCGCACGTATTTCATCGCCATATAACATCGCATAGGTAAAGGCGACCCAGGCACCGACGTCATGTGCCGCAAGAAAGTACGATCCTAAATCGAGTGAATCGACAAAAGCATGCAGTCGCGTGGCAACCGTTTGAGTGTCGTAACCGGAAAGCGGCTTATCTGTATCCCCCTGTCCCGGCAAATCAACGGCAATGATTCGGTATTTATCAGCCAGGGGCCGCATGACATTTCGCCATGCAAACCAGCTTTCGGGGAAACCTGCCAGTAACACCAGGGGTAAGCCATCCTCACGGCCACCTGTCACATAATGAAAGCGCAGACCATTTACACGCGCAAAGTGGTGACTAAAACCATCAGGTGCAGCGGGGAGCATAAAAGCAGACATAATCTATTCCTGTAGTAAAAGTACAGTACCGGCTAACAGCAGAACCGCTGCCATGGCACGTTGTACTGTAATGGGATGAGGGGGAACACCGAACAGACCGAAACGATCGATCACCAGAGAAAACACCACCTGCCCGGCGATAACCAGGGCGACCATCGCGGCGGCACCCAGGCGCGGTAGACTGACCGTGACGCCAGCCAGCGTCATCACACCGCAAATACCGCCAAACCACGCCCATAAAGGCAGAGACGGCAGGGATGAGGTGCGCGGGAAGGTTCCGGTTGTGATAGCCCCGAGTATAAAAAGAACGAGTGCCGAAACCAGTGCCGATACCGCCGCCGCCCAAAGCGGTGAGCCCAGCGCATAGCCCATGCGAGCATTGAAGACCGCCTGCAACGGCAGCATCGCCCCGGCGAGAACGGCAATAACGACGTAAATAATCATGGCTTATTCCAGTACCTTCAGCGCCTGAGCCACAAAACGCTCAGTATCCTGTGTGAGGGTTGAGGCCTTTCCGATGACGCGCATTCCCTGAAGTAAAGCCAGAATGACCTCGGCCGCGGCAGTTTCGTTGGTAGTCGCGGCAATGGAACCGTCCTGTTTTCCGTTTTTAATCAATTCCGCAATGTTGCTGCGTCGCTTTGCCAGCTGTTTCTCCAGGCTACTGGCCGCAGCGCCAAGCTGGTCGAAGTTGGTGACTCCTGCCACCACCATGCAGCCCAGCTTGCCGTCTTTTCCCTGACTGAGCTCAACATAGTCCCGCAGCAGTTCCGCAAGCTTGTCTTTACTCGTTGCCGCCTTTTCCAGCCGGGTTTTTATCTGCTCTTCGCGAAGAAACACATAGCGCTCAAGCGCCATGGCAAAAACGCCCTGTTTATCTTTATACGCCTTGTAAACGCTACCGGTACTGAGGTTGGTGGCCGCGGTGATGTCACTGATGCTGACGCCACTAAAGCCACGATCGCGGAAAAGCCTAATAGCCCCATCCAGAAATTGTGCTTCGTTGAAAGCACGTGGTCGCCCCGCAGAGGATTGCGCACTACCGGTATGTGAAGATGGTTTCATGGCTAACCTCCAATTAGGAAATGATCGTTTCCTTTTTAGGGCATAGAGGGGGAGGTTGTCAAGGGGAAGGATGGGGAGGGGGTTTTGGGGAGGTTGTGGGTGGGTTGGAGTTTCTGCGATATTCTGATGAAAAAATTGGAAATGATTATTAGCTGATAGTTTTGTAAAAGAAGGGTTTAAGGTAGTTAGGTGAGGTGAAAGCGGAGTGAATTTTTGTAAGATCTTTGACGATGGTAGAAAGTAAACAGCATTTACTCGTTTTACTGCTGCTACGTATTGAACGTTATTTTACAAACCCAGTTTTTATTTTATGCTTCAATCTATACTCATTGCTTAGTAAAGCACTTTCTGGATTATTCATATAGACTGGTCTGCCCAGGATGGATTTTCCTCCCTGTATTCGTAGTACAGGAAAAAGAATGAATCATTTGGTAATCTTAATAAACCTCAATGTATTCAGGTTTCCACTATTTCAGGCTTTATTTTGACCTGGTAACAAACAAGCAAAACCTAACGCTCATTCTGTGAATATTGGATATAAACTTATTTAAATTGATATTTTACACCACCATCTCGTGTGCGCCAGATCATCATGAGAATGTTTTTATCAATGCAGTTTTTCGGTGATTTTATGTCTGAGAAGCAAAGCCTGTCTTCTTTACCTTCCTCCTGATAGCCATTGCCATACGCATAGATTGCAATAAGAAATGGCACTTTATCTCCAGTTGGAATTTTGTAATTTTCAAGTATTTCATTTTGGTTTTGTTTCCACCAACTGATCTTTGCTGCTTCAGTCAATGGTAATTTATCGACAATAATCTGTGCCGTACTGCCATCGTAATGTGCGTCAATAACTGAAACGTCTTTTTTTTCATTAAAAAGAAAAAACGCGACGCATAATAGTAGTGTAAGTAGTAAAACTATCAACTTTCGCATTATCGGTTTCCTTTTATGTCAATCACTGCTTCCATATTAGTCAGGAAGGGACGAAACCCTAATCTATCAAAATGTTGCAAAACAAACCAGATTTTAAAAAACTGAAACTGGCTAAACATCTTCTTACGTATATCGCTGACATCCAGGCCGAAATGGTCCTGACCAGTAAACTTGATACTTGCTTGCCATCCAGTGCTGCTAACATCTAAATTTATTATTTCAATCTTCGTTGCATGAACATCATGAATTGTAATACCCATGCCATTTATTTTATCAACTATGAAAGAATCAAATTTGGGCAGTATGGAAATTTTTATTGCAGAGGCTAAATCATTCAGTCGATCTTGAGGGAATCCTCGTTTGTTATAATCAACAAATAATCCAATAGCTTCTTGCATGATAGCCGTTGTTTTTTTAGCAGAATAATCAGAGTGTAATTTATCACGGTAGGCGTTATTCAACTGTGGATGATTAAAAGCTGAACCTTGTGAAAACTGAAAGTGCTTTAGCATCAAGTTGATTAAAATTCTGTACGGACCGACAAACGAATAAGGTAGAGATGTTACCTGCATTTCCTCAAACAATAGTTGCGCGCATTGCTGAATGCTTAGCTTACTGCCACGGTTGAGGCCACCATAAGCACCTGTGAACCTCGATTGTGGGCTATCAAATGCTGTCAATCTGGTTAAGGTATAGGGATCAACCACATTTGATATATTGACCAGTCCAAACTCTCGTTTCAGCCTCTGTTCTGAAATATCCCCGTATCGCATATCGTCAGAGGCAAAATCATTAAAACGCCTTTGTGTCGTAAAAATTGTCGCTGGAAATGTCGCATTGCTCATTGAAGTATTCCTTTACTTGTACCCATAACAACTTCAATGACACATAGCGCTTTTAAGGGAGCTAATCGCCAGTACTGCCATTGAGAGCAATATTATATCGCCGCAGGCACTGATGAAACACTAAATAATTCATGTTTTGAACGAATTTAACAAAAAATGGTTAATGGTGCTGTCAGTACTTGCGGCCCAACGCCACCTGTAATACTTCCTTATCCAGCATAGTTTCTGCAAGCAACTTCTTTAGACAGGTGTTCTCTTCTTCAGGCGATTTAAGGCGTTTGACTTCAGGGAATTCTCTGCCACCAAACTTCTTGCACCAGGTGTAAAAGGTGGCCTCTGAAATACCCATCTTTCTGCAGATCTCCCCCGACGCGGGTGCCGCTTTCGGCCTGATTCAGCGCAAAGGCTGTCTGTTCTTCGTTATAACGGTTTTTTTCATGGCTGATGTGCCTCTCTGTGAGATGAAAGAAAGACCGGATACTTCAGTTTAGCCTTGTACTGTTTTCAGGGGAAGGTCAGTGTGCTTACAGCTGGTCACAGACTCCTTAAAAATTCGTTTAAGTTGCTGCTAACCCACGTCAGTTGAGGTTTGACCTGCTCCCCGTGATCCACACAAATTGTTATTAGTAACTTCCGCTTTTGGCACAAACCAGGCTGCCAGATTCGATAGCGATCTACCTCCGATTCCTCCATAACCGGTTTGGGTCAATCCACCTTTGCTGGTAAAACACCTTTCTAGCGAGAAACTCAGCCCACAAGCTTTAACCCTGTTTTCCCAGTTTCAACAATGTTCCCGCTGTTGGCCTCGCTAACAAAATCAGCCCACTATTGCATCATTGGACATTGTTGCTCCAGGTAATCGCTTCGGTTATAAGCACGGCGAACTCCATTCACTGGCTTTCTTCACATTCCACCAACGCTCTGCCACGAGTTGGAAAGTATTGGTTTTGGCTTCCAGCGAACTGCGAAGTTGTTCTTGCTGATGTTCCTGGGGATCGATTTGTTTCGCCAGAAGAGAACGGGATTCTGCCCGATAGCTTCGAGCATCGGCAAGAGTAACTGACGGGTAGGGGCCTATGCTCTTCTTCGCACGTTTCTTGGTGACAGGGCGAATGTAGCGAAACTGCCAGATTTTACTCCCGCTGGATTTGATGAGTCGCTCAGGGCCATCGCCATCGTAAAGAACGTAGTCAGCTTCCTTGGGTTTTGGCAGATTCGATTTCCTTGACGGATATAGGTTTGGTTTGTCTTGCCATTGCCGGGTTTCCATAGTTTTAGCCATCTCAAAAACAAAAAAGCTTTATGAGGTGCCATAATAAGGTGCCTAAAAGATTCGAATTTTTTAGACTTCGCGGGACAAATTGTTGACACAAAAAAAACCGCAAAGCTTTCACCTTACAGGCTTTCAGCGGACAATTCTGGTATCGCCGCGAAAGAATTTTGGGCTGGCGGAATCTGAATGAATCACCTATCTCTATGAAATTTAATATAAATATTTAATTTAAAAATAATTGGTATACCTAAACGTATACCAATTGCTTTAGTTAAATGATTTTTTATGTAGGGGAGGGCGATGGCTTTGCATCTATGGTCAGATACGCTTTTAGACCTGAAGAGCCTTTGACACCACGCGGATCGGAAAAGAATGGAACACGGAGTTTTGGGGAGTCGTTCACTTTAATTGTCCAGACAGACCCGCCAATGAAATTGAACTCAATGGTTTCGTGATTGACAGACAGCGCCTCGAAAGAGCCTGACGAATACTCGTTGCCAACCTGAAGATTTTCAATAATCCCCTGGCTCAGGCTGATGAGAGTAACCGTAAGAAACTCCTCAAAGATCACATCATCCGTTGTGAAAAGAATATACCTGTCATTGTCGACTTTAACTGAGGCTTCGAGTACCTGTCCTTTTATAGTGATACCCGTCGGATTGTTATCGATCACTACTTCAGAAACGGCCTGCTGAAAATCAGTCGCTTTACTTTTCTCAACAAGCTTTACCGAGAGAGTTTGTTCCATGACTATCCCCAAAAACGTCCCATTTCAAAGGCGGCAAGTGCACCACCAATCCACCAATCAAAACACAAACGGGGGCTCCGGGTCCGCATACCAAACCTGCTAAAGCCCCTCCCGCTGCACCACCTGCTATGCCTGCACCGTTAATCGCTATTTGTTTACCGGTTTCAGTGTCAATTATCTTAATGCCAGGAGAAATTGGCTGTTAACAGGTGCTTATTTACATCATTAAATTATTTTAATTTTGATTAGGACAGCGATAACTGCAAGTAAAAAACAACAAAAAAAGCCCAATAAAAAAGTAAAATATAACGGTTTGAGGCTATTTATCTCTGCGCTATGTTGACTGTTACTTGCAAAATCATAGGCCTGGCTTTTTGGGTCTAATAAGAAGATTTTTTTGTTTTGTTTTAATCGCATAAAAAAATAGAGCATTAGTGGCGAACCTAAGTAACCCATATTGCAATGCAATAAGTAAGGGGTAGGCAGCATATACTTTTGTTGGAAGTCAGAAATCAATTTGTGGTAGCGGGATCTGTTACTTAGATACAAAAGCACGCTTACCACTAAGCAAACCATAGGAAGCATAATTAAAACCATTATGGCCGACTTCATTGTTCAAATTCCCATGTATTCATAGATAGTATCCATTATAGAGTCGCTCGCTTTGGCACCGACATAACCCGCAGCGATTGAGCCAACTGCTGCACATGCTACCGCTCCTGTTCCTGCTGTGGCGATCCCTATTGCTGCGCGTAATCCCAATCCGGCCACTGAACCAACTCCTACACCAGCCAGGGTCGACGCACCAAACTTACCATATTATTTGAGCGTTGTTCGTTGCATTCGCTCTCACGGCCTTTAACGCAGGCATTGACCACAGCTCTTTATTCATTGGCTTTGACCAAAAAAGAGGTGAAATTGCTTACAGAAGTATGGATCTTGCTCTTTCTGCCTATGGCATGTTTAGGTTGATAAGAAAACCTGAAACATTTCATCTTTTTACTACATAAACTCCGATTTCGTTAGGGGTGTCAAAGATATGAGCCGTTTTGAATTAGGAGTAGAAATGTATAACGACTATTCTGCTCTTAAATCTACATGCGATAATAGAAAATAAATCACTTTTTTCTCGAATGCCGAAATGCTCTGTAGCCTAACCTCATTGGGGTAAAAATATAGAAAATTGGGGCTGTAATTAGCATTGTTATCGAGTAAGAGGTGATTGCGAGGCTATCTTTATATACGAGTGTGTATATCCATACAATAGCGAGGATGATTACAAGTATTGAGGCAGCAACAAAACGAATACTAAGCTCTTTGAGCAAAGCTGGATAAGTAGTTCCATTTTTTTCTGCTTGCATTCTTAAAGCAGCAATATCTTTTGCATTGAAACCATTCTCAGCAAGTTTTTTTTCAAATTCAAAGATGTTCATATGGTCACCAAAATCGTGTTTTTAGACCGATCATAACTCATTTAGCTCGGTGGATAACAGTGAAATTATTTTCCATTCAAAGGAGATGTAAATGCTAGAAGATTCGAAATTAATTTATTCTAACCCTTCTATTATTCACTGTTACCCAATGTAGCATAATGTTATTGCTGTCCCTACGCGAGGGGCGCAAATTTATTCATCTTTAATTTTCACCATTTCACCATTTTCCTTTGTACGATAGAATCCATCATGAACGCCAAAAAATATATGTTTACTCCTGTCATTCCATACAGTGAAAACCTTATCTTTCTCTATGCAATTCATCGGCGGCTTCATATCGCTGAAACATAAATTGTCATAGCCATCGGTTTCTTTATAACCCTTGTCGAAATTCCAAAAAATGACTTCGAAAAAGCCATCATTATCTGGGGCGGGAACATCATATTCTTTTTTGAGCATATCCTTGTTTTCCAGCCACCAGTCGATTTTCCCCTGGTCCGTAATCGGGAAGTTTTTTACTAAAACTGAGCTGTAGTTACCGTCTTTATGAACGGCAACAATTTCTACCGTTCGCAGCGACAGCCAGAGTACACATGCTAGTAGCAAGCTAACGAAGAACGATAGTGCAAGTATAATTTTTTTGAGGTTAGCTTTCATTTCGTCCCCCGGTGATTTCAATTTTGGCTTCAATATTTGTCATGAATGGCTTGAAACCAAACTGGTTGTATCGCTGTAACACAAACCAGATACGAAAAAAACGGAACTGGTTGAACTGGAATTTTAAAATATCGTCAACATCAAGGCCAAAATGATCCTGGACTTTGTAATGCACTACCGCCCGGTAACGGTCATTATCAACCTGTAGCGATTTTATGGTGATATGCGTTGCCCAGGTATCATGTACAGTAATTCCCATGCCGTTATAATTATCCTGAAACCGGTCGAATTTGGGGAGTTTTCCGAATGCTATTGCTTTACGCAACTCATCTTTATTTTTTATGGGATAATTTTTATTATCCCAGTCGATAAACGTATTAAATGTTTTCTGTAACCGCAAGCGCGTACTGTTCTCTGTCGAATTATCTTTGAGAATTTGCTCCCTCAAAGCACCGTCCAGGTGAATATTGGTGAACGGTTTGCCATTATCGTACTGCATATGGGTGATCATCTTTTCGATCAGGTGTTTGTATGGGCCATAAATCGAGAACAGGCGCGATAAATCGCGGAACTCATCAAACATCATGGCGGTACACTGTTGACGGGTAATTTTCTCCCCTTCTCCACGGGAGCCGTAAAACATAGACTGTGGCTGATTAAACGGGGTAATTTTCGTCAGTGTATAAGGATTGACCCTGGTTGAAACATCCACCAGTCGGTATTCAGATTTTAACTGTGATTCAGATAAATCCCCACAGCGCATATCCTTAGCGCTGTAGTCGTCCATACGATTTTGGGTAGTGAATATGGTACAGGGAAAATGTAGTGCGGCCATCGAGATACATTCCTTGTGTTGTTGTCCGTAGAGGGCTTCACAGCGAATAGTACGCGGTGGAAGGTCAGAGTGTAAACGTTGTACAGCCCCTGCCCGTAATTTTTTACAGATTCTGGGCAGGGATAGCGGACGCTCTATGCTCTTGGTTCGTAGTGAGTGAGCTTTTGAATATGGTCAAGAATATGTTTTCCGATAGCGTTGGGGAGTGACGCCAGCGGCTTTTCGATGGCCTGCAGACATTCTAATTTTTTCATGAAACGACCTCAGACAGAAAAACAAAACCCCCAGCCAGGAAGGCTTCGGGGGGATTCACTGGGATAATATCTGCCTGAAATTTCTTATAATGTAAGTAAGTTAGGGGCTTAAAGATGAATGATTATTAGTAGTAATTCACAGTATTCAATGGCAATTTTGATGCATCATTTGTAGGATTTAACGCAGTGTACGTCAGCACAGGATAAAACTGGGCATGGAGTCATTATGGGTAAACTAGATTTGACAGGAGTGCATGAGGCTAGCGCATCCGCGCTAGGCTTCTATTATCAGGCGCACTTTGCGCTTTTTTCACTAATTTCTCAGACTACAGACGATGCAGCTGTTGCTGTAGAGCGCCTTGATGATGTTGAACTCAAGGCTGATGGACATAACTTACTGTATCAGCTAAAGCACTCCATGAGCTCCACCCCTCCAGCAGTTACTCTGAAATGTGTGGCTCTTTGGAAAACGATTAAGGTTTGGATTGATATACTCCCAAATTTATCACTTTCGGAAACTACTTTCCACCTAGTAGCTGTAGGAGCCATTCCTAAAGATTCGCCTCTTTTAGCTTTGTGTGATGAGCAAAGCGACAGAACCTTATTGCTAAAAGCTTTGAAGGCAGAAGCCGAACGTGTAATTAAGGAGCGTCAGTTAGCAGCAGCAGAAAATAAACCATTACCTCATACCGACCGTGCACCAGGATGCAAAGCTTTTTTAACGTTAGATGATTCATCTCGTAGGAACTTGCTACGTAGAATACAAATCAAACCAAATAGTCCTGATATCACCTCAATTGAACAACTGGTTGCTGACAAACTTCATGTGCTCCCCCTTGCGCACCGCCGACTAGTAGCAGAACGATTAATCGAATGGTGGAGTAGCCAAGTGGTTTATTCACTTTGTGGTAGACGAGATAGAACAATTACCGCGGCAGAATTGAAATACCATATATCACTTTTCAATAGTGCAATTGATGAAGAGTTACTACTTCCAGATTTTCAAATTGCTGTTCATCCAAAAGACTATCAACCACATAGCATGTTGGGTCGCCAAATCACCCTTGTAGAGGGGAGTCGTGTAGATCAGTCAAAGGCCATTCGAGAACAATGGCGTGCTCAGCAGCAACGATCGAAGTGGGTTAAAGATAATCCAGCGATGAAATCTAAGATAAGCAACTATGACATGTTGCTTACTGAACATTGGGAAGATCAGCATACCCAGATAGTTGAGGATTGTACCGGCAAGGTAGATGAATTCAAACGGTTAAAGGGCTTGGAACTTCTGCGCTGGACTCACAACGAAGCACCTAATTATATAGAACCCATTGCTAATGGATGGTCTGGCCACTATTACATCAGAGGTTCATACCAAGTCTTGGCGATAAGTCTTCAAGTTGGATGGCATCCCGACTATAAAATACTGCTGAAGGATTAAAGCAATGCAAGTGGCTCACGATCTTTATGCGGAAACAAACCCTGCATTTTGTGCTTATCTCCTTGCGATGTTTGTATCAACCTACAAGGCGGAGAAGGACATAGACCCCCAGGTTGTATTAAGTTATGCAGCTCTCCCTTTAGCTTTGTCTGGTGATCTAGAATATACGTTCAATGGTACAAACAAGACCACGGGTCTATTGGAATGGCTGCACAGATTTCCAGCGATTCAAATCGAACTTTCGACTCGCATAAATGCTTCGCTAGATATTGTCACCGAGGCTATTCAGTATGGTTGTTTCGCCAATTTATTAAAATTGAACACAGAGGGTCAGTTGCAGTGTGGTTCTAAGTCAATAAATAAGGCTGCAATTAAGAGGCTTAGCAATGAAAATTTTGCTTCCTTTAAGCAAGCACAGCTTCTGGGGGCATGGTTTGCAAAAGCTGGAACTGCACGTACAACACTAAACATGATGGGATTGACTGTATGAGCCGTTGGAATATCTCTGAGATCTTTTTTTTAGGGAATGAAGGTCGACGCAGGACTATCGTTCTCCAGCCCGGAGTTAACATTATTACCGGTGCATCAGGGACAGGTAAATCTGCCTTGATCAAAGCTATCGACTATTGCCTCGGTGCAAGTCAATGTGAATTACCTGCACATGTACGCCGATATAGCTTCGCTGTAGGAGTTAAATGGGTCTCAGGGGAGTCTCAGATGATCACTGGCCGTATAATTCCTCCGGTAGGTCAGGGAACTAGTACTCGTATGTATGTTACCTGTGGCCGTAATCTTTATACCCCAAATACACTTGAGGAGTTTGATGGGCTTACTAACCTCCAGGCAGGTAAGGCATTTATTGAGCGCGTCTTTGGTATTGGTGATCTTACCGATGAAACAAATGATTTTCAGACTCAACGAGGCCGAGCAACGATCAGACATGCTACTGCCTACATGTTCGTGACCAAGGATGTTATTTATAACGAAAAGGCACTTCTTCATGGGCTAGATCAGGCTGACGAAGCGAAAGGAATTATTGAAACGATGCCTTACTTCCTACGCGTCGTGAATGAGAAGTCAGTTATTGATGAACGCAGACTGAGAGAGTTACGACGACAATTTGAGCGGGAAGAGAGAAAACAGCAAAAACGAACCGGCTCGGATAATGAATTCTATCAAATTGCCTCCAAGGTACTTCTTGAAGCAGTGCGATGCGGGATGATTAAAAAAATTCCTGATACAAACCAAGAAAAAGATCTTAAAGAAGCACTGCAGGATGTTCGACGCAGCAATATTAATTTGATTGTGAATCCAAACGATAATGCATTGCCTGCCCTATACGCTGAACGCAAAGAAATACTGTCTAAAATTGAAACTTTCAGACAAAAATCTAGGGCGGCTAAAAATGCAATACGTGAGATGTACGCATTTGAAGGGACAGTAAATCGCCAATACGAAAAACTTAATATCTCTTCTCACATCAAAAAGATAGGGCATGTTTGCCCGGTCTGCGAGTCTCCTTCCGAGCGTGGTCGTGATATAGCTGAGACTTTGCAGAATTCAATAGCAATCATTCGGTCTGAAAGCACTGCAGTTGAGGAAGTCAGACCCCGTCTTGTAGAACATGAACAAGAGATACAAAAACAACTCACTGAGCTAAACATCGAAGTCAAGAACGTAGATGAGCGGATCAATACGTGGATAAAACAAAACGAAGAAAATATGCGTCTTGAGACGCTTGGGCGTTATAGAGCTCATCTTCTAGGAAAAGTATCGATCTTACTCGGAATGCGTTTTACTGAACAACCTGTGAGTGTTGATCTTAATGTCCTACGTGATGAAATCGAAACGCTGGAAAGTAGATTAGACAAGAATGCTCGTCAGGTTATGTTAGACCGAGCACATCGCAAGATCTCGGATCACGCATCGAAGGCCATAGCCGAGCTACCTACTGTTACACCATGTATCGATGTTGAAGTGGCATTTTATTCCAAACCCCCTGATATAGTGATGATTGAAAAAGATCAAAATGTCATGCTAAGGCTCTCGGATCTGGGCTCTGATCAGAATTATTTAGCTATCCATATCGCTCTATCATTTGCACTTCAACGTTACTTCAAAGAAGTCAAATCTCCTGTGCCTGGATTTTTAGTTTTTGACCAGATTAGCCGTCCGTATTATCCCGCACATGGCGAAGATGAAACTCTACTCTCTGCTAAGGATGAAGACGAAGAGATAATTGCGATGCGGAAACATATCGATTATTTGTTCAAAGAAACTGATGCTCAACAGGATCTGCAGATATTGTTAATCGAACATGCCTATTTCGCAGATGACCCACGCTATACTCAAGCGACGCAAGAGCGATGGAACAGATCTTCAGGTAAGGCATTGATCCCTTTGGATTGGCCTGAAAGAGCAATTCATTGAGGTAGCACTCAAGCTTGCAAAATTTTAAAAAGTTTGCAAGCAGGAAAGAGCTGCTCGTCATTAATTAAAGCACCACAAGATTTGGAATGACTTAATAACCAAAATCTGACGAAGATGCTATATCTTGTGTTGAGAATAAGCGGGGCAAATATTCTATGATGCATAATGTTCCATCACCAATGGCGCTACTTTCCCGTTGGTTAAGAGGTAGGGCGAATGTAAACGGGAACTACGGTCATATTCTTTTCGAACAGATAATTCCTAACGACAATACTGTTGTAAACGAACTGCGTTCTTATTTCGAATCAGCACATCCTGATGCCCGCGAAGTGTTTCATCGCTCTGTCCGTATCGATCTTCATCCAGATGCGAATGCGCCAGGATCACATGCAATATATCCAAACTGCCTGCCACCTACAGCTAGGAAAGGTCTGTTTGGAGAGGTCATGACGGGGCTGATGACACAAGCCTATCGAGCTGGAGGCTGCCCGTATAGAGGCAATAGAGGCCAAAGGAAAAGGGCTGAAAGATAAAGCTTGGGTCTTCTTTATTGGCGAGCAAGATGCAGAAAATCCGGAAATATTCTACGTTAGCGATTATCGACTCATCTGCGCGATTGTAGGACATCTCACTTATCCCTAACGTGAAAAAGACATTTCCGATTGGGAAGGCCTGCCCAAATGACAATTTGTTACTACCGCCGAAATTGCGTTCATCTTCTTCGTAAATTTTGCTGTCAAGTTTGGTTAGATAGCCCAGACGTTGGATCAGATCCCCGCACTCATAGATCTAATCTGCTGAGTTTTGGTCCAAGATATACCGGCAGCAGGTCAGTTTGGTTCGATGCTTTGTCAAAGGCCGACAGTAATGGCTCTGCCGGAGCTCAATGCCGCTGAACTTGATTAACTGAGTAAGCCCCTCACCATCATATGTCTGTTAATCGGCATCCTTAGGTTTGGCGGCTTTGATGTCCGTATCAGCTAACGGATTGGTTTTTCTTGCTGTTGGGAGTATCCATCCATGCGTATAGACTCAACAAAGACCATAGATCTTTTCGTTGGGCCTAATAAATTAGCTTGGGTCAGATCAAATCAGACTTCATAGCACAAATTCAAGGCACAAAAAAACCCGGAAAGCTTTCACCTTGCGGGTTTTCAGGACTTCAGCGGACAATTCTGGTATCGCCGCGAAAGAATTTTGGTGGAGCTGGCGGGAGTTGAACCCGCGTCCGAAATTACTACACCGTCGGCACTACATGCTTAGTACAGTCTTTACATTC
>Ga0308167_1001167_pt1 | contig 33383 bp, 27 predicted proteins | sample PhyCR1_2_FD_202138 | JGI IMG/M metagenome (GOLD analysis project Ga0308167, IMG submission 202138) | Phyllosphere microbial communities from UC Gill Tract Community Farm, Albany, California, United States - DLSLRC.R1 | ecosystem: Host-associated > Plants > Phyllosphere > Unclassified | place... | reverse complement strand
CCGGTCATCCTCACGGGCGTGCGCGTCAGCGCGCAGATGGTGATGGGCATCGCCGCCGTCGCCGCCTACTCGCTGGGGCCCGGCCTCGGCGGCTTCATCTTCTCGGGCCTGTCCCGAGCCGGCGGCGCGAACGCGCTCGCCTCCGTGGTCACCGGGGTGGTCGGCGTCGTCGTCCTCGCCCTCGTGCTCGACCTCCTGCTCGTCGGCCTCGGCCGCCTGACCATCTCGAGAGGCATCCGTGTCCAGAACTGACTCCCCCACCGCCTCCTCGTCCGCGACGGAGGTGTCGGGCCGCAGCATCCTGCTCGACCAGGTCACGAAGCGCTACCCGGGCCAGTCCGCGCCCGCCGTCGACGGCATCACCCTCGAGATCCCGGCCGGCAAGATCGTCATGCTCGTCGGCCCTTCCGGCTGCGGCAAGACCACCACCCTCAAGATGATCAACCGGCTGATCGAGCCGACCGAGGGCCGGGTGGTGCTCGGCGACGACGACGTCACCGACATCGACGGCGACGAGCTGCGCCGCCGCATCGGCTACGTGATCCAGGCCGGCGGGCTGTTCCCGCACATGACGGTGGCGGCGAACATCGCGATCGTCCCGAAGATGCTCGGCTGGTCGAAGGACCGCATCACGGCCCGGGTCGACGAACTGCTCGAGCTCGTCTCGCTCGACCCGGCGACCTACCGCGACCGGTTCCCCCGGGAGCTGTCGGGCGGCCAGCAGCAGCGCGTCGGCGTGGCTCGGGCCCTCGCCGCCGACCCGCCCGTGCTGCTCATGGACGAGCCGTTCGGCGCCGTCGACCCCATCACGCGCCAGCGCCTGCAGGACGAGCTGATCAACATCCAGCACGAGCTGCAGAAGACGATCGTCATCGTCACGCACGACTTCGACGAGGCCGTCAAGCTCGGCGACTGGATCGTGGTGTTCTCCGAGGGCGCGCACATCGTGCAGTACGACACCCCGGAGCGCATCCTCGCCGAGCCGGCCAACGAGTTCGTCGAGAACTTCATCGGGTCCGGTGCGGGACTCAAGCAGCTGACGCTCACCCGGGTGCGCGACGTCGACCTGGCGGAGGCGGTGGTCGCCAAGGCCGGCGAGTCCGGCCGCGAGGTGGCCGCCCGCGTCGAGGCCGCGGGGCACGAGCACGCCGTCGTCGTCGACGACCGCGGCCGCCCCGCCCGCTGGCCGTCGCTGCGGCAGCTCTCGCGCCTCGACGTCGTCCCGGACGGGACGGATCCCCAGCTGCCCGTGATCGGCAGCGGGGCCACCCTCAACGACGCCCTCGACACGATGCTCGTCTCGAGCGCCGGTGCCGCGCTGGTCACCGGTCGACGTGACGCCTTCGTCGGCGTCATCACGGTCGAGGTGGTCATGGAGGCGATCACCCGGGCGCGCAAGGCCGCGGCCGTGGCGCTCGAGGGCGCCCCGGTCGGCACGAACACGGGCCCCCTGCCCGTCGTCGGGCAGCCGCAGGACGCGCCGCTCGCCGCCGAGGGCGACCCTGCTGAGGGCGCCGAGGCCGAGACCGAGGGCGACCGCGTCGCCGACGGTGCGGGCCCGGCCGGGGACCGTCCGTGACCGCCGTCGCGGACGCGCCCGCCGCCTCCTCGTCCGCCGGCCGCCCCCGGCGTGCCCGGCCGTCGTGGCTCGGCCTCGTCGTCCAGCCGGCCGCCGTCGCCGTGGTGTTCGCCGCGTTCTGCGTCTGGCTCGCGACCGCCGACCTGACGACCGCCGAGCGCACGACCCTGAACCCGTCGGCCCTGGTCACCTACACGGGCGAGCACCTGGCGCTCACCTTCGCGTCGGCGGCGATCGTGCTCGTCCTGGCCGTGCCCCTGGGCGTCCTCCTCACCCGCCGTCCGTTCGGGCGCGCAGCCGGCCCCGTGCTCGTGCTCGCCAACTTCGGGCAAGCGGCCCCTGCGGTCGGCCTGATCGTGCTGCTGGCCCTGTGGCTCGGCTTCTCGTTCTGGACCGCCGTCATCGCCCTCGTGCTCTACGCGGCGCTGCCCGTGCTGCGCAACACCATGGTCGGCCTGCAGAGCGTCGATGCGCGCCTCGTCGAGGCAGGTCGGGGCATGGGGATGTCCGCCGCGTCGGTGCTGTTCCGCGTCGAGCTGCCGCTCGCCGTGCCGGTCATGCTGTCCGGCATCCGGACGGCCCTCGTGCTGCTCGTCGGCTCGGCGGCACTCGCGACCTTCATCGGCGCCGGCGGCCTCGGGCTGCTCATCACGACCGGCGTCAACCTGTTCCTGCCGAAGGTGCTCGTCTCGGGCGCCCTGCTCGTCGCGCTGCTCGCGCTCCTGATCGACTGGCTCGGCCGCGTGGTCGAGCACGTCGCCACACCGAAGGGCCTCCGATGACTTCCGACCGCTCCCCGCGCGCCCGCCTGCGGGCGCTGCGCCGCGCCTCCTTGCTGGGCGTCGTCGCCGCCTCGTCCGCGGCCCTCCTCACGGGCTGCGGGCTGCAGCCCGCGACCGCCTTCGTGCCCGCCGTGGCGCCCGGCTCGATCGAGGCGATCGACGACCTCCCGGACGACGCCGCGATCACGGTCACGGCCAAGAACTTCACGGAGCAGCTGATCCTCGGCAAGATCGCCGTGCTCGCCGCCCAGGCCGCGGGCTTCGAGGTCACCGACATGACGAACGTGCCGGGCAGCGTCGCCGTCCGCCAGCTCATGCTCGACGGCGGCGCCGACATGACCTACGAGTACACGGGCACGGCCTGGCTCACCTACCTCGGCGAGGCGGCGGGCATCCCCGACAAGGAGGAGCAGTACGAGGCCGTGCGCGACGCCGACGAGGCCAACGGCCTCGTCTGGCTCGAGCCGGCACCGCTCAACAACACGTACGCGATGGCGGTCCGGTCGGAGGCGGTGGCCGAGCTGGGCGACGTCGCCACTCTGTCGCAGATCGCGGCCCTCCCCGTCGACCAGCGGACGTTCTGCGTCGAGGCCGAGTTCAACTCGCGCGCGGACGGCTTCGCCCCCATGCTCGAGCGCTACGGCCTCGAGCTCGGCGCGGCGGACGGGGTGCCGACGAGCAACGTGAGCATCCTCGACACGGGCACCGTCTACGAGGCCACCGACCGCGGTCGCTGCAACTTCGGGGAGGTCTTCACGACCGACGGGCGCATCGACTCCCTCGACCTGACGGTGCTGGAGGACGACCAGGGGTTCTTCCCCGCGTACAACGTGGCCCCGGTGCTGACCGACGACGTGCTGGCGACGTACCCGCAGCTGGCCGGGGTCTACGAGCAGATCTCGCCGGCGCTCACGGACGACGAGCTCCGCACCCTGAACCGCCGCGTCGACGTGGAGGGCGAGGAGCCCGCCGACGTCGCTTTCGACTGGATGGTCGAGAAGGGCTTCGTGACACGCCCGTGAGACATCGCCCACGGGGTGATTAACACGGGCTAGACGCAGGGTGAACGGCAGGTGGCGACACCTGCCGTTCGTCTTGCCCCGCCTGTGGGGCGGATGCGCGCGTCACCCGGTCCGGACGACAGCTGTCGCCGTGATGTCGTCGATCGGCGCCCGGCCCGGCGAGCTCACCACCATGGCGAAATGTGCCGCTGACCAGGTGATGCCGTGTCGTCACACGAGGTCGCACCGCGCGACGGCCTCGCTTCGGCGGTTGACGAGGGTGTGTCCTGGTCAGTCGGGACGCGTCGCCCCGGGCGCGACTCGCCCGGGGTGACGCGTCGCGGTGTCCCACGTGCGGGGGGCGCGGGAACCCCCGAACGGGGGGTCCCCTCCCGGGGGGTCCCCCACCTTAGAGTCGAGCCACCGGCAGCGGCACCCACCGCCCCGGAGAGCCACACCCGAACTGCTCTACCCGAACTGCTCCACCCACCCGAACGGGCCGTGCCGACGATCACCCGTCGTCGGCGACGCCCAGCGACGTCCGTCGCCGTCCTGCCGTACCCGCGGCTGCCGGCAGACGAGCCGTCGACCCCTGTCGTCCGGACGGACCCGAATCCCGACCGAACGGCTGTTCCGTTGCCCGTCGCCGCCCGAATCGGCGCCGGTGTCATTCGTCGCCTACCCGAGCACGAGTCCCCCCATGCCCAGCAGCCCGTCGTCCCTCCGTACCCTCCTGCCGTCCGGCCGCCCAGCCGGTTCCTCCTCCTCCGCGTCCGTGCGCCCCGTCCTCGACGGAACGGCCGAGCCCGTCGACCTGCCCGCGCCCTCGGCCGCCTCCGCTGCGTCACCCGTCAGCACGGAGCCCCCGACCAGCCCTGCGCATCCGGCACGGACGTCGACTCCCCTCGCCGAGCCCGCCGCGGAGACGGTCACCGGCGCCCGGTGGGCGCTGCGCTACCGTCGCCGCCTCCGTGTCGTCGACACGGCGGTCGTCGCGGCCAGCGTCGCCGCCGCCGCTGTCGTCGACGTGCTCGACGACCTCGCGGACCAGGGCGCCGGCTCGACCTCCGCGGTCGTGGCCGGCGTCCTCGAGGCTCTCTGGCTCCCCCTCGTCGTGGCGGTCGTCTGGACCGCCGCGCTGGCCCTCTACCGCAGCCGCGACCTCGCCGTCGTCGGCAGCGGCGTCCTCGAGTACAAGCGCGTGGGCAGCGCGAGCGTCCTCGCCTTCGTCGTCGTCGCCGTCTGGTTCTCGGTCGCCGGGCACGTCGGCGGCCAGGAGTACTTCCTCGTCGCGCTGCCCGCGGGCGGCGCGGGCCTCGTGCTCGGCCGGTGGGGCATGCGCCGGTGGCTCGAGGCCCAGCGGGGCGCCGGCCACTTCCTCTCCCGCGCCGTCGTGGTCGGCAGCCGGGAGGACGTCGCCTACGTGGTCGACCGCATCGACGCGACCAGCGGCGCCGTCTACGACGTCGTCGGGGCAGCTCTGACCGACGGCGACCGTGACGGCTCCGGCGTCGTCGTCGGCGACCGCGTCGTCCCCGTCGTCGCGGGCCTCGACGACGTGCCGCGTGCCGTCTGGCGCCTCAGTGCCGAGAGCGTGATCGTCGCCGGCGACGCAGGCCGCGGCCGCGACTGGCTCCGCGACCTCGGGTGGTCCCTCGAGGGCCGCGCCACCGAGCTCGTCCTGGCGTCCCGGCTGACCAACGTCGCCGGCCCTCGCATCCACTTCCGTCCCGTCGAGGGACTCCCCCTGATGCACGTCGAGCTGCCCGAGTTCGACGGGCCGCGCCACGCGATGAAGCGGGTGTCGGACCTCGTCCTGGCCGGGGGCGCCCTCGTGGTGCTCGCGCCGCTCCTCCTGGTCCTCGCCCTCGTCGTCCGGCTCGACAGCGCCGGGCCGGTGCTGTTCCGCCAGCGCCGCGTGGGTCGTGACGGCCGCACCTTCGAGATGCTCAAGTTCCGGTCGATGGTCGTCGACGCCGAGCAGCTGCTCGGCTCGCTCGACACGGCGGACGAGGGCGCGGGGCCGCTGTTCAAGATGCGCCACGACCCCCGTGTGACCCGCGTCGGACGCCTGCTTCGCACGTGGTCGCTCGACGAGCTGCCCCAGCTCTGGAACATCGTCCGCGGCGACATGAGCGTCGTCGGCCCCCGACCGCCCCTCCCCCGTGAGGTCGCCGACTACGAGCGCCACGTGCACCGCCGGCTGTACATCAAGCCCGGCCTGACCGGCATGTGGCAGATCAACGGCCGCAGCGACCTCAGCTGGGAGGACAGCGTCCGCCTCGACCTGTACTACGTCGAGAACTGGTCCCTCACCGCCGACCTCGTGATCATGTGGCGCACGGTCCGCGTGCTCCTCCGTCACGACGGGGCCTACTGATGCGCCGCCGCACCCTGCTCCTGTCCGGAGCCGGCGTGGTCGTGCTGGCCGCCGCAGTGGTGGCGACCGTCGTGCTCACCGCCGGGTCGAACGAGGCCGAGGCGAGCGGAGGAGGCATCGACGCCCCCGCGTACGTCACGACCGAGACCGGTGCCCCGGCCGTCGAGCGCGACGGTGCCGTGGCGCCTGACGCCCGCCTGCAGGCCGACGTGGTCCCGTTCGCCGACTCCGTCGACTACCCGGACGGCCTGACCGTCACCACGGAGGCGGTCGACCGGGGCACGGTGACCGCGACCGGCGCCGGCGTGGTCACGGGGGCTCCCTACGTGGTCTTCGCCGTCACGGTGCACAACGGCACCGACGCGGACGTCGACCTCACGTCGGTCGTCCCGAGCCTGCGCGCGGGCGGCGACGCCGTCCCCTCCGCGCCGCTGTACGACGACGTCGACGTGGCCGACCTCGACAGCGTCGTCGCCGCGGGCGCCGACGTCACCGCCCGGTACGCGTTCGTCGTCCCGGACGACCGCCGCGACCAGGCCACGCTCTACCTCGACCTGGACGGCGTGCACGCGCCGGCCACCTTCACCGGGAGCCTGCCCCGATGACCGCCACGACACAGGACGGGATCCGCCCCGGCGACACCGCCCCCGCAGCCCGGCCCCGACCGCGCCGAAGGGTCGACGTGCTCGGCGCCCTCGGCGGCCAGGGCACCCAGGCGCTGCTCGGCCTCGCCGGCCAGATCGTCGCGGTGCGCCTGCTCGCGCCGTCCGACTGGGGCGTCTACGCCGTGCTGTACGGCGTCGTCGTCGTCTTCGCCGCCTTGGCCAGCGGCTTCGTCGGCGACTCCCTGACCGTGCTCGACCGTGGCTCCGCGGACGTCCGCCGCGGGCTCCTGGCCTGGGCTGCTGTCTGGTGCCTCGCGGCCCCGGCGGTCGCCGGCGTCGTGATCGCCGCCTCCGGCGTGCTCGAGCCGGCCGAGGCGGCCCTCTTCGCCCTCGCCGCAGGTGCCTTCGCCGCCGAGGAGGTCGCGCGACGCCTCCTGATGGCGCAGCTGCGCTTCTGGCGGCTAGTCATCGTCGACCTCACCGGCCTCGGCGCGCTGCTCGGCACGGCCGGTCTGCTCGCCGTCGGCGGCACCACGGGACTGCTGCTGCCGCTCGCCGCGCTCGGCGCAGGGCAGTTCGTCGCCCTCGTGACCGCGCTCGCGCTCGCTGGCCCCCGCCGGGCGGCGACGGCCTCGCCGAGCTGGGCGACCGGCCACAGCGGGGTGCGGATCGTCGCCGCCTACGGGTCGCTCCGCGCGGCACAGGCCGTCGTGCGCCCGTCCCTGCTGACCGTGACGCGCCTCCTCGTCGTCCTGTTCGTCGGGACGGTCGCGACGGGCGACCTCGAGGCGGCCCGCGTGTTCGTGGCGCCCGTCCTGCTGCTCGTCGGCGGCCTGTCGACCTACCTGTTCGCGACCTTCGCCGTGGCCCACGCAGTGCCGACCCGGACGCTCGTGCGTCGGGCCGACCGGGCGGTGCTGCGGCTCCTCGTCGGCGCCCTCGCCGTCGGTGCCGTCGCGGTGCTGCTGGCGCCCGTCGCAGGCGAGCTGGTCGCGGGCCGGCCGCTCGACACCCTCGCGGTCGCCGGGTGGGCCGCGTACGCGGTGAGCGTCGCGGCCGTCACCCCGTACGGGTCGCTCGCGGCCGTCCGGGGCGGTCAGGCCCGCGTGCTCGCCGTGCGCGTCGCCGACTCGTTCCTCTCCCTCGCAGCCGCCGTCGCCGTCCTCGGCGTCGGCGCTCCCCCGGCCGCGGTGCCGTTCGCGCTCTGCGTCGGCAGCGTGCTCGGCGGGCTGCTCGTGCGGCGCGTGGTGACCAGCCTCGGCGACGCGGCCGCCGTGCCTGGCCGCCCCCGTCCCGACGACCTCGAACCTCCTCCCCCCACGTCCGACCCCATCGACCGCCCCCTCGCCCTCACGACCCGACCCGCACCCGACCGCGGACGAGCAGACCGCTCGCCCGAGACCCTGACCGGAGAGACACGACCATGACCCCCACCCCTCGTCGAACGGCCCGCTCGGCCGTCGGCGTCCTCGCCCTGACGGCCCTCGTGGCCGGGGGCCTCGCCTGGGCGCCCACGGCCGCCTCGGCGGCGACGGCTGCCGCCCCCGGCATGACCGTCACCGGTGCCTACACCAGCAGCTCCCCGGCAGGCAGCGCCGCCGCCGCGAGCACGGCCACCGTCAGCTCCGACGTCCTCCCGACGCCGCAGATCAACGGCGTCGTCTGGAGCACGGCGGTCGTCGGCACCACGGCCTACGCGGTCGGCGCCTTCACGGCCGCCCGGCCCTCGGGCAGCGCCGAGGGGCAGAACTCGGTCACCCGCAACAACGCCATGGCGTTCGACGTCCGCACGGGCGCGATCCTGCCCTGGAACCCGAACCTCAGCGCGCAGGGCCGTTCCGTCGAGGTCTCGCCCGACGGTGCGACCCTCTACGTCGGCGGCGACTTCTCGACCGTGGGCGGCGTCGCCAAGAGCAAGATCGCGGCCTTCACCGTCTCGACGGGTGCCCTGAAGACGTCGTTCTCGGCCTCGATCTCCGGCTCCGTGTGGGGCATCGCCCCGACCGCCACGACCGTCTACGTCGTCGGCTCGTTCGGCACCGCGAGCTCGAAGGCCCGCGCCAACGCGGCCGCCTTCACGACCGCGACCGGCACGCTCACGGCGTGGAACCCCGGCACGGACAACATCACCCAGGCCGTCGTGGCGGCACCCGACGACAGCCGCGTCGTCATCGGCGGCCGGTTCCAGACCATCGGCGGCCAGCCGATCGTCGGCATCGGCGCGGTGGACGGCTCGGTCGGCGCGATCCAGCCCTTCGAGGCCAAGCCCATCTCGTCGCAGCAGGGATCCAACCGCTCCTGGGTGACCGACATGACGGTCGTGGACGGCGTCATCTACGCGACCGGCAACGGCGAGGGCGGCCACTGGTTCGACGGGCGCTTCGCGGCTCGCTTCGACACCGGCGCCCTCGTCTGGCTCGACAACTGCTACGGCGCGAGCTACGGCACGGCCGTCATCGGCCAGGTCGCCTACGCGGTCTCGCACTCGCACGACTGCACCTCCGTCGGCGCCTTCGCCGAGCAGTCGCCGTCCGTCTGGAAGCGCGCGACCGCCAACACGGTCGCGGCGACCGGCACCGACCAGGGAGGTCCGAGCGTCGGCAGCATCTACTCCGGCCAGGCCACCCCGACCCAGCTGCCGTGGTACCCGCTCGTCAACTCCGGCTCGTACACGAAGCAGTACCAGGGTGGCTGGTCGCTCGGCGCCTCGTCGAGCACCGCCAAGTACCTCGTCATGGGCGGTGAGTTCACGCAGGTGAACGGCAAGGCGCAGCAGGGCCTCGCCACGTTCGCCACGCGCGACACCGCGCCGAACAAGGTCGCCCCGCAGTACGCGCCGATGAAGCCCACCGGCCTCTCGCTCGCGTCGGGCAGCGTCCGCGTGTCGTTCCCCACGACGTGGGACTACGACGACGGCAGCCTGACCTACAACCTCTTCCGTGACTCGGGCACGACCCCCATCGCGACCCAGGTGGCGGACTCCCGCTTCTGGCGCCTCCCGACGCTCGGCTTCGTCGACGCCGGCCTCGCGGCCGGCAGCAGCCACACGTACCGCGTGTCGGTGACGGACGCCGCCGGCAACACCTTCACCGGGTCGCGCTCCGACGCCGTCACGGTGTCGTCGTCGGCCGGCGACCCGTACGAGAAGGCGGTGGCCGCCGACGGCGCCACCAGCCTGTGGACGTTCGGCGAGCCCTCCGGCACCGCCGTCTACGACCACGTCGGGTTCACCGATGCCACCGCGACGGACGCCGTCCAGCGCGGCACTGCAGGTCCGGTGAGCACGACGGCCGCCTCGTTCCAGGGGCAGCAGGGCTCGACGGCAGCGGCGAACTCGCCGGTCGACGGTCCGCAGACGTTCACGGTCGAGTCGTGGTTCCGCACGACGAGCACGTCCGGCGGCAAGATCGTCGGCTTCGGCGACCGTCAGACGGGCAACTCGTCGAGCTACGACCGGCACGTCTACATGGACGGCGAGGGACGCGTCACGTTCGGGGTCTACCCCGGAGGCACGGCGACCGTCTCGAGCTCGCCCGGTCTCAACGACGGGACGTGGCACCTCGCCACGGCGAGCCTCGGCTCGTCGGGCATGAGCCTGTCGATCGACGGCGTCAAGGTCGCGTCGCGAGGCGACGTGACCAGCGCCCAGGCCTACAAGGGCTTCTGGCGCGTGGGCGGCGACACGAACGGCGGCTGGCCCAACGCCGGCAGCGACTGGTTCACGGGCGACGTCGCGGACGTGGCGGTCTACCCGACCGTCCTCAGCGCCGCGCAGGTCGACGGCCACTGGGTCGCGTCCGGTCGCACCTCTACCGTCCCTGCTCCGCCGACCGACGCCTACGGCAAGGCCGTCACCACCGACGAGCCGTCGCTGTACTGGCGCCTCGACGACGCCGGCTCGGGCAGCACCGCGCGTTCCACGACGGCGTCGCCCGCACCCGGCCTGATCACGGGCGGCGTCACCAAGGGCGTCGCGGGCGCTCTCGGCAGCACCGGCTCGGCCTTCGGCTTCGACGGACAGCAGGGACAGGTCGTCCAGGTGCAGGACGCGCAGGCGCCCAGCACGTACAGCACCGAGCTCTGGTTCTCGACGACGTCCACTGCCGGCGGGAAGCTGATCGGCTACGGCGACTCGGCACAGGGGCTCTCGGGCAACTACGACCGCCACGTCTACCTGCAGGACGACGGACGCCTCGTGTTCGGCACCTGGACGGGCCAGACGAACACGATCACGACCGACCGCGCCTACAACGACGGCGCCTGGCACCAGGTCGTGGCGACGCAGTCGAGCGCCGGCATGGTCCTCTACGTCGACGGCGTCGCCGTGGGCACGAACCCGCAGACCGGCGCCCAGGGCTACAACGGTCGTTGGCACGTCGGCGGCGACGTCACGTGGGGCTCCTCGAGCTCCTACGTGGCCGGGTCGATCGACGAGGTGTCGGTCTACCCGACGGCCCTGACCGCAGCCCAGGTCGCGGCTCACCACGACGCCGGCACCGGGGTCGTCACCCCGCCGCCGGCCCCGGCGAACGTCGCCCCCACGGCGTCGGCCACGAGCACCTCGGTCGACCTGTCCGCCTCGCTCGACGGCAACGCCTCGTCCGACACCGACGGGACCGTCGCCTCCTGGGCGTGGGACTTCGGGGACGGCCAGGTCGGGACCGGCGCGACCGTGCAGCACGCCTACGCGGCTGCGGGCACGTACCAGGTCGTCCTCACGGTGACCGACGACGACGGCGCGACGGCCAGCACCACGGTGCCGGTGACCGTGACCGCCCCCGTGGTCGTCACTCCCCCCGTCGTGACCCCGCCTGCCACCACCGCCTACGCCGCCGACGCCTTCGAGCGCCAGACGACGGGCGGCTGGGGCTCGGCGGACACCGGAGGCGCGTGGACGACACCCAACGCGGTCTCGTCGTTCTCGACCGCGCAGGGCGCCGGGCTGATCAAGATGGCGGCCGCCGGGTCGGGGCCGCAGATCTACCTGAACGGCGTGCAGGCCACCGACGCGGCCACCCGCGTCACCGTGGCCCTCGACAAGGTGCCGACCGGGGCGGGCGTCTACGCGTCCGTCATCGGCCGGGGCGTGACGGGCCAGGGCGACTACCGCGCCAAGGTCACGTTCCGCGCCAACGGCGCCGTCGCCGTCGCGCTGTTCCGCCAGGCGGCGGACGGCACGCAGACGGTCCTCGGCACCGAGAGCGTCGTACCCGGCCTCACCTACGTCGCCGGACAGAAGATCGCCGTCGCCCTCGAGGTCACCGGCACGTCGCCGACGACCGTCCGGGCGAAGGTCTGGGCCGCCGGCGGCACCGAGCCGACGGCGTGGGCCAAGACCGCGACCGACTCCACGGCGGGCCTCCAGGCCGCGGGACGGGTGGGCTTCCACTCCTACCTGTCGGCCTCCGCCACCAACGCACCCGTCGTCTCCTCGTGGGACGACCTGACCATCACGAAGGCAGGCAACTGACCCATGACCCTCGACACCACCAGAACGACCGGCCGGGGCGCGGGGGCGCCCGGGGCAGCGCCCGCCGACGCGGACGCTGCACCCGGGGCCCGGCGGGCCGAGCAGTGGCTGCTCGACGCGGCCGACCTCCCGGAGGCGCCCCCGCGCCTCCCGGGCGGTCGCCGCAGCAGGGTCCTCGTCGTGCACTCGTCCGACGAGCTGTACGGCTCGGACCGCATCGTGCTCGAGGTCGTCGGCGAGCTCGCGGCCCGCGACGACCTCGACGTGACCGTGTGGCTCCCGTCCGACGTGGCCGTGGGCCCGTTGGGTCCGCAGCTCCGTGAGCTCGGCGCCCGCGTCGAGCGCACGGCGCTGCCGATCCTCCGACGGTCGCACCTCGGCCCGGTCGGCCTCGCCCGCCTCGCGCGGGACGCCGCCCGGACCGCGGCGCGGCTCGCCGGCCGGCACTTCGACCTCGTCTACTGCGCGACGAGCGCCTGCCTCGTCGTCGCCCCCCTCGCGCGCCTGGCCGGCGTGCACCACGTCGTCGGCCACCTGCAGGAGCCGTGGGGCGACACGGACCGCAAGGGCCTCCGGCCCCTGGCCCGTGCCTGCACCGCCCTGGTGGCCGTGTCCCGCTCGGTCCTCGGCAGCTCCGGCCTCGACGACGACGACCGTGCCGTCGTCGTGCACAACGGCGTCCCGCGGCGGTCGCCCGACCTCGTCGCGGCACCGGAGCACCGCCTCCCCCACTACCTGATGGCCAGCCGCTGGAACTCCCACAAGGGCCACAGCACGCTGCTGACCGCCTGGAACGCGGCGGGCTGCCCCGGCCAGCTCGTCGTCCTCGGCGGCCCGCCCGCCGTCGGGGCCGGCGTCGACGTCCCTGCCCTCGTGCAGGCCATCGTGTCCCGGCCCGAGACCGTCACGGTCGTCGGCCAGGTCGAGGACGCCACCCCCTACGTCCGCGACGCGGACGCGATCGTGCTGCCCACCGACACCCTCGAGGGCTTCGGACTCGTCGCCCTCGAGGCGTTCAGCGAGGGCCGCCCGGTCGTCGCCAGCCGCAGCGGGGGCCCGGAGGAGGTCGTCGTCGACGGCGAGACGGGCTGGCTCTTCGACCGTCGCGACGTCGACGCCCTCGCCGACCTGTTCGCCGGCCTCGACGTCGACACCCTCGCCGCCGCCGGCCGTCGTGCCCAGGCGGCCTACCAGGAGCGCTACACGCCCGAGAAGATGCGTCGCCGCATCGGTGCCGTCGTCTCCCGTGAGCTGCACCGCGAGCACGGCCAGGACCTGGCGGTGGCCTCGTGACGCGGCTGGAGGGGACGCCGGTGCGTCCCGAGGCGACCACCGCCTCCTCGGCTCCGTCGCGCACGCCCGTGCCGCACGAGTTCCGTGCCGCTCTGGCCGCGCTGGCGTCGGCCCAGAAGTCGTCGAGCGGCGCACCTGCCTACTCGCGGTTCGTGAACCGCCGCCTCGGCCGGTGGGCCGCCGCCGCCGCGCACGTGCTGCGGGCGACGCCGAACCAGGTGACGGCGGTCAGCGCCCTCGCCACCTTCGCCGGCGTCGCCGTCCTGGCCACGGTGCCGGCCGGCTGGCTGCCCGCCGTGCTCGTGCCCCTGCTGCTCGTCGTCGGCTACGCCCTCGACTCGGCCGACGGGCAGCTCGCCCGTCTCCGCGGCGGGGGCAGCCCGGCCGGCGAGTGGCTCGACCACGTGATCGACGCGACGAAGATCGCGGTGCTGCACCTCGCGGTGTTCGCGTCATGGGTCCGCGAGCCCGAGGGACGGGAGGCGATCCTGGCGCTCCCGCTCGCCTACCAGGTCGTCGCGACGGTCGCGTTCTTCGCGATCGTCCTCACGGAGCAGCTCCGCCGGGCCGAGTCGGTCGCCGCGGGCTCGCCCGTGCTCGTCCGCCGCCAGACCGGTGCCCTCTACTCGCTGGCGGTCGTGCCGACCGACTACGGCCTGATGTGCCTCGTCTTCGTCCTGCTCGCCTGGCCCGGCGCGTTCACCGTGGCCTACCTCCTGCTCTTCGCGGCCAACGCCGCCTACCTGCTGCTCGCCCTGCCCAAGTGGTTCCGCGAGCTCCGAACCGACCCGATGAGGACCTCATGACCAGCACCGCCCGCGCCGTCGTCGTCGACGACCGCCTCGACCTCGGGGACTACCTCCGCCACGTCGCCCAGCACCTCCTCGTCGTCGTGCTGGCCGTCGTCCTCGGGCTCGCCGCCGGGGTGGGCCTCTCGCAGCTGGCCCCCGCCTCCTACACCGCCCAGGCCACCGTCTTCGTCCGGGCCGACGCGCCCGGCTCGAACCTCGACGAGCGATCGGCCTTCGCCCTGCGCCAGGTCTCGTCGTACGCGCAGCTCGGCACGAGCGCCCAGGTGCTCGGGCCGGTCGCCCAGGCCCAGGGCGTCTCGCTCGCCGACCTGGGCGACCGCGTGACCGTGACGAACCCCGTCGACACGGTGGTGCTCCTCGTCTCGGCCACCGACGTCACGGCCACCGGTGCGGCCCAACTCGCGGACACCGTCGCGGGGCGCCTGTCGGACACGGTCGACCAGATCGAGTCCACCGAGGGCGCCGACGGGCAGACGATCTCCCTGGACCTGACCGCGCCGGCGCCCGTGCCGGCGACGTCGACGGGCCCGAGCACGGTCGTCCTCGGGCTGCTGGGCCTGCTGGTCGGCCTCGGGGTCGGTGTCGCGCTCGCGATCGTCCTCGCCCGGACGCGCCCCCGCGTCAGCACGGTCGACGACGTCCGTCGCGCGACCGGCCTGCCGGTGGTCGGCCAGCTGCCCGCCGTCGTGCGCAGCTCGGACGACCCCGACGGGCGCGGCGCCTCGGCGGCCACCCGCACGGCGCTCCGCGAGACCGTGCAGAACCTCCGGGCCCTGCGCGGCGGCGAGCTGCCCCGCGTGCTGCTGCTCGCCCGCACCGACACGGTGTCGGAGGCGGCCGGCGTCGACGGCGGCCTCGCACGGGCCGTGGTCGAGCTCGGCTCGACCTGCGCCCTGCTGCAGTCGGACTTCGACACCCGCACCGTGTCGCGGCCCTCGACGGTCCCCGATGACGCCCTCCCCGAGCTGACGGAGGCGGACCTCGCCGGCTACGACCGCGTGCCGGTCCCCGACGTCGTCGGCGCCTCCACGCGGTCGTTCGTCCGGTCGGGGGTCGAGCGGTTCTTCGCCGACCTGCGCGGCACCTACGACGTGACGGTCGTGCAGTCGGCCTCGGACTCGCACCCCTTCGCCCTGCGGACCGTGACGGCCGAGTCGGACGAGGTGGTGCTCGTCGTCCGTGCCGGCGCGACGCGCCTGGAGTCGCTCCGCAGCCTGACCGCCGAGCTGATGAGCCTCGACGTCGAGCCGATCGGCGTCGTGCTCGCGGGCGTGCCCCGCTGGCGCCGCGTGCTGCTGCGCGCCACCTGGCGCGACGAGGACTTCCGCCGTGTCGACCGCCCGGGCTCGGGTCACGCACCGGCAGCCCCCGTGCGGTCGTCGGCGCCCGTGTCGACCGGTCCGGTCGTGTCGTCCGCTCCGGTCGTGTCGTCCGGGACGGCCGCGCCGTCCGAGGCGTCCGCCTCGCGGGCGGAGGGCTCGACGAGCATCGCCGATCTCGTCCGCGACCCGTTCACGGCGCCCGACCCTGCCGACGAGGCGCCGGTCGCCGAGACGGCCGTGGCTCCCGCCGCACCCGCGGACGAGTCCAGCGTGCCTGTCGAGGCCGACCCCGGCGCCGACGCCGACGAGACGGCGCCCGCCGTGATGCCGACCTCGAAGTCCGCGCGCAAGCCCCGCGGCAAGGGACGGACCGCCCCTCGCCGTCCTGCACGCCCGGCCCGTGGACCGGACGACGCCGCTGACGGCTCCGACGCGCGTCCGTCCGACGGCGAGTGACCGTGTCCTCCCCCGCGCGGAGAGCCTCCGGCCCCGCCGTCGTGCCCGCGGCCTCGCCGCGCACGACGCCGTGGCGAGGCGCGACCGCGCTGCACGACGACCTGCCGGCCGCGCGCCACCTGGTCCGTCCGGCGGTCGTCATGACGGTGCTCGTGGCGTCCGTGGTCCCCTGGCGCACGGGCGTCATCTACGAGGGCGGCCTCGACCCGGTCGTCGCCGCCAAGGCGTTGCTCGCCGCGGTGGCGCTGGTGCTCGCCCTCACGGGAGCGCCCGCCGGTCGCGACGGGCGTCACCTCGCGAACCGCGTGGGCCCCGTCGCCGTGGCGTTCCTGCTCGCCTACCTCGGGATCGCCTTCGTCGGGGGCGTCTCGGCCGGGCTGACGACGTCGACGACCGTGCTCGTGGTCCGCGTGCTGATGGTGGCGGCGACGATCGTCGCCGTCGTCCACCGCAGCGAGCCGCGCGTCGTCGTGCGGTCGCTGCTGCTGGCCCTCGGCATCGTCGGGGCCGTGTCGGCGCTCTCGGGCCTGCAGATCTACCTGGCCGGGGGGCGCCTCGCCGGGACCCTGCCGGCCCTGAGCCCGAACGAGATCGCGCTGCTGCTCGGCCTGCCGCTGATCGGCGTGGTCCACCGCCTCCTGGTCCAGAAGGCGACCGTCGGGTCGCTCGCGCTGCTGGTCGTCCTGACCGGCCTCTTCGTCACAACGGGCTCGCGCGCGGCGTTTCTCGCGGTCCTCGTGGCCGTGGCCGTGGCCGTCGTCGCGGCTCGCCGCGTCCGGCCCACGGTCGCGGTCGTCGTCGCGGTCGCCGTGCCCCTCGCCGTCGCGCTGCTCGCGAGCACCGACGTCCTCGCCCGGGTGATCGAGCGTGGGGGCGACTCCGCGAGCATCGCCACCCTCAACTCGCGCACCATCGCCTGGAACACGGTGCTGCAGACCGACCCGGGCACCTGGGCCCGGTGGATCGGCTCCGGCCTGACCGTCAAGCAGGTCCCGGTCGCCGGTCAGTACTGGGCCGAGCAGGTCCTCGACAGCAGCTGGATCTCGGCGCTCGCGCAGGCCGGCGTCGTCGGTGCGGCGCTCCTCGCGATCTGGGTCGTCGTCGGCCTCGCCACGGCCGGCCGCGCCAGCCTCCGCGTCGTCGGCTTCGGCGCTGTGCTACCCGCCTTCGTCTTCATCGTCATCAGGAGCGTCGTCGAGAGCGGGCTGGTCGACTCCAGCAGCGCGTTCGTGGCCTTCTTCACCCTGGTCGTGCTCGCCGAGTCGGCCCCTCGTCCCCGGAGCGTGACCCCGTGACCTCGTCCACCGACCTGCTCGACCCCCTGACCACCCGCCCCGGAGGCGCCGGTCGGGTCGGCTACGCCGCCGGCGCCTTCGACCTGTTCCACATCGGGCACCTCAACCTGCTGCGCCACGCGCGCCAGCACTGCGACCACCTGATCGCCGGTGTCGTGTCCGACGAGATGCTCGCCCTGACGAAGGGGATCACGCCCGTCGTGCCCCTGGCGGAGCGGCTCGAGATCGTCGACCACATCGACGTGGTCGACACGGCGTACGCCGAGACGGTGCCCGACAAGCTCGACGTCTGGCGCGAGCTGCGGTTCGACGTCTTCTTCAAGGGCGACGACTGGCGCGGCACGGAGAAGGGCCTCCGGCTCGAGCGCGAGTTCGCCGAGGTCGGGGTCGAGGTCGTGTACTTCCCCTACACGATGAGCACGTCCAGCACCGTGCTGCGCCGGGCGCTGCGGGCCCTGTCCGGCGGGGCCCCGGCACAGGAGACGGCCACCGCCGAACGGGCCCGCTGACGCGTCGCCCGCCCCCGCGGTCCGCGGTGTGCGGCAGAGGTCGTCCCTCCCCAGGTCGGTCCGGCGGCCGCGGCACCGGATCCGCCTGTGGACGACCACAGGAGGCGGGCGCCGGGACGCGACGCTGGTCCCATGACCGTCACCCTCGCCTCCCCGTCCTCACCCGCCGCCGACCCGCACCGACCCGTCGTCTCCGACGACGAGCTCCTCGCCCGGGTCGAGAGCCTGGTGCCGGTCGCGGTGCGTCGACAGCTCTGGACGCTCTTCCTCGACGCCGACCAGGTCCAGCTGCCCATGGTGGTGCCCCTCGAGGGCATCCCCGAGCGCCCGGACCGCCTCGCCGTCGAGCGCTGGGGCGACGCCCTGGACGAGGTCGCGAGCGAGTTCGGGGTCGCCGCCGTCGTGTTCGTGCTCGAGCGGCCCGGGCCCACGGCCGACTCGTCGTCCGACGCGGCGTGGCGAGACGCGCTCACCGGCCTCGCCGAGGCGCGCCGCTACGCCGTCCGGGCTGTGTTCACCTGCACGTCCGACGGCGTGGTGGCTTCCCCCGCCGCCCGCTCGTCGATCGCGCCCGAGGGCGACGGGTGCTCACGGCCTCAGTCGTCGCCGAGCCGCCTGCGGCTCTCCGAGGTGCTCGCCGCGTGCTGACCCCGTCCCCGGTCGAGATGGCGCCACCAGGCGGTCTCGGCGAGCTCGGCCGACGTGTGGACCCCGAGGGCCTCCTGCTCGGACTCGACGAACGACCAGCGACGCAGCCGCCAGCCGTTGCCGAAGGCCTCGACGACCGCCAGGACCTCCCCGTCCGGCGTCCGGCGGACGAACCAGCGGTCATCGGAGGCACGGTCGAGCATGTCCCGATCGTACCGGGACCGTCGCGACGGTCACCGGGCCCGGCGGCCCGGCGGCCAGGTCGACAGGCAGCCAGGCCGTCGGACCGTCCCCACGGTCAGGCGAGCGCGAGGGGGAACACGCTGCGCGTGTCCTGGGCGAGGGCCGGGTCGGGCAGGTCCTGCCGCCGCACCTCCTGGTCCTCCCACTCCACCCGGCGGAGCAGCACGGGCGCGCGGTCGTCGTCCTGGGCCGACACGGCGTCGCCGACGAGTCGGCCGAGCGAGAACCGTGCCTGTTCGGCGTCCGGCACCGCCACGAGCTCCCCCTCGGCGAGCTGGGCGAAGGACTCGCGCTGCGCGGCCCACGCGGGCGTGGTCCGGCCCCTGGGGGACGACTCGGCGACGGTGATCACGCCCGCCCGCCACCAGTCGTCACCCGTCCGTGCGTCCCCGGGGCGCACCACCCAGGCACGCCGCGGCGCGGAGAGCGCCGCGTCGTCCGTGGGCGCGAGCATCCCGGGGTCGGCCCCCGGCCAGACGTAGTCGAGGTCGTGCGGCACGCCCGGGAACCTGCCGCGGTACCACTCGGGTTCCTTCTGCAGGAGCTTCGACCGGTGGCTGCGGTGCACGGCATCGTCGCCGAGCCAGCTCGGCAGGTCGGCGGCGACCAGGGCCGCCGCCGACGCGTGTCCTGCGTCGCTGTTGTTGTCGCGGTCGCGGTCGGGGTGGTCGCCGAGCCCGACGTCACCGAGCGCCGGGGCGAACTCGAGCACCTGCGGCCGCACCGTGTCCGCGTGCCCCTGGGCGATCCACTCGTCGGTGATCGCGAGGGCGTAGGCCGTCAGCGCGGTGCGGTGGCCGCGCCACATCGCGATCGCGGGGTGGGACTGCCACCCGTAGCCGGGCAACGTGACTGCGCGGAGCACCTGGAGGGCCTCGACGCGCTGCTTGCCGAGCCTGGCCTGGTCGAGCACCTGCGCGCTCTCGACGAAGTCGGGGTACGGGAGGAAGGTCTGCACCTGTCCCAGGCTAGGCGTGCGGCCTAGGTGCGGTTGCCGATCCGGCCCCGCAGCACGTCGATGCGCTTCTGTATCTGCTCGGTGCTCGCCTGGGCCACGGAGGGACCGCCGCTGACCCGCCGCAGGTCGGCGTGGATGATCCCGTGGGGCTCGTTCGACACCCTCGACCAGATCGACACCAGCCGGCTGAGCTCTTGCCGCTGTTCCTTGATGGTCTGGTAGAGCGGGCGCGCGTCGGCGACGGGCGCGGCCACCGTCGGCATGCCGGTCTTGCGCGACCGGGTGGCCTGCTTGGCCTGGCGCTGTCGGAGCAGGTCGCGCACCTGGTCGGGCTCGAGCAGACCCGGGATGCCGATGAAGTCGAGCTCCTCGAGGCTGCCGATCTCGCCACCGGTGCCGAACTCGCCGCCGTCGAAGAGGACGCGGTCGAACGACGCCTGCGAGTCGAGCGCCTCGAAGGGCTGCTGGTCGAGCAGGCTCGACGCCTTCTCCTCGCGGTTCGCGGCCGCCATCATGTCCTCCTCCGGCGCGAAGATGCCGTCGTCGGCGTTCTCCGGCCGGTCGAGCGCGTGGTCGCGCTCGAGCTCGAGCTGCCCCGCGAGGGCCATCAGGCTGGGCACGCTCGGCAGGAAGATCGACGCGGTCTCGCCCCGGCGCCTCGCGCGCACGAATCGCCCCACGGCCTGCGCGAAGAACAGGGGCGTCGAGGCGGAGGTGGCGTACACGCCGACGGCGAGTCGCGGCACGTCGACGCCCTCGGACACCATCCGCACCGCCACCATCCAGCGGCTGTCGCCGTCCGAGAACGCCTGGATCCGGTCGGAGGCGGCTTTCTCGTCCGACAGGACGACCGTCGGTCGTTCGCCGGTCAGCTTCTGCAGCACGGCGGCGTACTGCCGCGCCGCCGTGTGGTCGGTGGCGATGACGAGCCCCCCGGCGTCGGGGACGCCGCGACGGACCTCGGTCAGGCGGGTGTCGGCCGCCGACAGGACGGCGGGGATCCAGTCGCCCTGCGGCGACAGGGCCGTGCGCCAGGCCTGGGCCGTGATGTCCTTGGTGACCGCCTCGCCGAGGGTCGCGCTCATCTCGTCGCCCATGCGGGTGCGCCAGCGCATCTGCCCGGCATAGGCCATGAACAGCACCGGACGCACGACGCCGTCGGCCAGTGCGCGCCCGTACCCGTACGAGTAGTCGGACCGGGAGGTGCGGATGCCCTGCTCGTCCGGGGCGTAGGTGACGAAAGGGATCGGGGCCGTGTCCGAGCGGAACGGCGTCCCCGTCAGCGAGAGCCGGCGGGTGGCCCGGCCGTAGGCCTCGCGGATGCCGTCGCCCCAGCTGAGCGCGTCGCCGCCGTGGTGCACCTCGTCGAGGATGACGAGCGTGCGGCCGGCAGCCGTCAGGTCGGCGTGCACCTTCGGGTTCATGCCGACCTGGGCGTAGGTGACGGCGACCCCGTGGTAGTGCCGACCGAACGAGACGTCGGCGTTCTTGAACATCGGGTCGAGCCGCAGGTTCACGCGGTCGGCCGCGTCCGCCCACTGTCGCTTCAGGTGCTCGGTCGGGGCGACGACGACGACCCGGTCGACCTCGCCGCGCGAGAGCAGCTCGGTGGCGAGCCGCAGTGCGAACGTCGTCTTGCCGGCGCCCGGCGTGGCCGCGGCCAGGAAGTCCTGGGGGGACGTCGCGAAGTACTGCTCGAGAGCCTCCGCCTGCCAGGCGCGCAGCTTGCTCGCCGTTCCCCAGGCGGCCCGCTCGGGGAACGCCGGCGAGAGGTGCTCGGCAGCCGAGTTGCCCGCCGTGGCACCGACCTCGCCCAGGTCGAGCTGGTCGTCGACGCCGACCGGTACGCCGGGGCCGGACTGGTCGCCCCCGGCCGGGTCGTGCTCGTTCGCTGTGTTCACTTGGACTGATCTTACCTGCCGTCGGCGCCCGGTCGGTGACGACCGAGCTGGCCGTCGCCGGGCTGGCCGCGGTCGTGTCGCGATCGTCGTCGGGAGTCGTCGCCGCCGCCGCGCAGCAGCGACGCCGGGGTCGGTGCGGCCGCCCCGAAGCGGGCCCGCAGGGCGTCCATCGTCGACTCGGCCTCGCGCCACTCGGCGTCGTCGTCCCACAGGCCGAGCGAGAGACCGCCGTCGTCACCCATGCCCAGCTGCTCGACGCGCACGCCGACGAGCCGGATGCGCTCGTGCTGCTTGCCTGTCGCCTCGTAGACCGAGCGCACCTCGTCGTAGATGCGACGTCCGAGGTCGGTCGGGTCCGCGAGGGTGCGCGATCGCGTGATCGTGACGAAGTCGGTCGTCCGCAGCTTGAGCACCACGGTGCGGCCGCTGAGGCCCGCCGCACGGAGTCGTGCCCCGACCTTGTCGCTGAGCCGCAGCAGCTCGCGCCGGATGACGTCGGGGTCGACGACGTCGGTCGAGAAGGTCATCTCGTGGCCGACGCTCTTCTCGACCGTCTCGGTGTGCACCCGGCGTGGGTCGCGTGCCCAGGCCAGGTCGTGCAGCTTCGCGCCCGCGGCCGGGCCGACCGCGCGGACGAGGGTGTCGAGCGAGGCCGTGGCGACGTCGCCGACCGTGCGCAGCCCGAGGTTGGTCAGGACCTCCTCCGTCTTGCCGCCCACGCCCCAGAGGGCGCTGATCGGCCGCGGGTGGAGGAACTCGATCGTGCGGTCGTGCGGGACGACGAGCAGGCCGTCGGGCTTGGAGACGCTGGAGGCCAGCTTCGCGACGAACTTCGTGGACGCCGCCCCGATGCTGCAGCGCAGTCCCGTCTCGGCGTGCACGCGGCGCCGCAGCTCGGTCGCGATCCGCCACGGCGGGCCCATCAGCCGGATCGCCCCGGACACGTCGAGGAACGCCTCGTCGATGCCGAGGCGCTCGACGAGCGGAGTCACGTCGTCGAACATCGACATCACGACCGACGACCAGTGCCGGTACTTCTCGCCGTGCGGCTCGAGCACGATCGCCTGCGGGCACCGTCGGAGCGCGATGGCCATCGGCATCGCCGAGTTGACGCCGAACTTGCGTGCCTCGTAGGTCGCCGCCGTGACGACCGAGCGGTCGGACCGGTGGCCGATGACGACCGGCTTGCCGACGAGGTCGGGGCGGTCGAGCAGCTCGACCGAGGCGAAGAACGCGTCCATGTCGACGTGCAGGATGGGCGCCGACACGTCGTCGGTGGGGTCCGCGGTGACGAGTCGCCCGCTGCCGTCCTGTTTGCTCACCCGGTGATCCTCACACGGACCGCCGACATCGCCGGCCGGCGCGGGTCGCGGGCGCCTGCGCCGCGGCTACTGCTCCGCCGGCCCGAGCAGGCGCGCCGCGATCGTCGCGTGCGCCGAGTCGGTGCTCGACGGGTGGAACCGCCCGGCGAGCACGTCGCGCTGCAGCCGCCCGAGCTCCGACGACGCCCGGTACGACCCGCCTCCGGCGACCGCGACGGCCTGGTCGACGACGTCCCGTGCCGCCTCGGTCACGCGGGTCTTGAGGCCGACGAGGAGCGGCGACCAGTCGGCGCCGTGGTCGACGAGCCGGTCGACGTCGCGGGCCAGTGAGTCGACCTGCGGCTCGAGGCCGTCGAGCACCAGGCGGGCGTCGGCGACCCGCCAGCGGACGATCGGGTCGAGGGCGAGCGACTCGCCCGTCCGGCGCGACGTCCTCCCGGCTGCCGACTCGACCGCGAGCTCGACCGCTCGCCGGGCGATCCCGCGGTAGACGGCGGCGACGAGGGTCTCGAAGACGGCGAAGATCCCGAACACGAGCGGGTCGGCGCTCGGCCCGACCGGCAGCCGCCGGACGATGCGCGAGGCCGGCACCTCGACGCCGTCGAGTCGGGTGCTGTGGCTCTCGGTCGCCCGCATGCCGATGGTGTCCCAGTCGCCGAGCGAGGTCCAGCCCGGCTGGTCGCGGTGCACGAAGCCGTGCACGAGCACCGGCGCCGCGGGGTCCGTGTCGTCACGGCCGAAGACCCCCAGCCGGGTCCAGACCGGCGAGAGCGAGGTCGCCGTCTTCGTGCCGGTGAAGCGCCAGCCGCCGTCGACCGTCGGCTCGGCGCGGGTGACCGAGTCGAAGAGGACGAGGTCGTTCCCCGGCTCGCTCACCCCGAAGGCGAATACCTCCCCCGCCGCGGCGTCCGCGAGCACGAGGTCGAGCGACCGGTCGCCCCGGGCGCGCAGCACGGCGGCGCAGCCCGTCCAGACGAGGTGCATCCCGACCGCGAGGGCGGTGGCGGGGGCGGCGGTCGCGAGGCGGGACTGCAGGGCCGCGACCTGCTCGAGTCCCAGGCCCGCGCCTCCTTCGTCCTCGGGCACGAAGACGGTCAGGTACCCCCGCTCGCGCAGCTCGGCGACGTCGTCGTGCGGGAACGAGCCGTCCCGGTCGTGACCGCCGGCACGGGCGCGGAACCGCACGAGCAGGTCGTCCGGCAGCAGCGCCGAGGGCGACCACGAGGAGGCGGTGGCTGGTCGGGCGCCGTCGGTCATGCCCCGAGGGTAGCCACGTCGGCACCCGGCGGTAACGTGGAGGCCATGACTCAGCTGCACCCCTGGTCCCGCTACGTCGCGATCGGCGACTCGTTCACGGAGGGGATCGGCGACCCGGAGGAGCGCGCGCCCGGCGGCCACCGCGGCTGGGCCGACCGCGTCGCCGAGGTCCTCGGCTCGTCGGCGGACGACTTCGCCTACGCCAACCTGGCGGTGCGGGGGCGCCTGCTGGCGCAGATCGCCGACGAGCAGGCCGACGCCGCCCTGTCGCTCCGGCCCGACCTGATCTCCGTCTCGGCCGGCGGCAACGACATCATCCGCCCCGGCACCGACCCCGACCAGGTCGCCGCCGGCTTCGACGCCCTCGTCGAGAAGCTCGGCTCCCAGGGCGCGACGGTGGTCGTCTTCACCGGCCCGGACATCGGGCTGACCCCGGTGCTCGGGCGGCTCCGCGGCAAGGTCGCCATCTACAACGAGCACGTGCACGCGATCGCGCTGAAGCACGACGCCGTCGTCGCCGACATGTGGGCCCTGCGGCAGCTCTCCGACTCGCGGATGTGGGCGCCCGACCGGCTGCACTTCAGCCCGCTCGGCCACCACACGATCGCCCGGGCCGTGCTCGGCGCCCTCGCCGTCGAGAACGACCTCGAGCCCTGGCGGCCCGAGCCGCTCGAGCGCCGTCCGTGGCGCCAGGCGCGCTCGGAGGACATGGGCTGGGCGCGTGAGTACCTGGTGCCCTGGGTCGTCCGCCGCCTCCGGCACCAGTCGTCGGGCGATGGCCGCCAGGCGAAGCGGCCCGACGCGGTGACGGTCATCTACCGCGACGAGCAGCCGCCGTCGTAGACGCAGGCGCCGCCGCAGCCGCGTCAGCCGTCCCGACGAGGAGGCGTCAGCCGCGTCCGCCGAGGACGTCCTGCGGGTGCGTCAGCCGCCACCACGCGCCGGGCTCCGGGATCGTCGCGTCGAGCACCAGCGGCACGTCGACCTCCTCGCCGCCGACGTCGAAGCGGACGGTGCCCACCTCGTCCCCGGCGGCGTCCGGTCCGACCTCGTCGGTCTGCAGGGCGGAGGTGACCGTCTTGTCGCCCCAGACGAGCAGGTCGGCGTCCTCGGCCGCCACCGCCTGGGCCGACGCGCCCCACGGCAGGTCGTAGCGGGCCCAGACGTCGTCCCGGCTCGTCAGCGTGATGGTCTGGAACTTGCCCGTCACGCTCTGCAGCAGGCGTTGCACGTCGGCGTCGAGCGCGTCGTGGTCGACGCCGCCCAGCACGACGCCGACCACCGTCACGGTCCGGTCGGCCACCGTGAAGTCGGCCGCGAAGAGCAGGCAGGCGCCGGCCTCGTCGAGCGTGCCGGTCTTGATCCCCTTGACGCCGTCGAGGCCGAGCAGCTCGTTCGAGTTGTCGATGACGCCCACGCCGGGGATCGTGGTCTCGTCGGTGCCGACGATGGCCGCGACGTCGGGGTCGGCGAGGGCCAGCGCGCCGAGGGCGACGAGGTCGGTCGCCGTGCTCGTGTTCTGCGGCGACAGCCCCGTCGGCTCGACGATGGTCGTCGCCGCGAGGTCGTTCTCGGCGAGCCACGCGGACGCCGCCGAGACGAAGGCGGCGTCCGACCCGAAGGCCCACCGCGCCAGCGTGGTCGCGTAGTTGTTCGCCGACTCGATCAGGGTCACCTCGAGCAGCTGTCGTTCGGTGAGGACGGAGCCGGCCGTCATCGGCACGACCTTCCCGTCGACCGCGCGGTACGTGTCGTAGAGGGCCGCGTCGGCGGCCGAGAGGGTGATCGACGGCCCGTCGTCGCCGCCGAGCGGCTTCGCGTCGAGGACGACGAGCGCGGTCACCACCTTGCTGATGCTCGCGATGGGCCGGGGCTGCGCGTCGCCGCTCGTCGTGAGGCTCTCGTCGAAGCCGAGGGCCTCGACGGCCGTGGCCCCGTACGCCGGGAACGCGAGCTGCGCGCCCGGCTGGGCGGGCGCCTCCCACGTCGACGCGGCGGCCGCGGCAGGTGCCAGCGGGCCGAGCAGCGTGAGGGGCAGGTAGGTGCCGACGGCGAGCACCAGCACCACGACGGCGGCCACGGCGGCCCGACGACGTCTCAGGACGGCGCGCGGCGTCACGAGGGCGACACTCCCCCGGCGTCGGACGTCGCCTCGCCGGCGACGGGCGGCACCCGCAGCGCCCACAGGGCCACGGCGGAGGCGGCGGCGACGTTGAGGCTGTCGACGCCGTGCAGCATCGGGATCGTCACGACCCGGTCGGCGGCGCGGAGGGCGTCCCGGCTGAGGCCGTCCCCCTCGGTGCCGAGCAGCAGGGCGACGCGCTCGGGGGCGGACGCGGCGTACTCGTCGAGGGGCACGGCGTCGTCGGCGAGGGCGAGCGCCGCGACCTCGAAGCCCGCGTCGCGGAGCAGCTCGGCGCCCCGGGGCCACTCCGGGAGGCGCGTCCACGGCACCTGGAGCACGGTGCCCATGCTGACGCGGACGCTGCGTCGGTACAGCGGGTCGGCGCAGCGGGGAGTGACGAGCACCGCGTCCGCGCCGAGCCCGGCCACCGCGCGGAAGATGGCGCCGACGTTCGTGTGGTCGACGATGTCCTCCAGCACGACGACCCGTCGCGCGCCCTGGAGGAGCGACTCGACGCTGGGCAGCTCGGGACGGTGCATGGCCGCCAGGGCGCCCCGGTGCAGGTGGTAGCCGGTCAGCGTCTCGAGCAGGGCGGCGTCGCCGACGAAGATCTCGCCGTCGAGGTGCGCGACCAGGGGCTCCACGTCGGCCAGCCATCGCTCGGTCATCAGCACCGAGCGGGGCACGTGCCCGGCGCGGAGCGCGCGCTCGATCACCTTGCTCGACTCGGCGATGTAGAGCCCGCCCTCAGGCTCCGAGACGCGGCGCAATGCCACGTCGGTCAGCCGGGCGTAGTCCGCGAGGTCGGGGCGGTCGAGGTCGGTGATGCGGGTGATGCGCACGGCGCTCCAGGGCAGGACGTCCGGTCGGCGACGAGGCGGGAGGCGACGCGGGAGGACGAGGGGGCAGGGACGAGGTCCAGGCTAACGTCCGGGGAACGAATCGCCAGGCCCCGCCGTTTAGGCTGACGTCGACCCGACCCGGAGGTCGACCCGCCCCGAAGGAGGCCCCACCGTGACCGACCCGGCCACGCCGCCGGCCGCAGCCGGCCCCGCCGGGCCGGCCCGCGCCTCCTCGGTGCCTGTCTCGTCGGCATCGGCGGGCGACGCCCTCGAGGCCGCCGTCGAGGTCCTGGCCGGCCGTCGCGTCGCCGTGCTGACCGGCGCCGGCATCAGCACCGACTCCGGCATCCCCGACTACCGGGGGGCCGGGGCGCCCCCGCGCAACCCCATGACCTTCCAGCAGTTCCTGTCGAGCGAGCGCTACCGCAAGCGCTACTGGGCGGGCAGCCACGTCGGCTGGAAGACCTTCAGGGCGTCCGCCCCCAACGACGGACACCGGGCACTGGCCGAGCTCGAGCGCGCCGGCGTCGTCAACGGCGTCGTGACGCAGAACGTCGACGCGCTGCACGAGCGGGCGGGGTCGCGCCGCGTCGTCGACCTGCACGGCACCGTCGACCGCGTGCTCTGCCTCACCTGCGGACAGTCGTTCGCCCGCGACACCGTCGCCGCGCGCCTCGCCGGCGACAACCCCTGGATCGACGAGCCCGAGAGCGTCCGCCTCGCCCCGGACGGCGACGTGGAGGTCGACGACATCGACGCCTTCGTCGTGCCGTCGTGCACCGTCTGCGGCGGCATGCTCAAGCCCGACGTCGTCTTCTTCGGCGAGTTCGTGCCGGTGGAGAGGTTCGCCGAGGCCCGCTCGCTCGTCGTGGGCGCCGAGGCGCTGCTGGTCGTCGGGTCGTCCCTGGTGGTCAACTCGGGGATCCGGCTGCTCGACCAGGCCACGCGCCGCAGGCTCCCCGTCGTGATCGTCAACCGTGGCGAGACGAAGGGCGACTCCCGGGCCGCCGTGAAGATCGACGCGGGGACGACCGAGACCCTGACCGCCCTGGCCGCGCGCCTCGCGCCGACACACGAGGCCGCGCCCTCGACCGCCCCGGAGGCACGATGACCCTGCTCTACCTCGTCCGCCACGGCGAGACCGACTGGAACCGCGCCCGCCGCATCCAGGGCGCGACCGACATCCCCCTGAACGACCTCGGCCGCGCCCAGGCCGCCGAGGCGGGAGACCTGCTCGCCCGCCGGTCGTTCGACCGTGTCGTCGCCAGCCCCCTGTCGCGCGCGGCCGAGACCGGCGCGATCATCGCCGCCCGGCTCGGCCTGCCCGCGCCGGAGCTCGTCCCGGCTGTCGCCGAGCGCCGCTACGGCGACGCCGAGGGCCTGACCGGCAGCGAGGTCGAACGGCGCTTCCCCGCCGGCACGCCCGTCCCGGGTCGCGAGGGCCGTCGTGAGCTGCTCGCCCGGGTGCTGCCGGCTCTGGTCGAGATCGCCCGCTCGGCCGGCGACGTCGACTGCGGCGGTGCTGCCGGCCGCGTCGTCGTCGCGACGCACGGTGCCGTCATCCGCACCGTGGTGACGCACGTCGCGGGCGACGACGTCCTGCACCTCGGGACTCCCATCCGCAACGGCTCGATCCACTCGTTCGAGCTGCGCGACGACACCTTGGTGCTCCGCGAGTTCGACGACCCGATCGAGGACGAGTCCGAGCGAGCCGGCACCTTCGCGTTCGACCGGCAGAACGCACTCGAGCGCCCCGCCGCCGACTAGCGGCGGAGGCTGCGCCTGCTCCGGCGTCGGGGTGGACGGCCGGTCGCCCGCAGCAGCTCGAGCAGCACCTCCGCCGAGGCCGCCCAGCTGAACAGGGCCGCCTGCCGCACCGACGCGGCCGACCGTGCCGCCCACTCCCCCTCGAGTCGGCGCACGGCCGCCGCGATCGACGACGGCGACTCCGGGTCGAAGTAGAGCGCCGCGTCGCCGCCGATCTCGCGGAAGATGGGGATGTCGCTGACGACGGCCGGCGTGCCGAGGGCCATGCCCTCGACGAGCGGTATCCCGAAGCCCTCGGCGCGGCTCGCGGTCACCACGGCGGTGGCGCCCAGCAGCACGTCGCGGTACTCCTCGTCGCTCGCGCCGTCGTGGAACACCAGCGAGCCCGCAGGGGCGAGGGTCGTCAAGGAGGCGCGCTCCCGCTCCGACACGCGGCTCATCAGGTGCAGTCGATGCCCGTCGAGCAGGGGCAGCGCCCTCGCCAACGCGGCCACGTTCTTGTACGGCATGAACGACCCCATGTAGACGAGGTCGCGGTGCTCGGGCTCCGTGCGGGGCCGAGGGTCGGCGACCGGGTCGGCCGCGTTCGAGACGACGGTGACGGGGCGCCGCGTGAGGCGGTGACGGGTCATCTCGTCGCGGGTCGTCCTGCTGACGGTGACGACCGCGTCGGCTCGGTCGAGCAGCAACCGCTGCGGCCACCAGGCGAGGTGGTAGAGCCGCCAGAGCAGGCGCAGCGGCAGGGCGAACTCGGGCGGCGGCGTCCGGTTCGTGTAGTAGATGAGGTCGTGCAGGGTCAGCACGAGCCGGTGACGGCGCCCCCACGAGCCCATCGTCTGCATGGGCGACCACACCACGTCGGGGCGGGCCGCCGCGACCTGCAGCGCGACGAGCGGCTCGCGCGGGCTCGTCGGGTCGCTGACGAGCAGGTGCGGCAGGTCGGGCAGCTTGTCGAGCTGGCGCAGGTCGGAGACGATCATCGTCAGCTCCACCTCGTCGTCACCGCGGGCGAGCTCGGCGAGGGCGCCGACGACGCCCGCCGTGAACCGGCTGATGCCGTCGTGCCGCCCGGTGCGGACGTAGCGGCAGTCGACCGCGATCCTCACGCGACGAACCGCTGGATCGCGGCGGCCGCCTCCTGCGGCTTCTCGTAGTGGATCAGGTGGCCCACGCCGTCGATCACGGTGAGGCGCGCGTCGGGGAACAGCGCCCGCAGCTCGTGCTGGGCGGGCAGGGCCGTGATGTCGTCGCGGTCGGCCGCGACCAGCAGCGTCGGCACGGCGACGCGTGCCGCGTAGCTGCTGACGTCGCTCGACACGGAGGCGCGGAACGCGTCGAGCACGACGCGCCGGTCCGCGAAGCGCGAGAAGTACGAGTCGTGCTGGTCGTGCACCCAGCGGCGGAGGCCCCTGTCACGGGTCTTGACCATGGCCAGGCTCGTGAACCGGACCACGGCCGCGTTCTGGAGCACCGACAGCCCCGCGGCCTCGGGCAGCGCGGCCCCGGCCCAGTAGTAGAAGACGGCGAGGCGGGTCACGACGCCGCGCGGACCGGAGAGCGCCGGCGCGGCGATCGGGTTGACGAGCACGAGCCGGGAGGCGCGGAGCCCGTCCGCGAGGGCGGCGGAGGTGACGATCGACCCGAACGAGTGCCCGAGCACCACGACCGACTCGTCCAGCCCGACGGCTGCGGCGAACGCGGTCAACCAGGCGGCGTAGGCGGCGACGCTGTGCTCGCCCTCGAGCGGCGTGGACTCGCCGAAGCCCGGCAGGTCGGGCATGACCACCCGGACGCCCGTGAGGTGCGCGACGACCGGCTCGAGGCCGTGGTGGTCGCCGCGGAAGCCGTGCACCGCGAGCACGACCGGGCTGTCGTCGTCGGCGCCCGGCGTGTCGTAGGTCCACCACGCGGTGTCGCTGCCCGCGACGCGGACGACGTCCTCGCTCACCGCGACGGACTCGAGGAGGCGCCGGTACGGCGACGGGACACGGGGCTCTCTGACGATCACGGGCCGAGTCTACGGAGGCGGTCCTGGCGGAACGCGCGCGCTCGGCCCTCGGCCGTCCTAGAGTTGGCCGGGTGAGCTTCACTGCCCCCATCCAGCAGCCCGGACTGACCCTCGATCCCGCATGGCACCGACGTGCCGTGTTCTACGAGGTGATGGTCCGCTCGTTCGTCGACAGCAACGGCGACGGCGCCGGCGACCTCCAGGGGCTGCTCTCGCGGCTCGACTACCTGCAGTGGCTCGGGGTCGACGCCTTGTGGCTCCCGCCGTTCTTCCAGTCGCCCCTGCGCGACGGCGGCTACGACATCGCCGACTACAAGGCGATCCTGCCCGAGTTCGGCACCCTCGACGAGTTCCGCGACCTCGTGACGAAGTCGCACGAGCGCAACATGCGCATCGTCATCGACATGGTGCTCAACCACACGTCGGACCAGCACGAGTGGTTCCAGCAGTCCCGGGAGGACCCCGAGGGCCCCTACGGCGACTTCTACGTCTGGCGCGACACCGACGACGAGTACTCGAACATCCGCGTCATCTTCGTCGACACGGAAGAGTCGAACTGGACCTTCGACCCGGTGCGCCGCCAGTTCTTCTTCCACCGCTTCTTCTCGCACCAGCCCGACCTCAACTTCGAGAACCCGGCCGTGCAGGAGGCCGTCTTCGACGTCGTCCGGCACTGGCTCGACCTCGGGGTCGACGGCCTGCGGCTCGACGCCATCCCCTACCTCTTCGAGACGGAGGAGGGCAACGGCGAGGGCGAGCCCGCCACCCACGAGTTCATCAAGCGCCTCCGTCGCATGGTCGACGACGAGTTCCCCGGCCGCGTGCTCATCGCCGAGGCGAACCAGTGGCCGGCCGAGACGGCCGCCTTCTTCGGCACCGAAGAAGAGCCCGAGTGCCACATGGCCTTCGACTTCCCGGTCATGCCCCGCATCTTCTACTCGCTGCGGGCGCAGAACGGCTCCGAGCTGAAGCGCATCCTCTCCGAGACCACCGAGGTGCCGCCGGGCGCCGCCTGGGCGGTCTTCCTCCGCAACCACGACGAGCTGACGCTCGAGATGGTCAGCGAGGAGTACCGCCAGGCGATGTACGGCTGGTACGCCTACGACCCGCGGATGCGGTCGAACATCGGCATCCGCCGCCGCCTCGCTCCCCTGCTCGACAACTCGCGGGCCGAGCTCGAGCTCGTCCACGCCCTGCTGTTCGCGCTGCCCGGCAGCCCGTTCCTGTACTACGGCGACGAGATCGGCATGGGCGACAACATCTGGCTGCCCGACCGCGACTCGTCGCGCACGCCGATGCAGTGGACGCCCGACCGCAACGCCGGCTTCTCGACGGCCGACCCGGGCAAGCTGTTCCTGCCCGTCGTGCAGTCGCTCGTCTTCAACTACAACCTGGTCAACGTCGAGAGCCAGCTCGCCCAGTCGCGGTCGCTGCTGCACTGGGTGCGGAACGTCATCCACGTCCGCAAGGCGCACCCGGTCTTCGGGCTCGGCACGCTCGAGGTGGCCGAGACGGACCAGGAGTCGGTGCTCGCGTTCGTCCGGTCGTACGAGGGCGAGGGCACCCAGTTCGGCGCCTCCGCGGAGGATGTCCTCTGCGTGTTCTCCTTCGCGCACAACCCGTCCGCCGTCACCGTCACGGCGCCGCACCTGGCGGGCCGGACGCTCTTCGACCTCTTCGGCGGGGCGCAGTTCCCGTCGTTCGACGACGAGGGCAAGGTCACGATCACGCTCGGCACGCAGCAGTTCTTCTGGCTGCACGTCGGCGACGTGCCCGCCGTGCCGGCGCCTGCTGTCGGCGGCGCCTCCTAGGCTCTGAGGGTGAGCCAGACCGACGCTGCCGAGACCCCTCCGTCCACTCCCGTCCTCGGGTCCCCTGCTCCGGCCGGTGACCTGCCGTCGGCGTGGTGGAAGGCTCTCGGCGTGTTCGACCTCGAGACGACCGGGATCGACGTCGAGACGGCCCGCATCGTCACGGCCCACGTCGGCCTCATCGACGCCACGGGCGCGACGGTCGCGCACGGCGAGTGGCTGGCCGATCCCGGCGTCGAGATCCCCGAGCAGGCCAGTGCCGTGCACGGCATCTCGACCGAGCGTGCCCGAGCCGAGGGGCGACCCGCCGCCGAGGTCGTGGCCGAGATCGTCGCCGCGGTCAGGGCCGTCTTCGCCCGCGGCGTGCCCCTCGTCGTCTACAACGCCCCCTACGACCTGACCCTCCTCGACCGCGAGGCACGTCGGTACGGCATCGAGCCCCTCGGCGAGGTCGGCGAGATCGGCTGCGTCGTCGACCCGCTCGTCATCGACAAGGCCGTCGACCGCTTCCGCAAGGGCAAACGCACCCTCGAGGCCGCCGCCGGCGTCTACGGAGTGGTCCTCGACGACGCGCACGACGCCGGTGCGGACGCCGTGGCCGCGGGTCGTGTCGCCCAGGCCATGGCGAAGCGGTATCCCGACCAGCTCGACGTGCCGACCACCGACCTGCACGACCTGCAGGTCGGCTGGTGCTCGACCCAGGCAGCGTCGTTCCAGGAGTACATGCGCCGCAAGGACCCGACGTTCACGACGTCCGGCGAGTGGCCGCACCGCTCGCTGCCCGCCTCCTGAGGCGGACGGCCCGCCCGCCTGGCGGGGCGGAGCGCAGACGACGAGAGGCGGTCCACCGGGGTGGACCGCCTCTCGACGTGCTTCAGGGTCGTGACCCTGACGTGGTGCCTACTTGCCGAAGTTCTTGTAGCGCGAGTTGAACTTCTCGACGCGACCGGCCGAGTCGAGGATGCGCTGCTTGCCCGTGTAGAACGGGTGCGACTCG
>Ga0308167_1001166_pt1 | contig 33393 bp, 42 predicted proteins | sample PhyCR1_2_FD_202138 | JGI IMG/M metagenome (GOLD analysis project Ga0308167, IMG submission 202138) | Phyllosphere microbial communities from UC Gill Tract Community Farm, Albany, California, United States - DLSLRC.R1 | ecosystem: Host-associated > Plants > Phyllosphere > Unclassified | place... | reverse complement strand
AGGCGCAATCTCAGAAATTCAAACCGTATATCGAAGCCACATGGATTCATAACAGCAAAGACTTTGCTGCGAAAATGTCCCATGAAACCACCGGTAGCCATACCTTTAAACAGGGCGGCGCAGGTAATGTTGCGGAGATGAAACTGGGTCTTGAAGGGGATCTCACCAACCGCCTCAATATGTGGGGCAATGTCGGCCAGCAGGTCGGCAGTAAAGGTTACAGCGATACCACCGTGACATTTGGTGTGAAATATAATTTCTAAAACTGTCCGGCTTTAACGGCGGTGATCAAATGGCGGGATTTATCCCGCCATTTTTTTGGTAATGATGCTAACGTGCGGATTACGGAATGTTTTAAATGTTCATCAGTCGATGATGTTAAGTAAGGGCCACCACACCAGGACAGAAAGCTTCAGGACATACTATGGTTATGACTGGCGTTTATAAAGTCCGCAATAAATAAACCACCATTGCGGTGGTTTATCTAAGGTTTTAATTACCAACTCAGCGTTTCATTACTGGCTTTAAGATTCTGATCGTACATCATGCTTAAAGTCGAATAATTACACATATCAATCGCCCCCTCGCAATAATCTGCAATCACCTTATCGAGGATCTTTTTGTTATTAGCCTGCGTTAGTTTTTTAAAAGCGTTTAGGTTTTGTTTTTCCATCATGCGGAGGGTCGTGTCCTGGCACATATCAATGGCCCCCTCGCAATAATCTTTTTTGACTTGAGTCTGAATAAAATCGATTACCTCCTGCTTCTGCGCTTCTGAACCATCAAAATCCATCGGATTTACAAAGCCCGCGTTTGCGTAGAAAGTGGCAGTCAACAGTACAAAACCCAGCATATTTTTCACTCAAATTTCCTTTTTAAAGAAGTAAAACATGTATCAACTCATAATAATTTTAGCATCAACGAGTTTTGTAATCATTGATCTGCACAGGCACGCTGGAGTGTTGGAGGGTGTGGCATAAAGTGTGCGGAGAGATATCGCTACTCAGAAATTGGGGAAATAAGAATCATTCATTAGACTGGCTTATTATAGGGTTTCAAATCCGAACTTTGATGGTCCTTCTGCTCGACTTGAACCAGCGACCAAGCGATTATGAGTTCATACGGTAACAACCGAAAATCAATAGTTTGCATTATTTATCATTGACATAGGTTGTCATTGTTTGCCACCAATTACCCATTATGCGCCATTTCTACCGCCACTTTATCGCCACTCACCGCCAATGGGTTTAGCTTAACAGCATCTTCTAAATGGTCAGGGGCAAAGTGGGCATATCGCATCGTCATTTTAATATCGGTATGGCCGAGGACGCGTTGCAGGACAAGAATATTACCACCATTCATCATAAAGTGACTGGCGAATGTGTGGCGCAGAACGTGGGTCAGTTGCCCTGCCGGTAATTCGATACCTGTTCTCTCAAGAGCAGACCTAAACGCGCCATAACAATCACTAAATAGCCGACCTGCTCGGTCATCTGGTAGCGTGTTAAAAAGCTCCTTGCTAATAGGGACGGTGCGGTTTTTTTTGCCCTTCGTGTTGATATAAGTGATTTTGAAATTTGTGAGCTGACTTTTTTTTAATTGTTCGGCTTCAGACCAACGTGCGCCAGTCGCAAGGCAAATTTTTACCACATTGACCAAATCCTGATTTTCATGGCGCTGGCATTCAGCAAGCAGTACGGCGATATGTTCCTGATTTAGCCAAGCCATTTCCATTTCTTCAGTGCGGAAAGGGCGCATATTTTTTAGCGGGTTTTCTCCTTTCCATTCCCCAAGTCGGTTAAGCTCATTGAACACTGCGCGAAAGTAGGCCAGCTCAAGATTAAGTGTTCGAGGCGATACCTCTTTAACCCTATTTGAACGGGCATATTCACCCTTTAGCCTCTTTTCCCGGTAGCGGGAAAACATCTGCGCATCGAAATCGCGTGCGAGCGGTTCGCCCATACACTCAAAAGCATGATGCATCGCTAACTGGCGTTTGAGACCGTCTTTGAGGGTAATACCGTGAGCGCTATACCATGAGTCAATTAGGTCTTTTAACGTGCGTCTGTCTTCCTTTTCTTCCTGCCACGGGTTTTGTACTGTGTACTGTTCAAACGCCAGCGCCTCGCCTTTGGTGGCGAATTTCTTTCTGATGCGTTTGCCTTTTGCCCCGTTCGGATAAAGCTCGCAAATCCAGCCGCCAGCAGGGTTTTTACGGATCGCCATCAGTTAACCTCACTGTAGATACCCACCACACGACCAATCAGTTTTATCTCATCAAAGCCGCATTCAAAGGGCACTTTCCCACCTGCAACGTGGAGTTTCTTACCGGGGAGAATGGTTAACTCGCGAATGCTGTTTGCTCCTTCAATATCTACCAACCATAGGCCATCGGAATGTGGGGAATCTTGATCAACAAAATGCAACTTTCCTTCAGCTCGAACTGCAATCCCTTTTGATATCTGCGTACTCAAAATATTAGGGTCAATACTCAATATGGAATTTTTCTCAAGAACACCATCCTTGAGAATATAAAGATCCATTTTTTTAGGATCAGTGATTGAAGGGCTGCTTTCGAATTGTTCCCCCTCCCCGGTCAGAATCCACCTGAGACTTGCACCAGTTTCAAGCGAGCAGAACGCCGCTAGATCGTAAGAGATAGTGCCGCGTGTGTATCGGTTCTGCAGGGAACTTGGTGACATTTCAAAGTGATTTGCGAGCTGCAATTTTTGGGTGAAGCCATAAACAGAGATGATCCTGTCAAGGATAGTTAGAGGCTCAAAAGTGTTTTTGCTTATGCTCATTAGTGTTTTCCATGTTGACCAATGCTCAAAAGTTAATTACATTGCTCATCAGTGAGGTGTGTATGTTGGCAAACATTGGGGAATGAGAGGCCAACATTGTCTAAAACAGTAAATAGGGAATCATGCATCATGGCTTCTGAAATCGCAATCATCAAAGTACCAGCCCCCATCGTTACCCTGCAGCAGTTTGCTGAGCTGGAAGGTGTCTCCGAGCGTACTGCTTATCGCTGGACAACTGGTGATAATCCTTGCGTGCCAATTGAACCGCGCACAATACGTAAAGGTTGTAAAAAAGCCGGTGGTCCCATCCGCATTTACTACGCACGTTGGAAAGAAGAGCAAATGCGTAAAGCTCTGGGTCATTCACGTTTTCAACTTGTTATTGGTTAGTAATTCACTTTATGGCAAAGATAAGGGGGGGATCATGTTTGATTATCGTGTTTCCAAACATCCGCATTTTGACGAAGCCTGCCGGGCTTTTGCGCTGCGTCACAACATGGCGAAGCTGGCAGAACGCGCGGGAATGAACGTCCAGACGCTGCGTAACAAGCTGAACCCGGAGCAACCGCATCAGCTAACGCCGTCGGAAATCTGGCTGCTTACCGATCTTACTGAGGACTCCACGCTGGTTGACGGTTTTCTGGCTCAGATTCACTGCCTGCCATGCGTACCGATGAACGAAGTGGCAAAAGAGAAGCTGCCGCATTACGTTATGAGCGCTACTGCTGAAATCGGACGTGTTGCTGCCGGTGCCGTATCAGGTGATGTGAAAACCACCGCAGGCCGCCGCGATGTTATCAGCAGCATTAACTCTGTTACTCGTTTGATGGCACTAGCTGCCGTTTCGATGCAGGCGCGTTTACAGGCCAACCCGGCGATGGCAAGCGCGGTGGATACCGTGACGGGTCTCGGTGCTTCGTTCGGTCTGATCTGAGGTGGTTATGCTGACTAAAGAACCATCTTTCGCGTCACTTCTCATAAAGCAAAGCCCGGCAATGCACTACGGTCACGGCTGGATCATGGGGAAGGATGGCAAACGCTGGCACCCGTGCCGCTCTCAGGATGAACTGCTGGCTGACCTGTCTACAACCAAACAGGGGAAATCATGGCTATTGAAGGCGCTACGGCGACTGTTCCATTAAGCCCCGGTGAACGCCTGGACGGACTGAACCATATTGCGGAATTGAGGGCTAAAGTGTTTGGTCTGAATATTGAGCCGGAGCTTGAAAAGTTTATTAAAGATATGCGCGATCCACGCGACGTAAATAATAAACAGAATGAGCGGGCACTGGCAGCCATTTTTTATATGGCAAAAATTCCGGCAGAACGTCACGGCGTCAATATTAGTGATCTGACTACTGACGAAAAGCGGGAACTGGTGAAAGCAATGAATCATTTTCGTGCAGTGGTGAGCTTATTTCCAAAGCGGCTAACCATGCCGAATTAATCCACAACAGAAATTAATGGCGTAAACCCGCCGGGCTTCTTATTGCCCAAATTCAGGAGAAACAACTATGCGAAATATCGAAACCCGTACCACTAAAACCGGACCAGATGATGCTGGACTCAACCTGTTGCTGACCGAGGCACGCAAAGAAGAACGCCGGGGACGCGCAGATGTGATGGCTGCACGTCTGGATTCTTTAGCTGCTCGTATCGTGTCACGTCAGCTTAACCACACGGAAGCGGCTGAGCTGCTGCGTCAGGAAGCGGTGAAGATTCAGAACGAAGCGCAGGAGATCCACTGATGGCTGATTCAATGGACCTTGTACAGCAGCGCGTTGAAGAAGAACGCCAGCGCCATATCCACACCGCCCGCAATAAAACGCCGGGCGTTTCCCGTGTTCTCTGCATTGATTGCGATGCGCCGATCCCGCCAGCTCGCCGCCGCGCCATTCCGGGCGTGCAGTGCTGCGTCACCTGTCAGGAAATTTCAGAGCTTAAAGGTAAACACTACAACGGAGGTGTTGTATGAGCACTATCCTGAAATGGGCGGGAAATAAAACCGCCATCATGCCGGAACTGATTAAGCACCTTCCTGCTGGCCCGCGACTGGTTGAACCTTTCGCGGGTTCATGCGCTGTAATGATGGCGACAGACTATCCTCATTATCTTGTCGCGGATATTAATCCAGACCTGATAAATCTTTTTAAGCATATTGCATTTGACTGCGAGAAATTTATTTCAAATGCAAAAGGATTCTTTTCAGGCACAAATAGCGCCGAGTCTTATTACAACATCCGTCAGGATTTTAATCATTCGGCTGAAACCACCGATTTCTGGAAAGCTGTATTTTTCCTTTATCTTAATCGCCATGGTTATCGTGGGCTGTGCCGCTATAATTTGAGCGGTCATTTTAATGTCCCTTACGGTAATTATAAAAATCCTTATTTTCCTGAAAGTGAAATACGCGCTTTTGCAGAAAAGGCTCAACGCGCAACGTTTATATGTGCCAGCTATGATGAAACACTGGCGCTGCTGCAGGCTGGTGATGTTGTTTATTGTGATCCGCCATACGATGGCACATTTAGCGGTTATCACACTGCCGGTTTTACAGAAGACGATCAGTATCATCTGGCGTCTATTCTTGAGCGCCGGTCATCAGAAGGTCATCCGGTTATCGTGTCCAACAGCGACACGTCCCTGACCCGTTCGCTTTATCGTAATTTTACCCGCCATCGCATCACTGCAAAGCGCAGCATGGGGGTGGCTGCCGGTGAGAGTAAATCTGCAGCAGAAATCATCGCCACAAAATCAGCAGGCTGGTTTGGTGTCGATTTGGCGTCCGGTCCAGATATCTCTGTGGAAACTGAGGTGCGGGCGTGGCAGTGAGTAAATTCACATTACATAATGCACCAACCACCGGCGGCTCGAATGAGGCCGCCGTGGCCTTTTCATGGAGTAATCCTAAAAAAGCGGTTAACCCATATCTGGACCCGGCGGAAGTTGCGCCGGAGTCTGCGCTTTCAAACCTGATCGCTCTTTACGCTGCGGATAACGAGCAGGAGCATCTGCGCCGTGAGGCGCTGAGTGATGAGGTCTGGGAACGCTATTTCTTCAATGAATCCCGTGATCCTGTCCAGCGCGAAATGGAGCAGGACCGGCTGATTAGTCGTGCCAAAATGGCGCGCGAGCAGCAGCGTTTTAATCCCGATCTGGTCATTCTGGCTGACGTTAACGCCATGCCGTCCCATATCAGCAAGCCTCTGCTGGAGCGGATTAAATATTTCCATAGTCTGGGCAGAGAAAAAGCCTATTCCCGCTACCTGCGCGAAACGATCAGGCCGTGTCTTGAGCGGCTGGAGCGCGTGCGTGACAGTCAGGTGTCTGCCTCTTTCCGGTTCATGGCGAGCCATGACGGGCTGGAGGGGCTGCTGGTACTGCCTGAAATGAATCAGGATCAGGTTAAGCGCCTTTCCACATTGGTTGCGGCACATATGAGCATGTGTCTTGATGCGGCCTGCGGTGATCTGTTTGTCAGCGATGATGTTAAACCAGAAGAAATCCGCCAGGCATGGGAAAGGGTTGCCGCAGAGGCGATGCGCCTTGAGGTCATCCCGCCTGCTTTTGAGAAGTTACGCCGCAAAAAGCACCGCCGCAAGCCGGTGCCCTATGAACTGATCCCACCGTCGCTTGCGCGTATGCTGTGCGCGGACTGGTGGTATCGCAAATTGTGGCAGATGCGCTGCGAGTGGCGGGAGGAACAACTGCGCGCCGTCTGCCTGGTAAACAAAAAAGCATCACCGTATGTCAGCTACGAAGCCGTGATCCACAAACGCGAGCAGCGCCGAAAATCGCTGGAGTTCTTCCGCTCGCATGAGTTGGTCAACGAGGACGGCGAAACGCTGGACATGGAAGACGTGGTGAACGCCAGCAACAGCAACCCGGCACACCGCCGTAATGAAATGATGGCCTGTGTTAAGGGGCTGGAGCTGATCGCGGAAATGCGCGGAGACTGCGCGGTGTTTTATACCATCACCTGCCCGTCACGCTTCCACGCAACCCTCAACAACGGCAGACCTAATCCGAAGTGGACCAGTGCCACTGTCCGGCAGAGCAGCGACTATCTGGTTGATACGTTCGCCGCTTTCCGCAAGGCAATGCACAAGGCCGGGCTGCGCTGGTATGGCGTCCGCGTGGCAGAGCCGCACCATGACGGCACCGTGCACTGGCATCTTCTGTGCTTCATGCGCAAAAAAGACCGCCGTTCCATCACTGCGATGCTGCGCAAGTTTGCCATCCGTGAAGACCGCGAGGAGCTGGGCACCAATACCGGGCCGCGCTTCAAGTCCGAGCTAATCAACCCGCGCAAGGGCACGCCGACCAGCTACATCGCCAAATACATCAGCAAGAACATTGACGGGCGCGGGCTGGCTAAAGAAATCAGCAAAGAAACCGGCAGATCACTGCGTGACAGCGCCGAGCATGTCACCGCCTGGGCGTCACTGCATCGTGTCCAGCAGTTCCGTTTCTTTGGTATTCCGGGGCGTCAGGCATACCGAGAGCTGCGCTTGCTGGCTGGTCAGGCGGCGAGAGTGCAGGGCGAACGCAAAGCGGGCGCACCGGTACTGGATAACCCGCGTCTGGATGCGGTACTGGCAGCTGCAGATGCGGGCTGCTTTGCCACCTACATCATGAAGCAGGGCGGTGTACTGGTTCCCCGCAAACATCACCTTGTCCGCACGGCATATGAGCTTAACGACGAGCCGAGCGCCTACGGCGATCACGGTATCCGTATCTATGGCATCTGGTCCCCTATTGCAGAGGGCAAGATTTGCACGCACGCGGTGAAGTGGAAAAAGGTTCGTAAGGCCGTTGACGTTCAGGAGGCGGTAGCCGACCAGGGCGCTTGCGCCCCTTGGACTCGTGGCAATAACTGTCCCCCTGTTGAAATTTTGAGCCAATCAGGGGGCGAATTACCTGAAACCAAAGAACCGGAGGCGCTGCCGGACCTCCACGATCTAAGCGCGAAGGAACGGCGGGAGCTGACAGCCAGGCTGAGGCTGGTAAAACCGAAGCGGCGGAAAGGGTACAAACAGGAAGTTAACGAGCAGCAGCGCCAGCAGCTCGACGCTGAGTTGAGGTCCAGAGGGTTTGAAGCGAGTGAAACGGAGGTGGATCTGCTTCTGCGTGGCGGCAGTATTCCGTCCGGGGCCGGGTTACGTCTTTTCTACCGAAACCAGCGCCTGCAGGAAGATGATAAATGGCAGCAGTGGTATTCGTGAGTATCGTCTGAATATTCCGGTTTAGTGATCCCCTCAGAGGTATCTGATTGAAATTGAAAAAAGGATTTTACAAATAGAAATGCCTACTATACTGTATATATAAACAGTGGATATACATACAGTTATGTTTATCCGATAGTAGTGATAGGAGGGAAAATGCAGGATTACCTTTTGGAGTCGTTGAAGCTCCAGCGCATTGATTTTTTTATCAAGCTTGTAGCGGCTAGTGAGTGTAACGACGAAGAAAAGCGGCTGGCTATCCAGTGGGTTTCTGAGTTGACCGATGAGCTGATGGCGAAAATTCGCACCCATGAATACAGTCGGTCGATGGATGTTTCCAGTTAGGGGGTCCCTTTGCGAATTGAGATAATGATCGATAAAGAGCAGAAGATTAGTCAGGCAACCCTGGACGTTCTGGAATCCGAGCTATACCGCAATCTGCAGCCCATCTACCCAAAGACAGCGATCCGCATCCGCAAAGGTTCTGCGAACGGCGTTGAGCTGAGTGGCTTAAAGCTTGATGAAGACAAAAAGCGAGTGATGGAAATTATGCAGCAGGTTTGGGAAGACGACAGCTGGTTGCACTAAAGGTCTGTTTTGGGCCATGTTTAAGCAGATGTGCAGCTATTTTGGTCTAAAGCCTCGAGATTTTTTGGAAAGGGCTGTATACTGATTGCAGTTTAGATTTGGAGTGTATGATGACTGTTAAGGTGATAGACCTTTTTTGTGGTGCTGGCGGCTTGACTCATGGCTTGCAACTAGCTGGTCTTGATGTTGTTGCTGGCATAGATCTTGAGGGAGAGTGTCGATTCCCATATGAAAAGAACAATAAATCAAAATTTATTGAGCAAGACATAACCAAGGTCACAAAAGAGGAGCTTCTTGAGCTTTATGGCGATGCTTCCATCAAAGTATTGGCTGGCTGTGCACCTTGCCAACCGTTCTCCAAATACACTCAAGGTAAAGACAAAGCACAAGATAAAAAATGGCCTTTGCTCTATGAATTTGAAAGGTTAATTCGCGAGATTTCGCCAGAAATTGTAACAATGGAGAATGTTCCTGATGTTACCAAGCATAAAGTTTATGATGACTTCTATAGTTCATTAGTAAGTTTAGGTTATCAGGTATGGGCCTCTAAGGTTGATTGTGTTGAATTTGGTATTCCGCAAAATCGTTCCCGGCACGTATTATTGGCGTCTAAGCTTGGAAGTATTGAGTTAGTAAAACGTGATGATATCGTTTATAAAACGGTTAAAGATATTATTGGAACATTACCTCCTTTAGAATCGGGTGGAGCAGATCCATATGATGTTTTACATAGAGCGAGCAAATTAAGTCCAATTAATAAGCAACGTATTATGCACTCTGTTCCTGGCGGAACATGGAAGGACTGGCCTGAAGAGTTAGTAGCCGCATGTCATTTGAAATCAAGTGGAAAAGGTTATGCGAGTGTTTATGGTCGCATGTCTTGGGACAAGCCAAGCCCTACAATTACAACGCTTTGTTATGGTTTTGGGAATGGCCGATTTGGACATCCTGAACAGCACCGAGCGATCTCTTTAAGAGAGGCTGCCTTGTTACAAACATTCCCTATGGATTATTCTTTTGTTGAAGATGAAAAGAATTTTGTGATGAGGAATATTGGTAGAATGATAGGGAACGCTGTTCCGGTTGAACTTGGTCGTATTATAGGTTTATCAATTCAAAGTCACTTGAATTAAAAAAAAGCCTGCTCAGCAGGCTTTTTTTTAGGAGGCTAAATACCCATCTGAATTAATATAATGCTCAATGTTTGTCGCAATCGCATCAAGATAGGCGATCACCTCTAATGAAACATTTTCTAAATCTTGATAGGAAACATTCTTACCTATTTCAGAGAAAGATACATTACCGTGTGCAAGGTCATTACGATGTTGTTTTACTGTCGAGAGTTTTTCACCGTGTTTTGTGTGAGTGTAATCTGATGATGTGGAAAATCCATAAACTAGTGCTTTATCCTTGATTTCCTCACGATCAATATTTCCTGAGAATAATTTCTTCTTATTGAATGTGCCATAAGAAATACCACAGGATATGCCTTTTGTTAGTCCGCTGACAAAATTTTCAATGCTTATAGACTCATTTTTTAGTCTTTTAAGAATTTCAGATTTTAGGTTTTTCTTGAGATTATCGAATTGAATGTTTCGGTCATAGATAGTCTCATGAATGAAGCATATGGCTTCTCTCATCGTTGATTCAATTAGATTGTATAAAAGTATGTATACTGTCCCTTTCAACGTTTTACGGGATTCAGCAGTAACAGTAAATTTATTATCATAGTTGTCAGACGAGAGTAGTTCCGCTCCAGCATTTTCAATGAACTTTAATAGGTCCAAATAGGCCAAGATTTCTCCTGACCTAATATCAAAATCCTCACGGAAACTGTCCATTTTAAGCCTCTAATAATCTATCACGAACGTACTCAATTCTCTCGATAACTTTGACACGGCTATTGGCACCATCTGAGGTGGTTAGCCCTTTGAATTTATCAGAACTAATCCAGTCAAGGTTTTGTGGGGCTAGTGAAGGGTCTTCACGTAACGCTAATGCTACACCAACAGCTAAGGATTCAAATCTAACTCGTGGGGTTGATTTTGCGGTCACAGTTTTTCTGAATCCAGCTGGGAAGTACTGGGCGACAAAATCAAGCACTTGGGCAAACTCAGCTTTCATGGCATCTTGCTTCTGAGTATCTATCGCGCCATTTGCATGCATATATTCATTAAGGAAGTCACGTACGGAGTGATCAAAGTTTTGATAGTTTTCTAAATATGCGAAAAACCGTAAAGTGAACTCTAATCGTTCATCACGTTTCTCTTTAGCCTCAGATAATGGCGCTAAATCCTTAAAGGATGGGATCGCGGAGCAAGGCTTAATTACTTGAGTGTACAGAGATGTTGAACCAAGTTCTGAACCTTTGCGAACCTCCATATCCTTCAGTATGTCACTACCGGAGTTAATTCTTTCGAAAAGGTCACGTCGAGTTTCTTCATTGCATTTTGAACTTAACTCAATAACACGAACAGGAATACGCATAAAACGGCGTTGTCTGGAAAGTGGTAAATCTTGGAAATTAAATCCATTAAGGGAACTTAAGGATTTTAGGTCTTGCAAAGTTAACTCATTGTGAATGAACGCGTGAATGGTTCTGACACGTTGAGAACCATCGACAATTTCAATTCTTCCATCTAACTCAGGGTCTTCTGAAAGAACATCAGCTGTGAAAATATAAGGAATAGGGAACCCCAAAATCAAAGACTCAATCAGGCGGGATTGTCTTTTTTCACTCCAGACAAAGTCCCTTTGGTAGTCAGGTACAAAAAGCTCGTTAGTATCGTCTTCTAAACCGCTATGATATTTATTTACTAATAGCTCAACCGTGAATTCTTTAGTCTCAAAATCAACATCTTTCTGCTCTGTACGGACTTGCTCTTCCGCATCCTGTTTGAACACTTCTAACTGAGCCAGCAGAGCTGCTCTTTTCTTGGCATCTTCTTCTTTTTGTAGCTCAGATTTTAACTCAATAATGTCCATTTTCAGTCCTTTAACGAGAGTGATGAATCGGATCAGAATACCATACCGGATTATGCTGTAGAAACGCCATCACGCGCATGAATCCGCATGATCGTTTGAAGATCGTTTTAGCTGAGGTCCGCCAGGAGTAGCAGGCTTTTGCTTATGTCATGCAGGTGCATGAAAACCACTACATAAAGCGGGCAGGCGTGGCGGGGATACGAGCGCGCGCAACGGGGTGAAATGGTAAAAATCCGGCGCAATCTCCGGCACGCTGGCGGCTTCAATCGCTGAGGGTGAGGGAATGGCAGCAAAAAAGAAGCGCCCCGCAGAATGCTGCTGGGGCGCTGTGAGAGGTGGTCTTGTTGACGCGGTGCGGTGGGTCAGTCGTTGCGCTTGTCTTCTGTCAGTCCCAGCGTGTACGGCTCAAAGCGGATCACTTCCTCGCCCAGCCAGTCGTTAAGCTCCTGCAGTCGCTTCTGCAGCGGCATCAGCTCGTTGCGGACAAAGACGCGGCTGGCCTTTTCAACATCACCAAAGCCGCCGGTATTGTTGGGAATTATGCCCATCATCTGCGGCGGTACGCGGTGCGCTGCCATCATGTCATCGCGGCTCACGTTCTTGATGTTCAGAAACTCATCCTTTGCCGCAACTTCCGACAACGGGATGATCTGGATGCCGTCCTTTTTACCGTTGGGCGAATACATAAACAGGTTGCGGAAGTTGCCCGGCCCTTTGGCGCTTTTCATTGCCTGGCGGATATTGTTCACGTCCTCCTGGTTCTGTGCTGCGTCGGTCATGTACATGATGAAGCCAGCATGGCTGCCGTTGATGTAATACTTCCGGCGAAACAGCGTTGCGGACTCGTTGAGCAGGGTTGACGGGATAGCGGAAAGATAGCCGGGCAGCCCGTAAATCTCCTGGTTAATATCCGGCTCCAGCAGATGAAAAATATTGCCCTGCGTAAATTCATAGGGCTGCGAGGTCAGGCCATACTGCACAAACCAGTAGGTGTCGAGGTCCACGCCACGCCGTGTGTACTTCGCCAGTGCTGGCTCCAGCGAGAGAACGCCGCCGAGCCGGTTGGTGCGTTTTTCCAGATAGGCGTTACCGAACACCAGATAGTCCTGAACGAAACGGGCAAAAGCCTGCTGGCTGAGCAGGCGGTGCGGGATGTAGGTACTGCTGAGAATGTCACGCTTAACGGCAATCGGTGAGCTGTGATGTACGGCGGCGCGGTAGGTCCGCGCCAGTCCGTCAAAGCTCACCGGCGGCTCATACCAGCGGTCCATCTGCACGCATTCTACGTAGTCCAGCAATTCGCGTCGGTCTAACACCGGCACCGGGTCGCCAAAGCTGAACGCCTCCGCCGCAGCGCCGCCTGATTGTGCGTTGTGATCTACCGCTGCGCGGTTATTCTTGTTTTTACGTTTGCTCATGCCGCCTGCTCCTTGTCAGCCTGGGGCCATTCGCACATAAACAGCATTTTCCAGTCCTCTGCTGATAATTCTTTTTTCATGTCATTCAGCCATCCATCCTCAAAGAGCGTTGCCCCGGATGCTGCAGCGTCATCAGCGGTAAAGGTCATGCTGGTTGTGCTGTTGCGGGCAATCAGCTTCTTGTATTCCTGCCATGCTTCCGGGTTCGGGCTTGGGGTGGTGTAGTAGGTAGCGTGATAGCGCGCGTGCATGGACAGGCTTTTGCCGAGCGCAATCATATTTTTCGGGGAGTCAGCCCAGGCATACTCTGACACGTAGACGTTTCCATGGAGCGCGGCGGCGAGACTTTCCGGCCCGATAAAATAAATAACCGCACCGTTTGGTAGTTCAAGATGCGCTTTACCTGATTTTATTTCCCCAAGATGCGTCCAGGCTGCGGCCTGACCTAAAAAAGCTGACATATAGTTTTTGACTGTCAAGGCTGATGCCGGATTGCAGCCCAGAAAAATCTGGTTGCGTCCGGTATGCAGTGCATCGTTCAGGGCTTCGTAGGCAAAAAAGAAATCCGCGCCAGCCTGACGCATTTTTGTTAGCACGCGGTTTCTGCCGTGTGCGCCACTGTTCCATTTATGCTGGTAAGCAAAGAAAGGGCGATCTACAGGCAGGCTGGCGGTAGTCATGAGGTGAGTTGGGGTTGAGTGCATCAGAAAATCTCCACAATGTTGCTGGTATTGGCGGCTTCGCCCTGCAGCGGTTCGTTAAACAGTGCGTGCATCGTTGCCCAGGCCAAATCTGCGTGGCTGGCTTCTTCGCTGCGGCTGGCTTCGTAGGTAGGGCGGTTGCCGCTGGCGGTAGTGGCGCGGCGGATAGCCATAAAGGACTGCGCAATGTCGGTGTGCCCTGCGTCAAACTCCAGACGGCGGTGGCTGATAATGTCGTATGCCTTGAGCACCAGGGCGTTTTTGACGTTAGGGTTGTAGACAAACTCCCGCACGGCAGGAAAGAACGCTTTCACGTTCTCGTAGACACCGTGACCGACGCCGGTTGAGTCGATGCCGATATAAGTCACGTTGTACTGCTGCGTCAGTTTTTTAATGGCGTCAGCCTGGGCGCGGAAATCCATCCCGCGCCACTGGTGCCGCTCAAGAATGCGGAACTTGCCACCCGGCACGGTTGGCGGTGCCACCACCACGCACCCGGCGCTGTCACCGTTCTGCGTGCCTTTCGCCGGGTCGTATCCGATCCAGACTTCGCGCCAGCCAAAAGGGCGCAGCGCCAGCGCCTGAAAATCGGACCAGACTTCCCAGCTGTCCACCATGCACGCCTGCAGCTCGCTGAGCGGGAACACTGACGCCAGATCGTCAATAAATTCGCACATCAGCAGGTTCTGGTATTCGTCCGGGCTGTACTCCATGCGCAGCTGGTCCAGGTCGAACAGATTACAACCGCCGCGCACCGCATCCTCCACGGTGACGATCTGGCGGTACTGTCCGTCCGGGCAGAGCACGCCGCGCGCGAGGTTGCTGTGGGTCAGGTCAATATCCACCTTGTCCGCTTTGGCGCGGCCCCGGTTGAACAGTGCGCCGGACCAGAACGGATAGGCGCTGTGGGTCAGGCTGGATGGCGTGGAGAAGTAGGTTTGTCGCCATTTCTTGTGAATGGCCATACCGGAAGCAACCTTGCGCAGCTCCTGGAATTTCGGAATCCAGAAATATTCATCAAGGTACAGGTTGCCGTGGTAGCTCTGCGCCGTGCGGGCGTTGGTGCCGAGGAAGTACAGGCACGCGCCGTTGCTGAGCGTCATCGGGTCGCCTTTCAGCTCAACATCCACCTCTTTTGCAAAGTCGATGATGTACTGCTTAAAGACGTGCGCCTGCGCCTTACTGGCTGAGAGGAAAATCTGGTTGCGCCCGGTGGTGATGGCGTCAATCAGCGCCTCACGGGCAAAAAAGTATGTTGCCCCGATCTGGCGTGATTTAAGCAGGTTGCGAATGCGGTGTTTTACGCCTGCCTGCCACCAGTAGCGCTGATATTCAAACATGCCGTTACGGAAGATTTCTTCCAGCTTTTCGGTCTGTTCGTCGGTGAAAACATTCTTTTCGGGCTGGCGTCGTGGCCCTTTGTTACGGTTGGCGACGTTCGGGTTTAAGTCAGCTTCGTTCCCGCCATCGTTAAATTTACCGATCCGGGCGTGGCGCTCTGACTGGCGCGCCAGCAGGTCAATTTCCTTGAAGTCTTTCCCTTCTTTCTGCTCCTTCATGATGAGCTGGCAGTAACGTGCGGCGGTGGTGAGCTGCATCTGATCCAGCGGCCTATAGTCGCCCCACTTGTCGCGCTTTTTCCAGCTGTGAACGGTTGCAACTTTCTCGCCCAGCATTTCAGCAATGCGGGCTACGCGGTATCCCTGAAAGTACAGCAGCATGGCCTGCCGACGGGGATCGAGGTCTGCGGGGGTCAGTGTCGTGTTCATGGCCCAAACATACGGCCTTGCCTGACGGCTTTCCCCGGCTGCGGTTTGTGTGGTTTACCGTACAAGTGCCGCGCGTTGTTTCACTCCCCCCATCACCGCAAACATAAGGCTCCAGTAAGTTATTTCTAACGGAGCACGGCTCATGACAGTGAAAGCAAAGCGTTTCCGTATTGGGGTGGAAGGTGCCACCACTGACGGGCGCGAAATCCAGCGTGAATGGCTGATACAGATGGCTGCCAGCTACAACCCGACGGTCTATACCGCGCTGATTAACCTTGAGCACATCAAGTCTTATCTGCCGGACAGCACGTTTAACCGCTACGGCAGGGTGACGGGGCTGGTTGCAGAAGAAATCAAGGACGGGCCGCTGGCGGGCAAGATGGCGCTTTATGCCGATATCGAACCCACGGACGCCCTGGTGGAACTGGTGAAGAAAGGCCAGAAGCTTTTCACCTCCATGGAGGTCAGCACGAAGTTTGCCGACACCGGCAAAGCCTACCTTGTGGGGCTGGGTGCGACGGACGATCCGGCGAGCCTTGGCACCGAAATGCTGACATTCAGCGCCAGCGCCGCGCATAACCCGCTGGCGAACCGTAAGCAGAACCCTGAAAACCTGTTTTCGGAAGCGGTTGAAACGCTGATCGAACTGGAAGAAGCCCAGGACGAAAAGCCGTCCCTCTTTGCCCGCGTCACCGCGCTGTTCACCAAAAAAGAGCAGACCGATGAGGCGCGTTTCTCCGACGTGCATAAAGCCGTGGAAATGGTCGCCACCGAGCAGCAGAACCTGAGCGAGCGCACGGATAAATCCCTGACCGAACAGGACAAGCGCCTTTCTGAGCTGGAGTCCTCCCTGCAGGAGCAGCAGACCGCCTTTGCCGAACTTGAGCAGAAGCTGAGCAGCGAAGACAGCCGTAAAGACTACCGCCAGCGCGCGCCGGGCGGTGACGCACCGGCGGGCACCCTGACCAATTGCTGATGGAGCATAAAACCCGATGAAAAAGAAAACCCGCTTTGCCTTTAACGCTTACCTGCAGCAGCTGGCGCGCCTGAACGGTGTGGAGGTGGAAGAACTCTCCAGTAAGTTCACCGTGGAGCCGTCCGTGCAGCAGACGCTGGAAGACCAGATCCAGCAGTCCGCCGCTTTCCTGACACTGGTTAACATCACGCCGGTCACTGAGCAGTCCGGGCAGTTGCTGGGGCTGGGCGTTGGCAGCACCATTGCCGGAACCACCGATACCACCACCAAAGAGCGCGAGCCTACCGATCCGACGCTGATGGAAGACGTGGAATACAAATGCGAGCAGACCAACTTTGATACGGTACTGACCTACGCAAAACTGGACCTGTGGGCGAAATTTCAGGACTTCCAGGTGCGTATCCGCAACGCCATCGTCAAGCGTCAGGCGCTGGACCGTATCATGATCGGCTTTAACGGCGTGAAGCGCGCCAAAACCTCCAATCGTGCTGAAAACCCGCTGCTGCAGGACGTCAATAAAGGCTGGTTGCAGAAAATCCGCGAAGACGCGCCGGATCACGTCATGGGCAGCACAACAAAAGACGGCGCAACAACTGCAGGCGCGGTCAGGGTGGGTAAGAGGGGCGACTATGCCAACCTGGACGCCGTGGTGATGGATGCCGTCAACGAGCTGATCGATGCGGTTTATCAGGATGATGACGATCTGGTTGTCGTCTGCGGACGTGAACTGCTGTCTGACAAGTATTTCCCGCTGGTCAACAAAGAGCAGGACAACAGCGAGAAAATCGCCGCCGATCTGATCATCAGCCAGAAACGTATGGGCGGGCTGCAGGCTGTACGCGCGCCTTACTTCCCGGCAAATGCCCTGCTGATCACCCGCCTGGATAACCTGTCCATCTACTGGCAGGAAGACACCCGCCGCCGTTCTGTTATCGACAACCCGAAACGTGACCGGATTGAAAACTTTGAATCCGTCAACGAGGCGTATGTGGTCGAAGACTACCGCTGCGCGGCGCTGGTTGAAAACATCGAAATCGGTGATTTCAGCACGCCTGCCGCACCGGAAGGTGGGGAATAACGCATGAGCCTGAGTCCCGCACGGCAGCACCGCCTGCGCATTCAGGCCGAACAGGCCGCCCGTGAGGGCGGCAGTGTTCGCCATGCGTCGGGCTATGACCTGATGCTGCTGCAGCTGGCAGAAGACCGCCGCCGCCTCAAGGGCGTCCAGTCCACGGTGAAAAAGGCGGAAATCAAGGTGGAACTGCTGCCGAAATATTCCGCCTGGGCGGAGGGCGTGCTGGCTGCCGGAGGTGCGCAGCAGGATGACGTGCTGATGTACGTGATGCTGTGGCGTATCGACGCCGGTGATTATGCCGGTGCGCTGGAAATCGGGCGTCATGCGCTGCGCCATGGCTGGGTGATGCCGCTGGGCAACCGTAACGTGCAGACCGTGCTGGCAGAAGAAATGGCAGACGCGGCGCAAAGCGCTCTGCTTGCCGCTGCCGGTTTTGATGCCGATCTGCTTTTGCAGACGCTGGATCTGACAACCGATCTGGATATGCCGGACCAGTCGCGGGCGCGCCTGCATAAAGCCATCGGTGCTGTACTGAGCGAAAGCAACCCGGCATCTGCCCTGAATCACCTTACCCATGCGCTGCAGCTCGATCCCCGCTGCGGTGTGAAAAAAGAAAAACAGCAGCTGGAGCGCAGACTACACAATGACAGCCGCTAAAGAACGTGCCCCGCGCACGGGCGGCACGGGGTGGCGAAAGGCACTGCCACATCAAAACCCCGTCCACCGCCCACTTATTCAGGAGAAAGCCGCATGAAGTTTGTTGCGCCCGAACAGGCACCGGAACAGGCGGAGGTCATCAAAAATACGCCGTTCTGGCCTGATGTGGACCTGTCGGAATTTCGCAGTGTGATGCGCACTGACGGCACGGTGACGCAGCCGCGTTTAAAGCAGGTCGTGCTGACGGCTATTTCTGAGGTTAATGCTGAGCTGTACGACTTCCGCAACCGTCAGCAGATGCTGGGCTGGCGGACACTTGCAGATGTACCGGCGGAAATGCTGGGCGGCAAAAGCGAGCGTATCCAGCACTACCAAAACGCCGTTTTTTGCTGGGCGCGCGCCGTGCTCAATGAGCGTTATCAGGACTATGACGCCACAGCGTCAGGCGTGAAGCGAGGGGAGGAGCTGGCAGAGGCCAGCGGCGATCTGTGGCGTGATGCCCGCTGGGCTATCAGCCGGGTGCAGGATGCACCGCACTGTACGGTGGAGCTTATCTGATGAAAGTGCGTGCGCATCAGTATGACACGGTGGACGCGCTTTGCTGGCGTCATTACGGGCGCACGCAGGGTGTCACTGAGCAGGTTCTGCAGGCAAATCCGGGGCTGGCTGAGTACGGCCCATTTTTACCGCACGGGCTGCAGGTGGAGCTGCCGGACATTACGGCGTCAACCACGGCGCAGACCGTCCAGCTATGGGACTGAATTATGACGCTTGAACGAATCAGCGCCTTTATCACTTACTGCATTGCCGTGCTGCTGGCATGGCTGGGCGATCTGTCGCTCAAGGATGCGTCAACGGTTGGCGGCGTACTGATTGGTGTGCTGATGCTGGCTATCAACTGGTACTACAAACACCAGTCTTTCAAATTGTTACGTGGCGGCAAGATTTCGCGGGGGGAATATGAATCCTTCAATCGTTAAGCGCTGCCTTGTCGGAGCGGTGCTGGCTATCGCCGCCACGCTGCCCGGTTTCCAGTCGCTTCATACCTCCGTTGAGGGGCTGAAACTGATCGCCGATTACGAGGGATGCCGCCTGCAGCCTTATCAGTGCAGCGCGGGCGTGTGGACCGACGGGATCGGCAATACGTCCGGAGTGGTGCCGGGCAAAACCATCACGGAGCGGCAGGCGGCGCAGGGGCTTATCACCAACGTGCTGCGCGTGGAGCGGGCGCTGGATAAATGTGTAGTGCAGCCTATGCCGCAAAAGGTCTATGACGCGGTGGTGTCGTTTGCTTTCAACGTGGGCACCGGCAACGCCTGCAGCTCCACGCTGGTTAAGTTGCTGAACCAGCGGCGCTGGGCGGATGCCTGCCATCAGCTGCCGCGCTGGGTATATGTCAAAGGTGTTTTTAATCAGGGGCTGGACAACCGCCGCGCGCGGGAAATGGCCTGGTGCTTAAAAGGAGCATAACGGAATGAAAAAGAAAGTCATGAGCGTTTTTTTCCAGCTGGCATGGGCTGCGCTGTTGGTTATCAGCCTGCTGTATCCGCGCAGCGGTGCGCCGGTTTTGGTTGGTGCGTCTGTCTGGGTGTCATGCTTCCTCGCCTGGCTGCTTGCTGCGCTGTGCGCTGTCGGGTGGTTCGCCGGAGATCGGGCGCGCGATGAGGTCAGGGCGGCATTGCTGAAATTCAGGGCGCACCCCGTAAAACCCGTGCGTATATGGATAATCAGGCTGCTTATTGTTCTGTGCCTGGCGTTTTCGGGATGGGTGATCACCCTGGTGTTTTACCTGCTGACGCTGGTTCTGTATCAGATTGCCCGCGCGCAGCTTCATGAGCCGATGGCGGCCTGATGCGTGCGCTGGCGGTAGTGCTGGCGCTGGCGCTTGCGGCGCTGGGCTGGCAGTCGTGGCGGCTTAACAATGCCAGCCACACCATCGAAACGCAGGGCGCGGCGCTGAAAAGCAAAACGCAGGAGCTGACGAAGAAAAACAGCCAGCTGATCGGCCTGTCCATTCTGACCGAAACCAACAGCCGGGCGCAGATGCGGCTTTATGCAGCAGCGGAACAGACTACCGCACTGCTGCGTAGCCGCCAGCACCGGATCGAGGAACTGAAACGTGAAAACGAGGATTTGCGCCGCTGGGCTGATACTCCTTTGCCTGATGACATTATCCGGTTGCGGGAGCGTCCGGCCCTCGCCGGAGGTGCAGCTTACCGTGAGTGGCTGTCCAAGAGTGACGCAGTGCCGCCTGGAAAGGTCAGCGCCGCGCAGTAACGGCGATCTGAACGCGGTGCTGGATGAAACCGAGGCCGCCTGGGCGGTCTGTGCTGACAAAGTGGACACGATTATTGCGTGTCAGGAGCGAGACAGTGAACAAACCGCAGTCCTTACGCAGCGCCCTGAATAAAGCGGTTGCCTATGTCCGGGACAACCCGGACAAGCTGCACCTTTTCGTTGATAACGGCTCACTGGTGGCAACCGGTGCCAGCTCCATGTCATGGGAATACCGCTACACCCTGAACGTGGTGATCGAGGATTTCAGCGGCGACCAAAATCTGCTGATGGCTCCTGTGCTGCTGTGGCTAAGTGACAACCAGCCGGACGCCATCAACAACCCGGATCTGCGCGAAAAACTGTTCACCTTTGAAGTGGATATTCTGCGCAACGATGTGTGCGATATCAGCCTGAACCTGCAACTGACGGAGCGCGTGCTGGTCAGCACTGACGGCAGCGTGTCGAGCGTTGAAGCGGTGCCGGAGCCGGACGAACCCGAAGAAATGTGGACGGTGAAACGTGGATGATCTGCAGAGGGTGGATGACTGGCTGACGGCGCTGCTCGCAAATCTGGAGCCTGCCGCACGCAACCGTATGATGCGGCAACTGGCGCAACAGCTGCGCCGGACGCAGCAGCAGAACATCAGGCTGCAGCGTAATCCTGACGGCAGCGGCTATGAGCCGCGCCGGGTGACTGCCCGCAGCAAGAAGGGACGCATCAAACGTCAGATGTTTGCAAAGCTTCGCACCACAAAATACCTGAAAACCACCGCCAGTGCGGACTCTGCCAGCGTTCAGTTTGATGGCAAGGTGCAGCGCATTGCCCGTGTTCACCATTACGGCCTGCGCGATCGAGTCAGCCGAAAAGGCCCGGAGGTCCGCTACGCAGAGCGCCGCCTGCTGGGCGTGAATGATGAAGTGGAAACCATCACCCGTGACACCCTGCTGCGCTGGCTGGCGGGGTGATCTTTGTGCCACCGCTGGCACAAGCGCCCGCGCTGCCTCCCTTTTCCCTCTGATGGCAACCTTTCGTTATGAATGCACAACTGACCGAAATTATGCGCCTTATCACCAACCTGATCCGCACCGGCACCGTGACCGAAGTGGACCGGGAAAACTGGCTGTGCCGGGTGAAAGTGGGCGAGCTTGAAACCAACTGGATTAACTGGCTGACGTTGCGTGCCGGTGGTGCCCGTACATGGTGGTGTCCGTCGCCGGATGAGCAGGTGGTGGTGCTGAGCATGGGCGGCAATCTGGAAACCGCTTTTGTGCTGCCTGCCATCTATTCCAATCAGTTTGCGCCGCCGTCGGACTCCGTGGACGGCTGCGTGACGGAGTACCCGGACGGGGGCTGGTTTGAGTATGAACCCGCCACCGGGCGGTGGCATGTCAGGGGTATTAAATCCATGGTGATCGAGGCGGCAGACAATATCACCCTCAAAACCGGTGAGTTTGTGGTGGAGGCTGACACCACGCGCATTAACAGCGAGATGGTGATCAATGGCGGCGTCACCCAGGGCGGCGGCGCGATGAGTTCCAACGGGATCGTGGTGGATAAACACGGTCACACCGGCGTGAAGTCCGGCGGCGATACGTCAGGAGGCCCGGTATGACGTTGTATATCGGCATGAGCCAGGGCAACGGCAAGGCCATTACTGATACGGATCATCTGCGCCAGTCAGTGCGGGATATTCTGCTGACCCCGCAGGGCAGCCGGATCGCCCGTCGGGAATATGGTTCCCTGCTGTCCGCCCTGATTGACCAGCCGCAGAACCCGGCGCTACGCCTGCAGGTCATGTCTGCAGTCTATGTGGCGCTGAGTCGCTGGGAGCCACGAATTACGCTGGATTCCATCACCATCAGCAGCAATTTTGACGGCTCCATGGTGGTTGAGCTTACCGGGCAGCGCAATAACGGCGCGCCGGTTTCCCTTTCGGTATCAACAGGAGCAGACAATGGCAGTGATTGACCTTTCCCAGCTGCCCGCGCCGCAGATAGTGGACGTGCCGGATTTTGAGTCGCTGCTGGCCGAGCGCAAGGCCGCATTTGTGGCCCTTTACCCGGCAAATGAACAGGAGGCTGTTATGCGAACATTAGCGCTGGAATCTGAACCCGTCACCAAGCTGCTGCAGGAAAGCACCTACCGCGAAATCCTTTTGCGCCAGCGTATTAACGAGGCCGCGCAGGCGGTCATGGTGGCGTATGCCATCGGCGGTGATCTCGATCAACTGGCAGCCAACTACAACGTGAAGCGCCTGACGGTAACGCCTGCTGACAACGACGCAGTGCCGCCGGTTGCTGCCGTCATGGAAAGCGATGAGGCGCTGCGCCTGCGAGTTCCGGCTGCGTTTGAGGGATTATCCGTTGCGGGGCCGACGGCGGCCTATGAGTTTCACGCCAAAAGCGCGGACGGGCGCGTGGCAGATGCCAGCGCAACCAGCCCGGCACCGGCGGAGGTGGTGCTTACCGTGCTGAGCCGTGAGGGTGACGGTACGGCAGGGGCTGATCTGCTGGCGGTGGTGGAGTTGGCGCTTAACAGCGAGAACGTGCGCCCGGTGGCAGACCGCCTGACGGTGCGCAGCGCCGAAATAATCCCGTACAGCGTGGATGCAACGATTTTTCTTTATCCGGGGCCGGAAGCTGAGCCGGTGATGGCGGCGGCAAAAACCAGCCTGCAGAAGTACATCGCCAGTCAGACGCGGCTGGGCCGTGATATCCGTCGCAGCGCAATCTATGCCGCGCTGCATGTTGAAGGCGTCCAGCGTGTGGAGCTGGCCTCCCCGCTGGAGGATGTGGTGCTGGATAAGACGCAGGCGGCATCCTGTACGGAATGGAGCGTAACCAACGGGGGCACGGATGAATAGCCTGCTGCCGCCTGGTTCGTCGCCGCTTGAGCGCCGACTGGCGCAGACCTGCAGCGGCATTTCCGATCTGCAGGTGCCGCTGCGCGACTTGTGGAACCCGGCAACGTGTCCGGTCAGCTTTCTGCCGTATCTGGCGTGGGCTTTTTCCGTTGACCGCTGGGACGAAAGCTGGACGGAGAGCGTCAAGCGCCGGGTGGTGCAGGACGCTTTCTATATCCATCAGCACAAGGGGACAACCAGCGCCGTGCGGCGCGTGGTGGAGCCGTTCGGCTTCCTGATCCGCATCATTGAGTGGTGGCAGACCGGCGAGCAACCGGGCACGTTTCGCCTGGAAATTGGCGTGCAGGACCAGGGGATTACGGAAGAAACCTATCTGGAGCTGGAGCGCCTGATAGGTGATGCCAAGCCGTGCAGCCGCCATCTGATCGGCATGTCCATCAACCTGCAGACCAGCGGCCCCTATTTTGTGGGCGCAGCCACCTACACCGGCGAAGAAATCACGATCTACCCGTATATCAACGAAACCATTATTTCCGGCGGCACCGCTTACGAGGGCGGGGCGGTCCATGTTATTGACACAATGAGAGTGAATCCATGAGCGCAAAATTTTATACCCTGCTGACGGATATCGGCGCGGCGAAACTGGCAAGCGCCGCCGCGCTCGGTGTTCCGCTGAAAATTACCCAGATGGCTGTGGGCGACGGTGGCGGCGTGCTGCCGACTCCAAGCGCGCAGCAGACAGCGCTGGTTGCTGAAAAACGCCGCGCTTCCCTCAATATGCTGTACATCGATCCGCAGAACAGCAGCCAGATTATTGCTGAACAGGTGATCCCCGAAACTGACGGCGGTTGGTGGATTCGTGAGGTTGGCCTGTTTGATGAAACTGGTGCACTGATTGCCGTTGGCAACTGCCCTGAGAGCTACAAGCCGCAGCTGGCTGAGGGCAGCGGGCGCACGCAGACCGTGCGCATGGTGTTAATTACCAGCAGCACCGATAACATCACCCTGAAAATTGACCCGGCAGTGGTGCTGGCAACCCGCAAATACGTGGATGACAAGGTGCTGGAGTTGAAGGTGTATGTGGATGATTTGATGGCAAAACATACCGCCGCCAGCGATCCACATCCGCAGTATGCGCCGAAAGCCAGCCCGACATTCACTGGTACGCCAAAAGCGCCAACGGCGGCGGCAGGCAATAATTCCACGCAGCTTGCTAACACAGCTTTTGTGCAGGCGGCAATTGCCGCGCTTGTTGATTCCTCGCCGGGGGCGCTGGATACGCTGAACGAACTGGCTAAAGCGTTAGGCAACGATCCTAACTTTGCCACCACCATGACTAATGCGCTTGCCGGGAAAATGGATAAATCAGCTAACGGCGCTGACATTGCCGATATTTCCGTGTTTCTGAATAATCTTGGGCTGGGGGCTGGTTCTGCCCTGCCGGTTGGTGTTCCTGTCCCGTGGCCTCTTGCTGCAGCGCCCGCTGGCTGGCTGAAGTGCAACGGTGCAGCCTTTACAGCTGCGCAGTATCCGAAGCTGGCTCAGGCGTATCCGGCGTTAAAACTTCCTGATTTACGCGGTGAGTTCATCCGTGGCTGGGATGACGGGCGCGGTGCGGATTCCGGGCGCGAACTGGGAACCAGTCAGGGGGATGCGATAAGGAATATTACAGGCACTATGGTCGGTTCTAACTACATGGCTTACAGGGGGGCTGCTACTGGTGCGTTTTACGGAATTGAGCTACCTGAAGGGACATATCTAAGCGGTGCCGGTTCGGGTATGAAAGGTATGGCGTCAGGTATGGATATTTCCCGTCAGGTACCTACCGCGAGTGAAAACCGCCCACGCAACGTCGCATTTAATTTCATAGTGAGGGCCGCATAATGCAGAGCGCAGTAATCGAAAATGGATTTGCCATCGTGGAAGGTCATCTGGTGGTGTACAACTATGACGGCCTGACACGGGTTTATTTGTCACAGGCAACGGAGTTTATTCCTGTGGGCGTCAGCATTCCGGCAAATGCCTGTACGGACAAGCCACTGGCAGCAAAAAAAGGTTATGTTGTCTGCCGGAACAGTCAGCTGACCGGATGGGAATATCTGGCGGATCATCGTGGCGAAACCGTCTGGAATGTCAAAACCGGGGCAGAACAGCAAATTACCGTCCCGGGCGATTATCCTGCTGATACCACCATCTACCCGCCATCGACACCTTATGATAAGTGGAACGGTGAGCGCTGGGTAACAGATGAGGCGGTGAAAGCTGCGGCAGACATTGCCGAAGCGACAGCAACTAAAACAGCGCTTATCAAAGGTGCAGCTGCGAAGATAGAGCCGCTGCAGGATGCCGTTGAGCTGGATATGGCAACCGAAGAAGAAAAGAGTAGTTATGATGCCTGGCGAAAATATCGTGTGTTGCTAACGCGCGTGGATACATCGCTGGCACCGGATATTGACTGGCCTGAACCACCCAAAGATTAATCCCGTCCCCGCGCCTGCGGGGATTTTTTTGCCCCTTTCATTGTGCCATTCACCATACATAGCCCGGCGCGTGCGCCGCGTGCATATCAACCAGAACATAGGCACACCCCCTGTAAACCGGAGAGACTGCCTTATGGCTCAGGATTACCACCACGGGGTGCGCGTTGTTGAAATCAACGAGGGCACCCGATCCATTACCACGGTGAGCACCGCCATCGTGGGCATGGTCTGCACCGGCGATGATGCTGATGCTTCCATGTTTCCCCTCAATAAGCCGGTCCTGCTGACCGATGTGCTGACTGCCAGCGGTAAAGCGGGCGAGTCCGGCACGCTGGCCCGTTCGCTGGATGCGATTGCAGACCAGGCTAAACCCGTGACCGTCGTTGTGCGCGTGGCGCAGGGCGAAACCGAAGCGGAAACCACCTCCAACATTATTGGCGGCGTGACCACTGACGGTAAAAAAACGGGCATGAAGGCGCTGCTTTCGGCGCAGTCGCAGCTGGGCGTCAAGCCGCGCATTCTCGGCGTGCCGGGACACGACACACAGGCGGTTGCCACTGAGCTGCTGAGTGTGGCGCAGAGCCTGCGAGGGTTTGCCTACCTGTCAGCTTACGGCTGCAAAACGGTGGAAGAAGCGATTGCCTACCGTGACAATTTCAGCCAGCGCGAGGGGATGCTGATCTGGCCTGACTTCATCAACTTTGACACCGTACTGAATGCAGATGCGACGGCTTACGCCTCCGCCCGTGCGCTCGGCCTGCGTGCCAAAATTGACGAGCAGACTGGCTGGCACAAAACCCTGTCCAACGTGGGCGTGAACGGTGTCACCGGCATTTCCGCTGATGTGTTCTGGGATCTGCAGGAACCGGCAACCGATGCGGGACTGCTGAACCAGAACGACGTCACGACGCTTATCCGAAAAGACGGCTTCCGCTTCTGGGGTTCCCGCTGCCTCAGTGACGATCCGCTATTTGCCTTTGAGAACTATACCCGCACGGCGCAGGTGCTGGCTGACACCATCGCAGAAGCGCACATGTGGGCGGTGGATGGCGTGCTTAACCCGTCGCTGGCCCGCGATATTATCGAAGGTATCCGCGCCAAGCTGCGCAGCCTGAAAACGCAGGGCTACATCATCGGCGCAGACTGCTGGCTGGATGAGTCGGTGAACGATAAAGACTCCCTGAAAGCGGGGAAACTCACCATCGACTACGACTACACGCCGGTGCCGCCGCTTGAAAACCTGATGCTGCGCCAGCGCATCACCGATCAGTACCTGCTGGATTTCTCTAGCCAGGTCAGCGCGTAAGGGGACACCATGGCTTTACCACGCAAGTTAAAACACCTGAACCTGTTCAACGACGGGAACAACTGGCAGGGGATCGTTGAGTCTCTGACCCTGCCGAAATTCACCCGCAAGTTTGAGAAGTATCGCGGCGGCGGTATGCCAGGTGCGGTGGACGTGGACATGGGGCTGGATGACGGCGCACTGGACACGGAATTTTCAATCGGCGGCACTGAACTGCTGTTATTCAAGCAGATGGGCAAAGCCACGGTTGACGGCATCCAGCTGCGTTTCACCGGCTCCATTCAGCGTGACGATACCGGCGAAGTGCAGGCCGTTGAGCTGGTTGTGCGCGGGCGTCATAAAGAAGTGGATTCCGGCGAGTGGAAAACCGGCGAGAGCAGCACCACCAAAGTCAGCAGCACCAACAGCTACGCGAAGCTGACCATTAACGGTGAGGTGCTCTATGAGGTCGATCTGGTCAACATGGTTGAAATCGTTGACGGCGTGGACCTGATGGAAGAACACCGCAACGCCCTCGGCCTCTGATTAACCTTAACGGCGCGGGCAGCCGCGCCAGTATTTCATTAACAGGAAACGAACATGAGCGACAAACTGACTGAAAAGACCGTAAAACTGGATACCCCCATCATGCGCGGTAAAGCTGAAATTACCGAGATTGTGCTGCGCAAGCCGCAGTCAGGCGCACTGCGTGGCACCCGTCTGCAGGCCATTATGGATATGGACGTGGGCGCGATGATGACTGTGATCCCGCGTATCTCCACCCCGACGCTGACCGCGCAGGAAATGGCAGAGTTGGACCCTGCCGATCTGACAGCAATGGCTGTAGAGGTGGTGACTTTTTTGTTGCCGAAGTCGGTGCTTGCCGATTTGCCGACAACCTGACGGTTGATGACCTGGTGGCAGACATTGCCACCATCTTTCACTGGTCGCCGTCCATCACTGACGTTATGCCGCTGACTGATGTGCTGGAGTGGCGGCATAAGGCAATTCAGCGAAGCGGGGCCAGCGATGAGTGATAATAACCTGCGACTGCAGGTAGTTCTGGGGGCGGTGGATAAGTTGAGCCGCCCATTTAAAAATGCACAGGCTGGCTCTAAGGAGCTGGCATCAGCTATTCGACAAACTCGCGAACAGATTAAAAAGCTGAGTGATGCTGGAGGTCAGCTTAAATCCTTCGACCAGCTAACTCAGAGTGTTAGCCGTACTGGTGCCGAACTGGATCAGGCGAGGTTACGCGCTCAAATGATGACGCGCGAAATGTCATCTTTGGAATCCCCGACAAAAAAACAAACGCAGGCGCTTGAAGCTCAGTGGCGTGCTGTTTCACGTCTTGAACAAAAACAGCAACAGGAAACTCGCCAGATGGCGGCAGCCAGGGCTGAGCTTTATCGGCTGGGGTTATCTGCTGGGGGCGGAGCGCGCGAGACGGCGCGGATTGCACGGGAAACTGAGCGGTATAACCGACAATTAGCTGAACAAGAGCGCAGGCTGCGTGAAGTTGGCGAGCGTCAGCGAAAGCTCAACGCTATCAAAGCCAAGGCAGAAAAAACCCGCGAGTTAAGGAACTCTCTGGCAGGTAATGGTGCAGGGGCGATGGCGGCTGGGGTAACTACTGGCATGACGTTGTTGGCTCCAGTAAAAGCCTATTCAGAATCAGAAAATGCAGCGAATCAGCTCGCCGGTTCAATGATGGGACCGGGCGGAAAGGTAGCGCCTGAATTTGAAAAAATTAACCGGCTTGCAGTTGCTTTGGGCGATAAGTTGCCGGGAACAACAGCCGACTTTCAGAACATGATGACTATGCTACGCCGTCAGGGTATGTCGGCGCAGGTCATCCTGGGCGGCTTGGGAGAGTCAGCAGCTTATCTTGGCGTGCAGTTACAGATGGCTCCCACTGCAGCAGCTGAGTTTGCGGCTAAGTTACAAGATGCTACTCAGACCTCCGAAAAAGACATGATGAATCTGATGGACGTGATCCAGAAAGGATTCTACGCGGGGGTAGATTCAGGAAATATGCTGCAGGGGTTCTCAAAAATCAGCAGCGCGATGGATATTATTCATAAAAAGGGATTGGACGCGGCTAAGACATTTGCTCCTCTATTAGTTATGGCTGATCAGGCTGGGATGGCTGGAGAGTCAGCTGGTAATGCCTACCGAAAAGTATTTCAGTCCGTCATGAATACGGAAAAAGTGAAGGATGCTAATGATGAACTAAAAGGCACTGGCGTTAAGTTCGATTTTACGGATGGCAAGGGGGAGTTTGGCGGGCTGGAGAAAATGTACACACAGTTAGCTCAACTCCAAAAGCTTAATACGGAGAAAAGGTTAGCTACTCTAAAAGGTATTTTTGGGGATGATGCGGAAACGCTGCAGGTGCTAAATATTATGATTACCAAAGGCATCTCAGGCTATCGTGAAACGGCTTCAAAGCTACAAAATCAGGCTTCTCTACGCGAGCGTGTTGATGCCTCCTTGAATACTCTTGGTAATAAATGGGAAGCCGCTACAGGTTCCTTTACCAATGCTATGGCTAGTATCGGTGAAACAGTTGCCCCAGCATTAAAGAAGCTGGCTGACTGGTTGGGTGAATTGGCTTCGCGTCTGGATGGTTTTGTTAAACGACACCCACAATTGACCTCTGCGCTGTTTAAGCTGGCAGCTGGCTTTGCCATTGTTGCTACCGCCGCTGGGGTTGTTTCACTGGCGCTGGCGTCCGTGTTAGGGCCGATGGCAGTAGTGCGAATGAGTGCAGGAGTGATGGGGCTAAAATTTTCATCTGCATTTGGTCTTATTGGGAAAGCAATCAGTTCTGTTGGCAAGTCAGTTATATGGCTGGGCCGATTGATGTTTGCAAATCCTATACTGGCTGTCATTGGGCTGATCGCCGCTGGTGCTATTTATATCTGGCAGAACTGGGACACGCTTGGGCCAAAATTCAAGGCAATGTGGGATGCCGTATGTAATGCCACAAGTACGGCATGGAATTGGATTAAAGAGAAGGCAAGCGCTGCATGGGAGGGGATTAAGTCACTGTTCTTTAATTATACCTTGCCGGGATTAATAGCTAAAAATTGGGATGCAATAAAAACGGGCGTTTCTGAAGCGTGGGCCAATATCAGACAATCTATTAGTGATAAATGGAATTCGATCCTGGCTGATGTTGCCGCGCTTCCTGCGAAGTTTCAGGACATGGGCAGCGCCATTATTGACAGTATTCTCAATGGGATTAATGCCAAATGGGAGACTCTTAAAAGCAAGCTTTCCTCAGTCACCGATTATCTGCCTGACTGGATGACCGGAAATGATAAAACACAAGGCAAAGCACAGGTGCAGGTGGTTGGTGGAGCAGCGGCTGCTGCGGTTCCGTTTGCCGGAATGTATGACAATGGCGGCACGATCCCGCGTGGTCAGTTTGGCATCGTTGGGGAGAACGGCCCAGAAATTGTGAACGGTCCCGCAAATGTTACCAGCAGACGGCGCACTGCCGCGCTGGCTTCCGTCGTTGCAGGTGTTATGGGCGTAGCGGCAGCGCCTGCGGAGGCTGTTCCACTACATCCTTACAGTCTGCCTACTGTGGCATATAAACAAAGTCACCCTGCAAAATCTGCCAGCGCGCCGCCAGTGATGCACTTTGAAACTCACGCGCCGATCACTATCTATGCTCAGCCAGGGCAGAGTGCACAAGATATTGCCCGTGAAGTTGCCCGACAGCTTGACGAACGCGAGCGCAAGACTAGGGCTAAAGCACGCAGTAATTTCAGTGATCAAGGGGGATATGAATCATGATGATGGTGCTGGGGTTATATGTCTTTATGCTGCGTACAGTGCCATATCAGGAGCTGCAGTATCAGCGAAGCTGGCGACACGCCGCCAATAGTCGGGTGAACCGACGACCATCAACGCAGTTCATTGGCCCGGATAATGACTCGCTGACGTTATCTGGCGTTCTGCTGCCGGAGGTCACCGGCGGCAGACTCTCATTGCTCGCGCTGGAGCAAATGGCAGAGCTGGGCAAAGCATGGCCCCTTATTGAGGGTAGCGGGACCATTTACGGCATGTTTGTGATCGAGAGCTTGAGTCAGACAAAAACGGAATTTTTTGAAAGCGGAATGCCTCGCCGTATTGAGTTTACGCTGACCCTGAAAAGGGTTGATGAGTCGCTGTCCGATATGTTCGGCAGCCTCAGCGATCAGCTCAGTAACCTGCAGGACTCTGCAACGTCTGCGATAGGTAATATTAAAAATACGGTTGGAGGGTTGCTGCAGTGAATTTTAGCTCTGATCTTTTTGATCTGAAAAGCAAAAGCCCGGCTTTCAGTATCACCATTGAAGGTAAGGACGTGACCACCGCGCTGGATGCGCGCCTGATGAGTCTGACGCTGACAGATAACCGGGGTTTTGAGGCTGACCAGCTTGATTTGGAGCTGGACGACGCCGACGGGCAGATTGTTCTGCCGCGACGTGGTGCTGTTATTCAGCTGGCGCTGGGGTGGAAAGGCCAGCCGCTTTTCCCGAAAGGGGCGTTTACTGTCGATGAGATTGAGCACAGCGGTGCTCCTGATCGTCTGACTATCCGTGCTCGTAGCGCTGATTTCCGTGAAACCCTCAATACCCGGCGCGAAAAGTCATGGCACCAGACAACCGTTGGCGATGTGGTAAAGGAAATTGCAGCACGGCATAACCTCAAAACGGCGCTGGGTAAAGACCTGACGGACAAGACGCTGGATCACATGGACCAGACCAATGAAAGCGATGCCAGTTTCCTGATGAGGCTGGCACGCCAGTATGGTGCGATTGCTTCCGTTAAGGATGGAAAACTGCTGTTTATCCGGCAGGGGCAGGGAAAAACGGCGAGCGGTAAACCGCTGCCGGTTATCACCATAACCCGCCAGGCCGGTGACGGTCATCGTTTTACCCTGGCTGATCGTGGTGCCTATACCGGCGTTATTGCCAGCTGGCTGCATACCCGTGAACCCAAGAAAAAAGAAACAACCAGAGTTAAGCGCCGTCGGAAGAAAACCACCACACCCAAAGAGCCGGAAGCAAAACAGGGTGATTATCTGGTGGGAACGGATGAAAACGTGCTGGTTCTTAACTGCACTTACGCAAATCGCAGCAATGCTGAGCGTGCGGCAAAAATGCAGTGGGAGCGTCTGCAGCGTGGTGTTGCGTCATTATCCCTGCAGCTCGCAGAGGGCCGGGCAGATCTCTACACCGAAATGCCCGTAAAGATGAGCGGCTTTAAGCAGCCTATCGACGATGCCGAATGGACCATAACAACGTTGACTCATACGGTCAGCCCGGATAATGGTTTTACTACCAGTCTGGAGCTTGAGGTTAAAATTGATGATTTAGAACTCGAATAGTAGTAAATTCACTAAAGTGAATTAAAAAACGTCAAATGAGGTTCTGATTATGATGAATTGCCCTAAATGTGGACATGCAGCGCATACAAGAAGCAGCTTTAGGGTATCGGACCAGACAAAAGAACGTTATTGCCAGTGCCAAAATATTAACTGTGGTGCTACTTTTGTTACTCATGAAACCGTTGTGAGATACATTACTACTCCCAACCTAATTGATCATGCCCCACCACATCCATCAACGGGAGGGCAGGGCCATATGAACTTTTAAAACCACTGATTAGGTTTACATTTTGTCGATTAAACTGGTTCTGTATTCTTCAGCTTGCTTGAAGTCCATGGAACCAGTTTTTTTACACTCAATCCCACCGCCATCGATTTTATAACCCTGATCCGACGTGACATTCCATAGAGTGATTTTTTTGATTGTCTCTGGATTCCACTTGTTCATAAAGTAGTCATCACATATCGCACTGAACATGGATTTTGCAGCGTCTATCATTAGTGCTTGCTTGTTGTATCTGACGGTCAGCTCACCATCTTCCAGTACATGAGTCCTGGTATCATAACCTGCTATCAGATTGTCGATAGAGTTGGGTATTTTGTCCGCGAATGCGCTCTGAGATGTGATTAGTAACAGAGCTAATAAAGGTTTTTTCATGAGAGATCGCCCTTTAAAAGTAAAAGTACGTGAAAAACTACCGCCATTTCATCGCCACTGAAAAATTAACCAACAAAAAAGCCACTCTTTCGAGTGGCTTAACTATATGATTTTAAATCTAAAATTTGGTGGCCCCTGCTGGACTTGAACCAGCGACCAAGCGATTATGAGTCGCCTGCTCTAACCACTGAGCTAAGGGGCCTGCGGGGCAGGATTATAATGTAACTCTGGTGCGCAATCCAGCG